>VTLG01016286.1_pt1 | contig 41229 bp, 60 predicted proteins | sample 4694571 | NCBI WGS metagenome assembly VTLG01 (sample SAMN12604809, study PRJNA352737) | marine metagenome | biome: ENVO:00000447; feature: ENVO:00000209|ENVO:00000569|ENVO:01000036; material: ENVO:00002151; isolation source: viral sequences binned using virsorter ...
TGAATATGAACCTAAGCAACCCCAATTAGATCCAAGATTTCACGGAGGAGATCCTCAAGCATTAAGAAATGCTAGACCACAACCTGCATCAGTTGATAGTTTAATTTTATTACCTAATAATCCATTTTCAACTGTGAAAGCTGCAGTAGTTTCTTATGTAAATGTTTATTCACCAAATCATCAAAGAAAAAATTTATCTACAGTAAGATTAAGAGGAGCACCCTTAGCAACGTCTGCTGGTCCTGGAGGATCTGATCCAGCTGATAATAGAAATATGCAACAATTTGCAACTATTCCTACTTTAGACGGAATTACAAATTTAAGTCAATCTGCTGGTTTTACAATTGGTTTAGGAAAAATTGATTCAGCTTCAAATATTACAACAGCACCTGGAACTTTAACTCAACCAGAAAATTGGTTTTATTTTGATCCAGGTCAAATTGCAACAACAGGAGGCGTGACTGGAGGCGGTCAAAATAATTCAGCAGGCCCAGCAACTTTAGGAGTAGTTAACGGATAATGGCATATACTTTAGCAAATTTACAAACAGATATTAGAAATTATACAGAAGTTTCGGACACAGTATTAACTGATGCTGTTTTAGAGAGAATTATTAAAAATGCAGAGCATACAATTTTTAGAGCAGTGGATGTAGATAATGAAAGATTCTATGCAACCTCAAATACAATTATTAATAAACGATATGTGAGTATTCCTGCTGATTGTAGAGTGATTCGATATGTTCAGTTAAAAAATAGTAATAATGAACAAGTTTATTTAGATCAAAGAGATACTAGTTTTATGACGGAATATTATAATACTCCTAATTCAGGTTCTACATCTCTTCCTAAATATTGGGCTAATTGGAATGAAGAATGTTGGATTATAGCTCCAACTCCGAATGCTCAATATGAAGTAACAATGGCCTATAATAAGGAACCAGCTAGTTTAACAGACACAACAAAATCTACAACTGGGACGTATTTGTCCAATAAATATCCTGATTTACTTTTGTATGCAACTCTGGTAAATACATATGCATACTTGAAAGGTCCGCAAGATATGCTACAATACTATAAAGCGGCTTATCAAGAAGCTTTAGAATCGTACTCAATCGAGCAAATCGGTCAGAGACGCAGAAGCGAATACGAGGATGGTGTCATTCGCGCTCAATTAATTTCAAAATCACCATCAAGTTATTAATGAATAAGGAGACAAATAAATGGCAAATGTAATACCTTTCTCTTTTAGAGGTGCTTTATTTTCAGGCAATCACGATTTTGCTTCTGGAGGAAACACTTTTAAATTAGCGTTATACACATCTAGTCCTTACGATACAGCAAGCACAGTCTACAATGCTACAAACGAAGTTGGAACTTCTGGTACGAATTATTCTACTGGAGGAAATACTTTAACTTCACAAGCGGTTGCCTCATCAACTGCAGTTGCATCTGTTGACTTTGCTGATACTGAATGGACATCTGCTACGATTACTGCAGCTTATGGAGCGATCTATAATAGTTCAACTGTAGATGGAACAGCAAATAGATTATGTGTGGCTTTAGATTTTGGCGGAAGTAAAACTTGTACTAATGGTACATTTAAAATTACTTTTCCAAGTCCATCGACACCTGGTGATGCTATAATTAGTATGGCCTAAGGAGAATAAATGGCTTTAGTAATAAATGATAGAGTAAAAGAAACTAGTACTACAACAGGCGTAGGTGCGGTAGCACTTGGCGGTGCAGTTACTGGTTTTGAAACTTTTGCAGCAGGAATTGGAAATAGTAATACTACTTACTATGCAATTTTTAATCAAGGTACAACTCAATGGGAAGTAGGACTTGGAACTTTAGATGGTACAAGTGCTAATCTGACTAGAACTACACCTATCTCCAGTTCTAATTCAGATGCAGCAGTAAATTTTACTTCTGGAACTAAAGATGTATTTTGTACAATGCCTGCGTCTAAATCAGTTTATTTAGATGCAAGTGGAAACCCAGTAGGAGCGGCGTCAGCAGGATTTGCCCTAGCAATGGCGGTAGCTCTCTGATATAAGGATAAGATATGGCACAAGATTTTAGAAACGAATTGCACCGAGTAATTGGAACAAGCGATACTCAAATTTTAACTGCAGGAAATTATGATGCAGTTATAGGTATTAGATGCTGTAACATTTTAACTTCAACAATTACAGTTGATGTTAAAATTGCAAAAGGAGGAGCCGACTACTTTTTAGCAAAAGGAGTTGTAATTCCACCTAATTCAGCTATCGAATTGATCCAAGGCGGAGCAAAAATTGTTTTAGCAAGTGGTGATGTATTAGAAGCAGTTAGTGATACCGCAAGTTCACTAGATGTTGTTTGTTCATACATCGACACAATTAGTTCGTAGGAGGAATTATGACGGCAGTAGTAAATGGAATCCAATATATAGGAGGGCAGTATAGCCCTAATGAATTTATACCTAATCAAGCGGCAACGATTGATGGGACTCAAACAGTAGAGAATGCAGTTCTTGCAGGACCTATTACTTTACCAGGTACAGTAACAATAACAGGAACGGTGGTAATTGTTTAATGAGTAAAATTAAGGTAAATACAATTGCACCAAGATCAGGATCCACAGTAACTCTAGGAGAAGCTGGGGATACTATTGCTCTAGGTGCGTGTGCTTCACAGACAGGTTTTGGTCGTACAGGAACAGTTGATTGGTGTACTACTGCAAAAACTTCACCTTTAACAGCGGTTTCAGGAAAAGGTTATTTTGTAAATACTTGTGGTGGAGTAATAACGGTTACATTACCCTCAAGCCCTAGCGCAGGAGACATTGTTTCTTTAGCAGATTATAAATCAACTTGGAATTCTAACAAGGTTACTGTAGGAAGAGGTGGATCAAAAATTAATGGTGTGCCTGACGATGCTACATTAGATACCAAAGGTCAATCTGTTACACTAGTTTACATTGATGGTACTCAAGGATGGAAAACAGTTCAAGATTCGACCTCTGATGTTACAGGTGCAGCTTATATAATTGCAACAGGTGGAAATGCTGTTGTAACTTGTGGAAATTATAAAACTCATATTTTTACAGGTGGTGGCACTTTTTGTGTAAGTGGCGCTGCAGCTTGCGCTGCCGACAATGTAGTTGAATATTTAGTTGTAGCAGGTGGCGGTGGAGGAAGTTTATCTGGACCTTGTGGTGGCGGTGCAGGTGCGGGTGGATTTAGATATTTTTCAGCATTAAGTCCAGCAGGTAGTCCATTAGTGGCTCCTGCGGGAGTAACAGTTTCAGCATCCCCTTATACTATTACAGTAGGAGGTGGAGGAGCTAGAAGATTAGCTCCAGCAGGTGATGGAGTTGGTTGTAGTGGAGGTGTTTCAACTTTTAGTTCAATCTCTTCAGCAGGTGGTGGAGGCGGAGGTCAATATTCAGGTATAGCAGGTGCAGACGGTGGATCAGGTGGAGGCGGTGGAACAAACTGTGCGGCGGGTGGATCAGGTAATACTCCCCCAGTTAGTCCTCCTCAAGGTAACGACGGTGGATCAGCTACAGGTGCGATGGGTCCTGGTACTAATCCAACACATAGAGCTGCCGGAGGTGGTGGCGGAGCAGGCGCAGCAGGCGCTAACGGTGCACCAAGTGGCGGTGGTGATGGAGGAGTAGGTTCGTATATTCCTGATGGATTTATAGGTCCAACAGCTCCTAGTTATGGTGAGCCTGGACCGGTTTCAAATGTAAGATATTTTGCTGGTGGTGGCGGAGGTGGAGCTGTAGGTTCTACTCCTGACCAAGGAGGTTGTGGTGGCGCCGGAGGTGGAGGAGATGGCGGAACAGGTCCTTCTGCACCAGTTGTAAATTCAGAGAATGGAAGTACAAATATGGGTGGAGGAGCTGGTGGTGTAGCTAGTACCCCGCCGTGTATTGGTGCTGGTGGCTCTGGAATTGTAATGATTAGATATAGATATCAGTAAATAATTATGGATTTACTTTTTAAAATAAGTATAATATAAGGAGAAACATTATGGCACATTACGCAAAATTAGGAGCAAACAATAAAGTTATTGGAGTTCACGTTGTGAATGATAGTGACTGCTTAAATGCTGATGGTATTGAAGATGAAGAAGTAGGAAGACAGTTTTTGGAAAGAATTCACAACTGGCCTCTTTGGAAAAAAACATCTTATAATACTATAGGTAATAAACATAATTCAGGTGATAACTCTAAAGCATTAAGAGGAAATTATGCTGGTATAGGTATGACTTATGATGAAGATAATGATATTTTCATAGGTAAGAAACCTTTTGCGAGTTGGGTATTAGATGTTCCTACAGCTAGTTGGAAATCACCAATAGGTGATGCTCCTGCATTATCTGATGATGAAAAAGAAACACATATTTATGTGTGGAATGAATCCGGCCAATCTTGGGATAAAACAGCAAGATAATCTTGACATTATTAGTAAATTAAACTACATACCTAATAGGTATGCAAAAGAAAGTATTATCAGAAATTGACCTTTATTCGGGTGAAATTAAAACACCTAAAGGTTTTGAAATTAAAAGAGATGTTATTAAAAATAGCATTTTAGATTCTTTTATAAAAGAAAAAAGAATAAGTAATAATATTAAAGATTATGCGTATTCTGATTATAAATTAGAATTTTCGCCAGCCTTTCAATGGTTACAAGATTATATTAGAGATCATTTCAAGGCTGAATATCAAAAAACATTAATTCATAAATTAGCTTGGGGAAATGTTTATGATTATAATCAAAAATCTTTTTCTAGGGCTAATGTTGATCCTGTGGATTTAAGAAATGCTGCCGACTATACCTTTATCTATGGGGTGGACGTCGGAAAAGATTCTACGGGTGTTATTGTTGAATATGACGATAATCGAAGAAAAGGACGAACTTGGCATATACCTTTAAATAATAATAATTTTGTTATGTTTCCTAGTACCAATCAATATTTTATTAGTCCAAACAAATCTAAACAAATGAATATAATTTTAACTACAACTTATGAATATATTTAATTATTATTGGTATTTTCAATCTGCAGTTCCTTCTAGAATATGTGATATGATTGTAAAATATGGTAAAGCAGAAAAAAAAAGACAAGTGACAGCAATTACAGGTGGTTTAGGTAGAGATAGAGATTTAAAGAAAAAACCATTAACTAAAGAAGAATTAAAAGATTTAAAAAAGAAAAGAGACTCTAATATTATTTGGATGAATGATACTTGGATTTATAAAGAAATACATCCCTATGTTCGTATGGCTAATAAAAATGCAGGTTGGAACTTTGAATGGGATTGGTCAGAATCTTGTCAGTTTACCATTTATAAAAAAGGCCAATACTATGATTGGCATTGTGATAGTTGGGATAAACCTTATAAGGAAGAAGGTCCTACAAAAGGAAAAGTTAGAAAATTATCTGTCACAGTAACGTTAACAGATCCAAAAGAATACAAAGGTGGAGAGTTAGAGTTTGATTTTAGGAATGAAGATCCAGATAAAAAACCTAATATTAGAACTTGTACTGAAATATTACCTAAAGGTAGCCTAGTAGTATTTCCTAGTTTTGTATGGCACCGTGTTAAACCCGTAACCAAAGGAGAAAGGAATAGTCTAGTCATATGGAATCTAGGTTATCCATTTAAATAATATGCAAGGAAGTCATAATCACATAAAATTTAATAGTGCTGCTTATTTTAGTACACCTGTTTGGACAGCAGACGCATCTGTGTTTCTTAAAACAATGTTAAAGTTAACAGATGGATATTTAAAAAAAACAAAAAAAACTGTAATGTCTAAAACCATTAAAGAAAGAGACAAATTATTTAATGCTAAACTAGATGATTTTGGTTTATCGAATCATTCTGAGTCTTTTAATAACGATCCTAAAGCTAAAGAATTTGTAGATTTTTGTGGAGCAAGAAGTTATGAATTTTTAGATTGGTGTGGGTTTAATATAAGTGATCATAGTCTACATTTTACAGAATGTTGGGTTCAAGAATTTAGTAAAAAAGGTGGTGGTCATCACGACACACACGTTCATTGGAATCAACACGTTTCAGGATTTTATTTTTTAAAGTGTAGTGATAAAACTTCAGTGCCTGTTTTACACGACCCAAGACCAGGAGCACTGATGACTAAACTTCCACAAAAAGATCAAAGTAAAATTACATTTGCAAGTGATACAATACATTACAGAGTGCAACCTGGAACAATGGTGCTTATTCCTGGTTATACTCCACATCAATATCCTGTAGATATGGGAGTAGAACCTTTTAGATTTATACATTGGAACATACAAGCTGTTCCATCAGCTATATCTAATCGAACATCAATGCCAAAAAAATAATGGGCTGGTATAAAACACAAGATCAAATGATTCACGAATTAAATGGTTCTGTATTTTCATCAGACCCGGTTAATAAAACCAATGATCCAATGAATCCTATTGATGTTCATAATAAAAATTACATTATGGAATTAAAAAATAGAGAAGCCTATACTCCAGAACGTTTTAATGGTTCTTTAATAGAAAAAATAAAATATGATTTTTTAGTTAAGAACTGTGGAGATAAAATTCCAGGGTATGTGTGCCGTTTTAAAGATGGATCTTATTGGGCTTGGAATTTAAAAAAAATACCTGAGCCTAAATGGTACGAAAAGAAGCTTCCTCAAACAACTCATTTTGATAGAACTGAATGGGTTAATAAAACAGTGGGAGATTTAACACTAAAAGAAGGAGTAAAATTAATATGAGTTTTAAAAAGAATAAATATACGGTATTAAAAAAAGCAATTAGCCCACAACTCGCTAAATTTGTGTTTCAATATTTTATGTTAAAAAGAAAAGTAGCTAGAAAGTTATTTGATGAAAAATATATTTCTCAATTTACAGAAGAATGGGGTGTTTGGAATGATCAACAAGTTCCAAATACATATTCTCACTATGCAGATGTAGCGATGGAAACTTTATTAACTTGGGTTCAGCCAGCAATGGAAAAACACACAGGATTAAAATTAACCCCTACGTATTCATTTGCAAGGATTTATAAAAAAGGAGATATTTTAAAAAGACACAAAGATAGATTTAGTTGTGAGATCTCTACTACTTTAAATCTTGGTGGAGATAAATGGCCTATTTATTTAAGTCCTAATGAAAATGTAGGTCTTCCGGATGGTAAAAAAATAACAGTAGAAAGCAATGCTAAAGGAGTTAAAGTAGATTTAAAACCTGGTGATATGTTAATTTACTCTGGATGTGAATTAGAGCATTGGAGAGAACCATTTGATGGAGATGATTGTGCCCAAGTCTTTCTACATTATAACCAAATTTCTAAAAAAGCAGATCAAAACCTGTTTGATAAACGTCCTCATTTAGGTCTTCCATCTTGGTTTAAAGGATGATATAGTTCTTAAATGGAGGCAGTGGGTACCACCATACCACCACTGTCTCCTTTTAAGGATTATATATGTTATTAGGATTTGCTTCATTTGCAGAATTACCGTTTTCTACATCGGGCCCAGACAATAGTGTAACGATTTCAGCTACTAAAAATCAGTTAACTATTAGTATTGGAGATCCAGGTATTACAGCTGATTCTATTGTAGAAATTCCTACACCAAGTCAAGTTGTTTTAGGGCTTGGTACTTTAACAATTTCTGGAGATGCTAATCTAAGCCCTACCGGCTCTCAAGTTACTTTAGGCACAGGTACGGTTACCGTAAGTGCTGGAGCAACCATTGCAGCTACCGGAAATCAGGTTGTAATTTCCTCAGGAACTGTTAGTATAACAGGTAGCGCAAATGTTGATCCTACAAAGGCAAGTTTTACCTTGTCTACAGGTACAGTATCTGCGATAACGTGGAGTGAAATAATCCCAGGCGCAACAATGACCTGGACAGCAATTGACGAGTGTTAAAAAATTATGGCATCAACTTATAGTACAAATACAAAATTAGAACTTATAACAACAGGTGAGAAAGCCGGACAATGGGGTGGAATCACTAATACAAACTTACAAATTGTAGAACAAGCAGCTACAGGCTATGCATCTATTGATATGGCGGCATCTGATGTAACTTTAGCTTTAACAGATGGAGCTACTTCTAATGGTAAAAATGTTTACCTTAGATTATATGGCACTTTAGCAGCTAACAGAACTTTAACAATGCCAAACACAGCTAATAGAGTTTGGTTTATTGATGATCAAACAAACAGAAATGGTACTAATAAATATACTTTAGGAGTATTAACTGCAGGGGGTTCTACTACCCAACTTGCTAATAAATCTGTTAATCTTTGTAGATCTGATGGAAGTGAAACTAAAGTTATTGTATTAAAAAATGGTGTATATTCTATTGATAATACTTATAGTCCTTTTACAGCCGTGGCCGGAGATCAAATTTTTGTAAATACAACTTCAGCTGTGGTAACAGTTAATTTACCTGCTTCTCCAGAAGCCGGCGATACTGTTACTATTATAGATGTAAGAAATTATTTTGGCTCCAATAAATGTACAGTAGGTAGAAATGGAAACAATATATTAAATGCTGCCGCTGATTTAGATTTAACGACAAATAAAATGTCAGTTACATTGGTGTATACCGATGCAACTTGTGGCTGGAATTATTTGAGTAAAGCAACATAGGAGCTAAACAATGGCTCTAACGTCAATTAAATTTGCACCCGGAGTAGATAAACAGGATACCGCTGTTGGAGCGATTGGCAGATGGGTTGATTCTGATAATGTTAGATGGAGATATGGACTTCCTGAAAAAGTAGGAGGTTGGTCTTCTCTTTTAACAGATACTATTCACGGTGTAGCAAGAAAACAACACTCTTTTGTAGACTTAGATGGAAACCGATACGTAGGTATTGGAACAGATAAATTTTTATTAGTCTATTACGAAGGTGCAGTCTATGACATTACTCCTTTTAGGGATGATAACGCAGCTAATCTTATTACTTTTTCAGCAACTTTAACAACTAATAGTACAGCTCCCGGAACTTCTATTACTATTACTACTTCAGGTTCACATAGTATTGAAGTAGGAGATATGATTGTTTTAGATAGTGTAACAATGCCAACGGGTTCTAGTTTAAGCGCTACACTTTTTGAAGATCAAATTTGTCAAGTTATTAGTGTCCCAAGCAATACGACTTTTACTATTACTTCACCCACAGCTGAAACCAATGGAGGAGGTTCTGATTTAACTTCAGGAAGTTCAGCTACTCTTAAACCTTATGCAAGAGTAGGTCCTTCAGAGCAATCTTATGGATATGGTTTTGGAATTGGAAATTATGGGGGAACAATTTCAGGAGTTCAATCAACAACAATTAATGGTGCGTTAAATGCGGACACAGCGGGTACAGGCGGAGTGGGTACAAGTGTTACTTTAACTTCATCTGGAGGATTTACATCTCCCGCAGGAACGGTAGCTGTAGGAACAGTACCAACTGCAGAATTAATTACTTACACAGGAATTTCAGCGCCGGATTTAACAACGATTACTAGAGGAGCTTTAGGAACAGCAACTCCAGGAACTTCAAATGGACAAGCCCATTCAAGCGGAGCAACAGCACAAGACGCAACGAATTGGGCTGGATGGGGAGATGCCGTGGAGGCTTCATCAGTTACTCTAGAACCAGGACTTTGGTCGTTAAGTAACTGGGGACCTACTTTGGTTGCAACTATTGCAAATGGAAAAACTTATACTTGGGATTCTTCTATTGCAGCTAATTTTACAACAAGAGCTTCTAGAAATACAACTAACTACGTAACTAAAATTACAGGAGATGAAGGTAATCCAACTGCAAGTAGATTAACTTTAATTTCACCAACGACAAGACACTTAATTCATTTAGGAACTGAGACAACAATTGGAACAGCCTCTACCCAAGACGATATGTTTATTCGATTTTCTAATCAGGAACAAATTAATGAATATGCGCCGAGCGCGGATAATAGTGCTGGTACATATCGACTTCAAGATGGTTCAAAAATAATGGGAGCCATTGTTGCTAAAGAAAATATTCTGGTTTGGACCGATAATGCTCTTTACTCAATGAAATTTGTAGGAGCTCCTTTTACCTTTGGCTTTGAACAGGTAGGGACGAACTGTGGTTTAATTGGACAGAACGCCGTGGTGGAGATAGATGGAGTAGCCTATTGGGTAGGGAATAATGGATTCTTCTCTTTTGATGGTACCGTAAATAATTTACCGTGTAGTGTAGAAGACTATGTCTTTGATGATTTTGATACAACCAAAGGCCAACAAGTTTGTGCGGGAATTAATAATTTATTTACAGAAGTAACGTGGTGGTATCCAACTTCTAATGCCACTTATAATGATAGATATGTAGTATTTAATTATGGAGAGTCAGCTAATGTTCCAATGGGAAATTGGTATACAGGTACTAATGTTAATTCTATTAGAACCACTTGGATTGACTCAGTTATTTATCCTAAACCTTATGCAACAAGATTTAATAGTAGTTCATCAGGAACTTTCCCAAGTATAGTTGGAGCAAGTGGATTAGGACAAACAGTTTATTTTCAACACGAAGTAGGAACCGATCAAATTGATCCTGATGGTTCAACAACTAAACTTACTTCATTTTTACAGTCTTATAATTTTTCACTTGCTAAAGATCAAACCGAAGTCTTTTTAGCTATGAGAAGATTTATTCCTAATTTTAAAGTTTTAGAATCATCAGCTAAGGTAACCATTAAACTTAAAGATTATCCTTCTGATTCGTTAGCAAATAGTACCTATAGTCCTTTTACTATTTTACCAACTACTCAAAAAGTAGATACGAGAGCCAGAGGACGTTATGCAAGTTTAAGAATTGAAAATGATGGTACTGCAGAAAACTGGAGATTTGGAACTTTCCAAGTTGACCTACAGCCAGATGGAAGAAGATAATGACAAAAATAGTAGTAAGATTACCCGAACCTAAAAAAGAATATTCAGAAGATAATCAAAGACAGATTAACAGAACTTTAACATCTTTAATTCAACAACTTAATTCAACCTATCAACAACCAGAAAAGGATGACGCAGAAAGACTTAATTTCTTCTTATCATAATGGCAAACGTATATAAAAATGTTCAGGCTAAAATAACATCTGCAGGATCGTATGATGATATGTATGAATCCCCTACAGGTACAACAACTATTGTTAAAAGTATTAGAATATATAATACTCATAGTGGAGCTTTAGATGTAACTACAGCTGTCCGTGATGGATCAGCCGCTACGGATTATGAATTTGATAAGAGTAATGTATTAGCCAGTAATAGCGTTGATATTTTAACCTTTAATAACCTCTTGATTTTAGAAGCTGGAGATAAAATCAAGATGCAATGTGCTACAGGAAATGTTATAAAAATGACAGCATCTGTATTACAAATAACTAGACCAGCAGAAGTGACACAAACATAGGAGGAATATGCCATTTATAGAGCAAGAAGCAAAGAGTGAATACCAAGTAATTGATGGGAAAAAGACCCACGTCATTACCCCTGAAGTAGAAGTTACATTAACCAATACTGAAACAGGAAAAGAATATATGTCAGATAAGGAAGCTGATGATGATGTAAATCATCCTGATACAGCTACAAAAAGAGAGCATATACGTAGAGATGTTCATATTAAGGTAGCTCAAATAAATTTAGGGGCCGGTAGCGGAGACGTATAAATGTTGACGATTGGCAAAAAACCTTGTAAATTGTTATCTCACAGCGTTTTTTCAAGCGTCGCTAACTTGCTATTTCAAAACATTAAAGGATAATTATGGGCTGGCTAAAAAAATTAACTAAACCAATTTCAAAAGTACTCGATAAGATAATACCGAACGAGATCAAACCGGCATTACCTTACCTATCTGCGTTTGCACCATTTATGATGGGGCCAGGTATTGTTGGAGCTAGTGGCTTTCAAGGAGCATTAGCTAATCCTTGGTTAAGAGCTTCAATGGCAGGTGGCTTAAATATAGGATCACAATTAGCACAAGAAGGAAGTGAAGGAGACTTTTCAGGAATTTCAGCTCTATTGGCAGCAGGTTCAGGATTTGGAACAGCAGCTGGAGCCGATCAAACATTAGCAGGTATGAAGACTAAACCTTATATGTCTGCAAGTGATTTAGCAAAAAATCCAGAATTAAGAAATTTTGTTCAAACAGATGCTCCATTAAGTATGTTAGACAAAGCAAAAAATATAGGTATCACCGGAGCTGAAAAAGTTAGTGGATTTTTAACTGACCAAGCAGATATTTTAAGACCTGGTGGAGAACCATTAACAATGAAAAATGCTTTAACAGCAGCTTCAGTTCCAGTCACACAAGGTACAGCTGACTTAGCAATGATCACCGCTCAACAAGCCTTGGATGATTATAATAATACATTAGATGAAGGTAGCGATGCGTGGTACGACGACGATGCTAGAAGAATAGCAATTCGAAGAGCTATGACAATGGCAGGACACGTTGAAGATGATATTGTAAGTGCATTAGCAGCATTAGGATTAAAAGACGGAGGAAGAGTAGGTAGAGCTGGTGGTGGAATGATGTCTGTTCTTCCAAGAGGAGTAGAAATGGATTATAGAGGTGGAGGAATGATTCCAATGGGATCAAAAGAAAGAGCTGATGATGTACCAGCTAGACTTTCTAAAAACGAATTTGTAATGACTGCTGATGCAGTTAGAGCAGCAGGTGGTGGAAGCGTCAATAGAGGCGCGAAGAGAATGTATGATTTAATGCACAATTTGGAGGCAAGAGTTTAATGGCTGATAATACAACAACAACGATAACAAAACCATCACCGATACTAGAAGGTTCACTTTCTTCTTTTGTAGATTGGTTAACTAAACTACAAGGAGGTGCACTTCCTGCTAGTAGGATGCAAGACTTTACAGATCCTACAACTGGTAAAACAACTCAAGTTTTTAAAGGAATAGATACTTCAGCTTATGCACCTAAAGTTGCAGCGCAAGATGCATTACAAACTGGAGCGGCGACAGCTGCAGCAGGTTTAGGGTCTTTAGTAGGACCTGGAGCTGAACTTGCAGGAGATGTAGTACCAGGATCTGTTCAAGCTTATATGTCACCTTATCAACAACAGGTGATTGATGCACAGATGCAAGAGTTTGATCGACAAGCTGCTATTAACAGACAAGGAATTAGAGATCAAGCTATTCAAGCAGGAGCTTTTGGTGGTGGAAGAGAAGGAGTTCAATTAGCTGAATATGCAAAAGGAAGTGATATGAATAGATCATTACTTCAAGGACAATTATTACAACAAGGATTTATGGATGCTGCACAAAGAAGAGCAGCAGACTTACAAGCTCAACAAGGTTTAGGTCAATATCAACAAGCAATGGGTCAAGCTCAACAAGGATATCAACAAGCTGTTCTAGATGCTAATCAAATTGCAGCTAGAGAAGCAGAGTTTGCTCCATTCACACAATTAGGTTTAGTAGGTCAACAACTAGCACAAATTCAACCTGGAGCATTCCCTACTCAAACAGTAGGATATGCACCACCAGCAGCTCCAGCAAGCCCGATGTCACAATTTTTAACGGGAGCTACAGGCGCAGCAGGAATTATGGGCAAACTAGGATTATTTGGATAATGAGTAAAGTAGAAGTAAATGAAATAGCACAACAAACAGGAACAACTTTAACAGTTGGCGGAGGTGCTTGTAAAACCGTTAAAGTTTGCGGAACCACTGTTACAATTGGTAGATGCGGTGGAACCGTTACTCTTGCATCAGGTGCTACACAATCAGGATTTGGTAGTGCAGGGCAATTAGTTGACTGGTGTACAACGGCAAAAACAAGTCCCTTAACAGCAGTTTCAGGAAAAGGATATTTTATAAATACCTGTGGTGGAGCAATAACAGTTACTCTTCCTTCAAGTCCAAGTGCAGGAGATTTTCTAGCTCTTAAAGATTATGCCACTACTTGGGCAACTAATAATGTAACACTAGCAAGAAATGGTTCAAAAATTAATGCAGGTTGTAATGACGCTTATTTAACGGGAGCAGGACAATCAGTTACACTGCTTTATGTTGATGGAACTAGAGGTTGGCAAGATATTCAAGATTCTACATCTAGTGTAACTGGTAATGAATATATTGTGGCAACAGGTGGAACAATTACAACTTCTGGTAATGACAAAATTCATACATTTACAGGTAGTGGCACTTTTACTGTATCAGCAGCTGCTGTTTCAGCAGCTAATAATGAAGTTTCTTATATAGTAGTCGGTGGTGGCGGCGGAGGTGGTGGAGCCCACGGTGGTGGCGGTGGAGCAGGTGGATTTAGAGAAGATGAATCTCCAATTACTCCTTATACTTCATCCCCTTTAGATGGTGCAGGCCCAATTTCAGTTGCAGCTCAAGCTTATCCAATATCGGTAGGTGCAGGAGGAACTGGGGGAAGTCCTGGTGGTCCTTATGGTACCGCCGGTGGCAATTCAATTTTTTCAAGTATAACATCAACAGGTGGTGGAAATGGATCAACAGAATCACAAACTAATTCTACAAATTCAGGTGGATCAGGTGGAGGAGGAACATATACTCCTAACCCTGGAACTACTCCTGGAGGAACTGGAAACACTCCTCCTGTTAGTCCACCTCAAGGTAATAGTGGAGGTGCTGGTGGAACTTATGGACCGGGTGCTGCAGCTTCAGGTGGTGGCGGTGGTGCTGCTGGTGCTGGTACTGGGGGAAGTCCACCTACATCCGGACCAGGAGGTAACGGAGTAACAACAGAAATTACAGCAAGTCCAGTCGCTTATAGTGGTGGAGGAGGTGGAGGTGCTACTGCTTATGGTGCTCCAACTGCTGCAACAGGTGGTACAGGTGGAGGTGGTGCTGGTGCTCCATTAACTGGCGTAGGTGTTGCAGGAACAGCTAATACTGGTGGTGGTGGCGGTGGTGGATCAGGTGGAGGTTCTCCAAATGGTATAGGTGGAGCTGGTGGTTCAGGTGTTGTGATAATAAGGTATAAATATCAATAATTATGACAAGTACAATTAAAGTAAATAAAATAGAAAAAGAAAGTGGATCTACAATTACAATAGGTGCATCTGGTGATACAGTAACTTTAGGAACTGGTGCATCCCAAACAGGATTTGGTAGAACAGGAACAGTAGACTGGTGTACTACAGCAAAGACAGGTCCTTTAACTGCAGTTTCCGGTAAAGGATATTTTATAAATACATCAGGAGGAGCCATTACAGTTACTCTTCCAGCCTCACCCTCTGCTGGTGACATTGTAGCTTTAAAAGATTATGCAAATACTTGGGATGATGCGTGTAAAGCAGTAACGCTTGGTAGAAATGGTTCAAAAATTAATGGACAATGTTATAATGGTGTTTTAAATACTGAATCTCAATCAGTAACTTTAATTTATGTTGATGCTACAAAAGGTTGGCAAGATATTCACGATTCAACATCAAATGTTACTGGTAATCCAAATTATATTACGGCCAGTGGGGGTAATGCTACTCTTACTGTAGGAGATTATAAAACTCATATATTTACGGCGGATGGAAATTTTGTTGTTACAGCCGGTGGAAATGCGTGTGGTTCAAATGTGGCAGAATATTTAGTAGTTGCCGGTGGTGGCGGAGGTGGTGTTGGTAGAGGAGCCGGTGGTGGAGCTGGTGGATTTAGAATGTTTACATCAGCACCGGGATCAAACTCGCCTTTAAATGCACCTGCAGGTTTATCTGTAACAGCACAAACTTATGCAATTTCAGTCGGAGGCGCTGGTACAGGAAAATGTTTTCCTTCACCATCGCCTAATCAATATGGTGGTATCGGAGGTGTTTCAACATTTTCAACAATAACATCTGCTGGTGGTGGTGGCGGAGGTGGAGCAAATTCTCCAGGCCCAAGTACAAAATGTGCTGATTTAAATAAAGGTGGATCTGGTGGTGGCGGAGGATTTTATTCAGCTAATCCAGCTACTTCTGTTTTTTGTGGTGGAGTAGGAAACAGTCCCCCTACAGCTCCCCCTCAAGGTCAAGATGGAGGCCCAGGATATGGTCCGACAGGTTCAAGTACACCTAGTCCACAAAGAGGTGGTGGCGGAGGTGGTGGCGCCGGAGCAGCCGGTGTTACTAATAATGGTGGTGGAACAGGTGGCGGAGGTTGTGGTGGCGTAGGTTCTTACATAGCGGATCCCTTTTTTGGACCCACAGCACCAAGTTATGGAACTCCAGGGCCAACAGGTTCTACAAGATATTTTTCTGGTGGTGGAGGAGGAGGTAGAGAAACTCCTGCTACAGGAGGTGCCGGCGGTTCCGGTGGTGGAACTGATGGAAAAGGAGCAGGATGTGCATCCTCTAATGCTGCCAATAATACAGGTGGAGGAGCAGGTGGAACAGGTGAAGGAAGTCCATCAAAAAGTGGAAATGGAGGATCAGGTTTTGTAGCTATAAGATATAAGTTTCAAAATTAGGAATTAAATAATGAGTAGAATATTAAGAAGACCAATGTTTCGTGGGGGACCTGTATCTAGTTATGGAACGGGGATCGCGAGTGGTTTGGCCGATGATGGTCGAGTTGGTTTATATAGAAGTTATCGAGGAACAGTAGGTGAAGCTGCCAAAAATATGAACAATAAAACAGGAAGCGAGATTTTTAAAGCAGCTTTAGATAGATCTACTTATTTTGATCCAGCAGCCTTACCTGGTTTTCGTAATGTTAAAAGAGAAATACCTATTGTAGGAGGAGATGTTTCAGCAGAGAAAGGTGGTCAACAACTTGGTCCTACAGATTATTTAGTAGAAAAAGGATACATTTCAGATGTAGAAAGACCAGTTAAAGATATGTCTATGGCAGAACTTATTGATTATCAAATTGGAGAAAAAGGAGATGTTTATCAAACAGGTTCAATTCTAGGGGGAGACCAAAACAAACCAAGAGAAGTTAAATCTACAAAAGATTTAAATGAAGATGAATTATTAGAGCTAAGAACCGAGCAAGCGGAGGCAGCAACCGGAGCTACTGATATGACTAGTACACGACCTAAAGTTAAAAAAACAGAATCAAAAAGTGAACTTGAACTTAAATTAGAAAATGAAAGACTTAGAAAACTTAATGAAGAATTAATGACCGGCACAACTGACCCATCAACTGTAGACACAGGTGATTTAGAATCTATGATTGGTAGATATGAAAAAATTTTAGGTGGTGATAAAGCTAAAGGCCAAGATGTAGCTGATATGTTATTAACTTTTGCTGGTTCTAAAGGGGATACTACAATGGATAAATTCCAAGAATTCTTCGCAACAGAAGCTAAAAAAGGACCAAGTAGAACAGAAAAAATTAAACAAGCTGCAGCAATGCTAGGTATTAAAGGTGAACAAGCACAGAAACTTTATGAAACTAAATTGAAAAATACTTCAGGTCAAACACAAAAAGCAGTAGAATATATTGCTGCTATTACAGGTGCGTCACCTAAAGAGGCATTAAGAAAATATTTAAGAAAAGAAAGCACATTTGCTGCAACTGCAGGAAAATATAAAAAAGAAGAAGGTGCTTTAACAGATCAAGGATTTAAATTTGCGGCTGAAGATTTTTATGAAGATGAGTATAAGGGAGATGTAGATTCAGTTAGTGTTATTAATGCAGACAAAACAACAACTTTACCAGATGGATGGTATTCAGACGCCAAAAATAAAATAATGTTTGAGGTGAAAGATAAAGTAGTTATAAGCGATAGATCTTACAATTAAGGAGGATTATGGCAACTTTGGATGAAATACTTGCCGGTAAATCAAAAGCCACTACCATTTCTCCGGAAGAAGAGAATGAAATCAGCACAATCGAATCTGTTTTAGCTGGAATTGGTTCCGGTTTATATAAAATTCCTGAAGGATTTTTTTCATTAGGCGCAGCCCTAATAGATTTAGGAGGAGATACTAATAAAGTTGCCGAAGTAGAAAAATATTTTGCAGACATAAATCCTTTCGATGAAGCAGCAGAAGCAACCGCTGCAGGAAAAATTACAGAACTAATAACAAACTTAATAGGGCCTGGGGGTGTTGCGTTTAAACTTGGAAGTGGTTTAGCAAAGTCAGCTATTGTTGCAAAGAAAGCAGGAAAATATTTATCTCCAACAGGACAAGCTGGAAAAAATATTAATAAAGGAATTCAAAAAAGTCTTAAAGATGTTAAGCTTAGAGGTTGGGACCGAGCTGGGGAATTAGGCGCAGGTGCTTTAGCAGGTGGTGTAGCAGAAGGAATTTTTGTAGGAGATGTAGAGGATGCTGGAACGTTCGGAGATTTATTAGGAGGTCCTACCAAATTAGAAAGAGAAATGGAAGGAGATGTTTATGATCCCGCTCAAGAAATAATTAACAGAGTTAAGTTTGGAACTGAAGGGGCTTTATTTACAGGAGCATTAGCGGGCATAGGAACGACCATTGGAAAATTAAGAGATACAACTAGAGTAGGTAAAGTTGCTGATAGTAAGTTTAATAAGTTTTTAGATAAATGGGTGTCTGGAAAATTAAGAGCTAGACAAGGTATGACTCCTGAGCAATTTAGACAACAGAATTTATTAAAAGGTGCACGAGCTGCTGATTTAAGTGGTGCAGAAACAATAGTCAGACAATTAGATGATAAGATTAGTAAACTATTTCCTTTTATGAAACGAGCGTGGGGAGATAAAACAACTTTTCAAAAAAGAAAAGAACTACTCAAAGATATGAATCGAATGTTATTGTCTAGTGTGGATGATCCTAATAATTTAAAACCTCAAATATCCACTATTACTAAACAAGTAGGAAAAGAGGCAGTAGAAGAAATTGAAACAGTTGGGTTTGGTTCAATGAATCCTAAATTAGTAGATAATTTTACAGATAAATTAAAGAAAACTTATAAAGCTAAAGATGAAGATATCGCAGGTATTTTAGCTAATTTAACTGGAATGAGAATGGGGTGGGGAGAATTGTTTACTTCTATGGGACGAAGATTAGACGCCGATGGGGTTAAAGAATTTAAAGAACTTTTTGGAAATAAAGTTACTACGTGGTTAGACGCCAGCTATGATGTCTTTAAAAATAGAAAAGCTAAAATAGGCGAACAACTTGTACCTACTGCTGAAGTAATGGGGAAAGCAAAAGAATCATTTAAACAATTGTATAATCAAAGTACGGGTGGAACTTTATCAGATGCTGCAGCTCAAAACGAAGTTTTAAAAGTTTATAATTCTGTAATCAATCCAACTACAGGTAAGCCTAATATTGAATCTAGTTTTAAACTAGCTTCTAAATCAGATCCTTATTTTAAAGTTCCTGATTTCTTCTTAGGAAAATCTTCTTTAGATGAAGCACTACACGTTAACAATGTTAATCTAGCAGACTTAACCGGTGTACAGAGACAAGTTATTGAAGATTTATTTGGAAAAGGAAATGATGCTTTACAAACTATTTTGGAAGGAACTCAAAAGCTTTCTGCTGTAGTTAGAAGAAATGAATATTTTGATAATTTAGTTAATGAATCTAATCGATTAAGAAACTTAAGAAAAATTCAAATTGATGAGTTTATGAAGCAAGGATTATCTAGGGATGAAGCTGCTAAAAGAGCTGTTGCCCCTATCTTTGCTAATAGTGAAACAGAAGCTGCCGAATTATTTGGAGGAATGTATGGAGCTGATTGGAGAGAAACCGCAAAAGTAGTTAAGACTCCAACAAAAATGGCAGGAGCAGAAACTCTAGGTCCTCTTGATTATAGACAAACTTTAAGACCTTTAGCAGGAGAAAAGAGATCTACCTTCCTTAAAAAAGGAGCACCAATTGGCCAGATTCCTGAAGAAATTCCTATTCATAATCCCCTTGCAGGAAAGTATGCATTGAATGGAGTCGTAGATGGATTGGTAGAACCAGTTGAAAGTTTATTCCAAAGTAAAAACTTTGGTACACAGCTGTATGCCAATTTTATTTTATATCCTAAAGCCACATCTCAAATGGCTAAAACTATTTTAGCTCCCTTCACTCACGGTCGTAACTTTTTAAGTGCTGGTGCGTTTGCTATGGCCAATGGAATTATACCTTTTTCAGATATGCAAGCTGTAAAAAAAGCATATCAAGCTTTGCAAGTAAAATTACCAGGAGCAAGAAAAGTAGGAGTAATTAGAAAAGCTGGTGAAACTGATCAAGCTTTCAAAGCGAGACAGAAAGCTTCACAAACAGGAAATGAATTCTATCAAAAACTTTTAAAATTAGGAGTTGTAAACTCTCAAGTTCAATTAGGAGACCTAATGAATCTTTTAAAAGATGTTAGGTTTGGAACAACTGTTGGTAAATTAGGTAAAGCAAGATTTCAAGAAGAAGGTTTAGGTAGCTATGGTTTAAATCGTTTAATGAAAACTTTATCTAATGTTAAAAAATTCTCACAAGATGCATACACAGCTGAAGATGATTTCTGGAAAATCTTTACGTGGTTCGGTGAAAGAGGAAGAATAGATAAAGCATTAAAAGCTGCCGGCTTAAGTAATGGACAAGAAATTAGACAGGTTTTACCAGATGGAACTATTAAATCATTAGGTAGATTTAATGACGATTGGTTAGACGAACGAGCTGCTGATCTAGTTAAAAACAATGTACCTAATTATGCTTTTGTTTCAGAATTTGTAAAAGGTTTACGTAAATGGCCTGTTGGAAACTTCGTAGCTTTCCCTTCAGAAATTATGAGAACAGGAACAAACATTGTAGATACTGGATTAAAAGAAATTTTTGATTTTAAAATAATAGGAAAGCAAGGACAAGTAGTTTCACCATTTAAAACTATTGGCTTAAGAAGATTAGGTGGAATGGCATTTACAACAGCAGCAGTTCCTTATGCAGCAGTAGAAGGAATGTCAGCGTTGTATGATGTAACCCAAGATGAAAGAGCAGCAATGAGAAGATACGTTGCCGACTGGTCTAAAAACTCTACGCTAGTTCCTTTAAAAGATAAAGAAGGTAAATTAAAATATGTAGATTTTTCTCACAGTAATGCTTACGACACATTAACAAGACCTATTCAAACAGTTATTAATAGAGTGCAAGCAGGTGAACAAGACAAAGATGGAATTATGAATGATTTTATTTTAGGTCTTGCAGAATCAACTAAAGAACTTGCATTACCCTTTGTGTCTGAATCAATCTGGACCGAAGCTTTAGCAGACGTAACAGTGAGACGAGGAATGAGTCCAGAAGGATTTAAAATATGGAATGACGAAGACTCAATGGGCAGAAGAATACAAAAAGCAATTGCGCATTTAGCAATGGCTCAAGCTCCTCTTAATTGGAAACAATTAGAAAGATTAAATTTATCTATGAAACCCGTTGATGATCTTGGAAGATTTGATGAAAGAGGAAATGAATATGAATTTGGAAATGAAGCAGCGGGTATTGTTGGCTTTAGAGCGGTGGATGTAGATCCAGAAAAAGGATTAAAATATAAAATTGCTGATTACAAAAAAGGCTCTCGTAATTCTAAAGCTTTATTTACTACAGAAGTTTTAAAAGGAGGAGTAACAACGCCTAAAGATATTATTGATGCATATATTAATGCTAACAGAGCTTTGTTTTTAAATCAAAAAGCTATGTATGAAGATATTAAAGCAGCAAAAACTTTAGGAATGAAAGAACAAGATTTAACACAACAAGTGGTACAAGGTATTGGTAGAAAAGGGTATGGAAAATTAAATGCAGGGATTTTTACTCCTATGTCTATTTCTAAAAATGTAGTTCAAGGATTCCAAAGAATTGCTGACGAATTAGGTATTAGAAATCCTTTATTAGATTCAATGAATGCTATTGCTAATATTAGATCTCAGTTATTTAATGTAGGATTAGATGAAGAAGCAGGAATTCCTAATATTGAAAACCCTTTTGACACTCCTATTATTCCTGATCTTGTAGGAGCAGTCACTAATACTACTCAACTGCCTCCTTTACCTAATCCAAACTTAGCAACAGGAACTCAGTTCGGTGGCAATGTATTGACGGGAGTTAACGAAGCTGATAGGTTCGCCGCTTTATTTCCTGGCGATGAACTAGGAAAATTAGCAGCGAATAAAAAACAACCCACAAGGACAATATAAATGGGAATGAAACCTAAAACAACAAGAGAACATATTATATCCCTGTATGGACACATCTCAGGGGTCAAGAAAAATTTATCACACGTACACGAAGACGTAGAAAATTTGGGCGGTAAGATAGACAAAGTCTATTGGGTTCTTTTGACTGTTGCGGGAACTGCAGTAATCTTCGTGGCAGAAAGGTTAATAGGATGAAATTAAGTCAGAATTTTTCATTAAAAGAATTAGTTGCTTCGCAGACAGCGGATCGTAAAGGGATTGATAACACACCTACCGACGAACATATAGAAAATTTAAAATTACTTTGTAAAAATGTATTACAACCAATTAGAGATGAATGGGGCGTTGTAAGCGTTTCATCGGGCTATCGTTCCCAGGCGCTGTGCCAAGCAATCGGCAGCGTAAGCACCAGTCAACACGCTCGTGGCCAGGCAGCAGACTTCGAATGTTATAGTGTAGATAACAGAGAATTATTTGATTGGATCACTCAAAATTTAAAATTTGACCAAGCAATTTTAGAATTTTACGATGGCGACCCAAACAGCGGATGGATTCACGTGTCATATAATGAAGATGGCAATCGTAAACAAACCTTAAGGGCTTTTCGTAACGACGCTGGCAAGACTCAATACGAAGAGATCTAGCGTAATGAAAAATAGTTTGTTGGTGCATAAGCATCTGATAATCCGTGCCGAAGCCATCAGACCTCCAGTAGACGAAGAGCAACTCAAAAATTGGTTAATAGAATTTATTGAATCTATCAATATGAAAATTATGATGGGTCCTTATGTAAAGTATTGTGATATGAAAGGCAATCGAGGCATCACTGGCATAGCCGTCATTGAAACTTCTCATATTGTAATGCACGTATGGGATGAACCTCACCCAGCTCTAATGCAATTTGATATTTATTCCTGTGGTGAATTTAAACATACAGAGATCTGTAAAAAAATTATGGATGACTTTGACATTCACAAAATCGAATATAAATATTTGAACCGCGAAACGGGATTACAAGATATCTAAAGCCATTTCTAATTTTCGAGAAAAATTAGCTCATCCCAGAAAATCCCACCTTAATTGCTTTTTAGTTAAAAATTGAAAAAAGCTTTTTCTTTATTTTTTTTACTTACTGCCATCACACTTATTTTCTGCCACAATTCATTTTACTAGCTTATTTAGCATTTTCAAAAAGTGGGTATGGTATAATAGGTTATGAAAAAGAAAGAAGAAGAAAAACTAACAGAAGAAGAAAAACGTAAATTATATAATCAATGGATCAAGTTTTATCGAGAAAATTACTGGGTGAAACAAGAGAACGGCCGTTGGAAATTTGTTGAGTGGGAATTAACTAAACTTGATTTAGATTAATTATTCACAAAGATGACCAACTAAGAGTTTACCCTCTTTAGTATAATTACCTTGTTGTTTGGCATCATTATTTTTATGATCATAATAAGTGGTATTATTAACACGCCATTCTTCTGCTTGAAGATTACAAGTTAAACCAATTTTAATAGGATACTTAATTTGTTCTAAACCTGTTGTACTTAATAATAAAATTATCACGTACTTCATATCCACTCTTTTAATTCTTCTCCCATAATGGCTGAAGCTATATTAATTTTCTTTCTTAAAGCTTTTACAATTTTTTCATCTACGGTATCTTTAGTAATAAGATCAACATAAGTTACAGCTTTCTTTTGACCTATTCTATGTGCTCGATCTTCTGATTGTAATCTTTTTTCTAAATCATAACCATTAGAGTAATAAATAACATTGCTAGCTGCAGTTAAAGTAATTCCATAACCACCGGTTTGAGTATTACCCACAAAGAATCTTACTTTGGACTTAGGATCTTGAAATTTTTTGATATATTCTTGTCTTTTTTTAGACTCAATTTCGCCATAATATTGTACTAAAGAGTCTTCGCCGTATTCAGCGGTAATAGCTTTAACAATTTGCTTAATATCATAAACATAGTTAGCCCAAATAATAACTTTACCTTCCATTTCTTCAAGTAAATCAAGCAATTCTTCCATTCTTCGATTTTTAAATTCTTGAATCGTTCCATCGTCTGCCTTAAAATGGCCACAAGATATTTGGTGTAAACGCATCAATTGTGTTAATACGTGAGGCGCTGTCGACATTTTGCCATTTAATTGAGCGAGGGCCGCGGATTTCATAGTATAATAAGCCTTTTTCTGCTCATCAGTTAATTCTATTTCTCTCTTCATATAAATTTTATCCGGTAAATCTAAACAATCTTCTTTTAATACTCTGTAAGAAAATGGTTTTAATTTTTCTGAGAGTTCATCTAATCTTTGATAACTACCTACAATCTGAACTCTTCTACCACCAAAATTCCTATCTAACATTACTGCGTATCTATTTCTAAAGGTATAATAAGAAGTAAAACCTAATAATTCTTCGTGTAAAAAATTACACTGACTATATAAATCTAAAGGAGATTTAGTCACAGGAGAACCTGTTAAAATTCGCCTATATTTTGCCATCTTTCCTAATGTTAAAATACTTTTAGTTCTTTTCGCCTGGGGATTTTTAATGGTAGTCGATTCATCAACAGCCATTAAAGCTTTATGACATCTTAAAAACTTAGCTGCAAACTCTACACCTTTTTTTGTTGATAGTGCCTCAACATTCATAAGAAGGATGTGAAGGTCAAAATCAGATTTTAATATAGTTTGGTACTCTTTATCCTTTGTTTTAGATGTTAAAGCAGTCCATAGTACCGTTTTATGATCAATATGACTAGGCATATGTATAGGAATTTCTTGTGATAACCAGTTTCTATATACACCTTTTGGTGATATAATAAGTGCCGCATTTATACGACCTTTGTCATATAACATAGCTACATTGTCAATAAGCACTTTCGATTTACCAGTACCCATTTCCATAAAATAACCATATTCATCTTTTTGCCACGATTTTTCTAACGCAGTTAATTGATGCGCGTAGGGTGGCGTCTTAAATTTATACTTCATAATCTTTTTCTACTTTCTACTTGACTTCTTATATAGGAATCATTATATCTTTGTCAAGAACTAAGAAATGAAAAATAAGATATTTGAGTTATATAAACCTAGATCTTTAGAGGAGTTTTTAGAATTTCATAAAAACAACCCTAACGAGAAGTTTGTTTATGTAATTCAACAACCAGCGCCTAACATTAATATATTAAGTGCGTCTGATTATGGTTATCTTGTAATATGCTTACCTAATAGGGACCAAGCTATTTTATCTACAGCACCATATGTGCAAAAGATGAAAAAAAATTTACAAGACTTTCGCAAGGAAGATTATTTACTTGCAGTAGGAGATCCTGTAATAATAGGTATATCCACTGCAGCTGTAAGTGATGTAACAAATGGACAGTTTAATATGTTGAAGTGGGACAAACGTGAATACCGATACTATCCACTTGAAGTAGATATGTATCAGAAAGGATAATAATGAGTAAAGACAAAGTAAAAATATTTAAAGGTGATGGAACTTTTAATATAAGAGACGAAATGGTAAAAGATTCTAAGGATCTTTTAGACAGCGTAGAGGTAACAAACTTAGCTGATGAATGTCAAAAGTTGAAAGATACTGAAGATATGATTAAATCAGCAGAAAAACATTTAAAGGATCTGAAAGCTAAAGCTGATGATATTGGATCAAGAGTGATTCCAGAATTATTAGCGGAGCAAGGTTTAACTTCGATTAAACTTGCTGATGGTTCTTCAGTATCCGTTAAAAAAGAATATAGATGTACTCTTCCTAAAGATGATTCAAGAAGAGAACAATGCTATAAATGGCTTCGAGACAACCAGTTAGGAGATATTATTAAAAATAATGTTTCTGTAACTTTTGGTCGTGGAGAAGATGACAAGGCGAAGCAATTGCTGGACCTTGCGGTAGCTAATGGTTTTGATCCACAGCAGAAATCTGATGTGTCTTGGAATACATTAACTGCCCTATTCAGAGAGCGTATCGAGTCCGGGCTCGATATGCCTTCTGAAGTCTTTAGTACTTGGATTAAAGACAAAACTAAAATCACCCGGAAATAACTAATGGAGAATGTATAATGGCTAATGACATAAAAGCTAAAACAAATGGATCAGTTTCGTTATTCGGAAATGATCTCTCCAAAGGTTTTGAGAATATGACGCAGGATGATCTTGCGTTACCATTCATCAGAATCTTAGGACAGCTATCACCTCAAGTAACACAAGGTGATGCAAAGTTTATAGAGAGTGCCAGACCAGGTATGATCTATAATACTGTTACCAACGACTTGTTCGATGGTAAGAAAGGTATCAAGGTTATTCCTTGTTACTATAAGAAAGATTATCCAGAATGGTCGGATAGAGGGGATGGTCCAGGTGCGCCTGTGGCAATTCATTTACCGAACAGTCCGGTAATCGCTACTGGTAAGAGAGATGGTTCTAAAATTAGATTACCAAATGGTAATTATTTAGAAGAAACAGCATCTTACTATGTAATGGTTCAGTCAAAAACAGGAGCTTATACTCCTGCGTTGATTACAATGAAATCAACTCAACTGAACGTCAGCAAAAAATGGAATTCTATGATGAAAACCATTCAAATGGCTGATGGAAAAGGAGGATTTGCAATCCCTCCTATGCACGGGGTTGTTTATAATCTAGCATCTACACTACAAAAGAACGATAAAGGTTCTTGGTATGGCTGGGTTGTGACAATGGACAGAATATTAGATCAAGCTGATAAAACTTTGTACTTAAGTGCAAAGGATTTTAGAGGTAATGTATCTAAAGGAAATGTGCAAACAAAGGCAGATGTAGAAGAGAAATCTAATACGGCAACACCGTATTAAATTCTTTAAAGGGCCCAATGGAATAATGTGGGCAGTTATGAAGTAGGGCCCTTTACTTTTAGAAGGAAGAAATATATATGGAGAAGTTTAAAAAAATATTCAGCGGATTAACAATAGCATATGGACAGTATCAAAAAGGTGATAGAGGCACCAATGGAAAACTTAAAGGTAAAGCTTTTATCGTCCGTAAAAATGTTACTGACAAGCTCTGGGAAGATCATCTTGCCGGCACTCCACCAGCTTTGGGAATTATTCCGATACGAGAGGATAATAGCTGTTGTTGGGGGTGTATTGATATTGACGTTTATAATCTTAAACATCATTCTCTTATTCAGACTATTAGGAAGTTAAAACTTCCACTCATTGTATGCCGTTCTAAATCCGGCGGTGCTCACGTATTTTTATTTACCAAAGAATTTATTCCTGCATCATTGATGCAAAAAACTTTAAAGAAAATTTCAAAAACTTTAGGATATGAAGGTTGTGAAATCTTCCCTAAACAAACAGAAATACTTGTGGAACGTGGGGACACAGGTAATTTCTTAAACTTACCCTACTTTAATGGAATGGAAGGACTGCGATATGCTTTCAACGATAATGGCTCCGCTGCTTCACTTGAGGAATTTTATAAGCTCTATGATCTTCTGGCGTGCAGAAGGGAAGAGGTGGAGAAAATTGAAGTCGAAGAGAAAAAGATAGAAGAAGCGTTTCCTCTAGGACCTCCTTGTCTAAATCAATTAGCTAAGGAAGGTTTTGGGGAAGGAGCAAGAAACAATGCATTATTTAATATAGCTGTTTATTATAAACAAGCAAAACCCGATTCTTGGGAAGATGATTTAGTAAAAGCCAATCAAGAATATATGGAACCACCATTAAGTAATAGTGAGGTTCAGCAATTAATTAAATCAGTAAACAGAAAAGGTTATGACAAGTACAGATGTAAAGACGCACCTATTAACGCGGTCTGTCAATCACGACTGTGTAGAACAAAACGATTTGGTGTAGGATTTGGTGAAGAACAAATGCCAATGTTAGGAAACTTAACGAAGTACACATCAACGCCACCACAATGGTTTTTAGATGTAGGTGAAGCGCGGATCGAATTAAAAACAGAACAACTTTATAGTTCACCTTTATTTGCTTTAGCGTGTTTAGATCAAGCAAACCTAGTAGTACCAGTTCCAAAACCAAAAGATTGGAAAGAATTATTTTTAAAACCTTTGATGCAAAATTTACAAGAAATAGAACCACTTAAATCTTTAGATCCAACAAATGAATTAACCTCTTTACTACAAGATTGGACAACCAATAGACAATCAGCAAGAACAATGGATGATATATTTAATAAACTTCCATACACAGATGACAAAAGAGAATTTACTTATTTTAGAATGGAAGACTTTTATAATTTCTGTAAACGAAATCATTGGGATATGGATAAAGTTAAGACAGGAAACTTATTAAAAAGATTAGAAGATATATTTGTAGAGGAAGAAAGAGTTAGAGTGAAGAACCAACAACCAAGATTAATTAAAATTAAAGCAATGAAAAAAATAGAAGCAAGTGTTTCTAAAACTAAATATCAAGAAGAGGATTTTTAATGGCAATTTATGCAGATTGTGAAAGCAAAAGAAGGGCTCGATTAAAATGGAGAAAGAGTAGAAAAGGACAGTGGTGGGACTATAAATATAGTCAACGTCCAGAAGTTAAAGCAAGACGTCACGAACAATATATAAAAAGATTAATTAAGGAAGCAAATGAAAACAATAATACTAGGACCACCGGGGACAGGTAAGACTACTACTTTATTAAATTTGGTTGATGAATTTATTAAAGATGGAGTAAGACCTAAACAAATTGGATACTTTTCTTTTACCAAAAAAGCAGCTAATGAAGCTGCAACAAGAGCTGCGGATAAATTTAATTTAGATAAAGAAACTGATTTAGAAAACTTTAGAACTCTTCATTCTTTTGCATTTCATAAACTAGGAATGGTTAAAGAAAAAATGATGCAGCCAGAAGATTACAAAGAGTTTGGAGAAAAATGTGGAATACCTATTAAGACAGCAAAATTTTCTACAGATGATGGTACTTTTAACTCTGATAATGAATATCTAACAATTATAAATACAGCACGAGTTAAACGTATGGATCTCTTAGAATATTATGATTCAAGGCAAAACATATTAGATATTGAACGAAGTACTTTATATTTACTAGCAGACGAATTAAAAAAATTTAAAAAAGAAAAAGGTTTAAAAGATTTTACGGATCTTTTAGAAGATTTTATTGAAAAAGATATTCAACCTAAGTTTGAGGTTTTATTTATAGATGAAGCACAAGACTTATCTAAAATTCAATGGGAAATGGTTAGAGTTTTATGGTCTAATGCTAATAAAACATATATTGCTGGTGATGATGACCAAGCTATATTTAAATGGGCTGGTGCTGATGTGGATCACTTTATCGCTTTAAAAGAAGAAGTAGATAATATTAAAACTTTAGATCAATCTTATAGAATACCTGGTGGACCCATTCACGAGTTATCACAAAAAATAATTAGAAAAGTACAAAATAGATTTGATAAAGATTATAAACCAAGATTAGAAGCAGGGATTTTAAAACGTTATTCTGACATTACACAGGTAGATATGTCTCAAGGTAATTGGTTAATTTTATCGACAGCCAATTATTTTTTAGATGATGCTAAAGATTTATGTGAGATACAAGGATGGTATTACCAATATAGAGGAATCAATTCTGTCCCTTTAAAATTATTATTGGCTTTAAATAATTGGGAAGCTTGGCGTAAAGGGGCCCATTTAAATCATTTAGAAATAAGAAACATTTATGAATATTTAGGGTCTAATGTATTGCCTGGATTTAAAAAAGGTAAAACATTACAATCTGAAGACAAATATACTTTAAAACAATGTCAAGAAAAACACGGTTTAACTACAGAAAAAGTTTGGTATGAAGCCTTTGAAGGTTTAGATACTATTACAGAAAATTACATTCGTAATATGAGGGCGAATGGAGAAAAGATAAATAAAAATCCTCGTATAATAATGTCAACAATACACGGAGCGAAAGGAGGTGAAGCAGATAAAGTTTTATTAATGCAGGATTTAACAAATGCAGCGTTAGAAACGTTTAGTCACGACCCGGATGAATTACATAGATTATTTTATACCGGAGCGACGAGAGCGAAGCGTGAATTGCACGTTTTAGATCCTAAAGATTTTGATAGAGCTTATATATTATGAATAAACTAAAAGAAACATTTGAAGTATGGTCTTTATATTACCGACAAGAAATTGTGTGGTCTACTATAGGATTTATTATTGGATTTACATTAGGAGCAATTCTTTTATGAGTAAGGTTTGGGATAAACAAATCGGTGGACAGCACTACCAGAATTTTGTCATTCAGCCCAGTAAATTTGTTGTAGAGAATAAGTTGCTTTTTCCGGAAGGCTGCGCTATAAAGTACATATGTCGTCATCCTCATAAAAATGGAAAAGAAGATTTATTAAAGGCAATCCATTTTATAGAGATGATAATTGAAAGGGATTATAAGTGAGAACGATTCAAACGCCTTTATTCACTCCAGAAACTGAGTGGGTAATGCCAGAAGAAATAAAAAATTTAAAAGGTGCAAAAGAAATTGCAGTTGATTTAGAAACTTATGACCCAGATCTGAAAGAATTAGGATCTGGAAATGTTATTGGTAAAGGACATATTGCAGGTGTAGCTGTAGCAGTTGAAGGATGGTCTGGTTATTATCCTATTCAACACGAACAAGGCGGTAATATGGATAAAGCTTTAATTCTTAAATGGTTAAAGAATTTATTTAGTCAAGAAGATACTACCTTTATTTTTCATAATGCAATGTACGACGTATGTTGGTTAAGGTCATATGGTATTGATATTAAAGGGAAAATTGCAGATACAATGATAGCTGCATCTTTAATTGATGAGAATAGATTATCTTACAGACTGGATACCCTTGCAAAACATTATGTGGGTTTAGGTAAGGATGAAAAAATTTTGATAGAAGCTGCTAAGGATTATGGTTTGGATGCTAAAAAAGATTTATGGAGATTACCCGCAATGTATGTGGGTCAATATGCAGAACGTGATGCAGAATCAACATTAAAACTTTGGCAAAGACTTCATCGAGAATTACACGATCAAGAACTTATTGATATTTTTAGATTAGAAACACAATTATTCCCCTGTTTAGTTGATATGAGATTTAAAGGAGTAAGAGTAGATTTAGAAAGAGCAGATAATATTAAAAAAGATTTAATTCAAAGAGAAAATAAAATTTTAAAAAAAATGAAAGACCTTACAGGCATAGATATAGAAATTATGGCTGCAAGATCTATTGCTACAGCTTTTGATAAGTTAAAACTTCCTTATGATAGAACAGAAAAAACAGGAGCTCCTAGTTTTACTAAAAACTTTTTACAAAATCATCCACACGAATTAGGAAGAGCTATTGCAGAAGCAAGAGAATTAAATAAAGCTCATAGCACATTTATAGATTCAATAACTAAACACGAACATAAAGGTAGAATACACGCAGACATAAATCAAATTAGATCAGACCAAGGTGGTACAGTTACTGGAAGATTCTCAATGAGTAATCCAAATTTACAACAGATTCCTGCAAGACATCCTGAACTTGGACCAATGATAAGATCTATTTTTATTCCTGAAGAAAAATGTAAATGGGGGTCATTTGACTACTCCCAACAGGAACCTAGAATTTTAGTACATTACGCAAAACTGCAGAATTTGCCTGGAGTGCACGAAATTGCAGACGCATACAAGGCCGGAGACGCTGATTTCCACCAGGTCGTGGCCGATATGGCAGGCATAAAACGAAAGCAAGCCAAGACAATTAATTTAGGACTTATGTATGGAATGGGTAAAAATAAATTGATGGCTGAATTAGGATTGATGAAAGAGTCAGCTGAAAAATTAATTAAACAATATCACTTAAGAGCACCTTTTGTAAAACAGTTAATGGATAATGTATCGCGTAAAGCAAACGACAGAGGAAAGATCAGAACACTTCTAGGTAGAGCGTGTCATTTTGATTTATGGCAGCCTACACAATTTGGAATTTTTAAACCACTACCTTTAGAACAAGCACGCAAAGAATATGATGAACCTTTAAAGAGAGCATTTACTTACAAAGCTTTAAATAAATTAATTCAAGGGTCAGCTGCAGATATGACAAAAAAATCTATGATTGCGCTTTATGAAAATAATATATTACCCCACATACAGATACACGATGAAGTAGATATATCTGTAGAATCACCAGAAAAAGCTGAAGACATTGTTAAAATTATGGAAGAAGCTGTACAATTACAGGTTCCAAATAAAGTTGATTATGAATCTGGACCTAACTGGGGCTCTATTAAATAATCTTGAAATTAAGTTTTAACTCCTATATAATTCTACCTAAATAACGCTTTTCAAGCGCGACTATAACAGTCCATAACAATCAAAAAAGAGGATAAAATGATAAATATTTGGAATAAAATAAAAGAACTATCTATTAAAATAAAAGAATATTTTAAAAAAATAGGTGATTGGATAGTTAAACAATATAGTAAATTTTCACCAAAGTAATTATGAACGACAAAACGTGTAAAAAATGCGGACACTTGTGTCACTGTATGGAAGGAAATCATCAGGAGTGCAAATGTACAGACTGTAGGTGTAGTCCTGCAGAACCCAAAGGTGTGGTAGTGGATGACACTAACGAATGTGAGTGGTGTCAATGATAACTAAAATAGGGGATATGGATTATGGAGTTCCATATATTAAAAGCATTGAGACGCAGACAGTATGCGAGACAAATACTGGAAAAACGAGAGCGATTGGAGCTTAAGTGGATGCGTAATATAATTGTAATTTTAAGTTTATTAGCACTTATTACATTTTTAAATGGATGTGTAGGTTTCAGTGGTTAAAAAAACAAAACAAAGTAAACTGGAATGGTTTAAAAAAAATATTGTAATTGTTCCTGTTATAGCAGCCATCCTAGCCGGAACATTTACATCCATTAGATATGTATTAAGTTTAACAGATACAATTGAAGCAAATAAATCAACACTTACAGAAATGCACAGAGACATTAAAGATCTTAAAGAAAAAGTAACAGGAATACAAACAAGATTATCAGCTGCCGAAGCAACTTGGGAGATGGCTGAAAATCTATATAGACAACTAGCAGACCAAGTAAGGGAGCATTCATATGATATTAAGGACCTTAACCGTTAATTTATTATGGGTATTATTCTTTTTGTTTGTAGTCACAACTTCAGCAAAAGCTAGAAACGAATATCTAAACAACGGAACGAATACCTGTGCTCAAGGAAGCTTTGATGTTTCTATTGAACAAAGAGATGATCAATATAACTACAATCATAATAGTCCTAGTAATAATTATGAAGGAACTGATGATGATAGATTGTTAAGGTTTACATACAGAAAGTATTTAGGTACCGCGTGTACAGATGAATTTATTGCTGAACAAGAAAAGCAAATGAAGATTAAAACACAATTAGAAGTTATTAAAGAATGTAAAAGAGTACCTAGAATCAACCCTCCACCACTAGAATTTGCTGAATTAATCAATATGTGTATGAAAGTAGGGGTTATGTCTTCTGGTAATTTTGTCAATGGAGACAGGGATTTTGATCCTAAAGTGAGCTACTGGACTGTACTTAAAAAGCAGTATTTGAAAGATAATCCAGATGTGGTAATAATGAATGACCCGAGATTAAAAAATGCCAAATAAACCTTTAAAAATTTCCGAAGAGGCCGCTGTGCAGATGCCTATGAAGACGGTTGCTAGTTTGATTTGTATGGTGGCGATTGGGACCTGGGCTTACTTTGGTATTAATGAGAAGCTTAACCAGCACTCCACACAATTAGAATTAATGGGTAAAGATCTAGAAGCTAACTCTGAATTTAGGATAAAATACCCACGGGGCCAATTAGGCAAATCTTCTGGTGAGGCAGAACTTTATATGTTGGTGGAGGATCTTTATAAATCTGTTGATCGTTTAAATAAAGCTATTGAAGATGGAATGCATAATAAAGTTAATATAGAATTTTTACAGAAACAAGTAGAAAAAGCTACTGTAGATATTGAAAAATTAAAAGATAGACAAAGAGAATTTGCTAACGGAAATGGAGTATATAAATGATTGAAGCTGCGGTTGCACTCTTAATGTTTATTAACGGGGAAATTAAGGAAGCACGTATTCAAGAGAATATGGCCCTATGTTTACGCCATAAGCGTGAGGCAGAAAGACAGTACAGTCCATCTGTTACTTACAAATGTTGGAAGGGTAAAGCAGAGTTAGAGGACAACATTGATGGTAGCAAAAGTATTAAAAAAATTATCCTCGAATAAAAATCCTGTGGCTAAACAGCTCAGGACTCCCAAATACAAACCTAAAGTTATACCAAATAAAAAATTGTATGATAGAAAGAAAGTCTATATACCTTTGATATGAATAAAAAAATGATATTCCAAACAGAAATTGTAACAGGTAAATGCCCTGAGTGTGTTTGTAATACCATTCTTATAGGATTTGATAATAGTTTTTATCGTTGTACTAACTGTGGTAGTGATTTAGAGCAAAAAGTAAACGGCCATATTAAGTATATGCCAATTAAAGATCGAGATACTCGAATGACTTTGAGAGTCGATGATTGGGACGACGATGGCCAAAAAGTCTAAATTCGGAATTAACACCTACATTAAAAAAAGTAAGCCTAAAATTGGCAGGCACAAGAAACGTATGAATAAATCAGAGAAACGAAATTATAAGCCCAACCGAGGCCAGGGGAAACGATGAAATTTGTTTTATATATGATTATGTGTAGTGGTTTATATGGAGAGTGTCTTCAACCTCATCGTATGCCTACTCATTATGACTCACATTACGATTGTATGATGGCTGGATATGAAGAAGCTATTAAAAAACAAAAAGAAATAGGAAGACAAGAAAGTAATCAATATCAAACTTTTATAAAGTTTATGTGTTCTTATGAAAAAGGAAAACAACCTAAAGTTGAATTAGATACTTAGTGTGGCATTTATGCAACACTATATGTCTGCCGTGAGTATGATACCCACGGCAAACAAAGGTGTGAGAAGAGATGACCAGAATACATTAAAAATTATTTTCTTGCAAGTATTGATTTGTTAGTGTAGATTCCCATATTCAATGATAAAAAAAGATAATAACAGAAAGGATAATAATGCGTTATACATATAAAGTAAGAGAACTAACTCCAATACCTCAAGAAGACCATTTTGAAGTTGGAGAGGCAAAACAAATGGAAGCTATGTCTTTAAAAAAATTAAGACGTAAACTTGATGCTAAAAAAGAGTATCATATAGAATATACCAACAAGAAAGGTAATTTTATATCTGCAACAGTAAAAGGAAAGGAGAGTAATTAATGGCTGATCCAGCTAAATTTAAGTCTTTGTCAGTACCTAGAAAAGAGTGGGAAGAACTTGGTGTAATTGCAATTAGAACCAATAGAACGCGCTCTAAAATGATTGCAAGACTAATTCGATTTTATAAAGAAAATAAAGGAGAGAAGAAAAATGGTAAACCAAATGGCAACAAGTCAAGCTAGTTGTATTGAGTGTGGTGGTAATGGGTGGATAAGAGTACCTTACTCGCAAACAAAAGAAGAAATCCACGCAATGTGTCCAACGTGTGCTTATACGGGAACCGTGGATCCAAAAACCGAAGAACATTATAAAAATATTATTCGTGAGAAGGAAGAAAGAATAGAAGAACTTCTTAGAGATAATAAAAAATTAGCTAATGAATATAATGACCAAGTAGAAAGATTAAGAAAAGCGGGAGTTATCTAGTGTTAGGCACAGATCATATTGCCTATATTGCAGGTCTTTTTGATGGTGAAGGAAGTCTTCATATTAAAAGATCTCCAGAAAAGAAAAAAACACATAATGGTAATGGCTACCGAATGTCTAATTCAATGCGCATTAGTATGGAAATAGCGATGACTGATGAGTATACCATTCGGTGGATTCACGAAGTTTTAAAAGTAGGAAGTGTTATTAGAAGAAATATTAAAGGTTTAAATAAAGCCGGTAGACCTTTTAAAACACAATGGCGCTGGCGATGTACGTTTCGTGATGCTTTATATGTTTGTAAATTAATTTGGCCTTACGTTCAAGTTAAACTACAAAAAGTAGAAAAAGTTATAGATCATTACGATGCTAATAAACCCGATAGAAAGAATGTTGTAGATTTTGATACTTATAGGAGGACGAATGCGAGACCCAAGAGATAAAATTTTTATGTTTATATTTAGTTTGTTAGCGTTAATGACTCTTGTATCTATATTAATGATAGGAGTTATATGATTACTATTCCTGATTTTATAGATTTAATTAAATTAAAATATAAACAATTTATAGATTATCCTCTAAGTTGGATGGAATCCTTTGGAAGTAAACTTAATGGATATGCTTGGAGAAAACGATGGAGTAATAGAGAAAATGGAACAGGATACAAAAGAAAAAATTAAAAAACCTAGTGTCTACATAGCAATGCCTTGTTATGACACAGTTAAAATTAATACAATGATATCAATGGTTAAGTTGATTGCAGCGTTAACTAAAGCTGGAATTAATGTTGATGTTAATACTATGAAATCACCCTACGTCGCATATGCGAGAAACATTCTAACGGCGAGGTTTATGCAGTCCGATAAGGACTATCTCCTTTTTGTTGATGCCGACGTGGAATTTGAACCCGAATGTCCGTTAAGAATGTTGGTAGCACAGAAGGATATTGTTTGTACTCCTTATAGGATAAAAACAAATGATCCTTCGGTTGTTAAGTACACCACAACAGTACGTGACAATTCTAATGTTCCTATCTTACCGGGTGGCTTGATTGAAATACATCAAGGTCCAGCCGGTATGATGTTAATACATAGAAAAGTTTTTGAAAAGTTAATGAAAGATAGACCCGATCTTGAGATTGATGTACATCAGCACAAGGATCTCTTTCCGAAAGATATTAAAATATTTTCGTTTTGGGATTGTACCTTTAACAAAGGAAAGTGGACCGGGGATGATATTGCATTCTGTAATCTAGCAAGAGAAAATGGTTTTAAATTATATGCAAATATAGAATCACCAATGATCCATCACGGCAGTTATGGTTATAAAGGAAAATATGGAGACGGATTCAAAATTAAAAAAAAAGAAGATGACGCAAGTCATTGATTTTATTGGATATTTTCTGTTTTACGTTGTGTTCATAATGGGTTGCGCGGTTGTTTTAACTGTGATTGGGATTATGTGGCTCATTGATCAAGTGATAGGAAAGTGGGAAAAATGATGAGTGATAAAGATGCCAAAAAATTTTGGAGAGATATGGAAAAATTAGAAAAGCGAAATAAATGTATGATTCCTAAAGTGACGTTTCGAATGAGACATAACGATCACGTTCAACTCGGTGGTGCGTGTTCTATTGGTGGAGTATGGAAAGATGTAACGACTTCTCAATTGTTTGATAATAAAAAAATAGTTCTCTTTGCTTTACCTGGTGCTTTTACTTCAACGTGTTCTTCTAAACAACTTCCGGGTTATGAGAGTCGATACGAGCAACTTAAAAAATTTGTTGACGATGTTTATTGTATGTCTGTTAATGATGCCTTTGTAATGAATGCTTGGTTTAAAGATTTAAATATTAAAAAAGTTAAAGCCATCGGTGATGGGGAAGGAACCTTTACCGCTGGTATGGGTATGTTAGTGAGTAAACCTCGACAAGGATTCGGTTTACGTTCTTGGAGATATTCGGCTTACATTGATAATGGAGAAATTAAAGTTATGTTTGTTGAACCGGGAAAAAATAATTTAAGTGAAGATAATGATCCGTTCCACGTGAGCGGCGTTGAAACAATGATTAAATATTTTGAAGATGAAAATAAATAGAAAATTTAGATATCCGAGAACCAAACGAGAGCTTATTGATGGCCTTCGTCATTATAATATTAATGAAGGACAATGGAAATTACCGAGCGTCACGACGATTTTGGATAAAACTCAGCCGGCCGAGAAGCGCGAAGCGTTGAGGAAGTGGAGAGAATCGAAGGGAGAGACCGAAGCAACGCGGATCGTGGATGAGAGCGCCTCTAGAGGCACAGCAATGCACAAAATATTAGAGAAATACATTATTGAGGATGGTTATTTAGATTTAACGGAAAATGGAATTCAAGCACATAATATGGCTAAACAAGTTATTGAACGAGGGTTATGTAATATGACTGAATATTATGGATCAGAAGTGACATTATATTATCCAGGCCTATACGCAGGGCAAACTGATTTGGTTGGGATACATAAAGGAGAAGACGCTATTGTAGATTTTAAACAAACTAATAAGCCAAAGAAAAGAGAATGGATTCAAGATTACTTTTTACAATTAGGGGGTTATGGTATGGCTCACGATTATGTATATAAAACAACTATTAATAAAGCTGTTATTATGATGTGCAGTAAAGATAATTACTATCAAGAATTTGTAATAGAGGGATCAGAATTTAGAGAAGCTAAACATAACTTTTTAAAAAGAGTTACAGAATATTACGAAATAAAACAAGAACCTAAAGTAGAAGTAAAAGAACAAGACTTTTTAGAAAGAGCAGAAGAGGAGAAAAAAGAATTAGAAGAATCCTATAGAGAATCATTAAGACAGGCTAACGAAAGGAAATTTCACGATGAGACTTAGAGATATACAAATGTATTTAGATAAGTTTACTGATGGTAATAAAGGGACAGCTATTTCAGACTGTCAAGTATTTATTGAGATGCAAGATGGATCTTTGCAAGAAATTAAAAAAATGGAATTGCAAGAAAGTCGATTGGTTGGTAAGATAAACAGCAGTTTAGCTTGGAGAGTGGTAATGAAAGGGGAACCTAGAAGTAAAGCTCCTCAGTCATTAACATTTAAAATTTAAGTTTCCCTCGCGGGTTGGCTGTGGAAGCTAGCGTGGAAGCAGCCGTAAAACCTGCAGGTAATTAACAAGAAGTCAACATAATGACAGGAAGGAGATATAATGGCTAAAAAGAAAAAGAATAAAAAAAATAAGAAAAAGAAGAAAAATAAAAAGAAAAAGAGAAAATAGTGTGACATTTATGCAACACTGTTGCATAAAAGCAACAGTGTGCCAACATAAGTGGAGATTTAGGGGCATTGATTTTTTTTTTCTATCAAAAAAAAGTCGGTGGCACAGTGGCACAAACCGTAATTTTGGCTTAAAAGTGTTGGTATTATTGACTAATAGCTGTGCCAGAGGGTCTGTTTTCGGTGGCACAGGGTGGCACAAATGGCGTCAATACTAGCTTTTTTGACTTTTTACGGTGGCACAAAATCAAAAAGTGTACGATGAATTCAGATTTTGTACTCGGCGCGCGCGACCCTTTTGGTTTTTTTGAAAAACTTTATAGGGGTCAAATCTCCACTTATATGCTAAAAGGACTTTATGCCTAAAACTAGACGAACTAAAAAATCAAAGTATAAACATATAATAATTAAGAATAAAAAGTATTATTTTTATAAAATTAATTGGGTTGACATTACCGGTGATTCAGGGCACGCTACTCCAGATGAATTTGAAAAATTTATGCCAAATAAAATGTTAACTTTTGCGTATGTTTTTAAGAAGAATAATAAATATGTTTGGACATTTAGTAGCTATGATACGACTGATGTATCCTTCTCGGACAGGAACGTCTTCCCAATCGGTTGTATTAAGAAAATGGAGAAAATGTCTATATGACAAACAAAACTCTTGTGAAAAATATGCCAAATGTGAAATGGCAGGCGATACCTCCTGTGAAAGGGCCTAACCCGCAAGGTCTTATAGATAAAAGTGTGATAAGTACTAAAGTTAAGTTAAAGGACTTAAAAAATTTAGTGAAGAGATTCAAAAAATAAAATCAATTAATCAATCAAATAACCAAAGGACTATATGAAGTATTATAACTTAATAAATGGTTTTTTTAACAGGCACCAAGGAATAGTATTGTTTCTTATGCTTGTGGTGATTTATCTAGACTGTTCTTTTCGTCACTAGATTCCACAACCACACCCTCAATTAAACTTTTGTGATCATCTAGAATCTGTTTCATTTTAGATTCTATTTCTGATTCTGAAAGCTTATCTATATTGCCAGTCATAATTAATTTCTGGTCAACATAGAGTCCTGCCGCTTTACCTCTAGCAACTTCTGCATTGGTAGCTGCAGACCACGCTCCCTTTGCTCTAGCTTCATCTCTGATTCTAGCTAATTCTGTGATATGTCTTTCAAAGTTAACACCATATTTTTCTTGAATCTCTGCTCTCAACTCTCCAATATATTTGACAACTAAAGGTGAGTATTTAGGATTTCTTAATTCAGATGCAGCTTGTCTAGGTCTAGACTTATACCCTGCTTCATATGCACATTCACTTGGACTTTTACGTCCTTCATTGAATACTAGTAATTCTGCGAATTTAATCTGTCTTTCACTAAGTTTTGCTGGTAATCCCATACCTTGACTTATATCGTACATTGTCGTACAAGTCAAATTATGAAAACTTTATTAATGATATTAGGATTACTTGGTGCATCTACAGAGAGCCCTGTTCCAGATGGAACTAGCCTAATTGTAAAACAAGTTTACAACAAGGTGTACGATGAAAAGAGAGTCGAAACTGTGGCAACTTTTAAAGAAAAATACCCCCCAAATTTCTTGGACTAGACTAGAGTCTTGGAGTAGCTTCGGCACTCCAGATTGCTTAGGATACAATGATTTATGTGGTTTTTTTATGTGTGAGCTTAAGATAGCTGATGGTAAAAAAATACACTTTTCCCCCCATCAAAAACTATTTCATATGACTAGAACCAAGCGTAATTTTATACTTGTTCAACAAGCCGCGAAAGGCTCCCAGCCTTCCGTAAAACTTTATGGATCATCCTCGATCCACGGTCTTCTAGAAGATCATAGAGATACGCCGCCCCTAGCTCAGGATGATTGGGCCGCGATTCAACGGGCACTCTTAGGCTTGCGCCCTAACTGAGCTTGAGCTCCCTCCACGAACCGCGATGAGTTGACCGCGTTCAGCTTGTCCGCTTGACAGCTCGTGGGCCCCCCCTCCCGCTT
>VTLG01000632.1_pt1 | contig 41226 bp, 60 predicted proteins | sample 4694571 | NCBI WGS metagenome assembly VTLG01 (sample SAMN12604809, study PRJNA352737) | marine metagenome | biome: ENVO:00000447; feature: ENVO:00000209|ENVO:00000569|ENVO:01000036; material: ENVO:00002151; isolation source: viral sequences binned using virsorter ...
TAGGAACAACAGCATTAGAATTTAATGATGCATTTTTTAATGATGGTGCAGTTATAAATTTTGGTGATGACCAAGATACAACTTTAACTCACACAGATGGTACAGGATTAACTTTAAACTCTACAAATAAATTATGTTTTAATGATGCTAGCCAATTTATACAAGGCACTAGTGCTACTGTATTATCTATCGGTGCAACAGATGAAATAGATTTAACAGCAACTGCTGTTGATTTAAATGGTACATTAAATGTTAGTGGTGTTGCAACTTTTCAAGCAACTCCTGTATTTCCAGATGGAAGTCTAGCATTAGCAGATTTAGATATTGATGGAGCAACAGATATAGGAGAAGCTATTGTAGATGCTGATTTATTTATAATAGATAATGGAGCAGGTGGAACTAACAGAAAAACAGCAGCTTCAAGATTAGTAACATATATTGATGCAAATTCGAGTGCCGCATCAGTTGGAAAAGCTATTGCAATGGCAATCGTTTTCGGATAAAAGGAGAATAATATGGCAACACCAAATATAGTAAACGTAGCAACAATTAATGCTAAAAATGCAACAGGAGCAGTTACTACTTCAAGAGCATCCGCTGTTGATGTACCAGCTGATAAAGTAGCAAAAATAAATACAATACTTATTGCTAACATTGATGGATCAAATGCAGCAGATATAACAATAGAAGTTAGTGTAGATAATGGTTCTAACTATGTTAAGATTGCAAGTACAATTTCTGTTCCAGCAGATGCAACATTAAGTTTTTTAGAAAATCCAATTTATTTAGATGAAACAGATCTATTAGCAGTTACAGCAAGTGCTAATAGTGATTTAACTTATTTTGTTTCATACGAAGAACTAGACGACGCGTAGGAGGTAATCGGCTATGGCTAATGGCGGAATTATCGGACCAAATATCGTAACCACTCAAGGTGGAACTCAAACTGTAAAAACTTCTAGTGCTGATAATGCTGTAACAGTAGCTACCGGTGTAAGAAGAATAAAAACTTTACTTGTCGCTGGAGGAGGTGGATCTGGTGGAGAAGATTCTGGTGGTGGTGGAGCTGGTGGGTTACTCAATACAACTATTAACATGGGTGGTTTATATATAGGTTCTCAATTAGGAGCTGTAGTAATAGGTGGTGGTGGAGCTGGAGGTGGTTCTTGTTCTGTAAGAGGAACGAACGGATGTAATACAACATTAGTGGCTGGTGGAACAACATATACTGCTACAGGTGGTGGTGGAGGTGGAGCTGGTTGTGGTGGTGTAAAAAATGGAAATCCAGGTGGTTCTGGTGGCGGTGGTGGTTCAGGTTCAGGTAGTGGAGGATGTGGTACTGCATGTCAAGGGAATGATGGAGGAGCAGGAACTAGTAGAGTTAGTCCAAGTCCTGTACCTTACGCACAAAACGAAGTTGGTGGTGGTGGCGGTGGAGCGAGTGCTGCTGGTGCTGATGGTGGTGTTGGATGCGGAGGAAATGGTGGAGCAGGAACTAATTTAGCCCCTGTATATCCAGGAGCTTTAGGTCCAACGTGTTCAGTTTTTTCTGGCGGTGGTGGAGGTGGAGCAGCTAACTCTAGTGCAACTGCGGGAAGTGCTGGTACTGGTGGTGGTGGAGCCGGTAGTGATAATGGAAATGGTGCAGCAGGAACAGCTAACTCTGGTGGCGGTGGTGGCGGTGCTGGAGGAAATAATAATTCTGATGGAGGAGCCGGTGGATCAGGAATTGTTGTTATAAAAGAATTAAGTAATCACACTGGAGTATGGAATATTAACGAAGTTTTTGATAGAGTTAAAACATCAACATGGGCAACACCAACAAGTTAAATATGAAATATAGACAAAACAATAAAAATTATATATATTAAATAAATTATGGCACACTTTGCAGAATTAGAATCAAAAACAGATCCAACAGGTTTTACATCTGATACTCATTTAGTTGTTAAAAGAGTAATAGTAGTAGCAAACGATATAGAAGCTAATGGTGGTACATTAGAAGACAATGATTGTCACGCGGATGGTGAAACATGGTGTGTTAATTTTTTTGGTAGTGGAACATGGAAACAAACTTCTTATAATAATAATTTTAGAAAACAATATGCAGGAAAAGGGTATGTATATAATTCATCAAAAAATAAATTTTTATCCCCACAACCATATGCTTCGTGGTCATTAGATGGAAGTGATGATTGGCAAGCACCTGTTACTTATCCAAATGGAAATCAATCAGCATACGATATTACGTGGGATGAAGATAATGAAAGATGGTTAGGAACTAAAATTTCAGACAATTCAAATTACAGATGGGACGCGGATAATACTCAATGGGTATCCGTGTAAGGGTACCTTATGGCTAGAACAAACGGCGGAATAATAGGTAAAAGTAACAAGACTTCTTTCGGAAAAAATACACAAACTGTTCATACATCATCTGGAACAAAAACTTTTCAACCAGGCACAAGAGTTATTAAAACTTTAATAGTTGCTGGTGGTGCATCTGGTGGAAGTGATCAAGGTGGCGGTGGTGGTGCAGGTGGTTTAAGAATTATAGATTCTATTAATTTATCTACAAACTCAGCACCTATTACAATTGGTGCAGGCGGAACAGCAAAAAATTCAGGAAGTAATTCAAATGTTGTAGGCATATGTGGTACAGTTTTATCAACTGGTGGAGGAGCACAAGGTACACCAGGTGGATCTGGTGGTGGAGCTTATGGAAATCCAGGGCCAGGTAAGGGTTGTGGTAATGCAGGTAGTTTTTCACCACCAGAAGGTAATAACGGTGGTACAGGTGCTATTATTCCAGGATGTAGTCAAGCATCTGGAGGTGGAGGTGGATCTGGTGCTGTAGGTGGTAACTCTGGTGGAACAAGTAATGCAAAAAGTGGTGGAGCAGGTGGTGCTGGTACAGATACTAGTCCACATTTTCCAGGAGCACCTAGTTGTGGTGTTTACGCTGGAGGTGGTGGCGGTGGTGGCGGTGGACCAGGAACTTCTGGAGGAGCTGGTGGTCCAGGAGGTGGTTCTGCTGGAACAACATGTAGCACAAATGGAAACAACGCTACGGCAAATACAGGAGGTGGAGCTGGTGGTTCAGGAAATCCTCCCGCACCTTCAGCAGGTAACGGTGGTTCAGGAATAGTTATTACAAGAGAATTAAACAAAGCAAGTGGTGTGTGGAATTTAAAAAGTCAATTTAGTGCTGTTAAACAAGGAACATGGCCTGCTAATTATACATTTGATGCAAATTATTTAGTAGCCGCTGGTGGAGGTGGAGGTGGTTTTGGTTTAGCTGGTGGTGGTGGAGCTGGTGGTTATCGTGCTACTGGTTTTGGACCTTCCCCATTAAGAGGAACTGCAATGCCTTTTTCTAGTATTTCTGGAGGAACGTCATATACTATAACTATTGGTGCAGGAGGAGCTAAAGGCGGAGGTTGTGCTGATGGTTCTGTAGGAGAAAATTCAGTTTTTGCTGGCACATCAACTATTACATCAGCAGGAGGTGGATTTGGTGCTCATGCATTTAGATGTGGTGGAAACGGAGGTTCAGGTGGTGGAGGTGGTGGTTCTAATTCTGGAACAGCTAAATCAGGTGGTTCAGGAAATACTCCTCCTACAGATCCAGATCAAGGTAATGATGGTGGTGCTGGTACTCCAGGAAATGGAAGAGCCGGAGGTGGCGGAGGTGGTGCTGGTGGTGCTGGTGCTGCTGCTTCTCCTGCATGTGCTACAACAGGTGTTGCTGGATCAGGTGTTCCAAATACAATTACAGGATCAGATGTAACTTATGCTGCGGGTGGAACAGGAAACAACTGTTCAAATTGTTCTCCAAGAAGTAATGCTGCTAATAACACTGGAAATGGTGGTGAAGGTGGCGGTGGAGGTGGTGGCGGTAATGGTGGACCAGGAGTAGTTATTATAAGAGTTCCTGGAGGAGTGCCTTTAGCAGTATCTCCTGGCACAAATACAGTTGCTTCTTGTGTTGGAAGTTGTAATGAAAGAGTAGCTAGATTTACAGTAACTGGAACATTGACAGTAGGATAAAATAAATATATTGTTTTTATGGTGGTAAAAGAAAGAATATGCAATTAACAAATTATTATTGGTATTTTAAATCAGCAATTCCAGAACGTATTTGCAATGATATTGTTCGTTACGGAAAACAATTACAAGATCAAATAGCTCTCACTGGTACTTATAAAAATAAAAAATTAAATAAAAAAGAAACAAAAGATTTAAAAAAGAAAAGAAACTCTGATATTGTTTGGATGAGTGATAGATGGATATATAAAGAAATACAACCCTACATTCATCAAGCAAATCAAAATGCAGGTTGGAATTTTCAATGGGATTTTTCTGAGTCTTGTCAATTTACAAAATATAATAAAGGTCAATTTTATGATTGGCACTGTGATGGTTGGGATAAACCTTATCAAAGAGAAAGTGCAAATGATCCTTCACATGGTAAAATAAGAAAATTATCCGTAACTGTTACTTTATCAGATCCTAAAAATTATAAAGGTGGTGAGTTAGAATTTGATTTTAGAAATTTAGATCCAGATAAAAAACGTAATGTACATAAATGCACAGAAATATTACCTAAAGGATCTTTAGTTGTATTTCCTGGTTTTGTGTGGCATAGAGTATGTCCAGTTAAAAGTGGAGAAAGAAACAGTTTGGTTATTTGGAATTTAGGGTGGCCATATAAATAAATATGAAAAAAACAAAAAAAGAATTAATGTTTCCAAAACAATTACAAAGAGAAAATTTATTTTCTTCTCCCATATGGTATGGGGATGAACCTGGGTTTGTTAATGAATTAAATATAGCTTCTGACCCTTATATTAAAGCATCTAAAAAAAATTTAAAAAAATCTATAGATCAACGTAATAAAAAATTTGGTAACAAAGGAGATATGGGACATGTGTTTCATTCAACAAGTTTGATAGGTGACCCTAAATTTAAAAAACTACAAGATTATATAGGAGCAACTGCTCATAATTTATTGGTAGAAATGGGTTTTGATATGTCTAATCATCAATTATTTATTACAGAAATGTGGGTGCAAGAGTTTCCTAAAAAAGGAGCTGGTCATCACACTTTACACACTCATTGGAATGGTCACATATCTGGTTTTTATTTTTTAAAAGCTAGTGACAAAACATCAATGCCATTATTTGAAGACCCACGTCCTGGTAATGTTATGAATCTTTTACCAGAAATAGATAAAACAAAAGTAACATATGCTTCATCACAAATTAGTTATAAAGTAGAACCAGGAAGAACTATGTTTTTTCCATCTTATATGCCTCATCAATACGTAGTAGATATGGGTTATGAGCCATTTAGATTTATACATTGGAATTGTCAAGCAATACCAAAGGTAGTTTTAAATGCAAAATAAAGATATGAAAAAAGCTTTTATTAAAACTATATTAGAATCTAGTCCATTAAAAAATAAACCAAACTTTATAGATAATTTTTTAAAATTTAAAAAACAATTGAAAGGTAAAAATGTCATTAAAAAAATCGGCGTTTCAAAAAAATAAATATTCTGTTTTAAAAAATGCAATTTCACCAGAGATTGCTAATTTTGTATATAATTATTTTTTAAACAAAAGAAAAGCTGCAAGATTTTTATTTGATCAAAAATACATTTCACCTTTTACAGAATATTTTGGTATATGGAATGATGAACAAGTACCAAATACATACTCACATTATAGTGACATTGCAATGGAGACTTTATTAAAACAAGTAAAACCTGTTATGGAAAAACATACGGGTTTAAAATTAAGTGAGACTTATTCTTATGCAAGAATATATAAAAAAGGAGATGTATTAGCTAGACATAAAGATAGATATTCATGTGAGATATCAACAACATTAAATTTAGGTGGTGACCCATGGTCAATCTATCTAGATCCAACAGGTAAACAAGGTCAAGCTGGAATTAAAGTTGACCTTAACCCTGGAGACATGCTTATATATTCTGGTTGTGAACTAGAACATTGGAGAGAAGAGTTTACAGGTAAGGACTGTGGACAAGTATTTTTACATTATAACAAATCATCATCTAAAACAGCTAAAGAAAATCTATATGATAAGAGACCATTTTTAGGGTTGCCTGCTTGGTATAAAGGCTTTAAACTACCTAAATAATATTGTATATAATAATATGGCGGGAGATTCCACCACACCATCTCCTGCCTTACTATTAAGGATTTTTATATGTTACAAAAAGTAAAATTTGCACCAGGATTTAATAAACAAGTTACAGCAACCGGAGGCGAAGGCCAATGGATAGAAGGTGACAATGTTAGATTTAGATATGGCACACCTGAAAAAATAGGAGGTTGGGCACAGTTAGGGTCCGTTGATTTAACAGGACGTAACACAGCTATACACCATTTTGTAAATGCAAGTGGTATTAAGTATGCAGCTTTAGGTACAAACAGAATACTATACGCTTATTCTGGTGGTATATTTTATGACATACATCCAATCAAAGCAACAACAACTTTAACAAATGCATTTTCTACAACTAATGGATCAGCAACTGTTACAATAACTTTTGCATCAGCACACAATATAAATAAAGGTGACATTATATTATTAGATAATTTTACATCTATAACAGATTCTGGTTTTTTATCAGGTAATTTTGATGACAACAAATTTCAAGTAACAACTATACCAACAACTACTACGTTAACAGTTACTATGGCATCTAACGAATCAGGATCAGGAGCTAGTACATCTGGTGGTATTCGTGTTAAACACTATTATCCAGTAGGACCAGCGGTTGAAGTTGCAACAACAGGTTGGGGACTTGGTCAATGGGGTGGTACACAATCAGGACAATTTACATCTACATTATCATCGGGAATAAATGCATCAGTTACATCATTAACTATGGCAAGCTCAACATCGTTTGCATCTTCTGGTACAGTACAAATTGGTTCTGAACTAATAACTTATACTGGAAATAGTGGTGGTACATTATCTGGATTAACAAGAGGAGCAGCTGGTACAACAGCAGCAATACATTCATCTGGTGCAACAGTTACAGATGCATCAAACTTTTTTGCATGGAATGCTGCAGCATCAGGAGATATTGTTACAGCACCTGGTTTATGGTCTTTAGATAATTTTGGTAACAAACTTATTGCAACTATATCAGGTGGAGAAACATTTGAATGGGACTCAGATCCTACAACAGCAAATGCAACAAGAGCAACTATACTTGCTAATGCTCCAACAGCGTCTAGTTTTAGTTTAGTATCTACGCCAGACAGACACTTAATATTTTTTGGAACAGAAACAACTATTGGTACATCAAGTACAAGAGATGAAATGTTTATACGATTCTCGGACCAAGAATCTATTGATGAAACAACATCTTATGCACCATCTGCTACTAATACTGCAGGAACACAAAGACTTGCAGATGGATCAAAAATTATAGGTGCAATTAGAGGTCGTGATGCTATTTATGTTTGGACTGATACAGCTTTATTTATTATGAGATTTGTAGGAAGTCCTTTTACTTTTTCATTTCAACAAGTTGGTACTAACTGTGGATTGATAGGACAAAATGCAGCTGTTGAAGTTGATGGTTCTGCATATTGGATGTCAGAAAATGGTTTCTTTAGATATACTGGTAAGCTAGAATCACTTGCATGTTTAGTTGAAGACCATGTTTATGATGACATTAATACAATACCTAAACAACACATTAACGCAGGATTAAATAACTTGTTTGGTGAGGTTATGTGGTTTTATCCAAATTCTGGATCAGGAACCGTTAATCGTATGGTTTGTTATAACTACTTAGACTCAACTCCAGAAAGACCGGTGTGGACCACGGGCACGTTAGCAAGATCTGCATGGCAAGACTCAGCTGTTTTTGGTAAGCCACATGCAACAGAATATAACAGTAGTGATACAACAGCAACTACAAACAAAGATCATGTTATTGGATGTACTGATGGTACAACAACATACTTTGAACACGAAAAAGGATTAGATGAAATTAAAGAAGGTGCAACAAATTCTATTACTGCAAACATACAATCAGGAGATTTTGATATAGGTAATCAAGGTTTACAAGGTGACGGTGAGTTTATGATGAAAATTAGAAGAGTGTTACCAGACTTTTTATCACAAACAGGTGATAGTGTTGTGACTTTAAATTTAAAAGATTTTCCTAATGACACTGCAGCTAGTTCATCATTAGGTCCATTTACTATAACATCTAGCACACAAAAAATAGACACACGAGCTAGAGCTAGGTCAATATCATTAAAAGTATCTAATAGTAGTACAAGTCAATTTTGGAAACTAGGTACATTTAGATTAGACATACAACCAGACGGTAGAAGATAATGGCTAGAATTGTACAATCACTTACACAACCTACAAAAGAGTATGATGAACAAATACAACAATCATTTGTTAGAGATATAGATAGTATCGTGCAAAAATTAAACACAACTTTTCAACAAGATTTAAAAGACGAAGCAGAAGCAGAGGCATATTATTTTGGCTAATACATTTACAAATAAAAAAGTAGATTTAACAACAACAAGTGCTACAACATTATATACAGTGCCTAGTGCTACGACATCTATTATAAAATCTATAATAGTATCAGAAGACTCAGGAAACTCAGATACTATAACGGTAACTATTACTGATACAGCATCGGCCGTGTTTAGTTTATTTAAGACTAAATCAATATCTGCTAATGCAACAACAGAATTACTTACAGCACCTCTTGTATTAGAGGAAAGTGAAGTATTAAAAGTAACTGCAGCTACAGCAAATAGATTACATGTAGTCTTATCTGCTTTAGAAGTTAAAAAAAGAGTAGTTACAACATAAGCTTGATTTACCTGACAAAAACAGGTAATGTAAGAAACCACAGGTTAAATTCCTGCTTTTAAAATTAACTTAAAAAATTATATGAAAACAGGATTAGAATCACTAGACACAGGTGCACCAGAAATTACTTACTCAGGTAATCAAGGACCTAAATCACCCCAAGAAGATCAAAGAATGATGCAAGAATTTCAAATGGCTCAATTAGAAGAAGAGTATCAAAAATATGTATTTGAAATGGAAGAGCAAGGTATTGAGCCAATGTCCATGCAACAATTTTTAGAACAGATTGCAGCTGAAGCACAGATGAGTTCTAATGAAAAAGGTATTGGCAATATGGCCATGAAGTCTGGTTTGATAGATGAATATAGAAATTATAAAATGGGCCAAGAAGAAGCTGGTGAACAATTTATGTCACCAAGAGATTATTACAGATCACTAGAACAAGATAGAATGGGTGCTGCCTTTGGTGGTATTATGGGTCTTGATGGTAGACGTGCATACGTTGGTGGAAGTTATAGTGGTCAAGATCCAAAAGGAGGAGACCAAGGTGCTGGTCAGTATCAAGGTGGAAGTGGAGCACCAGGTAGTGCCGAATCAAAAGGTATGGGTGGAGATGGACCTAGTTACGTTAGTGGTGATCTACCACCAGGTGCTTATAAAAAAGGTCAAGAAGAATTTAAAAAAACATATGCAATCCCAGATGAACCAAAACAAAAAATTACTGTTCCAAGTCCTTTTACATTAGCAATGAAAACTATGAAAAAAATTAAAGCATTTAATAATCAAAAACAAAGACAAAAATTTATTTCTTCTTTGACAGATGAAGAAAGAGAAGTTTTAGAAGGTCAATTAGGTGAAGGTTATTTAACTGATGAAACAGGTGAAAGTTTATTAAATCCTAGTAATTTAGATATATTAAATCAATTTGGTTATCAAAAATACTTAGACAGATTTAAACAAACAGAAACTAGTGGAGATGGCGGTGGTCAAGAATTTAGACAACAAACAATACCTTTTATACCAGATGAAGAAGAAGAAGATACAACACCACCGATTATACCTACAGATCCAGTTACAGGTCAATACTCAAATCAATATTTAATACCAGGTGCAAGTAATTTTTATTCTAACCTACCTTCTAATATGCTTGATCCAACAACTAATATGATAACATTAGCAAATGGCGGTAGAGCCAATTATGCTGGTGGAGGGATCGCGGACCTTAGACAAGGATACTTCTTAGGTAAGATTGTTAAAAAAATTACAAAACCATTTAAAAAAGCATTTAAAGGATTTAAAAAAATAGCTAAGAGTCCATTGGGTAAGATGGCATTAATGTATTTTGGTGGAAACTTATTACAAGGAAATCCATTATTTGGTAATCCTCTTAAAGGAAATATTACTAGTATGCTTACTAAAGGTGGCGGCGGTGGAGGTTTTGAAGGTATAACTGAAGGTTTTAGAAATATAGCAGAATCAGCATTTAAACCAGAAAATGCTTTTAGAACAATTACAGGTTTGTCAGGACTGGCTGGTTTATACACTATGATGGCAAATAAAAATATGCCTGATCCTTACGCAGATTATGAAAGAAGATTAAATGAAGAACGTGAAAACTTTGCACCTATTCCAACAGACTTTGTTCAGTTTTCAGCTAACGGTGGACGTATCGGTTTTGCAGAGGGTGGTGATGACGATGATGATGATGAAAATTTTAGATCAAAAGCATTAGGTGCTTTGTATTCTATGAAACGACCACAGTTTTCAATGGGTGGTAATGCAGGTATGCCTCCGATAACATTACAATTAGATGGTCAAAATATTAAATCATTCTCGGATGATGAATCTACAGGTATGGCTAATACAACAACAATGCCAAATCAAATGCCAAGACCTATGATGGATCCTATGATGCAACGACAAATGATGGCACAAAGAGGAATGATGCAACAACCACGGATCATGGCCCAAGAAGGTGGCATGATGGACATGGGTGGTATGGAAAAAGATTATAGAAACGAAGGCGGCTTTGTACCTATCGGTGGTCAAGAAAGAGCTGATGATGTTCCAGCAAGATTATCAAAAAATGAGTTTGTATTTACTGCAGATGCTGTTAGAAATGCAGGAGGCGGAGATATAGACAAAGGAGCAGAAATCATGGAGAACATGATGGAGAATTTAGAAGCAGGTGGTAAAGTATCTAAAGGATCACAAGGATTATCTGGTGCTAGAGAAATGTTTGCAACATCACAAAGATTGGAAGAAGTATTATAATGGCAACAGAACAACGAAATTTATTTAACCCAAAGATAGAGGCATTATCAGAAAAATATACTGATGCCATGGGTCAACTGGCGGCAACGCCATTTACAGGTGCACAAATATCAGCAATGGCACCGAAGGTTGCTCCTCAAACAGCATTACAACAACAAGCAACAGGGTTAACAACATCAGGTATTGGTGCTTACCAACCATATGTACAAGCAGCAGGGACAGCTGGAACTACAGCAGGGGCTGGTTTAGGTTTAGCACAAACAGGATTAGGAATTGCAGGACAAGAATTAACAGGAGCACAAACAGCTTTAGGTACAGCGGGTACAACAACTGCAGGAGCACAACCTTTTATAGGTGCAGCAGGGACAGGGTTAGGTCAAGCTGGCACAACACTTGGCGGAGTACCATCATTTATTGGTGCAGCAGGAACAGGTCTTGGTCAAGCTGCAGCTTTGACTGGAACAGGTGCTGGAACTGGAACAGGGTCACTAGCTTCTTATATGTCACCCTATCAATCACAAGTCATTGATACATCATTAGCAGAGTTTGATAAACAAGCAGCTATGAGACAACAAGCAATATCAGATCAAGCAGTAGCACTTGGTGGTTTTGGTGGTGGTCGTGAAGGTGTTATGCAAGCAGAATACCAAACAGCATCAGATAGAAACAGAGCAGCATTACAAGCACAATTACAAGCACAAGGATTTAGTCAAGCACAAGCTGCAAGACAAGCAGATTTACAAAATCAAATGGCATTATCACAAGGTCAATTAGGATTAGGTCAAGCAACAGGATCTTTAGCTGGACAACAAGCACAACTTGCTCAAGGTCAATTAGGATTAGGTCAAGCACAACTTGGTCTAGGTTCTGCACTAGCAGGACAAGCTGGACAACAAGCTGGTATGGCAGGTCAAAGAGGTGCACTGGCACAACAACAAGCTGGTCTAGCACAAAGTCAATTAGGATTAGGTCAATATCAACAAGGATTAGGTGGAGCATTACAAGGATTCCAAGGAACAGATATAGCAAGAGCGGGTCAGGTGGGCGCCGCAGATCAAGCTTTTGCACAAGCAAACATAGATGCACAAAGAGAAAAAGAAAGAATGGGACTATACGAACCATACGAAAGACTTGGATTCTTAGGATCAGGTCTAACAGGATTAATGGGTGGTATGGGACCTCAATATCAATTCCAAAACCAAGGAAGTCCAAGTGCATTAGCAACAGCTCTTGGAGTAGGATCAACTCTTGGCGGTATCTACGGTAACGTTAGAGGAAAAAAAGATTAATGAATAGAACTTTAAGAAGACCAATGTTTAGAATGGGTGGTAGTGCCGAAGGTATTACATCTGGATTACAAGCACCTAGACAGGGTTACGCAACTAACGAAGATAATCTTGTTAAAGAAAACGATCTATCTAAAATAGATCTTAGAAACATGAATATGCAACAGCTAAAAGACTTAGCAAGTCAAATGTCTTACAAGCCAAGAGGCACAAACATAAATGATTTTTTAATTAGTATGGGACTTGATTTAGTATCAAGACCTACATCAGGTAATATTTTAGCTGACGTTGCAACATCAGCTAAAGATCCTTACACAGAATTTATGAAAGGTAAACAATCAGCTGATGAACAAAGATACGCTAGTGAATCTGATATGTTTAAAACATTGATAGCAGCAAAAGCTGACATGGTTGGTGGTGAGGGTGGTAAAACTTATGCAGCTTTGGAGATCGCGGACGAATTAAAAATTGTTTTAAATGAACAATTTAAATTAGAAGATGAATTAGAAACATTGGATCCTAATATTTCAGAAGATGCAGCTAGAATTAAAGAAATTAAAAGAGAAAAACAAGTTAATATTAATTTAATAAACAACTACCAAAAAGAAAATCCAGCGGCAAAAGCTATATTACAAAGTCCTAAATTTGTTAAAGGTTATGTATCAACAATTATGGAACGATTAAAACTTAAAACTAATGAGGATGGTAGGTTAAAATATCCTTTAGGAGATGAAGATCCGGGATTATATGAAGATGCTTACAAAGAATTTTTACAATTCCTAGGTCAAGGTGTAAAAGATGGTGGTAGAATAGGTTATGCTGATGGAGAAATGGTACAACCTAACATGATGCAAGGTTCAATGCCCATGGACCAAGGAACACAAGAGGTTCCGCCAGAACTTACAAACATGGATTATGAAACACTAAGAGCAAGATTACCTCAAGAAGTAACAGATGACATAGTTAAATTAATTTCAGATAGTGAAGAAGCTTTTGAAGAATTTGCAACAATTGAAACACAACAAGATGTCATTAATTTTAATAACAAATACAACGTTGATTTAGTCCTACCAGCGGAGGCCTAATGGCAAGTATATTAGATGAGAAACAACAAATAGAAAAAACAACTCAACTACCTTACAGATTAAAAACACCTAAAAAGAAAAAACCTGTAGAACTTGATGAGTTTCAAAATGCTTTTATTACAGCAATTAAAGAATTAGAAGAACCTAAAAAACCCGTTAAATATATTAAACCTTTATTAGGTAAAGACGATAGTATGTTAAAGTTTGGATTGTTTTTAGATCCAGCTTTAAGAATTACAATCAATAGCGCTCTATCAAAAAAAGAAGGTAAACCCGTTGATGTTATACAACGTCTTACAGAAAACGAAGATGAAAAAGATTACATATCTATTTTAGATGAAGTAAGAACAGGGTTAGAAACAGGTGGTCATAAACTTGGTAGCTCCATAGGACAACTTTTATTTTCTGGAACTGATCTTATAACTAACCAAGATTTTACCACAGAATTTAATAAGTTAATGGCTAAATCTAAACCAGAAGAACCTCAAACATGGAGAGGTGAATTGGTTTCTTTAATGACACAATTTGTTGCACCCGGTGCGGTAATTGCAAAAGTTGTAGGTAGAATTGGAAAAGTAGGTAAGATTAAAAAATTACAATTAGCAATGGGTACAAGTAAAGCAAGTACGATTGCTCAAAGAGTAGTTCAAGGTGCTTCAATAGTAGGTGCTACGGATTTTGTTGCGTCACAAGAAGGTAGAGATACATTATACTTTGAACCAGAATCATTAAAAGGATTAACAGGTAGAAAAAGAGCAGCTGCTTCTTTAAGAAATAAATTAAGACATGGTGCAGAAGGCACTATTATTGGTGGAGGTTTTCCATTAGTTGGTAAAGGGGTACAACAAGTTTATAAATATGCTGCAGCACCAACAATAAAAGGTGTAGGTCAAATAGGAACTAGAGCTATTGATTATACTGTTTTTAAACCAGCATCAGCTATTTTATCTAGCGACACACTATCTCCTGTTGTAAGACCTTTGGCTAAATTTGTAAGGCAAGCTCCACCATTTGTTTTAAAAAAAGCATTAGCTCCAATTATTAAAGGAAAAGAATTTGGTACAGGTCCATTAAAAAAAAGAACAAAAGAATATTTTCAATTACCTCCTTACAAAGAATGGAGACTAGGAGATATACAATCACCTAACCAAGTAAAAAGAAGATTAAAAAAATTAGATAACTTTTTAGGATTGTTTAGAGCCTATGGTAACAAACCGGTAGATATTGCAAACATAAGCGAGAAGACTGAGCTGTATATTAAATCTAGAGCTAGAAGAATAGACAGAACGTTAGAAGGATTGGATAAAAAAGCTTATGATTTAGCTAAAAAATTTGAAAAAAGATATAATGGAAACAAAACTTCTCCTGCAGGAGAAAGAGATATATTAAATCAAGTAGATGAGTATTTAAAAAATCAAAGAAAACTTACGGACGTTGAACCTGAATTACAAATTTTAGCTAAAGATTTAAAAGATATTATAATAGAAACAACTAAAGAATTTAAAAAAGTTTTACCTAAAGGTAAAGATGCAGATGAAATAACAAAAGAGTTAGCAGAATTACAAGCGGATAAAGTTCATAAATATTTAGTAAGATCTTTTTCTACATTTACAAATCCTTATTGGAACCCACCAAAAAATATAAAAATCGAAGCAAGAGATTGGGTAGCAACAAACGTTGTTAAAAAAAATAGAGACCTTAGAGAGATTGCAGAAAACGAATTTAAAAGTCAAAGAATAAATGATCCTGATGCAGTGTACAGAGAGTATGCTGATACTCTTGTAGACGGTATTTTGCATTTAGGAAGAAGTGAAAACACTAATCCTTTAATGGTTTTAAAAGATATATCTAAAAATATTTTAAGAAACAAAGATTATAAATTTTTAAAAACAGGTGAAGAATTACCTACAGCAATAAAAAACTTATTAGGCCCTGAAAGAAATTTAAAATCCTCTGTATTGTTCACAACAACAGCTACAACAGTTGCAACTGCAACAAAAAGAGCTGCTGATTATATAGCAAATTCAGGTATAAAAAATAAATGGTTGTTTAATACAAAAGAAGAAGCAAGATTAGTTTTTCCAGACGCTGTAAAAATTGGTAAAATACCTCGTTTAGGTCCTTTAAAAAATCCATTAGAAAATTTATATACCTCACCAGAATACGCAGCAGGATTTAAAGGCACGGGTTCTAATTTAGATAGTTTTATTAAACTCCCTATTGTTAAACAAATGTTACAAGCAAAGGTTGGGATACAGGTAGGTAAAACATTATACTCTCCAACAACACAAGTTCGTAACGTTTTATCAGCTTCATTTTTTGCATTAAATAGAGGACACATTGGACACAGAGCTAGTGTTACAGACTCATTAAGAATGGTTGTTAGAGATATTTTTAAAGCAGGTAAAGGAATAGATGAAGTTACTTTTAATAAACATATAGAAAAATTAACACGTCTAGGTATCTTAGATGAAAACGTAGTTGCGTCTGAATTAAGAGCAGTGATGGCAAGTTTAAAATCTGGTGCAATAAATACTCAAGATGATTTGTTTCAAAAATTAATTAAAATGACACCTACAGATAAAGTAGCAAGAGTTTATGCAGGGGGAGATAATCTTTGGAAAGATTTTGGTTATAATTTTGAAAAATCAAATTTAAGTATGGCTTTAAAATCATTAAAAGAAGTAGAAGAATGGTTTAAGTATATGGGAGCACCTTTTAATAAAATAGATGAAGTAACAGGTGTTGTAAAAACTTTAGACGATGTTTTAGATGAAGCAGCAGCTTATGCAATAAGAAATATATACCCTACATATAGTAAGGTCCCTCCATTTGTACAAGCAATAAGAAAAGTACCTATCATGGGTAATTTCGTAGCTTTCCCACAACAGATGATGGCAACTTATGCAAAAGGTATTAACCATGCATTAAAAGAAGCAGCACATCCTAACAAAGCTATAAGACAAATGGGGTTTAGAGCTTTAATTGGCACAGGAATGACAACTTATGGTTTTGGAAAAGCTATATCAGAAACTGCTTATTATTTAACAAACAGTAGCGACGCACAATGGGATGCTTGGAAAAGATCTGCAGCAGCGCCTTGGGATAAAAATAGTAATCACATTGCAGTTACAGGTTGGAAAGATGGAGAAGCAGCAGCATTTAATTTTTCATATTTTAGTCCTTATGATGTTTTATCTAGACCATTAGAAGCAGCATTAGCACAAGCAAGACAACAAAATTTAAACCCTGAAGAGACAGAAGCATTTGTATTAGATTTATTTTTTAATGAACAAGGACCATTAATGGAATTGCTTGCACCTTTTATAACAGAGCCAATTGGTTTTGATAGATTTTTAGATGTTACAAAAAGAGGTGGTAAAACTGCAGAAGGTTTCTCTGTATATTCTGCATCAGATTCAATGGACGAAAAATTTAATAAATCTTTTGCACACATTATGCAAGGTGTTAAACCTGGTGTAATGAGCACAGCAGACAAAATTGCAATGGGTATTGAAGGAGACCTTGCTGGATCTGGTAAACCTATTAATTTAAGTGATGAATTATTAGCATTATTTACAGGAGTTAGAATTAACAGAATAGATGTTAAAAAAGATTTAAGATATTTTGCATCTGATATGAACAGATTACTTAGAGCTGTTGATGAAACAGAAAAATTTTATAGTGTTAAAAATTGGATGGATAAAACTCCATCAGATACAGTTGAACAATTTGAACAAATGCAAGATGAGGCATTTAGAATTCAAAAAAATATGTATATGAAAGTTAAAGATTTAATGTTGTTAGATTTAAGTAGAAGTAAAATAGAAAATATTTTAGAAGAATCAGGGGTTAATTCTGATTTAGCTTTTAATTTAGTAAGAGGCAAATTTACACCTGTAAATTATTCTGAAAAAAGATTTGAAACAAAAGTTAAATTTATAAAAGATTCGTATAAAGGAACAAATAAATTATTAAACAAAAGTTGGGCTTTTCCTGAAAGACAATTAGATGCTGTAATTAGAAAACGTGATAACAAAAAATTTTTTAATGAAACATATAATCAAAATGATAAACAATTTGAGGGTGGTTATTACCCTGAAAGAGAACAGTACGAAGTTAATGCTAAAGGTAATTTAAAATTAGATGACAATGGTAATCCAATGAAAAAACGTAGAATTAATTTATGGCAAAAAGGAATTGGCAAAGCTGTAGATTTTGGAAAAAGAATAATTAATCCTTTAAGTAATGTTATGGGTAAAGCACCTACTCCACCATTACCAAATACACCGCCAGCAAACGTACAAATGGCCAGTGCAAACACTGCAAAAAATCCAATAACTAACTTGACATCAACAGAGACTGCATTATTATCACCTACAGAAAAGGTAATAGCAGCGAGGACATAATGGTTAAAAACGCATTACAAAAAATAGAAGATCATGAAAAGTTATGCAGGATTATGCAGAAACAAACTCATGACAAAATACTGAAGCTTGAACGCCAGATTAATAGGGTAGAAAGTATTCTATTAGTATCCGTTGGTGCATTAATTTCAGGAATGGCATATGTTATATTTGCCTTAATAATTTCACAATAAAAATTATGCAACTTTCAAGAAACTTTAGCCTTCAAGAGCTTATCAAATCAGACACTGCAATACGTAAAGGTATTAACAATAACCCTAACGCAGAACAAATAGAAAAATTAAAATTACTTTGTGAAAAAATTTTACAACCAGTACGAGATCATTTTGGTAGAGTTAAAGTTACGTCAGGGTTCCGTTCCCCGCAGCTTTGCCAAGCTATTGGCAGCTCAATAAACAGCCAACATTCACGTGCGGAAGCGGCAGATTTTGAATGTGTGGGAGTCGACAACGCAGAACTTGCTGATTGGATACATAGGGAGCTAGAGTGGGATCAATTAATAGTCGAGTACTATGTTCCCGGAGAACCCAACTCGGGGTGGATACATTGTAGCATTACAGAAGGCACACCAAGAAAACAATTTTTACACGCATATAGAAATGAAGGTAAGACAAAATACAAACCCATATTAGGAAGTGCTAAAAACATAGTTTAGAAATTTGAGCGCGTCACGCGTATAGTCCTACTAAATCCATGATTTAAGTTGTTCACCCAATACTTCAGAAGCTATATTTATTTTTTTTCTTAATGCTTTAACTATCTTTTCATCAACAGTATCTTCAGCATTTATGTCTACATATGTTACAGGTTTTTTCTGTCCAACACGGTGTGCTCTGTCTTCTGACTGTAATCGTTTTTCTAGGTCATATCCGTTAGAATAGTAAATTACGGTGTTTGCAGCCGTTAAAGTTATCCCATAGCCGCCCGTAGAAGGCGTTCCAATAAAAAACCGACACTTAGGGTCCTCTTGAAAACGTTTAATATTGTCTTGTCTTTCTTCTTTTGGCGTTAATCCATAATAGTCAACAAAAGACCCTGGACCATATGTTTTATGTATTGCTTCTATAATTTTAGTCATATCATATTGATAGTGGGCCCAAATAATAGCTTTACCTTCTACATCTTCAAGCACTTCCATTAATTCATTAATTCTATTATTTTTTATAGGTTGGGTTGCACCATTGTCATCGGTAAAATGACCACAAGTTATTTGTTGTAGTCTCATTAATTGTGTCAGTGAGTTTTTTGTGCTAGACACTTTACCTTCAAGTATAGCTAATGCTTGTTTTTTCATTTGATCATACAATTTAAATTGATCCGGTGTCAATTGTATTTGACGTTTAATGAATATTTTATCAGGTAAGTCTAAACAATCTTCTTTTAATACACGGTAAGAAAATTTTTTAATTGTATCTGATAATTCACCTAAATTTTTAAATTTATCCACTATTTGTATTGATCTACCATGTGCGTGCATTGTTTTCATTTCTGCATATCTATTTCTAAATGCATAATACGAAGTAAAGTCTAAAAGATAAGGGTCAAGAAATTCACACTGACTAAATAAATCTAATGGATTTTTAGTAACAGGAGAACCTGTCATAATACGTCTGTATTTAGCTTCTTTAGATAATGCTAAAATGTTTTTAGTACGTTTAGCACTTGGATTTTTTATTGTAGTTGATTCATCAATAGCCATTAATGCATTGTGGGACCTTAAAAATTTACCCGCAAATAATCTACCTTTGTCTGTGCTAAAAGCCTCAACATTCATAATTAAGATATGTAAAGCTGTTTCTATTTCAAACAACGTATCTAGTTTTTCTTGTTGTTTTTTATTTATATTTGGTTGCCACAATACAGTCACATTTTCTATGTGGTTTGGTAAGTGTGTTGGTAATTCATTACTGTACCAAGTGCCTACAACACCTTTTGGTGCTATAATTAATGCACCATCTACTTTACCTTTGTCATAAAGCATTGACATGTTATCAATTAATACTTTAGTTTTACCTGTACCCATTTCTAAAAAATAAGCGTAAGTTTCTCTGTTCCATGACTTTTCTAAAGCAGTCATTTGATGCTTGTATGGTTTTGTTTTAAATTTATAGTTCATAGTTTTTCTTCTTTCTACTTGACAAGATAACATTAATCATTATATTGTCAAGTCATGAAAGAAAATAAAGTTTATGTAATCCAAGAAGTTGCTGGAACTCAATCAGGCTCTCCTAAAATTAATATTATAGGTGCAGCTAAATATGGTAAGTTTGAATTTTTACTTCCAGAGTTTTCGCAAATAATATTTTCTCCTGGTCCGTTAATTTTTAAATTAAGAAAAGCATTAAAAAATTTTACAACAGAAGATTATTTATTATTAACTGGTGATCCTGCTATTATAGGTGTTGCATGTTCGATAGTTTCTGACATGACAAATGGTAAATACAATTTACTTAAATGGGATAAACAAGAAAGACAATATTATCCTATTGAAATTAATCTATACGAGAAAGGAGAAATTAATGAAAATTGATTTTGAAAAAGACCAAGAAAATGTTTTGCAAAAAACAACCAACATACAATCACTTGCAGACCAAGTAGAAAAGTTAGAAGACTTACAAAAAAGACTTGAACTACAAGAAGATAATTTAAAAAATACAAAAAAACAAATAGATCATTTATCTGGAGAAGTAATTCCAACTATGATGTCTGAAATGGGTTTATCGCATCTTAAACTTATGGATGGTTCTTCTGTAGATGTAAAACCAAATTATAGCGCAAGCATTTCTATTGCAAATAGAGAAGCAGCGTTTGGATGGCTTCGTAATAATGGACTAGGAGATATAATCAAAAATGAGATATCCGTATCTTTTGGTCGCAACGAAGATAACAAGGCAGCTGATTATGCTGCTCTTGCAGAGGGTCATGGATACCAACCTCAACAAAAATTGAAGGTAGAACCCATGACTCTCAAAGCGTTAGTCCGTGAACGTATTGAGGCAGGTAAAGAAATGCCAACGGAAATTTTCAACGTATTTGTTGGAAATAAGACAACAATAAAAAGGAAACAATAACAATGAACCAAGTAGTAAAAAAAGAAGAAGGTGCATTAGCAGTCAATATGTTTGAAGCTGATGCAGACAAAGGCTCTCAAAACATGACGCAAGAAGATCTTGCATTACCGTTTTTGAAAGTATTAGGACAACTATCTCCTGAAGTAAATAAAGTACACGCAAGATATGTTAAGGATGCCGAACCAGGTATGATCATTAACAGTGTCACAAATGAACTTTATGATGGAGCAAAAGGAATAAATGTGTTGCCAGTATTCTATGAAAGAAAATTAATAGAATGGCAAGACAGAGGGGCAGGAACTGGAGCACCCGTTGCAATACACGATGCTAGTTCTGATATTATGAGTCAAACAACTCGTGATAAATCTTACAAAGATAGATTGCCAAATGGTAATTACATTGACAACACTGCAAATCATTATGTAGTTGTGTTAGGTGATTCACCACAAACTGCTTTAATATCTATGAAGGCTACTCAATTAAAGATTAGTCGTAAATGGAATTCCATTATGATGGGAATTAAATTGCAGGGTAAAACTGGTTTGTTTACACCGCCAACATACAGCCACATTTACAATTTAAAAACTGTTCAAATGTCAAATGACAAAGGAACATGGTTTGGTTGGGAAGTGTCTAAAGTTGGTCCGGTACAAGATCAAGGTGTTTATGGAATTGCAAAATCGTTTGCTGATCAAGTTGGCAAAGGTGATGTGCAAGTTAAACATGGATCAGACGAATCAAAAACAGATTCACCATACTAAATAAAATCCTAGGAGTGGGCGTGGAAGCGAGAGTGGAAACGCCCATTAAAAATTATGTTTGAAAAAATATTTAAGGGATTAGAACGTGCTCATGGTTGTACTAAAGTAAGTGCACCCGCTGAGAATGGTGTCAAATTAAAAGGTCAATCATTTGTTGTACGTCAACCAGTGACCACGGACCTGTGGACCATGCATTTAAATGGTACACAAAGTTTAGGAATTATTCCAATTAACGAAGACAATGAATGTATATGGGGATGTGTAGACATAGATTCATACGCAGGGTTTGATCATAAAAAATTAATAGATAAAATAAAACAATTTAAATTGCCTTTGATTGTGTGTAGGTCAAAAAGTGGGGGAGCCCATGTCTTTCTCTTCTCCGAACTACCGGTAGCTGCAGAAAGAATGAGAGATAAGCTAACAGAAATAAAAACATTATTAGGATACGGTGGATCAGAAGTCTTTCCAAAACAAATTCAATTAAAATCACAAGATGATACAGGTAATTTTTTAAATTTACCTTATTTTGGTGGTGATGAAACAACACGATATGCATTTCTTGAAAATGGAATCGCTGCTAGTTTAGATGGTTTTTATGGTTTATATCAACGAAATGTACAATCTAATATTACAAAAATAAAAATAGAAAGACCTCAATCAGAATATTCTGATGCACCACCATGCATAGAACTTATGGCTATGAATAAAATACCAGAAGGCGGTCGTAACAATTCTATGTTCCATTTTGGTGTGTATGCTAAAAAGAAATGGCCAGCAGAATGGAAAAGTAAAATGACTTTGTTTAACGCAACAGCATCAACAACACCGTTAAGTGAATCTGAAGTAGAAATAATTAAACGTCAACACGATAAAAAAGAATGGGGTTACAAATGTAATGATACTCCTATGTGCAATTTATGTGATAAAAAATTATGTAGAGAAAGAAAATTTGGTATTGGTGAAGAGATAGTATTTCCTGCATTAACTGACTTACAAAAAATTAAATTAGAAAAACCATATTATTATTTAAACGTAGATGGTGAAAGATTACATTTGGAGAATGTAAAATTTTTAAAACAACAAAGTTTATTTCAAGAAGCTGTTATGGAACAGTTAGATTTTAAACCACCAACAGTAAAACCTAAAGATTGGGACATGATAATAAACCCACTAATGAAGAACCACGAACCAATAGATCCACCAGAAGGTGTGACTACACAAGATCAATTACAAAATCACTTAGAAGAGTATTGTCTAAACAGACAAGTATCAACAGACAAAAACGATCTTAAAAAAGGTGGTGTGTGGACTAGTGAGGGATTACACCATTTTGTATTTGACAGATTTTATAATCAATTTTTAATTAGAAAAAGATGGGATATAAATTATCAACGTACAGCACAAATGTTAAAAGAAACATGTAACTGTGATGACAAACGAATAGGTAAAGAAAGAATTTCTGTGTTTGTAGTTAAACAGTTCGACAAAAAAGAAGATAATTATAATCAAAAAGAATTAAAACCTAAAGATATATTTTGAAAACAATTGTATTAGGACCACCAGGCACGGGTAAGACAACTACTTTGTTAAACAAAGTAGATGACTATCTTAAACAAACCGACCCTGACAAGATAGGTTACTTTGCATTTACACAGAAAGCTGCACACGAAGCAAGAGACAGAGCAATTAAAAAATTTAATTTAACAGAAGATGATTTACCATATTTTAGAACACTACACTCACTAGCATTTAGAAAGTTAGGATTAAAAAAAGATCAAGTAATGCAACCAAGACATTACAAAGATTTAGGTAAGAAGTTAGGATTTCCTGTAACATATGCAGATTACCAAGAAGATCAGGGTGGTATTTTTACATCTGATAGTGAATATTTAAGAATTATACAACTAGCACAACTTAGAAATATTACACCAGAACAACAATTTGATTTAGCAGAACACACACAAGACTTGGAAAGAGATCAACTTAGAATTATATACAACGAACTTAAACGCTACAAAAAAGAATATAATTTAATAGATTTTAATGACATGATTTTAGATTTTACAAAGTCAGATAAATCACCAAAGTTTGATGTAGTGTTTATTGATGAAGCACAAGATTTATCATTGATGCAATGGGATATGACAAGATCTATTTGGAATAAAACAACAGATGCTTTTATTGCAGGTGATGATGACCAAGCTATTTTTAGGTGGGCCGGTGCAGATGTAGATTCTTTTATAACATTGAAAGGACAATATTTACCATTAACACAGTCTTATAGAATACCTGCTAAAGTGCATGGACTGGCCATGGGTATTATTAATAAAATTAAAAATAGAATAGATAAAACATGGGAGCCTAGAGTTAGTCAAGGCAATCTACACAAACATTTTGATATTGAAAGTATTAATATGTCAAAAGGTGATTGGTTAATATTAAGTAGAACTAGACACATGTTAACCGACATAGAGGAATTTTTATATAGACAAGGTTTGTATTATGAAAATAGATACAAAAGAAGTAATGAAAAAGAACTACATCAAGCAGCTACATCTTGGGAACATTTAAGACAAGGACAATTAGCATCTTACAAAGAAATAGAAAACATAATTAAATTTATGGGTCCTAAACATTGGCACGCAAAAAAAATAAAAGGTATGGCTAAAGGATCTTTTTATGGAATAGATCAACTTGTTAATGACTATGGCTTACGAATAAAAACTATTTGGTATGAAGCATTTGACAACGCAGGTCAAACTAAGGTAAACTATTTACGTAAGATGAGAAAGAATGGAGAAAAATTAAATGAAAAACCTAGAATTGAATTATCTACTATACATGCAGCAAAAGGTGGAGAAGCAACTAACGTTGTATTACTGACAGATCTTACAGAAAATACTATGAGAAGTTATGAAAGAAATCCTGACGATGAAAATAGATTATTTTATGTAGGTGCAACAAGAACAAAAGAAAACTTACACATAATAGAACCAAAAAAATATGAGAAGGGATATATAATATGACACACAAAGATATGTTTAAAGGAGTTGCATACGATTCTTTAGAAAAGCAGGTCGGCGGGAAACACTACCGATCCATGAAAATTCAACCTGCAGAATTTATAAATGAAAACAAATTACTTTTTGCAGAAGGGTCAGCTATAAAGTACATATGCAGACATGCTGCCAAAGGAAAAAGACAAGACATTGAAAAAGCAATACATTATTTAGAAATGATACTTGAAAGGGACTACGATGCAGATACCTCTATTTAAACCACAAACAGAGTGGTTACCACCAGAAAATTTTCCAGATTTATCTAAGTATGATGAGATTGCAATTGACTTAGAAACTAAAGATCCAGACCTTATGAAAATGGGATCAGGATCTGTAGTTGGTAAAGGTGATGTAACCGGAATAGCTGTAGCTGTACCAGGATGGTCTGGTTATTATCCTATTGCTCATGAAGGTGGTGGTAATATGGATAGAACAAAAGTTTTAAAATGGTTTCAAGGTGTACTTAGTACACCTGCAGATAAAATATTTCACAACGCCATGTATGACGTGTGTTGGATTAGAGCGCTCGGTTTAAGTATTAACGGTAAAATAATTGACACGATGATTGCATCGGCCTTAGTTGATGAAAATCAAATGCGTTATGACTTAAACAGCTGTGCTAAAAGATACACCGGCAAAGGTAAAAATGAAAGTGATTTATATATGGCTGCAAAGGATTGGGGTATTGACGCCAAGGCAGAAATGTATAAACTACCTGCCATTTATGTAGGTGCATACGCAGAAAAAGATGCTGAGATAACTTTAGAACTTTGGATAGAACTTAAAAAAGAAATAGATTATCAAGATATAAATTCTATTTTTGATTTGGAAACCGAATTGTTTCCTTGTTTGGTTGACATGAAATTTCTTGGCGTAAAAGTGGACGTTCAAAAAGCTCATACAATGAAGCAAGACCTAGCATCGCAAGAAGATAAGTTAATCCAAGAAGTAAAAAAAGAAACAGGAATAGACACTCAAATATGGGCCGCAAGATCGATTGCACAAGTGTTTGATAAACTGAAACTAAACTACGATAGAACTGAAAAATCACAAGCACCATCCTTTACTAAAAACTTTTTGCAAAATCATCCGCATCCATTGGTAAATAAGATTGCTCAAGCTAGAGAGATTAATAAGGCTCATACTACGTTTATTGATACCATACTAAAACATTCACACAAGGGTAGAATACATGCAGACATCAACCAGTTGCGTTCAGATAATGGCGGAACTGTGACCGGTAGATTTTCATACTCAAACCCAAATTTACAACAAATACCAGCTAGAAACAAAGACCTTGGACCACGTATTAGGGCGTTATTTATACCGGAGGAAGGCCATACATGGGGTTGTTTTGACTATTCTCAACAAGAGCCTAGGTTGGTAGTGCATTATGCAGCTTTACAGAATCTGTATGGTGTTGAGGATGTATTGGAAGCGTATCGTGAGGGAGACGCTGACTTTCATACAATTGTTGCTGATATGGCAGAAATACCTAGATCGCAGGCCAAGACTATAAACCTTGGTTTGTTTTACGGTATGGGTAAAAATAAATTACAAGCAGAACTTGGTATTAGTAAAGATAAATCTGATTCTTTGTTTAGACAGTATCATAACCGAGTACCATTTGTAAAACAATTGATGGATAATGTTATGAGTCGTGCGCAAGACTCTGGTCGAATCCGTACATTGTTAGGACGACTATGTAGGTTTCATTTATGGGAACCTAATCAGTTTGGTATTCATAAAGCATTGCCACACGATGCAGCGCTCTTGGAACACGGACCAGGGATTAAACGTGCGTACACATACAAAGCATTAAACAAATTAATACAAGGATCAGCTGCTGACATGACAAAAAAAGCTATGATAGAATTATACAAAGAAGGCATTATACCTCACATACAAGTACATGACGAGTTAGATATATCTGTTAAAGACCAAAAACACGCAGATAAAATTGTTGAGATTATGCAGGATGCTGTTAATTTAGAAATTCCTAATAAAGTTGACTATGAATCTGGACCTAATTGGGGTAAAATAAAATGATAAATTATGGCTTACTTAAATGCTAATATTCCTGTACAATACGCACAAATAAAAAAGGAGTTTTTATATGACCTTAAAAAACATCATGGCGAAGTTGAAGACTGTATTATCTTCGGGCTTACAGCCATTACAGGAAAAGCTATCCTCTGGCATGCCATCATGGAAAACGGTGCTATCTTTTATCGTTTACCCATATCGGCTTTTATTCAACGTGGTTATGACCCCAAGTCTGTTCCGAATAAAAGACTTGATGAATTGGAATTGTGGAATAGTTTTTCTTATTACCCTGCTATTACTTGTTATGATATTTTAGGCGGACAAGCCGGCAAATACATTGGTAAAGATAAGAAATGGCACCATGGATCTTACTTATTCACAGTTGACTTTGCACATCCAGAGAGTAATATAGTTGACACCGATCATTCGGAAATACCGCACGAACATAAGTGCGCACACATACTTGCGTTAGATAATGGCAATTATGCAGCACAACCTAATAATAGATTAATTTGGGATATACCTTCTTTTACCGTAAAAGATGATATTCCTGATTGGAAAGTACAAACGTCAGAGTGGACGGTAGAAAACTCTGGTGAATGGCGAACGGAAGATACTGATAAGTTCTTCTACGAAATTGAGGAGAAAAAAAATGATTAAATGGATTAAATCATTAATTGAAAAATTTTTTGGTAAATTTTGTGAATGTAAAAATGAACCTTTAGTATTACATGAAGATATAAAAGAATCAAAAATAAAAGCAGTTTGTGAAAAACACCCTGATGGTTATAAAAAAACCTGTCCGTCATGTAGAGAAATAAAATAATGGAGGTTTTCAGGATGAACTATTATTTTACAGGTTCTTTAATAATTGCTTTTTTATTATTAGTATTGTTTGCAAAACCGGCATATCCAGCAGGAAATCAGGAAAATGTTAGTGGGTCCAACACAAGTATTGAAGGTGGGTATACGGGTGGAGCAACAACATATGAATCAGGATCATCATCTAGCACAACAACTAATTCAACATCTAATTCTAATATAAAATCAGCGCCACCAACAGCATCAGCACCATCATACAATTCTATGACACAAGATGTATGTAGCACAGGGGCATCACTTGGGGTACAGACATTTGGACTTGGTATCAGCGGCGGAAAACATTTTATTGATAAAAATTGTGAACGATTAAAATTATCTAGAATTTTAAATGATTTTGGTATGCGTGTAGCAGCTGTTGCAATTCTTTGCCAAGACGAGCGTGTGTTTGAAGCTATGGAACAAGCTGGTACCGTTTGCCCAATTGACGGCAAAATTGGTAAAGAGGCTATGGCATTATGGGCCAAGTATGGTCATGAAAGACCAGATTATAACACATATGTTAAACGTATTAAAGACAGAGAGAAAGCTGACAAAAAAGCAGAAAAACTTAGACTTAAAGAAGAAGCTAAAATAACAAAAGAAATGGAAGCGATGGATAAAGCTAAAGCTAAAGAAGAAGCTAAAAATAAAAAAAAAATAGAGTGGAAAGACCCTAGATAAAATGAGTAAAAAACCATTAAATATATCTGAAGAAGCAGCTGTACAGATGCCGATGAAGACGGTAGCATCTCTAATTTTACTCGTTGCAGCTGGCGTGTTCGCATACACAGAGTTGACGGCAAGGCTCGTATCGTTGGAGACTTCACGTGAGTTGTTTGAAAATGATTTATTAAAAAAATCTGAACAGGTTCCTGTCGATCAGGAGCAGCTATTTTTATTGGAAGATCTTTATAAATCTGTAGAACAAATAGAAACACGAATTGAGGACATGATGCACAATAAAGTTAACATACAATTTTTACAAAAAAATCAGGAGAAGGTTTTAGAAGATCTTGAGTCCCTGAAAGATAAGGTAAGAGCAAACGGTAGCGGACATGACTGAAATGGTAATAGCACTGTTGATGATAGTCAACGGAGAGATTAAAGAACACAGAATACAAGAATCGATGTCAAACTGCCTAAAAGGTAAGAGGATTGCCATGCGTGATTCTAAAAAACACATAGAGTACCAGTGCATAAAGTCGATGGCTGAGACCGAGATATATTTAGGAGAAAAATCAATTCTTAAACTTATATTAAAATGAAATGGTTATACGCTTTCTTAATAGCAACATTAGTAATACTTGGCGCTAAAGCAGAAAACGACACCGCAACATCTACAAACATACTACCTAACGCAGGCACAACATCATCCTCTAGAGATATTTTTAATTTAGATGGTGTAGCAACATCTACTGAAACACTTACAAACAATTCAACACATAATGGTTTTACCATTACGTGTGATACACAAATTGACAATGCATGTGGTAGAGCTTGGTCTAATGTAGGTGATTTAGAAGCGAGTAGAGATATGAAAGTATCTGCCGATGGTACATTAATTAATGTAACAGGTGTAGAAAATGGTACGACATACACAGCAACACAAAAAAAATTAGATGGTGGTATACATTTAAATAGTTATTTTAGTGTACAAAACTGTGAAGATGGCAACAGTTCTTTTAGTTGTGGCCAATCAAGTGGTGCTGATGATAGTTACAATCTACATGTAAAAATTAAAGATGCTGATGGCAATACGTTAGCAGAAATGACAACTACAAGACTCAATGATGCAGGCTACGATAGTAATAGTGCAAAATTTAATGATAACTTAGTTTGGAATGGTACAGGTGCAGCATCATATGAATGGTACTGGCAAGGATTTGACGGACAACAAAGTTCGTCTGCATTAAGAGGACCCAATTTATTAGGTGCAGAACTATTATTAGATTTTCCAATTGACGACCACGAACCATTAACATTACAAGAACGAACAGTTATTAATGAAGCATTAAATACAACAGAACTTACAGAGAATGAAATCTATGATATTATATCAGGTCTTGAATCTAAAATAGAAGAAGAGTTTTTTGCATCAGGTCAGTTAGAAGAAGGGTCAAGATTAGAACTTAGCATAGAGGAATCTGGTTTAACATTTGAGATAGCATCTAAAGAAACAGGTGCTATTGTTATGGAAGCACCGATGGCACAAGAGATGTTTGCTCCTATTATGGAAGAGATGCCAATTGAAACATTAAAAGAAGAGATGGTTGCAATGGTACAAGAAGAAATGCCTTTTATGGAAATGATGGAAGAGTTATCACCACCTGAGCCTACGGAGATGATGGAGGAGATGAAGGAAGAAGAACCTACACCCATAGCAACAGGACCTGTGATGGAAGAAGAAACTACCAAGGAAGAAGCACCAGGGCCCACGGAACCCGGACCACCGATAGAAATGGCACAAGCACCCAAAGAAGAAAAACAAGAAGAGCCACAAGAAGAAGCTGTTAAAGAAGAATCAAATATGATAGAAGAAAAAAATGAAAGACAAGAAAGTAAAGAACCCGAAGAAAAAGAATCTGCTAGCGAGAATGCTACAACATCCGTTGTTTCAAAAGAAAATAATACCAAACAAAAAAAAGTACAATCGAAAAAAACTGTCAAACCTAAATTAGACAAGGTCATGGCTAAAGTAGATGAAAAAATTAAAAACCCATTAAAAAATTTACAACTTAAAAATTTAATAAAAATGGATGCAATGGTAGAGGATCAACTATCACTAGACTCATACAATGTAGAGTTTTATGCACCAAAAGACATATATTTAGACCAATTAAACCTTATAGATAATAGATTAATTTATGCAGATAAGACACTTGCAACATACACTGATAATGATATTATAGGTATCAAAGCACGTAAGCTTGGAATAATTAATAACAAGAAACAACAACTCTTAATGGAGTTAGAGGTATTAAAAAATGGCTGAAGGTAAAAAAAAAACAATAAAAAAAAGTCGTGGAAAACAAGGTAGAAGAAAAAAAGATGATGCTGATGTGTTGGCTTCTTTTCATAAAGCTAAATTTTTTACAGGTCCAACAGAAACTGCAAAAGATAAAATTAATCCTATGAAAGCTCAAAGGCTTTTTTATGATAGTAATAAATTTAGACAAAAGGGAGAAGTAAAAAAATCGTATGAAACTGGAGTAGATACTAAAACAGGAAAAAAAATGAGTGATACAAAATCTGCTAAATACTTTAGAGAAAATATTAGTCCAAAAAATATAAAAAGGGCTAAAGAAGACTTCTTTAAACCTTTTGATAAAAAAAGAATGTTTAATAAAGGCGGTAAAGCTAAACTAGCACTAAGAGGTGGTGGTAGAGCTTACAACAAAAATTCATGATGAAAAATAAAATAAAAAAAGTAAAAAAAGTAATTAAAGGTTTGAAGAAAGCATCTAAGTTACATGCAGGTCAAGCTAAGGTATTAAAAAAAGTAATTAAAAGATGAAAAATCTTAAAGATCAACTAGCTGGCATAGCCGCATTAATCGCAGCAATTATTGCAATAGGTGGTGGGTTTGTTAAGTACGGTGAAGTTATGACTAAGATAGATGTATTAGAAAATGCATCTAAAGGTATTGATATGAGTTTTTTATCTGAAATAAAAGTATTAGAAGAAAAAGTTTCTAAACTAGAAAACGTAGACACTTCACATGAACATCCAGTTGAACATGGACATACAAAAACTTTAGTAAACGAAAAAGAAATAGAATTATTAAAAACACAAATAGAAGAGATAAAAGTAAATACAAGCAATCCATTATCTACAAATTAATGAAAAGTAAGACTATTTTTAAAACAGAAATAGTGAATGGAATTTGTCCTACTTGTGAACAACATTCAGTATTGGTAAGTCTTGTGTCTGATTATTTTAGATGCACAATTTGTGGTAGTGATTTAGAACAAAAAATTAATGGTAAAATAAGTTATATACCAGTAATGAATAGTTTTGATACAAATAAGATTGAAATAGTATTGAAAAATGAGTAAAAAATCACAATACGGAGTTGCAGTTTATAAAAAAGACCCCCCTCGTAAGCGTCCTGGAAGACACAAAAAAAGCAGAAATAAAGCAGAAAAACGTCAACAAAAAAAACAAAAAAAAGGTTGACAAACATCATCTAATATCCTATATAGAAAGATAGATGATTCAAGCATAGACTAAGGTGGTAAAAAATAACTCCATAATTGAGCAACTATGTAGAATATCTTTAGATTGTTAAAATGAAAGGAAATATGAAAACAGTAACAATAAATGTTAATGGTGCATCACAAAGCCAATGGTCTACATTTTTATTAGAACTTAATTTAATGAAAAAAGCATGGAGATCGTATGGAGTTAATGCAGATTTAAAAGCAAAGAATATAAAAAAAATAATAACATTAGGAACTAGTAATGGAGAAACTCTTAGAAAGAATAGACGAGATAGCAAAAAAATACAACGACACCAAAGAACAATACTATAAAGACCTTTGGTATAAGAAAGTAAAAGAATATGGAACTAGACGTAATAGTATTCAAAAATCAACTGTATCACGTGTATACGATAGCAAAAGACGTGACTGATTGTTTTAATTATTGTGATTATCTTAGAGAAAAGTACACAACTTATCTTGCAGATAAAAACCAACACATTATCACTAGTGGTAAATTAAATGGTGCTCAATTTTTTGGGTGTATGTGTAGATAAAATTGAAAAAGCTCAAGGGCGTCCAAATCTGCCGATGGCATTTCCCTGTACGTTAGCGATGACCGCAAGGTAGCAACCTGGAGTTTGGCTGGCTGTTAGTACGTCGACGGAAAGCAGCCGGTTTGATATGAATACACCTATCCAAAGAGAGAGTGATGGATAGGTTTAATTGTGGTGAGAACTTTACCGGTAACACAATTTAGACACATTGTCAAATAGTTGAATTTTCTCTACAATCAAAAGCAGTAAAAGCTTCATATTGATCTACAAAATCTGGATTCATGTCTTTTAATAGTGTTGTAGAAAAATCATATCCATATATAGCGCATTCGTGGTAGGTATCGAATTCATTAATAGGTGTTGACATGGGTTTGCAATCATTACCCGGTACACCACTACAAATAAACATAATTAAAATAAATTTTGTCATTGACTTTTAATATTAATCTCCTATATAGTCATTACAATTAAATGAAAGGAAGTCACAAATGACTGATATAACCAAATATAGGAATGTATCATTAACACACGATACATACAAGAAATTGATAACGTTGTCGAAAGTATTATTACCAGACGCTAAGTTATCAATAAGTAAAACCATTGAATCAATTGCAAATGAGAAAGCGAAGAAACTAAATGGCAAACTTAAAAAAGTATAAAGTACACGCAGCGATATGTCCTGACTGTAATGGTAATGGATATGTCAAAGCGGTATTAGAAGAAGGAAGAGAACATGTGGTCCTCCAGTGTGAGACATGTGATTCGGAAGGGGAGATTTATGTGGATGAGTCCGAAGTTGTGGAGTCTTATATCGATGCTGATAATCTTACAGATAATGCTCGTAAGTTGCATTAAAGATTACGACCTTAATCCGTATACGACAGTAATAAAACATATAATTAAGGTAGATCATGAATAATAATTATTATTTAGATATAACTTACATTGCAGGTTTGTTTGATGGTGAAGGTTGCATTACTTATAAAAAATATAAAGAAAAAAAGAAAAACGGTACTTACGATTGTTGGCGTATTAATATGGAGATTGCTATGACGGACCAAAACGTCATAGAGCTCGTGCATGAAACGTTAATGGTAGGGACCGTTAGACCTAAGAAGGTACCTAAAGGATATAAAAAACAATGGCGTTGGCGTTGTACGTTTAGAGATTGTTTTGAAGTTTGTAAGAAGTTATGGCCGCATGCAATTGTAAAGTTACATGACATTGAAAAAGTTATAGACCACTATGAACCTGACATACAAGACCTTACTGAAAATATAATAGAATTGGATAAATATAGAAAATGAAAATAATAGATGAATTAAGATTTAAATTAGAAATATTGTGGATAGACCATCCATTTAAAATTACTTTTTGTGCTGGATTAATATTAGGATTACTTTTATGAAAACATCTGTAATAAAAAATATGGCTGACAAAAACATGGTAATTATGGAAAAAGAAAAAGTTGTCTTGAACAGTTACGTTATAGTTAAGGGCAAGGCATTGAATGACGAATTAGATATGCATCCAATGTATCATACAGATGATGTAAGTGTAGTGTTTAAGAATAAACAAGGTAAATTATACAATGTTGACATGAATCGATTGATTCAAGTATTTAATAATAACATTTGGAATAATAAAAAAAGTGTAAAATGATGGATGAAAAAGACATAAAAGATTATCATAAATTAATTAAAAAATTAAAAAAAGAAAAAAAAGAAAAAAGATACGGTGAGCAAGAAAATGAAGAGTTAGCAGAATCTTACAAAGAATCAAGACGACAAACAAAAGAACGAAATGATAAAAAAGAATAATAAATACAACTATATACAAGGAAAACAGATCACGGACCATGGAACAGGAAAACGTGTTTATGAGATAAATAATTATAGACTACCTAGTGTAACTACGATATTAGGATCCACAAAAAACCAAGAATTTATAAAAAAATGGAAAGCAAAAGTCGGTGAAAAAGAAGCAGATAGAATCAAAAACCATAGTTCTAGTAGGGGGACAGCTATGCACAAATTCCTGGAACACTATATACTTGGAACTGGGTACGATGATCTTACAAGCATCGGACAAGAGGCGCGTCCCATGGCCGACAAAGTTATTGAGATTGGTCTTGCGCCAGTGGAAGAGTATTATGCGTCTGAAGTCACGTTACATTACCCGGGCCTGTACGCAGGTCAAACAGATCTCATATGTAATCACAATGGCATGGAAACTGTTGTTGACTTCAAACAAGCCAACCGTCCGAAGAGGGAAGAATGGATCGAAGATTATTACATGCAGATTGCAGCATACGCCATGGCCCACGACTACGTCTACGGCAGTAAGATTGAACAAGGAGTTATCATGGTCTGCACGCCTGACCTATATTATCAAGAGTTCAAAGTACAAGGGTTACAATTAAGGTCCTGGAAGCATAAGTTTTTAAAACGACTAAACATGTATCATGAGCTTATACATGATGAAAAAGAAAACATAATAAAACACAGTGATTTACCTGGGTTATTAAAAGAAATGACAAAAGCAAAAAAAGGCAAAAATTAAGTTTTTTTATGTCAAAATTAAGGCAAACTCTAACATACTGTGATAATTATGACACAATGTGTTGCATAAATACACTTTAGAATTATTCTAACTACTCCAGTGTATATGTATGGTAAAAAAAATAAAAAAAATAAAAAAAACTACTCTAGAAAAAGTGTCTTTTCTGTCTTTTCGACTAGAAGTGTTGGTATATAAGGCTAATGTCTGCCAAATTGTGGTTTTAAAAAGTGTCATGTGACAGATTATAATGTCACTTCACAGAATATTACAGTTTGCCTATGCGCGCGCGATACAAAATTCTGGTAAAACTGATTTTTTTACCATACATATACAAATATGAAATCCAAAAATAAATCTAGAAGAATAAATAGTTACACTAAACCTAAAACTGTTAAACAACAAGTTAAGTTTCCATATAGTAGGTATCGTATAGATTGGATTGACATTATCACTGAAGGCGGTTGGGGTAGTGAGAAAGAATTTAAAGCTATGAAGTTAGCGACACCTGTAAGTGAAGGTTGGTTGTTTAGTAAAGATGATGAGACTGTAAGAATCTTTGCTGGTTATGATGTTGAAGAAGACGGGTCTATTCACTTTTCTGAGAGGTCTGTTTTTCCGACTTCTTGTGTGAAGAAGATGACGAAGATTCACTAATTTCTTCTGGTAATGCGTCAACAACCTTTGCATTTAAAATCGGAGCGTAGTCTTCTAGTATTTTTTTCATTTTTAATTCTAACTCTTCCTCTGACATTTCCTCTAATTTACCTGTTTTTATTATTTTACGGTCTATATATAATCCTGCGGCCATACCCCTATTTTTTTCAGCGTTTGTTGCAGCAGAAAAAGCACCCTTCTTCAAAGCAGCTTCTCTAATCTTACCTAATTCTGCTACATGTTTGTCGTAAGACACTTCATATTTTTTAAGATTCTCTTCTCGTAATGCTCCTATGTATTGCACAACGAGCGGTGACAGTTTAGGGTTTTGTAATTCAGACGCTTCTATTCTTGCACGATTTTTGTTGTATCCAGCAGCAATAGCTGCCTCTACACCTGTAGTCCTGCCTTCATTAAATACTAAATATTCAGCAAACTTCATTTGCATTGTTGTTAATCTTTTTGGAACACCCATATTGACAATTTAAGGTAACATTGTTATATTGTCAAGATATGAAAGACAAACGAACATACATTAAATTAAAAGAACATGGAGAAGATATTAGCCATGAAAATGAAATAGTAATAGATTTTAAGAAAGCACAAACAGATAGTACAATAGATAAACTGCGTAATAACATACGTGATTTGTTAGCTATGAATACACAATACAAAACAGAACTTGCAGATCAAATAGTTAAAATAAATAAATTAGAGCAAGAAGTAAAAGATTTAAAAAAAGAAAGATCAGATTATTATAATGTTAGTTAGAGATTTACAGCAAATACTTGGACAGTTTACTGACAAGTTTAACAAAGGCGTTGGTAAAGTTGAAGGCAAAGGTAATGCTATTATGTACGCTAGAGTATATGTTGATATGGGTAATAATAGATTATCTGAAATACAAAAAATTGAAGCACATGAAAATACTTTAATAGGTGCAACAGAAGGTGTAAGAGTTGTATTAAAATTAGCACCAGAAAAGAAATCTAAAATAATTTTATAGAAAGGAGTAGATATGTTTGAACTGACAGAAGAACAAAGAAAACAATTATTGCAGTATTTATGGACAAGACCATATGGAGAAGTTGCAACTATTATTGCAATGTTAGCGTCGTTGAAGGATAAAAAGAACGACAGTGTTACCCCAAAAAAGTAAGTGGGTCCAGAAGCTAAATTATATAAAAAACTTGTTAAAGAATGGAATGATTTTTCGTTTACAAGGCTTGAAAACATTAGCTTACTCGGGACTCCTGATTTATTGGTCTATAATACTAATAGGCACTTTTTTACAATAGAATTAAAGGTTACAAAGGGTAACAAAATTAAATTTAGTCCGCACCAATTAGCGTTCCACGTGAAACATCCTGACAATACTTTTATCATAGCCGAGGCCCTTGGTCCAAGAGCCGCTAATCGTTTTCAAATGTATCAAGGTTCAAGAATCTTGGAGCTTGACGCTTGTGGCTTGAAGCTTGAGGCTTGCAGCTTGGGGCTTGATGCTTGTTATAAATTTTTATCTGAGCTTGGTGCTTGAAGCTTGGCGCTTGTGGCTTGTTGCTTGAGGCCCGGACCAGGTGCACGCTGCACTGACGCCGTCGCGCTCGCTCCGCTAATGACCGGGTCCGAATTTATTCCACGCGGGAATTTTTTAATGTTCACCATAACAAATATTTTTAACTGTCTTGTCCCAGCAAGCTCTGCACTCTTTGCACTTGTTGCCCTGAGTAGGTGCTGGACATGTACGCAGCCCGGGCTTCGTTGTAACCGTTGAGGTATGAGGCCAGCTGTCACCTGCTGCCTGGTCCACCATTGGTATGGAGAACCGGACAACAAGATTGTCAGGAGCTTCAACAATATAGTCTTTGGTCCATGCTTCACGTGTAGGCATCCAGTGCTTAACTGAAGGCGTAAGTCTACAGACCTCGTAAATTCGTCTTAAGTGATCAAGATTCTGTACATCGCCTGAATCATGCCAGCGGAAGTACTTGACCTTTTTAGAATTAATTTGTGCAGCCATTGCTTCAACCCATAACGGATGAGTCAATGATTTAAATCTTTTGTATTGCGCATCAATAACATTTTTAAATCTATACCTGCCACGCTCGAAGGCGTAACAGTTAGCACAGACGCTGCCAGCTACAGCTCGGAGCTTGGTCCCAGTCTTGCACTCGTGGGCTGGTGTACTGTAAGCAAATCCAGGCATCTTGCCAGGCTTGCTTAATGTGTGAGTTATAGCCTCCGCTTCTTTAATCTTCATTGTTTATTCTCCTTTATTTTATAGGATATAATAACATTGTAATTTAATCTTGTCAAGCTTGCGGCTTGACGCTTGCAGCTTGCTGCTTGGCGCTTGTAGCTTGGACCCTGAGCCTCGAGCCAGCGCGCGTGGCCAAGAAATATCTTGGCCATTGGAAATCCGGGCGCTCTACTCATATATATTTTTTATATGTTGTTGAAATTCCTCTTCAGTCATGTCTTTTACTTCATTGTTATAATGTTCGTATAATAATTCATTTACAAAATCATTATCCGCATTATCCACTTGATTGGCTATGTATTCTTTTTTAGTCATTTTTTGAATCAACTTCTTCAAGTTCCTTTTTTTCTTTTAATTTATCAACAAAGCCCGAGTATTCTGTTTTCATGTCTTCACCGTAACAGTCCTCCCAAGCTTCCAATATTTCTGTAATTGTATATTTATGCATCTTTTCTGTCCTCCATATATTTTCTTGTTCTCTCCTGGTCTTCTTTAACTAAACGAAGCACTTCTTCCAGCGCATCCGCTATTCTTTTTAAGTTATCATTTGCTATATACAAATGACCGTTTGTTTCTTTGTCCATAATATTCCTTTCTAAATACATCCTACACTATCCCTGAGCCATTGTCAAGCGTTGCTTGCTGCTTGAAGCTTGGCGCTTTTATTAGCTGAACACTGGTTTTGCTAGCTGAATTTAATTCGACACAGCCAGTGTTCAGCAAATAAAATTTGCAGGCCCCTCTTCACACTAGTGGATTCCATGGACCACAGCACTAATAGAGGCCAGCGAATAACCCGGTCAACCCCGACAATAAAAATTGGTAGGTTAACCGGAGTTGTAGTACTCATTCGGTTAGTCCATAAATATTATGACCATCAAGGTACCTATTTACAGAAGAGATTAAACTCATTCCCAAAAATTCCTACTTGCCAGATTGGCACGTACGCTTTTTAAGCCTTTCCGACTAATCAAATATAATGCTTGACTATCCTATTGTCAAGTGCTAATTTCAAATCAATGCAAATAAAAATAAATCAACATACAGGAAAAAACATGACACAAAAAATAAGAATGAACACCGAGTTGCGAAATAAACTCTTTAATAAAATCAAACACACTTTTGAGAATGAGGACACGCAAGAACGTGAGGCATTTCTTCAAGCAAGAGAAGATGTTAATAAGCAATATAAAATTGCACATAACTTTGCAAAAGATGTAGTTGAAAGAGCATATCCACCAGAAGATGTTTCTGTTTTAAGAACTTTTAAAAAGAAATATGGCGAACCTTGTGATGTTGTAGCAAAAGATAAATGCTTTTACTTTGCACACAATGAGGGTGTTGATGATGAGGGCGAACCGACAGAAACTAAATCACATTTTGATTTTGGTTTGTTTGGTAATCTAAATGGTAGTGAGTATAGTAGTGAAGACGGCAAAAAGTTTGCAGTTGCATATTACCGAGAAGAACTAAAAGCTATGGATTGCAACCCAGATATCTTTGCACAACAAAATGAAAACAAAGATAATCCACATAAAACAAAACATGTTGATGAGTGTATGAAAGCACTCGGACATAGTGGTAGTAGTTATAGTGGTAATGATAATGACATTGGAATGACTAACGATTTTAATGCGCCATACTATCTTGATGTCATTGGAACATCTTACTGTCGTTCAAGAGCAATTGCTTGTTTTAAAAATGAGTATGAGCAATTTGAAACTTGGAGAATTGCAAAAGGTAATCTAGTTGTTAATCATCAAAAGTGGATTGATACAATTACTAAACAATGCGACCAATTAAAAATTGGATTGAAAGCATACAGGTATTTGAGTGAGGGTATTGAACTTGCAACAGAACTTGGAATACAAGTTGATGAGGCAGAACTAATTAGAACTAACTCAACAGGTTTGACTATCTATAATCCTAGCAATTTGGCTAGTATGATTAAAGGTATGAAGAATAAAAATCAATCAAGAGAGGCGAAGATATTGGCTAGAAAACAATACGAAGAAAGTCTAAACTAGACTTGACATGGGGTATTCTATAGGATAGAATACCCCTAACAACATACAGGAGAAATAACATGGAAAACAACACACAATTTAAAATCACTTATTATTCTAATAAGGATAAAAAACACATAACAAGACAAGGCAAGTGGACGGACAAGTGTAGATATTGGACTAGCAAACAAGGTGCAAAGCTGATGACATACTTTGACATGGACGCAGATAATTATAGAACTGCAAAAGGCAGTTGGAAAGTGAGGTTATAATATGGAGTATTTTTTTATAGCAACAGTAATAGTATTAATCATATTAAGATTAGTGGGGGATAGATAATGGCTGAAATGAACGAACTACATTTTGAAACAATAGACAGAAACAAAGATATTAATTTGCAACGTAACAAGATTAAATTTCTAGAAGATAGAATTGCAACACTAGAGAAAACTTTAGAAAGTCATGCAAAGATATTAGCTAGATTTCAAATGACCGAGGGGGATAACAATGCCTAACAAACATTTTTGCCAAGGACCAACATGCCATACTAAAACTACACAGGACAGGTTTCTAAAATCTAGAGGTGTGATTCGTGGACGATATGCATACTGTGACATGGACCAACAGAATTGGTATTCAGACTCAGATAAATTCTTTTGTTCTCAATCATGTAAGTTGGAATGGTTATCAACTAACATGACTAACATTGAACAAGGTCGACCGATTGAGTTTATCAGACACAGACGAGAGAGCCAAGGATATGAGAAAGTAAAGAGTGAGAATAGTTGGGGTGGATATTATCAAATTGAAAGGGTTGACAACAGGACCGAACTAGAGTAGGATTATCCTATTAACAAATACAGGAGAAAACATGGACACACAAACAAACAACAAAACCGAAGAGCGTAAGAATAGATTTAGTGGCGAGTCTGTTATGCTAACTAAAGAAGAAGCAAGACGACATGATATTATCTTTGTGGCTGAGTCAATGGCTGAGTTTCATACTGACCCAGATACAAAAGACAAGCACTATAAGATTATGCGTGAGCATCTTAATTGGTTTAGACAACACAACGCAGCAGCGTACATGGTCTTACTAGACTAACCGAGTTACATACATGTGTGACCCTGTAGGGTCACACACACCCACCCCCACACACATCAATAGAGGTACCAGACCCAATAACCACACAGCACGAAACAAGAGACCCTATATACCT
>VTLG01004070.1_pt1 | contig 41219 bp, 50 predicted proteins | sample 4694571 | NCBI WGS metagenome assembly VTLG01 (sample SAMN12604809, study PRJNA352737) | marine metagenome | biome: ENVO:00000447; feature: ENVO:00000209|ENVO:00000569|ENVO:01000036; material: ENVO:00002151; isolation source: viral sequences binned using virsorter ...
CATGTAAGGAATTTGAGTTTGCAAAGCCTCCGACATACCAGGGGCTCCCGATTCCAGATTATTCATAATTTCCACTATGTTTGCGTCACGCTTATCATTGTGAACCTGAACAACACCCTTCATTCTTGTTGCACCATCTTCACTAATTATTTCTGGGTCCCACATCCATTTCGCTTTATCACGATCCCAACGCCTAGCAGTACCTGCTTTAATGTCTTTCCATAAATGAACACGACCAGTATTAGATTCAAAAGCAGCAGGCAACGATTGACCTGTTAACCCTTCAAAACCTTTCACAAGCTCAGGAATCTCCTCAACAGGTCTTCCCATAGCAGCAGCATATTCATCCAAATCAAGATCTATAACTTGAGCATTATCAGTTAGTTGTTCACCATCTTCAACTTTACGCCAAGTGTTATAGTCCATACTTTGAGGATCTTGTCTTCTGACAAGACGTATGAAACCTTCACCAACGTCCGTTCCTCTTGCTTTAGCAACAGCAACAGGTTCTAAAAATTCTTCTACAAGTCTGCTAAGTTCTTTTTGTACCTGATCTCTTCTTATAACACCTTTAGCTATTTTCTGAGCTTGTCTAGGGTTAGCCGCAGCAGCAATTTCAGCTAGATTACCGTAAATATCAAACGGATCTAAATGCCTAGTCTGTGCTTCCAACTGGTGTTTAACAGCTAAATAAATATTGTTTCTTGAAAAATTTTCTGTTATTCCTGATATACGTGTAGCTGCTTGTTTAGCAGCATGTTCAATACCTATCGAATATAAAGCATGTAGAAATGCTCCACCAAATGAAGCTTCGTCTCCGTCATACCATTCAGCTAAAGCAGCCCCATGATTTTCTTTAGCGGTAGTAGCTTCAAATTGTTTAAAAGCATCAGGATTATTACGTCTCAAATAATCACCAACAGCTTGATGCATACTAGCTACAGCACGACCACCGTTCTGTGGAGCCTTAGCTAATCTTGCACCTAAAGCAGGAATAAGATAAGAAGCACCCCCCAAAGTGGCGTTTTTCATAACAGAAGGAGCACGACCTATAGCCCTTATAGTCCCTGGCTCAAAAATCTTATAAGGGGTGAACATAACATCCCACACAAAATCGCCTGCTATGTTGGTCAAACTTGTTGGGAAAAGGTAATTGTCACGAAATTCTTCAACTACACCTATATCTTCTAAAGACCAACCGCCTCCATCTTCGTCATATTCTCCAGTTCCAGTAGCTTTAGCAAGCCCTTTACCTGCTAAACCTGTCCTGTAAATCTGTTGATTAGCAAGCCTTCCAGCTTGAACCCATTTCTTGTCCCTCCAAATTTGCATTTTTCCGCCAGCAAATTGACCAAACTTTTGACCTGCTGCCCATTTACTTTGTTTACCTAAAGCACCAGCAGCCCAACCAGACAAAGTGGAAGGTTTACTAAACCCAGCAATCCTTGTAGCAGCACCCACTCCTTCAAATCTTTGAGCAGGAATAAATGGTTTAGTTAGAGGTCCAATAAATCTTTTATTTCTTAAAGTATCTAAACCTCTTGCAGTCATAGTTTGCTGGGCTACTTTAGAACCCATTAGCAAACCTTTTGCACCTATGTAAACTTCTCCTACACCAGTGAACATTAAGAACCAGTTGACTGCTGGCATAACCGCTTCGTCAATAGGACCAGTTACAGCGTCTAAAAGCTTAAGAGGGTTCCAAGGTTGTTTAGAGTAATCTCTCCACTTGTCACCCCAACTTTCATACTCTTCTCCTATTTTGTCATAGTCCCAAACAAGATCTAATTCCGTAGCAGCTCTAACCAAACCAGAAGGAGCAATCCAATCGTCCATCCAATTAGTCAACTGACCAACAGACATAGACCCCTCAGAGGCACCCCTGAAATCCGCTTCCATCTGATCGGATCTCATATTTGCATCAATAGTGTTATACTCAGGTCGCCAAAGAGGACTATTAAATTCCTCATCGTCCATCTCAATATAACCATTCTTAATAGCCCTACGTTTCCAATCTTTTAAAGGCTCATCAATAATTTCATAAGGTCTTTGCCCACCCTGAAGAGCACCGTAATAACGTGCTCCGATACGACCTATAGATTCTCCTCCTCCGTATTCACCTGAAACAGGATCATACTGAGATTCATCTATCTGACCAGTGTCCAATTCAACAGGTATAGGTGCCTGAGCTGTTTCAAACTCGTCAGCTATTCCATACAAAGTAGAAGACAACATTTCTGGAGTTGCACCAGGGAGCATCGCAAGATCCAACATAACCTGTTCAGGCATCTCAGGAAGATTCCAAGAAGAATCGACATGACGTAATGTTGTCAAGTTCTTATCTAATTGTTCAATACTCATTCAAATACTCATCTATATCTTCAGGGGTTAAATCTTCTGTCGGTGCAAAAATAATACCACCGTCACCCATTACAGGAGTAGTGTGCTGCACCTGACCGCTCCATATTTCTTCTGGAATTTCATCCGTGAAAGCATCACAAGTTTGTTTACCTTGAGGGTGACTTATCCCAGGTCGCCAATATGTACACATATGACAAATAGGTTTCATTCCAAAGCGCTCCAGTCTTCCATCGAAAGGTTGACTTCACCTCTTTTTGTTTTAAGTCTTTTAATAGGACTGGAATAATTAGTTCCTGTCGTTCCACCAGAATCTTTTATTTCTTGTAAATAATGAAACACAGTTACCCATCCTCTATCACCTCTTTGCGACACAGAACCTATAGGTGGCTGTTTTCCATAGTCGCCACTTCCACTAATACCCCACTGCCAGAAAGGTACAAGATCATTAGGCATACCCCATTCATAAGGAAATTTAGATCCACTAATTTTTCCTTCTGCGTTATATTCAGCTAATGAAATATTTCGTGTTGATTCTTTGACAGATAAACTTTCAAGTTCTTTTCTTATAGGAGTGACATCCTTGTTGTACAACAATTGCCATCCAAGCTCAACAATATCTTGTGTCATCGGATGAGCGTCATCTCCTAAAAGCATGTATTCTTGGAAAGATTCAGCAAAAAGCTCCCTCCAGCTTGTTGCCGCATATCTACCTATTTCTCTGTATACGACACCCACACCACCGTAAGCTTGAGTTATACGGTCCATACCTGCACGTAAAGAATGACCTCTACCTATTTCAGCTATTACACCGTGTACAGCATGTCCAAATTCATGAATCATCGTGGCAGACAAAGCAGCATCTTTTTGGTTTTCAAAAAGTTTTAAAATATGTTTATATTTATTACCATCTCTATGTAAAGAAAATTTGGCATATTTTATAAATCTTTCCATATCACCAAATTCGATTATCTGCCCGACACTCAAATGTATGCCTTGTTGGAAAACAGCGTTACCATCTTCATCTAAAGCCCATTTACCACCATTTGAACCTAATTCATAAAGAGGTCCTGTATCTAATCTAGATGGAGTGTCGGGTCTGTTCCCAGTCAAATAAGTGGAATGATATAAACCTCCCCACCCAGCTTTACCTCCACCTTGAAATGCAGAATTCATAGCTCCAACAGTTACACTCCCCATCAGTAAAGCCACACCAGGGAAAACTATTCCCCCATGCTTTTCTCTCAATTTCTTTATTCCAGGTAAATTCCTTAACCCATTTTCTACTGAAGGAGTAAACCCTGGTCTTTCTGTTAAAGCACCTAAAGCCTTTACCACTGCTGTTACTACTGCATCTCTAGATTTATTTATCCTGTCACTTTCAACAAGTTTTCCTTTATGATCTCTAAATTGAAGAAGAGGGTAATCGTAACCTGCTAAAAGAGGTATCGAATCAATTTCATCTCCCTCTTCTAAAATACTGTAATCACCTATGAGATCCTTAGCTAACCGTTTAAACTCTTTTTGTTTTCCATAATCAAGTTCTTGCTGCTTTTTAAATCGGAATTCTTCAATTTCCTCTCCAGCAAATTCTTCATCCATTTCCCCATATGCATCAATAAAAGCTTGATTTTCTGAAGATAAATCTTCTTCAATAACTATGAAACCATGTTGTTGCTGCTGTTCAACTAAGTTTGCATACTCTTGATTTATTCTGCTTTCAAAATCAACTATCTGTTCTGCTCCCACATCACCAGTAGCAACTCTTTGTCTACCTGTCATATACCCAGTAACTGACCATCTACTGTCAAGAGCAGCACCTAAAGGATGGTTTTTAAGAAGATTTTTTACTCTTGCCCCATTAGCTCCGTATCTGACAAGCAATTCGATAGTGCTAAACAAATCATTTATTTCAGCCACATAAGCAGGGTTATATATTCCCATTTCATACGAATTAACAGAAGGTAACCTTCTTCTTCCTGCATCTAACGCAGCATGAGTTCCTGTTTTTCCAGTAGCTATTTCACCTTGTTCAATCGCAAGACCCCCAGCCCAAGGAGGATGGTCCATAAAACTACTACGTTCAAATCTTTTACCCTCTTCGTCTGCGGTTACTGTTGTAGGGTCCCAATTAACCCCTTCTTCTAAACCTAAAGAATCATTTGTAATCTTTTTAATTTTTCCTGTAGCTGTTAAAGAAAAGATCGCTGGAGGTTGAATAGGAGCATTAGTTACTCTTGCTTGTACTTCACCTTCTAAACCTACAACTATTAGTCTTTCACCAGTAGGTTGAGTTATGATAGCTAGTTCTTCTATCTGTTCACCATCAATTGTTGATTGAAAAATATTGTCAGCGTTCACTTCTAAAGTTTTTGAACCAATAGAAGCAATTTGAGTTTCACCATCTATTACAGCCATCTGATCTGACACTCTTTTTACTTTTGCTTTAAAATGTCCTTTAGTAGGGAAAGCGCCGTGAGTCTCAGAAAGGTGAATAGCTTCAATTGCAGGAACCCAAACATCGTAATAATTTTCATCGGTTAAACCAGTATTATTATGTACAGCTCTTTGAGTCATTCTTTCTTGACCGTTTGTGTAAGAGTATTCTCCAACTTTTGACATAGATGAGTCAGTCCAAAGCTCGCCGTGGAAATATCCCGACAAACTCACGACTGAACCATCAGCATCAAACTTTTTCCACAAACCATTGACCATACCTGGATCAGGTGTTGAACCTAAAGAAACAATAATTTGAGTTCTTTTAGAAGATTTAAGTTCTTGATCTGTTTTAGTTACATTTTCTTGAACAGCAGGAATTGACATATCTTCGTCATAATTTACTGAAAAGTCTTCCCCACCTTTTTCCGTTAGGACACTAAATTCTGTTCCTCCTTCACGCCCTATAGTCACACCTTCTGTAGCAGGAGCCATAGTTCCAGCTACATTGTCGAACATTGCGTCTTGTGTCCATATCTTTGAGAATGAATCTAAACCTTTAGTAGATTCATCTACACCCATAATCAGCCATGTTTCTTGAACTTCTTCACCGACTCTCACATATGAAGGAGTTATGCTGTAACCTTTTTTTCTTAAAGTACCTATTAGTCTCCCATTTTCTTTAGGGACCATCACCCAATTGTTAGTTATAAGAGGATTATTACTTGGTTTTGAACCAAGCCCTGCTTCTAATTGAGTTGTAGATATTTTCTGAGATGAACGTCCTGCTTTTTGAATCGTTATCGGCACTTGAACAGAAGTTGTGAAAGGTAAAGGATTCTCATTTATTATCCGATTAACCATACTTTCGTTACCTTGTTCAACTTCTACAACAATAAAGTTGCCTGCTTGATGAACATCAGGAATATTTTCCATTACAGAAGGATCACTCACAGTCCTTAGCTCACTAGCAGGAGCTGTTTCAATCATTCCTTTACTCACTACACCTAAATCAGCTTTACGAGATTTACGTGAAATCCAACGAACTGGATTCTTTTTAGTGGATGTGACTTTAGTAGAAGATATATCTAAACCTTCTTTTTTACCTGTAAGCAAAACAGGTTTAGCGTTGATCGGTCTAGCTGTTCTTAATTGGTCAGCAACACCTTTTGTTTCAGGATCAGCATAAATTCTTACACCATTACTGGAAGAAGCAACCAGAATACCAACGTCAGGTTCATAGTTGTGAACATCTGAAACGGTGAATATATCTAAGTGAGAACTCATAGGATCTATAAGCTGATCGTCTAAGAGAGGCAAAGTGTCTGTCAAAGCAGGAGAAGTAGAACTTCTTCCTTCTATTTCTTTTAAAAGTGAATCGTTCCAAACCACTGTTTTGTTGCCTGCTAAATTACCGCCACCTGTCACGCCTGCTTCTTGAACTGGTTGCCAAAACATGGCTTGAGCTTCAATAGGTTTTATCCCTAAAATTTCGGCTGCTATAACTGTCGCTCTAGTAATAGCATCATAAGTTTTTTCTGCGACACTATGAGGAACTTCTACACCTGGTAATAATAATTCTGCACCCATTTCCAATGGTCCAGTTAATGATTTTCCAGCTTTCTGTTCTCTTCTAGCTAAATCCGCTCCAATAGCAGACTCCCAAAAACCTTCTTTTTCAGTAACTGCTTTTGTTTGCTTCATCCAAGGAGCTTCAGCAGGATGAAAAAATCCTGACACAGCTCTGAAATGATGAGTGTCCGCTGTAATTACCTGTAAACCTATTGGACTGTCTGCAGCAGTTCCTTCTGGATATAAACCATTATGAAGAAAAGACATTGTTTTAAGCATTCTTAAAACTTCTATAGGATTTTTTTGATCGAAAATATCTGCTACTTTATTTTGACCTACTGTCAAAGCTTGTCCAAAAGATTTGAACTTAGTAACAGGAGCAAAACCAGCTAATTGGCGAACTTCATTCAACTCTTGTAATTGAGCTGCTTCGTCAGTTGTACCTGTTGTAGCTTCAAAAGCTCCAAGGATACCCCAGTTAATATTATCTGGGTCCCATGCTGCTCTAGGAGAAAGAGCTGAAATGATAGCTCCAGCTTGAATAGGTGTAATACCATATCTTTCACTAATAACATTTATCAATTTGTTAAATTGGGGATACCACTGTTTAGCTTTTTGTCGGTGAACATCACTTACAGCAACCGAAGTTGCACCTTGGTTTATAGATAAAAGATTTAACACCATGTTCGGAATGACCGTGTCCCAATCCAAACGCCAAAGAGCACGTTCTAAACCTTCAGGATCTAATATTTCACCATTTTCTACATCTACATACCTACTGTCTGGCATCACATGAACGTTTAATGTGCCTTGCATTCTTCCTTGGTCGTCCCTGTAAAAAGAATTCCATTTCAAGTTAGGAGCAAGTTCCAAATTAGGACCTGAATGTCTTGTAACTATTTCCGCTACATCACCGATAACAGAAATTAATTGGTTCATCTCTGCTACTTCATCATAACTCCAACCAGCATCAGGATCTCCTTCAACGCTGGGAGGTAAAAATATATTTCCCCGACTGTGTTTAGAAGGGTTAAATAACCTAACACCTAATCCTCCAGCTACAACATCATGAATAAGTTCTGCGTCCATTACTTGAGAAAAGATTGCAAGACCTTCTGTTGCTGCCTCTAACACGTTTTCAGGAATTCTCGCACCGAAAAAACCTGCATCAGATTCTAAAAGACTTTCACCAGTGTTTTCATCCCATAGTGTGTCTTCAAAAACACCTAATGTGCTTGTATCTACACCCTGCTGGTGAAGCATTAAAACTCCTAATTGATACACAAAACCAACAAAAGCAGAATCTGCTTTACTTGCATTGTCTGTTGTAGGTAGTCCTTCAACTCTCCGAAAACCTGATGCATCAAATGCTTCTTGATCTCTTGTAGCTCTAGAGGTAACAGCGTTAAAAAGTTCAACTAAATTTTCTGCTACAGAAATTTGAACGTGTCTAGGAGCACCATACTCTTCAGAATAATTAAACCTTGCTTCACGTCTACCAATTTGTTTCTTTGAACCTTTTCTTGCTTCCTCCTGTAATCTTTTTCTAACAAAATTAAAATCTTGGTCATCATGCATTTGTATTACTGGACGACCACCAGCAGCATCAGGAACAAAAACAGGTGAAACAACTTTACTTTTAATATCCTGCATGTACCTTTGCCGCATCGTGGTATAACTGTTTCTCGTAATATGCATACCTGCACCCACAGCACCTAAACCAGCAAATATAGCTAAACCTCTTTCAAGAGGATCTAAATCATTTTGAAAATCTGCACCTTCTTTAAGGTCCATCACGTCACCCACAACAGGAGTGAATTCAACCATACTTTTAACAGTGTCTCCTAAAGACAACTCGTTTCTTGGAACACCAGTAACCCAATCTGGCATGAACATGGTCGCTGTTTTAGCTAAACCTTTTAAAGGGTTCTTACCGTAAGTTTCTAGAAGTGTTTCTCTTTCAGGCTGTTCGGAATCAGGCAGTTGAAGAACCATCTAGCAACATCCCTAAAACGATTTGAGCCCATTCTCTAGTCTCTTCCGAAACTTCTCTACTGTTAGCTAAAGAATCTAACAAAGCTATGCGTGCTGAAGCGGCATTTTGTGGTCCAGCCATCACATCACCAGTGGAAGGTATTAAAGGATTTAAACCTTTTCCTTGGTGCATTAATTCATTAGGAACACCTACAGGACCTGCTTCTTCTGTAACAGTTATATTACTAGGAGGACGGTTTGGAGAAGCTTGCGCTCTAGGAGGAGCTTGTTGTTGACCTTGAACAGGACCACCTGAAGAAGGTAATTCTTTTTTTAAACGATCAGTTTCAGCTCTTTCACCATAAGTCCCAGACTCAGGTTTATTAACCGACATGTTTTGTGTCGGTGTTTTCTCAACTATATCTGGTTCAGCCACGTACCTCTGCTCCTATCATTCCACCAGGACCTGCTGGTGAACCTATTCTTGCTAAAAGATCAGCTCCTTGAGGCGCTGCTTGAACTGGTCCTTGAGGTCCTTGAGGTAAAGCGCCCATAGGAGCGCCAGCCTGCAAACCCATTCCAGCCATAGCAGGCAACATTTGAGCTTGTTGCTCTTCTTGAGGTTTAACAACATACTTGTCAAACAACTCAAACAAATCATCACCTTGCATTCTTGCTTTAGCTATCTCTACAAGAGCCGAATCAGGAATAGTTCCCTGCTCTAAACCTTGCAACAACTTAGCTAAAGCCATAGCACGGAACTTCTCAGCGTCAATACGAGACTGTTCTCTAGCCACATCTGTTAAACCATCAAGGTTTTCCTGCACAAACTCTTTAGAAACAAATTCGTTCTGTGAGTATTGGATGTGTAGAACAGCAGACTGGGCAGGATCTCTACCCATACCCAAACCATATTCGACTCTCAATCTGTTAGACATATCAATGTCTTTACCAGAATGATATTCCTCTAAAAACTCTTGGTTCCTTAACACTCCACCAGCTACTTTTTGAGTAGGGAAATATTTTTGATCTGTCATGCAAGCAATACGAAGAGCTTTCTCCAGTTTCGATTGCAGTATCTGATGATATGTGCGTATAGCAGTGTTCATCATTCCAACAGATGATTCCAAAAACTTCGCTGAAGCTATACTTTGATCTATTTCACCTGGTCGTGACTTAGGGTATCTACCACCAAGATGAATACCTTCTATAAGTTGAGCCATATCAGCTTGAACATTAAGTGAGGACACCGCCGGTGGGACACGACCAATAGCACCTTGCGGTCCTAATTCAATGTACGCACCACCACCATACGGCATTTCCCCAATCAAGTCTTTAACAAAAATGTCGGAATACACTGCTTGATCCGCATAATCCAACACCATAGACATCAACCTGATATGAGCTTCCATAAGACCTACGACTTGGTCGAACTGTCCTCGGAACTCACCATCTAAAGTAATTCTCGAACCTATAACAATAGGACAAACTCCTAGCGGATTCTCAATGCGCTCTAATTCAATAGGATAAAGAGCGTAGTCCCCTGAGCTGAATCGGTGGAAGGTGTCATGATTACCTTGATACATCCCACAAAGGACATATTCATGGTCGTCATAGTATTCTACTAAAACTACTTTTGTGTTGTCGTCTATCACTCCCAACCCATTAGTACCAACAAACTCTACGAGCTTTTCTTGGTAAACTTCAGGAAGCTGGGTGTAATACACCTCCCTTCCAAACATCACCTTCTTAACCGTGTCCCCTGGTCTGAACCCTGGTTCAGGGTAACAAGTCCTAGGATCACGCCTTTCTATAAGAGGCATGCTTTGTTCAAAATCGGGGCTAATTGACCAAACACTAAAACCGTAAGCTGCCATATCCATAACAGCTCTAGGTATCAGAAGATCAACGCCGTTTGCCTGCATATACGAAGTAGCTATTCTTTCCATGCGAGTAGCTACCCTCTTGGAAGCTTGAGTAGCTTTAGAAGGTTGAACTCTGATAGTAGGAATAACAGACGCTGCCTCAGCAGTGTCCTCCAACGCCACCTGAATAAGGTTAGGTGAACGAACGGTTACATTCTCTTCATCAGGGTCAAACTCATCAAAGTCACCCTTAACGGTACGATCAATGATGTCACATCTGAGATCACGTTCTTCGTACCTTGTCCTCCAAGCACTATACATAGCAGGTAGCTTGTCAATATCTAACATTTATCTTTTCCGTTCCTCTGCCATACTTAATAAACCATTTTCTAAATTAGACATGGGTCGCCCATTCCTAGAAGCAAAAGCGAGATCCCTGATCTCTTCTTCTGTTGCTCCTCTAGGCGCTGTGAAATACAAAGGCTCTCCATTACTGTCGTAAGTGCCACAGACGATTTCCTCATCTCCAGCACTCTCTTGCGCTTTCTTAAACGCTTTTGAATTTTTTCTATTCTTAAACAATACATTCCCACCAAGTGGAAATAAAGTGTCACTTATCTGACACATGTCCTTCCACATTAACAAACTTAGGACCTTTGTCTTCATCATACTCTTCCACAGCTTCATGTGCTTGTGGAGTACCTAAAGTTTGTCTTCTGTACCCCCATTGACCCCTGCTCATATGACCGCCTCTTTGGTCAGCTAAATTAACTCTCCTAGCTTCCTGATTCTGGAAATCAACAACATGCCTACGTTTCCTAATACGATTAGGGACCTTCATCCTCTCATTAAACATCGGAAGATGAGCACGGCTTAACAGGTCACGACAACCGAGATCAGCGAACCAAGTTGACATCACTCTGTCAGAAACCATACCCATAGGGAAAGCAACAAATTCTTCAATGCAAGGCTGGAACATTTTACAAGTAGGAGCGTTACCCCAAGGGATAGAAAACATTTCAGCAGTCATCAAAGGAGCAATAGACTCAACACCAAACTGAGGGTCCCACTTATTCTTATGAGTAGTATGCGGAACAACCCTCACACCCTTCTTAGCGAGATACTGAATGATCTCTGTGTTGTACTGCACCAACTGAGACTGCAAACCATTATTCTCAACACGCCACTCAAACAAAGGGTACTTCTCAGTCCAAGCAATAATCTGATCTTTCATCTGAGGAGCTTTCATAGACTTAACCGCAACCTGATCCACCAAATAGCGTTTACCAGTACGCAAATCCACGCCTATTAAAGAAAACGCTGTGTAACCAGAATCTTTATTACCCCCTGCTGGATCAAGACCAGCGATCAAACGCCAATCAGACTCATAATGTCCTATAGTCCTAGACGAATCCTTACAAGTATCGAGCATCTCTTGAGTGAAAGAAGCACCCAACCCTGGGATGTCTACATTCTGGTACACCAACTGAAAGTCAGCAGGACGCATCTCCGAACGGTGAATGATCGCCTGCTCATAAGGGAAATGATCCCCCCATAAAACATCCTCATTATTATCGTCTGTTATGCATGAGTATCTTAAAACTTTATAACCAGGTCGGTTAGCTAAAGTCGAATACACGTCCCCTGGCGAAACTCTAGTACCCACCCAAATGGCTTTACCTTTCTTACCGATACGAGACAAAGCTTCCTTATCCATCCACTCCAGCATGTCTTGCACCCTTTCAGGGTTTCTTTGATTATCCAAAGTAGCAACGTCATCAAACTTAATGATGTCAGCACGCCTACCGTAAATCTGAGCGCCGACACCCAACACCTGAACAGTCGGGTCTTTCTCAGCGGTCATTCTGCCAGCAACATAGATCTGCTCTTGGTTCCATACAGCTTGAGATCCTTCAGGTTTAAACGGCCCCCAATCGTCAATCAGGTTTCCTGCCGCTCCTTCATACAGATCAGGATTACACAACAGCTCATTCATCGAATACAAGAAAGTACGAGCAAACGGAAGAGACTTCGAGACTATAAGAGTTCTCAAGTTCGGGTTCTTAACCAGCGAATAAATAGTGTCCTTAACAGTCACGTTCGTTGACTTGGAATGATATGGAGGAAGATTAATAACAACACGGTTATAGTCGCCTTGGCAGGCTTCAGCCATGTCCCGATGAAAATCAGGCATCTCATGATGCTTATCACAGTCAGGGCAAATCCAATGACCGAAGTATCTTTGATCGAACTCCTCAAAAGTACCGACCCTGCGTTCCTCATTAAGACCCAAAGGCGAAATTTTGATTTTAGCCTTAGCCTCATCCACCCGAACCTCACGTTCAAGGCGAGCCTCTTTCACCTTCTTGTTTAGGTGCTGTCGAGAAACATCATATTCCTTAGCTGCCTCAACCTGAGTCCAACCGTCATCAATAACACGCAACACCGCCGCCTCAAAGCGGCGCTGTTTAGACCATCTCTTATGTGGCTTAGACATTACTGACAGGAATCACATTCATCGACTTCATCAAGACCACATACTAGCGGAGTATCGTCTTCAAAAGGGTCGATTTCAAACGAGCCAACCGTTTCGCCAGTGTCTGGCTCTTCTAGTGTCCGTCCGTGTTGTGCTTTGTTCATGTCTCCCCTGGTAACAGCTCGACAGAGCTGTTGTTTCTAGGACCTGGACTCCTGTACCAGGAGATTATAACAGGTTCTTGTTTAGCCAGGTACTAAACACGACAGAAAACGTATCATTTAAAGTGACACGCTGGAGTCGGATTGTCACCCGAACAGATGGATGCCCCCTCCCTGCACGTGCTGACCGGATTTTATCAACCCCCCTTTTTCACTGGTCGCAAATACCCCAGAAACAGGCACCACCGGCTCCTTTTTCCAATTCTTGTTGCTTGGATCCCAGAGCTGACGAGCACACACCACCAGCAGGTCGCTGGTACCTGTTTTTTGACACTGGTGGGTCAGAATCTGACAGGACTGCGCCCCTGCTCATGCACAGGGCATGTGTCACCTTGACCAGTGCTGTTGGTGCTCCAGTGTGTGTGCCTGTGGTGGTGTCGCACAGCGGAGAATGGGTGTCTCGGTTTCCCAGTTTGGGTGTTTTTTTGGTGCTTTACAAAAAGAAATTTATACCCTCTGACCTGCGGTTATGTGCCTAATTTGAATAAACCCTTGCAATTGCCAGTGACAGTGATTAGCGTCCAGAACGTGTTCTACACGATCAGGACACTGAGCCTCTCACAAGAGCTGGAGGTTCAGCTAGGTGGCACTAGCGAGGAGGATCTGAGTAATCAGAACAAACTCAAGTTTGAGTTCAACCAGACCGAGTCGGAAGACTGAGGGAAGGGAAGGTTGAAAGTGCGACAAACTCCCACAGCGATGGGAACTGAGAGTGGCTTCCAGTCCAACACCAAAGACTGAAAACCTGTGAGTCTAGAGCTCTTAGAGCTTGGCAATCCTCCTCCTCGTCAGTGCCTGATGTCGGCACTCTGAAGATGACCATGACAGGTCGAAACAATCCATTGAGGAGGAAATTCAATGAGAAATAACGTAAAAATAGGCAACTGGCGCAAACATGGTAATGCTCGTTCAAGGAACTTTAAATTCAATGCTCCTTCGGGCAACCAGTACGATTCTGGTGTTGGTTTTAATGTCACTGAAATGGACATGAAAGCTGATGGGACTTGGCTCCACAATGCTCTGAATGTTCACATGAACCACAACAAAGGTTTTGAGTTTGAACCTGAACTTTCAAACCATGCAAAAGGTGGCACCATCCAAAATGACTTTGTTGTTTTGGACTTGGCAAACAACGTCAAGATCTTCATGACACCAGAGCAGTTCGATGAACTGCAAAGAGTTGTCAAATGGCACGATCCTAGAGATCACAACTAGGAATGTTCGCATGAATGGTTTCTCCCCAGTTCGATTCTGGGGCATGCACGATGAAATAAATGAGGAGGTCAAATGATAGAAATCATTCACTGCCACGAAAGCGTGGCGTTCATCTTTTACAGCTTGGTAATCATCGCAGGGACTGTAGTTCCTTGTTGGTTAGCTAATAAGCTCGGCTAATTGGATTTAGCCCAAGTTCGACTCTTGGGTAGCCACGATTGACACGAATGTGTCAACAAATAATGAGGAGGAATTCATTATGAATGCAATAGCAACAGCACAACGCTTAGTTGGTGCAAACACCACTTATGAGTATCAAGTCTCTGACAAGATCCTCAAGGTCTTGAACGATGTGTGGAAGGCGATCAGAAAGAACAATCCTGATGTACCTGAAACTTTCATTGTGTTACAGCAGAGCGGTTCTAATGGCAGAGGATCAACCACATTCGGACATTACATGTACGGAGGTTGGAACGTAAGCAAGAAGAACATCTCTGAGGTCATGATCTCTGGAGAATGCATGTCTACTGGCGCTGAAGGAATCCTTGAGACTCTCATTCATGAAGCCGTACATGGTGTGGCTCATGTCAGAGAGTTGAAAGACACTTCTCGTCAGAACAGATACCACAACAAAGTGTTTAAATCATTAGCTGAAGAGCTGACACTCGCTTGGCCTAAAGATGAAGAAGGAAAAGATCACAAGCCATGTACCCGAAGGGGATACTCGGCAATGAACATCACTCCTGAAACTCTTGAGCTGTACGGCGAAGAGTTGAAAGCTCTTGAAGCTCTCCCACTTGAAACTGGCAGGGTCAAAGGCACTCACATCCACAAGGGTGTGGCCAGAGTCCCAGTCACTTGTGAGTGCGGTCATGAGACTTCATTCGGTCATGTCACATGGAGGACAATAGCTCCTCTGATCTGTGGCACCTGCATGGGTCAGTATCGCAGAATCCCAAGAGATGGTGAAGAGGTTGTTGAAGAAGGAGTTGAATTCGTTTATCAAGGTCTTGACAGATTTCAGAAAGCTGAAGACATCTTTCAAGGTAGACGCTTCGGGTTCTGGTGGTTCAGAGATCAGTACGGTGATCTACAGGAGCACTTAGATTTCCCTGAAGACTGCATCAACGGTGACGGCTACTTCTACCCACAAGAATGGGAAGAAAACAACAATGGTATTTTTGACAATTAACTGTCAATCCCCTGAACGGTTACTCCAGAGTTCGATTCTCTGGCAGGGACGACTCCAACAGATAGTTGGAATCAACATGAGGAGGAAATCATGACAGATATACCACCTGTAAAAAGGTTAAACCTAATGACTCCAGATGAAATAGCTGAATGCTATGACGGAGTTAGCGATGAGTTAGCTAGACGACTTTGGGCTTCTACAGAACAGCTTCCAATGGATGCTGAAGGAGCTGAAGAGCCTGTTGCTTATAAAGAAATAAATTCCATCACTGAGGTGTGGGATTTCTTCACTGAAGAAGAAAAATTTCAGATCAACAGAATAGTGACTACTGACACAGATGCAAATGAAACGAGAGCTTTGGCTTATGGGGATCCTATGACATATTTAGTGACTCTCAGAATCAACACAAATGATGCCAGAATACGTGGGTGTGGTACACCAGATGAGTGGAACTGGGAGATTTTGTTAGGTATGAATGGAAGACCTGACACAGTCGCTTGTCTCACTTCTGAATGGATCGATCCTGATTGGAAAGAACGCCATGACGCAGTGAATGCGATGGAAAACCTGACACAATTGAGGACATCATGAGAGAGTCAACAAGAGGTATGAGCATGGTTCAAAAGTTGCTTGTCTTCTTAAATCCTATTGAAGAATATGTTGAAATAGTTGACAACGGCATGTCAAAACCATGTCTCATTTGGCAGGGCTCCACCACTAAAGGTGGGTATGCAAAAATGAGTCACCAAGTAGACAATGTGCGGAAACATTATGATGTTCACCGTCAAGTCTGCATCCTGACTCATGGCATGCCACCCATGCCTGATGATGTAGCTGAACACACCTGTGCGAACAGGAACTGTATCAGTCCAGATCATCTACAGTGGGGCTCTTATCGTGACAATCTACGAGAGTGGAAGACACGTAAAGTTATAAGCCGAGCTATTCATCAGAGAGACAATATGATGGAAGCTTTTGACGAACTGTTTCAGTCCGCTCAAGAGATAGTCATTGGTCTTGGTGTGTGGGGTGAAGTTGACGAAGAACTTGTTGACTCTGCTCTACAAGAATTACATGATCTAGTTTTTGCTAATTAGATTGTGTCCCCTTAACGGTTTTAGTGCTGGTTCGATTCCAGCAAAGGGACGCTTGACACAACAGTGTCAACATAAATAAATGAGGAGGAAATAATAAATGCCTATAGAAACAGACCAGCAGTACTTTGAAAGAGTCGTCAAGGAATTGGAAAAAGAAAACAAAAAACTCAATGAAATGCTTGACGACTTAACACAAGGAGAAGGCTAATGAAAACATATCAATTTGATGTGAACGTCATTTTTGAAATGGATGACATTATAGAAGTCCAAGCCAAAAATGAAGACGAAGCTTTTGAAAAAGCAACTGAACATATGAACAACAGTGGCTTTGATCCCACTACTGATGAGTTAAATGAAGTTAGTAGAGATATCACTGCTTCACAGTGTTTAGACGACTGAGAAGTTGTCCCCCAGTATGGTATTAATCTAAGTTCGATTCTTAGACTGGGACGCTTGACACACAAGTGTCAACAATAATAGAGGAGGAAAACCTTGAGTAAATTACCTGAGTTACCTGAAAGTAAAGCAGAGCAAGTATTCTCACCAACAGAGTTTGAGATTATCAAGCATATGCAAGACGCACTTTGGCTTGCACACAATGCTAGTAAGCTTCAAGCTGATGCTGAGAAGCTCGTTGATGGTCTTCGTAAGATGAGCCCTATGGCTGTTCGTATAGAAGACAAAGAAAAAGCTAGAGCGTGGATAGACCACCATTTTGATGTGGTGAGCTGATGCGTATCTACAGAAAATGGGCTATGCCCAATGCTGACACTTTCAGTATCAAACCTATTAAAGAACTAATTCAAGATTATATTGACAGCACATGGTCAACAGATTTTAGGTGGATTGATCCTTTTGTTAGGAACAGTCCATTCAAAAGTCGTATGTTCATGACTAACGATTTGAATCCTGATTTTGAAGCTACTACTAACGTAGACGCTCAATTGTTCTTGGATACATTTAAACCAGACAGTGTTGATGGTGTTCTATTTGATCCGCCATACAGCCCCAGACAGATAACCGAGTGTTATCAGAATGTGGGTCGTGTGACGACAATGGAAGACACCCAATCTTCTTTTTACAGCAAGCTTAAAAAACAGATTGCAGTAATAGTGAAGGATGATGGTTATGTTATTTCTCTCGGATGGAACAGTGGTGGTATTGGCAAAACGCTTGGTTTTGAGATACAGGAAATTCTTCTTGTAGCTCATGGCGGTTGGCATAATGACACGATTGTTACTGTTGAGAGAAAAAGGCAAAGCCAGCAGACACAGCTATTTGACCAAAGGACATACGGTGATGAGTAAGACTGAATTGGATGTTTGTCTGTGTTGTTTTAAACCATCAGAATGGTGGAGTTCAGAAGTTCCTGACGTTTGTTATGAATGTCATAAAAAAGGAGAACTCGATTAATGACTGAATTATCTGAAAAAGAAATTGTAAGAGAAGCAGTCACTGGTCAAGTTATGGACACTGATGTTGTATCCACTCCCAGCTCGCATTACTGCAAACATGGAACATATGTAGGCAGTATTTATACCGCAGATTACATCTGTGGTGCATGCGAACAGGGAGAGTGATATAATGTCAGTGACCATTGACAGGAGGTTGTCAACATGACATCACCACATACTGGTGTATTACCAATCCCAGATTCAGAAGAAACTGATTACCGAGAAGTCAAAGTGACTGTCCGGTTCAATCCTGTTGCATTTAAACATGCTAAGGATTTAGTAGATAACGCCTTTATCGGCATGCCTGGTATACCAGCGCACTATGCAAGAGAAATACTCACCATGATTGAGCATGACGCTCTCGAAAAATTCGGGAAAGCCTATGTTGAGTCATGGCAAGATCATCCTAGCCCAATGCCCTTGAGCTAAGGATCGGGGAACCGTGAATACCTCTTTCTATATAGATGAGACTACACAACATCACGGAGGAACTCGTAAGTTCGATATTTCATCGCTGAGTGCAAGTTCGATTCTTGCTTCCCCACTATTCCTGAAAAACGAAAAAAGGAGGATACATGAATAGAGCAATACTAGGCACTTGGAAGAAAGTTGACAGATTGAAGTCAATTCCTGTTCATGAGGATCTGATCTTAACGATCAGAGTTAAACAGGATGAAGAAATGAATGAAGTCAGACAAGTAGTCTTCGATAGTGCTCATGACCTACACCTTGAGCTTGAACGAGCACAGCTACCCAGCACAGTGGTAGTCTGTTCTGGTGATGGGGTTAAAGATAAAGTCATTGAAAAGTTTGCTAATGAGTAATGTAACGGACCCCTCCATTATGTTGCTCTGGCAGGGATAACCTGCCACGCCCACCAACCGCCTGCAGTCGCAGTTCCTCCTCCGACTGTTCGCCGTTGGTGGGCATTTTTTTTTGTTTTGACAGCAGTTTGTCAATTTTTTTTGTCCCTCTCCTCTAAGGGGTAAGTTTTGACACAAGATGCGTGAATCAAAGAATGATGCGTGGGTCTATTTGAGATAAGCTTATGCGTATGCCAACCAAAGAAGGATTTCCACTAAGCGATAAAAGAGTGCAGGTAGATCTATTACACCCGATACTCAAACACAGACTCACTGCTTTGTTCAGGCACCCAGAGATACAAGGTCGTATGGTTATATGCTCTGGTGTTAGATCTTATGCAGATCAGAAAAGACTTTACGATGGATACAAAGCAGGTAAGAAGGGATTCAATCTAGCCGCCAACCCAGATTGGAAAAGACCAGATGGATTCTTCTATGGGTCATTTCACCAACAGCAACCAGATGGGTATGGCTATGCTGTGGACTTCCGAATAACTAACAAGAAGCTGACAACACACAGAGCTAATGAGCTTGCAAAAGCGTATGGCTTATGCGCTACGGTCAGAGGTGAATGGTGGCATCATCAACCAAGAGATGCAACTGATTGGTTCCCTACCCCAGGGTTTGATAATCCTCCTGTGCCTAAAGTTGACTTTGCTGCAATCATCCAATTCTTGAATGGGTTAAGAGAAGAAGTAGCTAAGAAACCTTTAAAGGCTTACAGGTCAAAAGGTAAAGCTGTTGAAGTAGCACAACGAAAGTTATCTGACAAAGGATATGAGTGTGGTATGCCAGATGGGAAATTTGGTTGGAAAACTAGAAGAGCCACGATAGCTTTTCAGCGTGCTAATGAAATACTTCATGATGGGACAATCGGTCCAATAACTTGGGACGCTTTATTATCTCCTGAACAAGAAGAAGAAGAAGTTCAAAAAAGTTTATTCTAGTATCCACCACTTCTGAAAAAAGCCTGTTAGACTAACCGTCACTGACCAATCACCAGGAAGAACGCTAAGGCGTTCTTACTATTCCAGGAGGACAAATGGAAACTTTAAACTCTGCGATCCAATCTTCCGAACTACCAGTCGATCCTGATTGGGTCGTTAATTTACTAGAACAATTCTGCCGAAATGACAGTGATTTATATGAAGTAGAACCTTTTCTACCTCTGTTAGAGGCAGGTATAGACCCTTCAAAAGTACGCAATAAGGTACTTCAATCATTACAGAATGATTACTATGGTAATGAATTAATGATAGCTGTTAGAACATTATGGGCGTATGGATTTGAAACAAATCGCATATCTTCCCTTCTGTCAGTGGCACCTGAAACATGTCGTTCTGTGTTGCATGGATCACGATGGTGTCCAGAAGAACGTGATGCAATAGCGATGCACATTTGCGGACAAACACCTGTCCAGATAGCAAAAGAATTAGAAAAGACCAGAGGATGGGTTTACTACGTGTTTGAAATACACGGTGTCACACCTCGTAGGCATAATGCTAGTCCACCTTCTAAACAACAGAAGAGGGAAATAATAAGACGATATGACGGTGGTGACAGTGCAGTGTCAATAGCAAAAGATTTGAGACTAGCAGAACACCAAGTTTATTTCGTGATAACACAAGCTAGAACATCAGGGAGAAGAATAAGAACATGAGCGTAGGACCATCAGCACCATCAGAAGTAGCAGATCCTTGGGGTTTGGCTCCCTATTCCCCAAGGACTCTGCATCAGTCAGATATAAACACGGCAGAGATATGCACACTAAGACTGCACTACTCGAAACAACCAGACCGTGTTTACACATCTGATGTGAACCGTGCGATGGGAACCGCCTATCATGCAGGACTAGCAGAATACTATCTATCAAGAAAGAACGGAAAATTCTTAGAAGTCAAAGACAGTATCAGTGTTGCATTAGAAGCCTTCAGACATGAAGTAGCTATCTCGGACCCAGACATGTTCTCTTGGACATTCCAAGAACAAACATCAAGACTCGACAGGATAGATTTAGATTACAAAGAAGCCTCTGCAATGATTAGTGATCTTGTAGCTCAATACTATGAGCAGGGCAGAATGTGGCCTGAAGAGTACGAAGTAATAATGGTGGAAGAATCATTTCTTTTACCATTGGAGTACCAAGACAATGGCTCTGTTGAATTCGCTCAGAACATGACTGTTAGAAAAGGAACAGTCGATCTTGTTTTAAGAGGACCAGACGGATGGTACAGAATAGTAGATCATAAAAGCGCTAAAAAGAAATGGCCTAAAGGTAAGGAGACTCATCGTAAGACTCCACAACCAGGGTATTACATAGGCGCTTTACAAGAACTCTTGGAAGATGAGAATGTCACATTTGTTTATGACATCGCATCTTGGCAAGGTGATTTTCAGCGGATAGATGCACCTCGAACAAAGGCGCAAATAGAAGCTGTTAAACAAAAAGCCAAGGCAACTGCTTTGGTGCTTGAAGGTAATGCCTTCATGCCTAATACAACATCCTTCTTATGCACCGAAAGGTTTTGTGATTATTGGTATCACTGCCCCTTCGGAGAAGCATTAGAAGGTAACGACTCAGAAGGAGCGTGAGAAATTGGATGCGAGAGATGCTTCCATACTTGCTCAAGTCTCTGCCAAAGTAGCAGGACATATCTGTTCTGCTAGTGGAGATATTGACAAGTATCTGTCAACTGTAGAAGCTGTTCATAATGATCTTTTGGATCGCTGTGGCACTGCTATAGTGGCAGCTACCTTTGAAGGCACTACACAAGTAGCTGCTACACCAACACCAGCACCAACCCCACAGGTTCAAGCTGGTCCTGTAAGCGCTGACTCTAGCGAAGAAGCCAAATGGCAGGATGCATTAGTTAATAACCCAAGCAATTGGTTTAATAACACAACAGATAAGAAGAATCCTGCTGGTCCTGACTTTCGTCATAAGTCAGTTAAAGACGGTGGAGGACAATTCAACATTGGACTCTGGCTTACATCAGATAAATTCAAGACGAGAGCACCCGATTGGGTTTTCGCTCAACTCGGAATGGATATTCCTGCTGGATTCAAAGCTGGTAATTAGAAACTATGCCAGTACGCCGACTAGAGGAAGTCGGAGAAGAGTTAAGTCGGTGGGCTACATCTGGGCTAACCAGAGTACCCACTGGCTTTCCGCTTTTCGATGACCGTACCAACGGAGGAATAGCACCAGGTGAAGTGTTTCTATTCCTTGCAAGAACCAGTGTAGGTAAAACATGGTTCGCATTGAATGTAATAGCCAACCAAGAAAGAACAACACCTATGGTGTTCTTCTCTTTAGAGATGCATGGCAGATACATATTACAAAGGCTCGCTGGTATAGCCAGTAACACGCCAACAATTGACATCGAACAGTCACTTTCTGAAACAGGAGAAGCAGAAGGTGTGCAAATAGCTCAAGAAAGATACCCCTTATTAGCTATAGAAGATGAACCAGGGATGTCTGTAAGAGCAATGAGTGACGCTTTAGAGGAGTATGCAGGGCAGTTCGGTCAACCACCAAGGTTAGCCGTAGTTGATTATATGGAACTTGTCAGATCACCAGGGATGACTCAAGTAGAAAATGTAGACAAGTTAGGTTGGGCGTTAAAAGATTTCGCACGTAAGGAGGACATAGCTTTAGTTGTTTTGCATCAGGTTAAAAGAGGGGACGGTAACCAAGGTCATCAACCTTTAACTATGACTGATGCTCGTTTCGGTGGAGAAATGTCCGCTGACTATGTCGGAGGAGCATTCAGACCATGTCTAAATCCTGCATTAAGTGTTGACATGAGAGAGTCAATGGAAACGGATTTTCGTTTACAGTTTTTGAAAACAAGATCTTCAGGAGGTGTTTACCCTGATGGTGTTAGACATTATTTTGATATAGAAACAGGTTCTATAGTTCCTTGGTTCGATCAGATACCTGATGGTCAAATGGAGTTCTAATGCAAGATGTAGAAGAAATGAAACAAATAGCTAGTGAAGTGAGGATGGAAACTGTTCTAGATCTTCTGGGTTTAGACAGACCAAACAGTGGTCATAAAATTCCTTCTATTAACAACCCAGATGAAACAGTTCCTAGCTTACACATCTATGAATACGACTGGTATGACTTCAGCTCAGGAGAAGGTGGCGACCAAATCACTTTTGTACAGCGGTTTTTTAATTGCAACTTCTGGAGAGCGTTGACATTTATCTGTCAAGCTGACGGAATGGATGGACCTAGAAAACAAATAGTAAATCAAAAACCTTTACCTGATCTTACAGACAGGTTTAAGAGTGAACCTGAAGGTGACTCACAAGCAAGAGAAAAAGCTAGACAGAAAGTAGAGGAAAAATGGTCCTACTTAACTCTCGAAGATGTAGAAGAATTTGGTGTAAAGGTAACCCCATACTCTTTATGGGTTCCATTTTGGTATAACAAAAAAATAGTAGGTATAAAAACTAGAAGTTTAATAGGAGCTGATAACAAGATGAGTGTCAAAGGGAGTAGGTTCACATCAGAACTTTATTCTGTTCTGAAAAGACCACAAGCTACTATGGCTTGGATATGTGAAGGGGAATCAGATACATGGTGTCTTTCTAAAGCATTGAAAGACGACCACAGAAATATAGTGTTTGGGTTACCTGCTGGAGCAGGATGTGTTAAAGCCAGTTGGTTTAATGGATGGAACTATGAAATAACTTTTCTTTTGTTAGATGATGATCCTGCAGGAAGAAAAGCTGCAGAAAAAATCACTAATTATCTAGGAGAAGATCACCAAATAGAAGGATTATTCTTACCAGGGGGACGATTAGCAGAAGCATTGTCAGAAGGTTGGGTGCCTCCTGTACTAGAATGGGAATGATGGCTAATCCTTCTCGCTCTAAAGGCACAGCTTTTGAGAACGAAGTTCTCGAAGACTTAAAACTTATATGGCCTGAAGCTGACCGTGCTAAAGCTGGGAATAAATCTAACGATTTTCACGGCACACCTTTCCCTATCGAAGCGAAACATCGCAAAGCTTGGGATATAAGAGGATGGGTACGGAAGATTCAGGAAGTAGCAGAGGACCACAAATGGGCAATAGTGGTGGCAGATGGTGATAGACGAAAGTCGTCTTCACCAGGGACTATTGCAATAGTGGATCAAGATTTCCTTTATGAATTATTGGAATGTTGGGTGGATAAGCCAGATATTTTTCCTGAAGGAGAAGATAGCGGTGACTGAGCCTTATAAAAGAACTAAAGAACAGAAAGTTCATGACTTTCATAACGCTAGAAGATACGAAGAGCATGTTGCGGAAGCTATAGGTATCCCTGTAATAACTAGATTTGATGCCACAGATGATTTAGATATTTGGGTCCCTGGATATTATGTGGAAGTTAAAGAAAAGAATCAGCACTACACACAAAGATGGCATTTGTTAGATGATGTAGAAGAAAGAGATCTATTTGTTATAGATGAATTGACTATACGCCGAGCTTGTTCTAAATACCCTTATGTTTTCTTTTTGTTAAGAGATAATGTAGGAAGTGAACTCCCAAGGATATACTTAGCCCCTATCTGGGAGCTGATAGCTGCAGAAAGAACTAGGAGGAACAGAAACGGCAAAGGTAAGTGGATTATTGATATAACTAATTTCACTCGCCTTAAACAAGAATCAGATATACCAGAGTTCGCTGTACACGCATTAGTGAAACAGCAATGGTTGACATCTGAATGTCAAACAAGATTAGAAATGTTAGAAGTATGAAAGGCTCACAATGGCAACAACAACTTTTCACCGTAAAGGTTTGTCTGCATTATCTGCATATTCACAAGGATGTAGATGTTCTGACTGCAGAGCAGCAAAAATTAAGTATGAGAAAATGAAAAGAGCTAAAGAACATCAGGAAAAGAAATCAAAAGGAAAGGTCAAAAGACCTATATCTTTAGATCATGACACTATGACAGTAAGTGAATATAAAAAACACAGAGGAACACAAGAAGCAAAAAGGCAGTTCAACTAATGATTGTAGGATTCGGTCACAGGGCTCAGGTCGGTAAAGACACCGCAGGCAACTGGCTCCAAGATTGGGGCTGGAAACGCCTTGCATTCGCAGATAAGGTCAGAGACGTTCTTTATGACTTGGACCCTGTGGTCGATCCTGTTTCACAAAGTTACTATTTCACACTTAAACACATGGTCGATCAAATGGGCTGGGAGATGGCTAAACAAAATCCTGAAGTGAGGGGATTGCTTCAGAAACTAGGACATGCTGTTAGAGATAAAATAGACCCCACTGTATGGTGCAGAGTTGTCATGCATGAAGCTGACCGTTTAGACGAAGAAGGTATAGACGTAGTCATAACAGATGTCAGATACAGGAATGAAGCTGACGCTATTCATGCAATAGGAGGCTTAGTGTGCAGGATAGATCGTGGGATAAGTCAAAGATTAACCCACGCTGGAGAAGAAGAATTAGAAGACTATGAAGAATGGGATCATATTATTGACAACAATGGGTCAATAGAAGATCTACAAGAACAAGTCACAGAGCTTTTTCTTAAAGCACCACAAATAGTGTAGATTCTATATATGGGATTAGTAGCAGGAAGTGAACTGTGGGCTGTTTGGACCACACAACAAGAAGAAGGTCACCCAAATTCATTTCATTACGTTCCAACAGAACCAGAATTCATTCATGAAGTAACTCCAGATGGGGTATGCACATGCGGTCCACAAAGAATAGACGTATTTCATGTCACACCTTTCGGAGAAGAAATGCTACCTCATTACAGGCATCAAGCATTAGCCCCAGAGTTTTATGGCATGGATGACTTAGAAATATTTCCTGATTAATGGGACGGATAAGAGCACATCGTCTTCACAGAACAGGTAAGTTAGGACGGTCACGCCGTAAATGTATAGGAGGAAATCGTTGCTTCTGTGGATACCACAGTAGAGCAAAAGCTAATAATGATATTAATAAGATACATTAAAAAGTTTTGGGATTACTTAGGATCAGAAGCATTCTGGAGTAAATACTAAGGCTCTATAAAAATACATTCACCAGGGCATTCTTCAGCCGCTTCAATTGCTGTTTCAAGGAGTTCTTCTGGGACTGTTGCAGTTCCACTAGCCATTTGTAGGACAGGATCGCTTTTATCTGTACGAGGGTTATCTGGTCCATATAAAGATTTCCATTCTACTTCCTTAACATATGCTAGACCATCGTCATGCATGTCGAAAAGACTAGGGCATATCTCTACACACAGTCCGTCACCTGTACAAAGATCTTGATCTATCCATACTTTAGCCATTTTTTAACCAGGGTGATTCGATAAGAAGATTTCATAAGCTTGCGGAGAATCAAGAATAACTACTTGATAATTAAGATTACTATCATCCCCACCACCAAAACCTAGAGTGGCTATAAGGGTTCCTACTGCAGTCAGCAGAGCAGCTAGTCCAGCTATGAACTTAGTTAAACCGCTCATTTGACTGCTAAAGCAGGATCGTAATCCAAAGCCCCCTTCTTAGCGAAGACGGCTGGATCGCCTGTCTCATTAAATTTTTCCATCGCAGGGCTTAAACTCTGCCCTCCGATGAAACTCTGTATCTTTAATGAACCCAACACTTCTTGTGTTTGTTCAGGGTCAATAGACTTGCCACATTCAGGACACCAAATACCTTGGCGTTCGTTCGGGTCTGTCTGAAACCCACAGTTAGGACAAGTTCTTGACTCTGCCATGTCAAACAGTCAGAGAAGAAGTGCCTTTGTTACCCATTTTCTGAGCTAAGGCTGATTTGATTACACTTACGGCTGCTGCAACTCCTGCACCGGCCATCATTTTCCATTGGTCCACGCCAAGATCAAACATAGAGTTTGAACTCATAGCGCCGATAGCAGCTTGGAAAAAAGTTGCTACCACTCTTTCAATTAAGTCTTTTGTGAACATTGTCACCTTTCTTTTTGTTAGTACTTCGGTTTTTTCTTACGACCCATTATCCTCGTAACTCCGAATTATCCCAATAATAGTCTTCCCCCCACGCTTTACTGCGGATAGCACCTTCAGCAATATCAACTCTTTCATGAAGAGCATTAATCTCTATAGGTATCCATCCTAAACCAGCGATGATATCTTTCATTTCATCAACATCGCTTTTAATTAATTCTAAATCAGCCGCCATAGCGCTTGTAACATGAGAAGGAGTAAAACGGCTAAGGTCATCGACCCTAGCGCTCCGCAGATCATCAAGACCGCCAGCATTTTCCATGACACCTTGAGATATTTCATCAAGTTTTGCCAGAACTGTACTGTCTGTCCCAGTGTTTCCTTCAATTACCTGTACCTGCTTCTCCAAATCATCTATCCTGCCAGCAATACTAGCTGCATTCCAAACCACGACTCCGCTAGTGATAGCAACAGACATGATAAGCCCTAGAGTTATTCTAGACACTTTCACCTGTTTAATATCAGTCACATCAGTCATCAGTCAGCTTTCCTTAACACAACATTCGCTAAAAGGCGATGCCGTTTGTTAGCTTGTGACCTGTCGTAGACCCCAAGTGCCTGTGTCTGTACTTGTAAAACTTCATATACCTCTGCTGCTCCTGTAGTGGCCCAGTCTATATCTTGATAGTTTACTCTTCTTTGAGTGAGTGCCGCCAGAGTCCTAGCCCTCAAAGCACCAGCATTAGGTGCATTCTCTGGTAAAGGACGACCATTTAGCCCTCTGACATTATCACCACAATCTATTATGATTGACACGACAGTGTCACGCAACCCAATTGGATGATATTTAACCTGAACGAAATTTAATTTCGTAGTAGCTGTACCACTACCAACAAACACAACCTTCCACTGTAAAGATCTAGAAGAAGAAGACAGTTTTGTTGATTGAGCTAAACCATCAACAGTGTCCAAAGTAGACAGAGCTGTATAGTTCTCTCCTTCATCAATAGATACGTGAGGTGTAACAGAACAACCATTAGGAAGAGCAGAAGTTAAAACAGTTATCTCATCCCAACCTTTAGTGAGAGCACTACCGCCATCTATACGAGAACCATTAAGAGTCCCAGCAGTTTCAAAAGCAGTAGTAGATTCTTTTTTAATACCTGTTCCAGCTACAGAAAATACAACACGACCCTGCCATACATCAGCACCATATACATCTCCTGTCGTAGCGTCATCAGATTGAAAAAACTTGGCGTAACCACCAGTCTCTAAATCATAACATCCCAAACCTGTTTTGTTACCAGAAGTCATCTTCTTCCATCCCCAATACACCTGATTATCTCTAGCTGTGAAAACTCCAACAGAATGATCGTCTGTAGTTGCCTTGTCAGCCAGCTCAGTTATAAAGAAAGGAGTTAAAGCTCCTGTTTGAGGGTCTGGAACACACCTGTAAATATAGGCAGTACCAGTAGAGCTAGTGTTTTCTCTGTGTGCTCTAACAAAAATAGATCCACCTGCTGCGAAAGTTTCCCTAGGTGAAAGCCCTGGTGGTAAATCCCAAGCCACGAATGGGTATTGGGTGTTACCTGAGCTGTCTAAACCTAATGGCCAAGCATAAACCATGCCTTTATTACCTTTATAAGCAGAGAAATAAACATGACCGTTAGCTTCAGTGAAGCTTTGTATAGTCCATCCTTGCCCTAGAGTAAGGTGACCGCCAGCTCTTTCAATACTTCCCACATCACTGCCACCACCTATTGAATAGGAAGTGAACCTGTTAGGAGTGGTAGAAGAGTTAACTGGCTCTCCACAACATAAACGACCAGCTACAAAATCTATTGTGTCTACGTCTGCTGAGTTCCATTGTGTAGTAATAGCAGTAGTTGTTCCTCTTAAAATTCCTTTAGCCCCACAAGCTGCGTACCAATATTGACCATCAGTTGTCAAATCTGTAATAGCAACTGCCGCCCCTCCATGTTCATGGGCTCTCGCAGTTCCACCACCAGGGGTTCCCACATCAGTGAAATGAGTGAGAGTATCATCAGCAGTTTGGACGTATAAAGTATCCCCAACAACTACCAACCTAGGGTTAGCATAAGCGGTATTTAACATCTCAGGGTTGGAAGGTAAAAGTTTTATACTCCCAGCCTCAGAAAAAGGATCTAAACCTTCGCTAGACAGATACATAGTTGAATCACTGTCGTTACGATTTGAAAAAGTCTGTCCTTGTCCACCCACCCAAGAGTCGCTGGAACCAAACGAATACCTTTCAACAGCTTGATCGAAAGGAGTGTCGCCAGTAGCTAACCTGTCAGGCATCAGAGGAACAGTTGTTTTCTCATAACCATTACCTTCAGAAGTCTCAGCAAGAATATAACCTGTACCGTCTATAGCAATATCATAAATAGTTCCAACAGTATCTAAAGCAGTTACACTAGCTGGCTCCGTAAAATCTGTTTCAATTACAATCGTGTCAGCAGCCATCAGGTAGTCTCCACATAGTTAGTGTTCCTAGCTTGCATACTTATCGTGTACTTGAAGTCATCCAAGAACGCATAGTTCAACGTGTAAGTAGTAGCCGCACTGGTAACCCAATCAGTATCAAACAACTCCACTCCACTCTCATATTCCAACAACTTAACCCTGTAAGAATGCTGGGCTTCTCCTGAACCGCCATGAGCGTAAGTCCAATTTATAGTAACAGCAGACAAAGAAGTCATAGTATAAGTAGCGTTAGTACCCATACTTGTAGACCCGAACACTACGTTCCCTGGGACTAAAGTAGGTACACCTAAATTTAATGCAGTGAAATCTTCAGTGTCAGGAGTGCTTGTGTAACGATCAGCGTCCCCTTGGCCTATACCCGCTGGACCTCTGACAGTAACTCTTGCAGTTAAATCAGTGTTGCCATTAGTAACCAAAGCAGCGTCTGTAGCACTGTTCTTAAGAAGAGTTAAATCTGTTGCGTAAGAAGTATCAGCTCCGCTTACCCAACCAGTGTCGCTGTAAGTAATACTCCCATCATCACTGATGTATTCAATTCGGTAAAACTCTTGGGGAGCTGCCCCTGCTCTCTGTCCCTGTTGTTTTTGAGTGTACGTCCATGAAACCGTGTGAGGATTCGTAGCCACCGTGCCTATTGCAGCAACACTCACAGTGGGGGCAGCATACTGGGGTTGACCCGCTATACCCTCTCCACCTATTTTTGAACAACCAAGCGCTCCACCTGACAAAGCCATTACGCATGTGCTGCTTCTGCTGTTAGAGCAGTTACAGGGAACACAACCTTACGACCACTGTCCCAAGTCTGAGCTGAACCACCACCTTTACTTGTTTCAGCTTCAGTTGAACCTCTAGCAATAGTCAAAGTATAAGGATTACTACTACCACTAATGTTAGTAACTTTAACCAACTCAGGCTGATGTTCAGCGCCGTCAGGATCAATACACATAACAATGTAATCACTCACATCACCAAACAAAGAACTTGCAAATATACTTGCATTCGCAGCCACATTTACTTGGCAAGACGTAGCTGTATTACTTATACCTGCGTGTAATGTTCCTTCACAAAAATTCCAATATTTTCTAGCCATAATTCACCTCAAACTATCACATGTGGCATCTTACGATAAGGTCTAACCCTCGGCAGATTCTGCACCCTTTTAGCCTCATCTATACGGCGATAAAACTCGCCCCACAATTCTCTCATAAGTCTAACATTAAACCCCTGCCTCACGGCAGCGTCCTGATTCCACTCCTCTATCTGATCCAAATCCAACCTAGTGATCTCATTACCAGTAATCGCATACGCTGCCGCATACAACGAAGGTAGATCCTCACAAGCCATAGGCACACTCACAGTAGCCGCCTCTGTAGGAGGCGTAACAGACCAAGTGTAAGGAGTCACATACACAACAATAAGCTCATCATCATCCTCCACAGTAGAAGGAACCCTCAAAGCCTTACCTGTGCTGACCAAACCAGTCGGCAAATTCTCCTCAAATTGCCAACCACCAACATCAATAATCCTCCCAGTGACACTAATCAAATGCCTCACACTCAACACTCTTTGTGTAGTAGCAGGCATCTCAATGTACTGCTTACCTGCCACCCTGTACTTACTTTCAGTAGTAGTAGCAGGTAAATAAACACCCATAGGACCAGACAAACAACGCTGAACAAACCTAGAAACATCAGCTCTTAAATGCCCTGGTTGAACCAGAACAGGATCAGTAGCAAGATGATCCCCAGAAGCAGTAGTACCAGCGTAACCCCTAGAAACAGTAACAATATCAGTACTTGTATTAACAGCAGTAACAAGCATCGCTTCCTGATTAATCTCAATAACGTCCGTTATCGACAACTTAGAAGCATCACCAGTAGCAAGGTTAATAGAAGTAGAACTAGCGCTACTAGGAGCACCAGACAAAGTTACCTGCAAAGGTCTTTCAGAATGCCTATACAATCTTGACATTGTTTCGTCAATAAGAGTACCTAAACTCATAGATGTAGTAGTAGCCATTTACCTTCTTGACCTCATTCTTCCAGGAAACCTTCCTGCTCTGTTAGTTCTATACCGCATGTCTACACGCAAGCTTAGTGGACCACCAACATTACCGATAGGTCCTATTCCGTGTGACAATATAATATCAACATCTTCGCTTTGTGTTAAGGTCCTGTCCCCAAGACCTTCTAAAGCTTCTATCAAATCACTAACAGCAATACCTATCTTAGCGTCCTCACCAAGAATCCTGTAATTACTACTGTTCTGATAAGTAGTCGAAGACTGATAATCCAACGAACTGTCAAACAATTCACCAACATCAGAATCAGACAAAGCTATAGCAGCAGTACCTTCAGTACCAGAAGCAGTTTCAGCTTGAGTTAAAGCAGCTATAACAGGTGAAAGAGCATCAACGATAGCCATGGCATCACTCTGTGTGAGAGAAATCCCATGAGCATCGGTGACACTAGCCGTATCGGAACTGCTAACAGCAGTTCCTTGACCTTCAGATTCAGCTACAGAGAAAGTATCAGAAGAAGAAATAGAAAGCTCATAGCCTTCTGTTATACCAGTAACCCATTCAAGAACGGCACCGCCACCCTCTAATGTAATAGAAAGAGCGACAGGTGAACCTTCAACAGCAGCACCAGTATCAGCTTGAGAAACAGTTACTGTAAGAGTCTGAGCATCGACACCAGTAGCTGTTTCAGCTATAGGGTCGTCTAAACCTAGACGGTAACGAAGACGATCAGAACGATAGTCATGATTGTTTCTGTATTGTTGAGGGAAAATACCGTAGCGCCGTCTTAAATAACGGTAACTAAGCTCTCCTGTATGTTCTACATCGCCTGCACGGTATTGAAAATCATTCCGATAATCGACTCCCTCTGCACCAGGGGCGAAAGTCTCAGAGGATTGATAGTCGGTGGAATTCCGATAGGCTAAACCACCAGCCATTGTTTACTCTGGTGGCGTGGGAAATTCGCCAAGCCCACTTGTTAGCGGATCACCGTCATCATTAGTTTCAGTTGAACTAGCAGGATAATCACGTAACGCTTGACGGTACGTGTTCCATTCCGCTAATTTTTCTTCAGTTAAATCAGCGTCAGCTAATTGAGTCCAATCAGAAGCCGCTAACGCAGAATCTCGTATCATTCTGACAGACGAAAAATCTGTTAAACTGTGTTGCCACATGGCTTCTCTAGCCGCTATTTCCTCTTCAGACAAAGGAACATATTCCCATTCCCCTGAAGCATTTGTAAGTTTCATTGGTGTATCTGACATTCTTGCTCCTATGCAGTATTTTTAAATCCGTACAAAGAAAGTTTACTCTCGGCGGTAAAATAACTGTTAACCAAATCGTAAGTTATTTTAGTTAAAACCGCTGTGTTGTTCCACCAGAAACCACCAAGACTAAAAGCCCCATCGTAAGAACCACTATTAAAACCATCACTAATATGGCTACCAGATGACATTAGTTTTGTTTGACCAGTCGTTTCATAATTCGTATCAGTAACAGTTATGTAAGATTCCATAATTGCCCAACAATCAGAAGTAGTATTGTAAGTTTTACCTTTAGAAGGAACCCTTCCGAAACGCTGACCGTTTCCGCTGTCAGTCAAATAACTTTGAAAATTAGAACCAGTACCACTTTGGTCAGTTAGTAGACCACACCAAGAATAGTTACTGGTAGTAGCGTCATCATTAAATTTTTGTAATATAAAATCGTGACCATTGCCCCTAGAGGGAGTGTTAGTCCAATTAGATTTTATTTGTCCTTGAACTCTGAAAAATCTGTAATCGCTTACAGTCACCGAAGATAAATCAAAGTTAATCGTTGAAGTGTACGCTCCACTTACTGTTGCTGTTGCTATATGATCTACTGCGTTATTAGCCATTTAACTCGTTGTCCATCCATACCAAGTAAATTCTGATCCTGACTTAAACTCTCCATAGTCAGGGTTGCTTCCTATATTTGTCTCTGTGTATAAAACCACTGTGTCCAGTGTTGTGTAAGCGTGTTCTTGGCTAGAGTACGAAGGGTGTTCTATCAAAGATGCAACAGCGTAACCGTACATGGTGTTTGAATAATAACTTGCACTCACATCGTTTAAAGCGCCACCCCAATAAGTGACAGTAGTAGGGATGTTCTCGTTGTTCCAGTTGTAAATCCTCATAACCATTGGAGTCCAATCCCCAATAGAAGTAGTGCCACCCCCACTAACAGGCGTACCAGTACCCATCGGTCCAGCCTGAAGGAAACCAGCATTGGCCGCCGCACCTAGAGTCCCTGTCTGATAAGGCCAATAACTTGTAGAACCAGTCATTTGAATACCACATGACATCCAACCAGATTGATAATAGAAAGGATAAGTAGCGCTTAAATCGCCTATTGTTCCTCCACTAAACAGAGCAGTAATACCACCATAAGGTTCACTACTATAATTGTCTGTTTGTAAAGTCATTCGACATTCCAAAACATCAGCATCTACAGAAAACCCTGTGAACTCTATTCCACCATCAGTATCAGAACTTAAAGTTGTTTTATGAACAAGTTGATAAGCCATCAAGCATCCTTAATCCCGAATAAAGAAATAACAGTTCCGTCACCCCACTCATGCCCTGATTCCTTGCAGAAAAAGTTGACTTGAGTAATAGCAGGAACACTAGAGTTTTTCCCACCAGTGCCATACCAAGTCCAAATACCTTCATAGTCGTGAACATTCTGAGCGCTAGTGCTTGTATCAAGCCCTGGTGTGTAACCAGAAACTCTCATGTATTTAGTTTTATTATTGTTTATGTCAAAAAGAGTAAACAAAGTGTTGCAATGAACACCAGAGAAATCACCACTCACCCCAGCCACCCAAGCAAAATTCTGAGAATACTGACTGCCTGTACCAGCAGGAATGTTTGAATACTCAAAATTAGTAAAACTAGAACCTTTAACACCATTATTAAAACGATAGTTGTAATACTGGCGGTTGCTAGAAGTCGCTAAATCATAACCATTCAACTCAAAACAAATAGGTGTTTCACCAGTAGATTGTTCACTCTTGCCCGCAATATAAAAAAACAAATCTCTGTAACCAGACCATGCTGAAGCTGAACCACCAGAAGTAAAAGTCACATCTGTAGTGTCATCCGCTGGGGTGGCGTGATCTAACTGCTCCCACATCTCACCACCTAAAGAAAAACCGCCAGCGGCATTAGCCACCGAACCAGCTATAGCATGTATAAGAGACATGTTAAGCCTGCAAAGCGCCGATAAGCTGCCAAGTATCTGTAGCTGTCTTAATTAACGTAACAGAAGCGTGTTGTCCGTCAATCGCCTTCTCGGAATCTTTACTGTTAATCGTCACACCTGAGCCTTGAGCCAAAGTTACTTTACCAGCACCTATACCAATAACCGTGATAGCTGTACCAACAGCAAAAGCCACAGCAGAATTAGGTGGAACCGTGTAAGTCTGAGCGGAACCATTACTAGCTGTAACAAGCTTAGATTGGTCACCATCTGCAAATGTGTAGGTGGTTCCTGTCTGAGCGTTTATAGCAAGAGGAGCCACGACACTACCAGCACTTATAGCGCCAGTAACAGTAAGATCGTCAGCCATAGTGACATTACCGTCAGCTACCGCCAACGCTGTTTGGGCGTTAGTTCCTGTTATTGTGAGCTTCTCCTCAGAGGCATCCCACACCATCGAATCGCCAGCAGTATCAGAATAGAATGTAACATCTCCACCGCTACCATCGCTACCAACAGTTAAACCTGTTAAAGCACCAACAGAAGTAATCGCTGTCTGTGCAGCACCTGTAACAGTCGCCGCTGTACCAGAAGCATTACCTGTAACATTACCAGTAAGAGGTCCAGCGAACCCTGTCGCTGTTAAAACCCCAGTGCCAGCATTATATGTAGCACCGCCGTCTGTTTTAGGAGCAAGGTCACCTGTAGCATCTTCAAACAAAGCTACTGAACACGTAGTGTCAGTAGTGTCAGCTACCGTAATTACTGTAGGTGTTGCCGCCGCAGGAACAGCAGCCCATTCAGTGTCCCCATCAGCTTGCTTTACAAGAACATGGTTAGTCGTAGCCCCAGCAGCCGTTGTAGATCCGATACCAAGTTTCGTTTCCAACGCAATAATAGCGCCAGAAGCATTGGTATGAACAACGTCATGCTCATAGCCCGAATCGTCCATTTCCGTAGTAGCACTAGGCGAAGGCTGCTGAGTAGCGGTATCAAGAGAAGTAGGGTAATTAGTCGCCATACTAAGACACCGTGATAGTTACTGTTAAAGTCCATTCCGAACCAGAAGATTTAGTTCCAAGAGAAGCTACCTTACGATTCAGATTGGTTCCACTATCAGAGTTTCCGTTAGCGATAGACCATTCATTCCAAGCGAAGTTACCTTCCGAAGAACCCCAAACAGCTTTCCAAGTCACAGTCTGAGAAGACCGTGAAGGAAAACTAGATTCCATAGCTTGATAATCCTTATTTGAAGATGCCTGAAGACCAGTCTGAGCTGCTGACGCAGCAGTAGTACTATCCCCAACACCTATATAACTATTAGCGTTGTTAAACGCAGTTCCTCCAGCACCGATAAGAAGATCCAACAAAAGTTGGATTCCTTCATTTACAAGAAGATTATCCTCAACAGACACAGTGTCATTAGGAGGAAGACCCAAAGCACGGTCATCAGCTTTGTCCCACTTCTCTACAGTGGACGTAACCGCCCAAGTTTTACTATTTATTAAATCAGGTTCCATAATTCCTCACTATATCACTTGATTCAGGGTGACTGCCATTGCTTGCAATTGATGGCTTTGAAAAAACAGCCACCCTGAAAACAAGATGTTTAAAGCTGATCCTTTCTTAGGAAGGAGCAGCCGAAGTTGTATTGGTCTGGCTTTCGTGAGGCTCACGCAAGGTGAGAGCCACATTCGCCGTGTGACCACCCGAAGTGGTTATGTCATAAGTAGCTTTCATGTACTCCTTATAAACATCCATTCGGATATAAAGTGTTTGACTGTCGTCATCATGAGCGATTGCAGGGCAAGAACCGTACTCAACGGTGTTAGCACCGCCAGAGGTGTCTGCACCTTCAAATCTGATTCCACCAGCAGCGAAAGAAGCGTTAGCTCCTATTGCTCCCAATGCAATTTCCATAACGACTGGTCCTGGTTTCCCAACTTGAACCCATCCAGTGTTACCGTCTGCTGCGATTGCTGTATCAGCAAGCAGCACACCACCAGTTGCGTCCTGTACAAGGGTACCTGGACCTACGCCAACGTATGATTGCGCCATAATTTACTCCTTAAGCGTTCGTGATGCCGTATTGGCGCACGATTGATAGAGGGTTATAAATAGCAACACCTGGGTAGACTTCAACTCTTCCCATGTGTCCTGGTGCAGCCTCGGTTTCTCCGAAGTCAACTACGTCAAAAGAACCACCAAGTCCAAGAAGACCTGTTACGTTCTCATCTTCGCCGAAGGCGATGTAGTAAATGCTTGTGCAGTCAGATGCACCGTCTCCAGGATCTTCATCGTATCCCAAGATAGCGCTTCCGTCTTTGTCATCACCAATGATGCGAACTGGAATACCATTCCATTGCATAATCTGACGACCAAAACGGTCATCTCCCACATCTATGAGTGAGAAATAGCCAGCGGAATTACGACCAAGATCGGTCAACTTCCTTCTAACTGTGCGATTCATAAGAATCACATCTGCACTGGACTGACTACGAAGTTCATCGTGAGCTTCATCCATTTTTGCTAATGTGAGGGCTCCACCGCCAGAAGCATTAAGAACCTTCTGACCTAGTCCCTCATCGATAAGGGCGTTAATTCCCTTGAAATCCTTAGCGGTTCCTGTTCCATCGAAAAAATATTTATCGTATGTTCTAGACATCGCTTTAGCGAACTTGGCATATTGCCTAGCTTTAACTGAAGTTACGTTGCCACGAACACGGACAATATAATTATCAATGAACACTTCACCACCAAGGATGGCTGTACCGAAATACCGTTCCGTGTCTGTGCCATGAGTACGTGAATACGCCTCGTTCACATCACGGAAAGCTGGTGCCGGTAAGGTGTTTTCTACCTGTACTTTGAGGGCATTTCCAGAAATAGCCGTCTGAGGCATCATTTCAAGAATCGGAGATTCTTGGATAAGAGTTTCAACAACTCCACGCTTCAGTTGGTCATCACCGTACTTAGCAGCCTCTAGTAGGGTAACACTACCTGTTGCCATGTGTTTACCTTTCCTTTGGTTGTTTAGTGGTTAATAATCGAAACCTATTTGCGCTTATTTTCCTTCTGCTCTAGCGCATATTCGATAGCTGCTACTCCACTCAACGCCTCAGGATTTATGATTGAGGTTGGTTGACCAGAAACTGCACCTACTTGTTGTGCTCTAGTAATAGCTTCAGCGTCAGCATGAGTAGGAGCTACTGGTTCAGATCCAAGAAAATCTTGGAGCTGGCTTTCTAGTTCTTCTCCCTCATACCCACGTTTGGCTAATAGGTCCCTCGCCAACTTTTCCTGCTGACCCCTTCGATCCTCTTGGATCTCTCTGGCCCGCTGTTCAAGCTGACTTATGTCAACGCCTTTCAAATCAGTTGGCTCAACAAGTGACAAACCGTGCTCTGAAATCACTTCATGTGCTTTCAAGCCGGAGAGTTCACTGGCAAGCAGTTTGTTCTCTTCTAGCGTTTGCTCCAACTTTTGTCGGAGCGCTCCACCCGACATCTGGGAAATTTCATCTTCGTCATCGAATGGCATATGTATCTCCTTGTCTAGTACGCTTCTGAATCCAAGGGGAATCCAGAAGGATGTATATATCTAAGTATATCTTGACAAGGAGTGTCAAGTGTTAATATGCGGCTCCAGAACCTGATCGTCCTGTTTGACGTAACCTGTTACCCTGCATACTTGTAGCGAAACCGCCACCTGCTCGACCTAAAGCCTGCTCAGATTGACGTGCTCTTGTCAAAAGATCAGTTTCTTCTGCTTGATTTAAGAACACTGCTTCCTCAAAATCTGACTGGGTGAAAGCACTCATGCCTTGACCCTGCACATTTGTCCTAGACAACATGGCGTTTATTAAACCTTTTTGACCAGAATACATACCATAAGCCTTCAAAGCTTGAGCACGATTAATCCCTGCTTCTCTTATAGCTTTTACTCTGTCTAAAGAAGGAGCCACTAAACCTTGTTCAGAAGCAGCACCACCTATAATCGCAAATTGGTAAGCCTCTGCTAATTCATCAAACTCCAACAAAGGATCATTTTCTGTCACATCCCCTATATATAATGCTTCTACAAGAGCTTGCTGTTCATCACCTGATAAAGCATTTATCCTGTTCATAGCTCCTTCAGGTAAAACACCTTGAGCTTCTAAACTTGTTAACTGCTCCAAAGTCTGTTCTCTTATAGCATCAGTCCAATTAGCTAACTGTTCAGGATAACTATAATTAGCATCCAAAACATTCTGATTATATTCACCTATAAGATCAGTAGCAGTTTTAGGATCTACAACCGCTTGATACAACATCTCAACAGGAACATCCATATTCGCATACGCTTTAAAAGCAGCTCTAACACCACTGGAAGCATTGTTAAGATTACGGAAAGTATCTAACCGTTGTGATAACTCTTCTGTAGAAATACCACGTTCCATGAACGCTGCATAATCCAAAGCACTTTCAGTGTTTGGATCAAAAATCAAACGATCACCGATACTCCCAGCATCTCTCAACACATTCCTGTATTCCCTGACTTGGTCCACATAATCTGCTTCGTCTAAAAACCTCATACGACCTTGCTCATCAGTGATCGCTGGGAAAGCCGCAAGATACTGTGGTGATTGTCTTATCTGAGCAATCATAACATCGTCATCAATATTGTTTTCTATAGCATCTCTTATCATGTCTTCCAAACCAAGATCTCTAGCCCAAGAAAAATTGACATTAATCCAATCATAAACAGCGTTCCTAGTCTGATCGGAAGTTACTGGACTACCATCAGGATTAGCCGCTGGATTACCATTTGCATCTAAAATTTGTACTTGACCATCAGCACCAAGACCCATGTCTGCCGCAGGTCCACCTCCTCCAAGCATGTTTTTTAAAGTATTATGAGCTGGATTAACAGCAGCTACATTGTAATCCCTTACACCTTCTCTGACAGCAAATGGCTCACCACTACGAGTCACTGCTCTCCAATTATCTAAACCTTCAGCAGTTCTAACAAAAGCATTTTCACCACCACCAACAAGCTGACCCATTATGTCTTCTATAATCATATTTTTGGGATTGTCTAATCTATTTGTATAATAATCAACAGCTTCGTCCCAACCCATACGGTTACCAAATTGATCTGTTGGAGCCTCTCCTCTTCTTTTCATAGCATCCACTTCTGCCACTACATCTTCTCTAGTCATATTCATTCTGGGATTATTAGCCCATTCTGTTTCTTTAATAGACATGACTTGTTCTCTTACTTCTGCTTCAAATTCTGCTGGACTTTTACCAGCAGGATCTACATCAATAAAAACATTAGTTCTTTGCCCTTCAAACTGAGGAACAAACAACTCACCAGTAATAACATCCCTCTCAACAGCCCCCATATTTGCAGCAATCTGTATCTGATAAGGAGTCCAACTTTCTCTTGGTAATGCATCCATCAGAAAATACCTCCACCACGATTAAACCCAAAAGTGTTACCCACAGCTCTCATCTTGTCCGCTGCAACAGCCTTAGCTTTCTTAGACCTTTTCCAATCATCAGTTTTACGAATCCTTGTTCTAAAAGCTTCCAAACCTTCTCCAGCCTGTAACGCACTCATCACAAGACTATTACTAAAATCACCAGCAGGAACATCCATTTCAGAATCATGCAAACTCATATAAGGACTAGCCCAATCTTTAGTAGCTAAAAACTCTGGTTTGTTAGGAAACTTTTGCATAGCAGTTGTACGAATATCATCCATAAAATCTGATTCAGACATAGTATTCATCATCAAATCATTAGCTATAGCTTTAACATCCGCACCATAAGTACCAGGGTCTAACCCCCAGCTACGGTAAATGTCTTCAACCCACGCTGTCTTATCAGCCTTGTCTTGATCCCATTGACCAGAAGCAATACTTTGTTCCCTGACAATCGTTTGATATGGAGACTCACCACTTGTACTAGATAAAGCTTTTTGCTTTATTTGAGACATAAATGGACCTACCTCTGACGCTCCTGAAGCGATCAGGAAAGCCCATTGAGCTATTGTGTTTGCACCTAACTTCTCACTATCCCAATCAAACGACATCGATTGGATACCCACATAAGTCTCATATTGTGATTTGAGTTTCTCAACCCAAGCAGCTACTTCAGCGTCTTTTTGACCCTGAGTCCAACCATCCCACTGTTGCACTCTTAAAGATCTTGCGTTCCCCCACTCAGTGTTATCTAGCCTGTCTTTGATGCCTTCACCATCTTCTAACATGAATGGGTCAGCTATAATCTCCGCTATGATGCCCTGAACACCTGCATCATTCAGAGCGTCCATATCGCCTGCTACTTCAATTTCCATCAGAAGCTCTTCAACAAAACCAACAAGATCAACTCTGTCATCGTTTTCATCTGTTAATTGAAGGTCACCTGTTTGAGGATTTACCAAGTCACTGTAATTATGCACACCATCAGCGATAACCCAGCCTGTGCTGTTAGCCATCTCTGCCCACTGCTCAGAACTCAGATTTACATCCCCAAGACTTCCTATAGCCATGCCACTCAACTGGAAAGCAACCGCTCCACCAGTTGTCATGTCTTCATACCCTGGGATAGATATAACTAAAAAGGCAACTCTTTCTGGATTGAATTCACTCGGACCCATAATAGAAACTATTTGATGATAAGGACTAAATTCACTCAACTGGTTTTGAGGGTTAGCCCAATCAGCAGGGAAAGAACCTGGAGTAGAAGCTCCGAAAGGAGTTTCTAATATCTCTGTAATACCATGCTCGTCAGCGTCAGCGGTCAAAGCAGAATAACCATC
>VTLG01008765.1_pt1 | contig 41215 bp, 50 predicted proteins | sample 4694571 | NCBI WGS metagenome assembly VTLG01 (sample SAMN12604809, study PRJNA352737) | marine metagenome | biome: ENVO:00000447; feature: ENVO:00000209|ENVO:00000569|ENVO:01000036; material: ENVO:00002151; isolation source: viral sequences binned using virsorter ...
GCAATGAGCGGAATGTCTGATATGTATGCCGCCGGAACCCCCCAAGAAACACTGTCTGCATCTCAAATAGCTACGGATGTTGGTCAAAATTATCTTCCTAGCCAAGTTTATTCTAGTTATACAGCAAGCCCTGTGTCTTCTGGCTATGCCGCTGGAGATGTTTCTAATTTATTTCAAGCTGGACAAAGAGGGGTTGGCTATCAACCTGGGGAGTTTGACGCTGGCTATGCCCCAGGAACTATGGATGTTGGTTATGGAGCAACAGGCTATCAATCTGGTTATCAAGCAGGCCAGTTTGATCCCGAGTATCAGGCTGGAGATTTAGCTCGCCAGTATACAGGCCCAACCTTTGAAGCCGGAACATCGGCAGATCCATCTACAATACAAGATTACATGAATCCGTATACACAGTTAGTTACGGATATACAGAAAAGAGAAGCAAGAAAACAATCAGATATATCTGGAGCAAACATAGCCCAACAAGCAGCTCAAGCTGGGGGTTTAGGAGGCTACAGAGAGGCCATAATGCAGTCTGAAAGAGAGGGCGACCTAGCACAGCAGCTTCAAGATATTCAGGCTACAGGCGATCAGGCGGCCTATCAGCAGGCTATGCAGGCTATGGAAGCGGATCGCGCTGCTAGATTACAAGAGGCGCAGTTTGGTACGACGGTTAGAGGTCAGGATATACAGGCTTTTCAAGCTGGAGAGTCTGCTAGACAGCAAGCTGCACAAATGGGATTGTCTGCACAACAGCAAGAAGAAGCAGCAAGACAAGCTCAAGAGTCTGCAAGGCTTTCTGGAGCGCAGTTTCAAGAAAGCACTCAAGCAAGACTGCAAGATTTTCAAAATCAAAAGTTTCAAGCAGAAGAGCAAGCAAGACAGCAAGCTGCTCAACTTGGATTGTCTGCTCAAGAAATGGAAGATAGAGCTAGACAGGCTGGGGAAAGATTTCAGCAAGACCAGTTTGCTAGAAATCAAGAGCTTAGGATGGCTCAACAGCAAGAGGATAGGGCTGTGTTTGAGGCTCAAGAAAGAGCTAGACAAGAAGGTGCTAGGCTTGGTCTTCAAGGCCAAGAGCTTCAGCAAAGGGTTCTTCAAGCCGCAAATGACGCAAGGATGAGAGCGCAAGAAATAAATTTAGGAGCTGGCGAAAGGCGAGCTGGATTAAGACTTGATGCTGCTCGACAGCTCGCTGGCCTAGGTGGGCAAAGGCAATCAATGGCTTATGACAGGCTTAGAAATCTGCAAGCTGCTGGACAAATAAGAAGAGATCTAAGTCAAAGAGGTCTTGATATGGGTTATCAGGATTTCTTAAGGCAACAAGCTTTCCCAAGAGAGCAATTAGGATATTTTAGCAACCTATTAAGAGGCATTCCGATAACACCTGGGTCTACTACCGCTAGCTTTGGAGGAGGGGTTAGCCCTTACTCTCAAGCAATAGGTGCTGGAGTTGGAGGAGTTGGGCTTTATAGGGCTATGCGAGGAACTTAATGAATATATTAGAAGTTGAAGATGTTGTAAAAGGAATGCCTGACGAGGCATTACAAAAAGAAGCTCAGAGGCCAACAGGTAGGGTTCCTCAATTTTTAGTTGTATCTGAAATACAAAGAAGAACCGACATGAGGGAAAGGTTTAAGGCTCAGCAAAGCAAACAACCTAAACGCTCTGTAAAAGAACAAATAGTTTCTCAAGGCATAGCTGCTATATCTCCAGAAGCGTCAAGGCAAATGCCTTTTATGCGGCAACCTATGCAGCAACCAATGGCTCAGCCCATGCCTCTACAACAAATGCCAGTTAACCAGATGGGGCCGGAAGTTCCCATGTTTCGTGGCGGAGTAGTTCGTTATGATAATGGTGGCGGCACTTTAAGAAGAGATGTTTTAAAGAAACAAGGTTTTACCGACCAAGAAATTGATTTGATGTTAGCAAATCAAATGTCAGAACAAGCTCAAAGCGCAGGCATTGGCAGTGGTAGAATGCCGAGTGCTGATCAGCTTCCTTTAGAAGAGGCTTATGAAGAATTTCCTGGTCAGTTAGAGAATATTACGAAAGCGTTAGAGGGGAATGCTGGAGGCTTTAGAGAGATGCGTACTAGCGAAGTGTTCCCTGACGACTATGACGTTCCAGATGCAGCATACGGGAGCGATCAGGATGGGTTTGAACAAGACCTTGCTATTACAGAGACAATAGTTAAAGAAATAGATACAGTTCCAAACGCAATAGTAACCGATGAAAGCAAAAAAACCGACCAACAAAGGCAAGATGATTTGTCAGTAAATGTTGGAAGAGCATCTGTTCCTACAGTTGTACCTAACGGTGAAGGAGCGGAAGGAGTAGGGGGAGATGGAGCTTTAGATCCAAAACCAAAAACTGGTTATGAAATTCTTCAAGACAGAATGCAAGAGTTTATGGATGCAACTAAAGAAACACCTTCAACTATTGATCTTAGCAAACCCGAAGCAATGCTTAAGGGATTACAGGTTGATTTTAGTTCTCTTGCTCCAGACTACACCTATGAAAAAGCGTTAGCAGAAAAAAGAGCAGAAGAAGAGCTTTCTGATTCCAGAAAAGATGCTTGGAATCAAGCATTAATACAGCTTGGTGCTGGGATAATTGAAGGAAAAACAGGAGAAGGGCTAAGCAAAGCTGGGCAAACTGCATACGATATGATCAAAGAAGGAAAGGCATCGGCTAGATCAGAAAGAGATTTAGCAACTAAACTTAAGATGGCTGAAGAGCAAGGTGCTATGCAAACAGGATTGCAAGGCAAGATGGCTGAGATAGAAAGAGATAAAGCAATAGCTACCATGCAAGCTGATGCAGAAAAAACTATGTACAGTGGGCAGCTTAAGGAAAGAGAGCTGGCCTTAGAAAGTTTAGTTAAGCAGGCGGCAGTGCTTAGGTATGGCGATCTGGTTCTCGAAAGAGATGACGCAAACATGAGGGAAATATTAGATATAGCTGGATCTTATGTTAAAGCGGCTGCGGAACGGTATGTGCTGGAAGGCAAAAGCGTAGACGACCTTCTTAAAGAAATTGTTATACCTATAATTGATCAGCTATCTCCTCAGTTTAGAGGGGAGGTTGAGGGAGAAGAAAGAGGTGATACAAAGAAAAGGCTTAAAGTCGGCTCTGATGGAAGAATAATTACAGAATGATTGAAGTCGAGCTTGATGATGCAATATTAGAGTTTCCCGATGACACTGACATGGAAACAATGCAGAGAGTCGTTGATGAATACTTAGCCTCTCAAGGAATTGCTAAACCAAAAGAGCCTCAGCCTGCAAGTTTTAGTTCAGAAGATATTGGAACTGTTGATCAAACAATTGATGATCCATTTGGTGTAGCAAGAGAGTCTGGAAAAGCTTTTGTTGGCGGGTTCGGTAAGGGCTTGCTTGGTGCTGTGTCTGGAACGGTTGAGTTGGCTGACGCTGCAACAAACTATGTTGGATGGGAAGATGCCATAACAGAAGACGGTTATGGAAAAGACATTATTAATTTTGCCAACTCTGGCAAAGAATTAATTGATGAAAACATAGGCGTATCAGAAGCCTATCAAGACAATTGGCTTGTTAAGTTTGGCGGAGGGCTTGGTTCATTTGCTTCGTTTGTAGTTCCGGGTGGTGCTTTAGGCCTTGCTGGAAGAGCGGCTAATGGAGCAAAAGTATTAGCGGGAATAAGAGGCGGCCAAATCGCGCTTCCTATTGCTCAAGGTGTAGGCCTTGGGGCGCAAGAACAAGTTGATAGGATAGATGCGCTTAGGCAGCAGGGACAATCGATTGACAGGGACACAGAAGACAAGGCTGTACTGTTAGGTGGAGTTGTTGGTGCGAGTGAAGCGTTATCCCCCTTAAGTATTCTTAAAAAAATAAGAGGGTTTAAAGACGAAGAGTCTAAGAAGAAAGCATTTAATACATTAAGAAGCGCAATCAGAGAGGGGTCGGTAGAAGGAAGTCAAGAAGTCGCCGCATCTTATCTTCAGGACGCAATAGCAGATAATCTTTATGATGAAAATGTTCAATATGGCGAGTCAGCTTGGGATGACTTTAGTATTGGCTTTACTACGGCTGCACTAACTGATGCCTTAACTGGATATGCCTTTAAGGAAAGGAAAAAAATAACAAGAGAATCTTCACTTGAAAGGGAGGCTGCTCTTAGAGATCAGACTGAGCAAGAAGTCCAGTTAATATATGACAGAATAGATAACGATAAAGCTGAAAAAGAACGAGACGTTAGAAAAGAGCTGGCAAAAATTCAAAGAGAAGATGAAGAGGCGCAAGCTGCGGCGACCCTTCAGTTGCAAGAAGAGCAAAGCCAAGCACTTGCTGCCGAAGTATCTAAAGGCCCAGCATTGCCTTTGGATAATGACAGCAAAAAGCGTTTGAATTCTGGAAGAGCAAGCCTTGCTGAAGTAATTCCTAGTTATGCTAGGCAGTTGTCAAAAAGCGTGTTGTTTCCTGATGGCGGAACTTATGAAGTTGTCGAGGAAACAGTAGACGGGGTTCCTCAGTACAAAGCAATTCACACTCAAACAGGAAGGCAGTGGGGCGAGGCCGGAACTTATGAGTACGCTACACATTTAATGTCAAATCTTAATAGAAGAATTATAGAAAATAGTATTAACAATTCTGTGGTAGATTCTATTAACGAGGCTGATCAAGAGTACGATCAACCAACTACAGAAGCATTGTTTAGAATTGGAAGAATACTAAACAACCCCAAGTCTTTTAAAATAACTTCAGCGGAATTAAATGAGGCCGCTGGAACTGTTGATAGTCCAAGCTCGCCTTATAACGAAGGGGCTTCGCTAGATGCCCTTCACCGAGCTGAATGGAATGTTGAGCCACTAAGACAGCGTGGCATTAAATATTACAAACCCTTATCCAATCTAACTGCTGCTCAACAAATAAACTTTGAAAGAGCAAAGAAAGGTCTTCCTCCAACCAACGAATTTACTTTTCAAGAAGCTGAAAGCGTTCTCAAAGAAAATATGCCAAAGCTTTTTGACTCTCTTGTGGACGCAAGAATACCAGTAATAGAAGCAGCCACGAGGGTGGAAAGCATTGATTCTGACTTTGCTGAGGTTCCAGCAAGAAGAAGAATAAGAGATGCTTTGACAGAAAAAAATATTGTTTCTGATATAAGCTCGCCTGAAATTAAATACCTGTTTGAGTCTATTACAGGAAAGAAATCTTTAGACGACATGTCTGCTTCTCAGAAACGACATTTGTTCCATTCAATACAAACCCTTCCAAGACTAGACTCCCCATCTAATATTCCTAACTTTAAACCTAAGACGTATGGCAAGAATCAGCTTGCTGCCTCTACTGATTTTGTTATTGAAACAGGAGATGGAACTGTTGAAAACATACAGACATCTATATCAGAAAGCGTTGAGTCAGAGTCTCAAAGAAAGATTATTGCAAAGGAAATACATAAAGATCTTAAAGATAAAGGTGTTATAAACGAAGACAACACTGTCGCTGAAATTAAAGCACTGCCATCACCGCAAGATGTAGTTTCTCCAGAGCAAGATCCTGTTGCCGAGGAAGAAAGAGTAGAGCTTCCTCCTGCATTAAAAAAAGCAATCGAAGAAAAGATTCAACTAAGTCCTTTCCTAGAAAATAGATTAAATAAATTTATGTCTAACCTGAGAGATGAATTAGATGCTCTTGGTTTAAAAGATGTTGGACTTGATTTGAGTCAAGAGTTGCAAGATGTTGACGTTGACAGGGACGGAAACATTATTCGTCTGGGCAAATATTCTCCTGGAACTGCGGGATTTTATAAGCCTTATGCGAACACTATATTTCTTGCTCTTGATAGGGTTCAAGGCAAGGTTAGAAATAAAAATCTTGCTGACATGATTGCTGGAAAAGAAGTTCAGGATTCTAGCGATGCTATATTTGATGAGGTTCGCAATGTTCTTAGTCATGAGATTGTTCATGCCATGCGGAAGATGGATTTGTGGACTGACAAAGAATGGAGTTCATTAGAAAACTTAGCTAGAAAAAAGATGCGTAAAGGCAACATCTCTTATCTTAGAGATGCAGAGATGGCGTATCGAGATAAAGAACTTAGCAAGGTTGCCATAATGGAAGAGGCTGTAGCTAATCTTATTAGAGATGCTAGAAGTAATCCGGGATTAATTACAGGCAAGCCTAGAGCATTGGTAAACAGGATTAAAGAGTTCTTTGAAAGAATGGGTAGTCTTCTCAGAGGCACAGGGTTTCAGTCTTTTGGGGATATAGTGAACGCTCTTGAGTCTGGAGAAATTGGAAGTAGATCTAGGTATGCAGACACCAAAGATATTGCAGACATAAGAACATTAGAGACTACAGAGAGAAAGCTGGGTGCTGTTCCCGAAAGAGGTATTGGAACAGAGTCTGATGTTAGGTATGACCGAGCAAGGCTTAAGGTCATGGGCGTAATGGCCGACGAAAATCAAATTTCTGAATCCTTAATGCCTCCAAGATTTCATGATAGTCCTATATGGGGGCCAGACTTTGTAAAGTTATTTGAAGAACTAGAGGCAAAGATAGGCGGTGAGCGAGAAGTTGCTGAAACCTTAAACATATCTTATGAAGATTATTTGGATTACAAGCAAGCTCGCACAAGAATTCCTTTAGATATAAGACAGGATATGTTGTATGCAGTAAGCGAGCCAGACTATCCAGATCCTAAAGATGAAGTTTCTGTAGCTCGATTTGCTAAAGAGCAAAAAGAAAAAAGACTAAAAGCTTTAAAAGATATGAAAAAGAAAATTCAAGAATTTTCTAAGGAAAGAATTAATCAAATTAAAAACTTGAAAGAAAGAGAGTTGTATAGAGGTTTTAATAAAGGAGATGTGTTTGAGTTAACCAATCCAAACACAGGAGTTATAACAAGGTATAAGGTTCTTGGCTTGGATGCTCAAGAGGTAAATGCAAACATTGTTAATGAAGAGCTTGATCGAGACTATCCTACTAAAAAAGCCGTTGATAAGCTGTATGAAGATTACCCTTTTCATCTTATAAATAATCCAAACAGACGAATAGCAGAACTTATTCCTTACAAAGGAAATTACATAAGGCCAACAATTCGGGTTGAAGCTGTTTCAAATGACGGCGTGGAATATGTAACAACTTTATATGTATCTGATTCGCTTTTGGAAAGAGCAAAGCATGGGTTGATTAGTTTTGGTGAAAGTGATTTTAAATTTACTCCTAAATTAATAGAAGACGACCCAAGATTTGATGATTTAACAAAGCCTGTAGAGGCCATAGAGGAAGACTATTATGGAAGAGAAGATGATGTTGGAGAGATTCAAGAAAGAAAGGCAGAAGCTGGACAGGAAACACGGCCTACCGATACTGTCAGAGGAAGAGATAGAAGAAGCAGGGCCGAGACTGAGAGACTTTATGAGGAAGCGAAGTCAACAGTAAAAGATCCAGAGTTAAATACTGCTTTGCAAATAATTAGGAATCAATTTCCTGATTACGAACCTAACATTACAGCCAAGACAAACCCTCAAAGACAAGAAGTTATTGCATTTAACTACGACTCTATACAATCTCCGTCAAATCCAAACTATCAAGAAACAGAATTAGAAAGAGACATATTTAATCAGTACAAAGAATTGATGCCTGAAGTGCTAGAAGCTGAAGGGATAACTGATTACAAGTCTTTGGTGGAAAAGTCTTATGAGAAGCTAGCCCAAGAGGTTGAGTCTCAATACAAAGCGTTGATTGATTCAGGTGTTGAGATTGAGTGGAACCCTGATGGCTCTGGAGATTACGCAGATTCAACGGAGATGCTTGCGGATGCTTTGTTGAACAAGCATTTGTGGGTGTTTCAAGGCGGGGATGTCCATCCTTACCTTGGGGCAGTGGATGAAAACGGCATATCAATTAATGAAAAGTTTAGAGCTGTCCATGATTATTTTGGTCATGCAACATCTGGAGCAACCTTTGGCCCTCAAGGAGAAGAAAGAGCTTGGGCTAATCACTCTCAAACATTTAGTCCTTTAGCAACCATTGCTATGTCCTCTGAAACTAGAGGGCAAAATTCTTGGGTTAATTACAGCGGTCAAAATGAAATGGCTAATGCTTTGTTTAAAGAAGCAGCGGTTAACAGAAAAAGATATAAGCAGACAGGCGATGAAGCTTATTTAAGAAATGCAGAATCGTTAGGCTCAGCAGCAAGAGATCTTTTTAGATATGCTGAGCAAAAAGAAATAGCACTTCCTCCATCAGATATTATAGAAGGCCTTGATAATGTAGAGGATTATCGAGCTGAAGAATCAGGCATAAACAAAACCTTGGATCAAGTAGATGCAGAGGCTGAAGTCAACGAGGCAATTGAAAAGAATCCAGAGGTTTCACTGCAAAGAGTCGTTGATGAGGCTGTAACAAGGCCAATACTTGAAGAGAGGGCGGCTGAAGGGAATCCAGTTCCCCTTGAAATACAATCAAAGACATACTCTTTAGGCGACAAAATACTTTACTACGTTGCTGATAAATTTATTGGCCTAAAGAATATTGAAGAACAAATAAACAGATGGAGAAAAGAAAGAGGGCTTCCTCCAATCGAGTCGCTTAGCTCTGCTTATCAAGGCGAAGAAAGAATTGCTGGCATGGTGGCTAACGAAGTAAGGGCGTTTACCGAAGATTTCCAAAAGCCTTTGGCAGAAAAGATAGGCAATGCTACTGACAAATTAGGCATAGATGCAGACGAGGTAGATGAGTTCTTAATCCTTAGACATGCAATAGAAAGAAACAAAAGGATATATCAGAAAGATAAAGAACAAGATCCAAATCAAAATCCAGGATCAGGGTCTCTTCCGAATGGAGAAATTTTAACAGATAGTTTTGTCAAGCAAAGAATGCGTGATAGATACGGCATGACATGGAATGACAACAGAGGCGAGTGGTCTGGAGGAAACGAAAGGGCAAAGACATTAAATGATATTGCGTCAGATGTAGACAACATAGTTAATACAACTATAGACAGGCAAGTTCAGGGCGATCTTCTGTCTCGTAATGACGCGAAAATAATTAAAAATATATTTAAATACTACACGCCGCTTAGAGGGAAAGAAGCCGAGGACGATATAGCTTCTGTCATAATAGGGGGTGGAGGACTAGGAGTTAAAGGCTCCGACATAATGACGGCAAAAGGCAGGCGTTCAGCGGCTGAAACTCCGCTTGGTCATGTCATGCTTAATGCTCAAAAAGCAATCTCAAGATCCGTCAAGAACAAAGAGTTTGGTCACAGCCTTAAGAGGCTAATAGAAGAAAATCCAGATGATAATTTTTGGAGAGTCATCTCTCCAGATAGTCCTAAGTATTCTAAAGAGTTTGACACTAGTTACACTTATGTAGGTAGCGATCCCGCTATGCAGGGACAAAGAGTGTCTAGTCTTGAGGGCCGCAATGACCCAAACAATTGGGTTAAACAGCTTGTCCTTAGACGCAACAGCGGGATAGCTCAAGACAAAGATCTTCTAGTTACAAAGGTTGATGGGAAGCCAGTTTATATTGAGATAGATGATCCGAGACTCAGGGCTGCTTTCCTTAGTCTTGATGGAAGCACATTACAGGATTGGGTTAATAAGTTTAGTGTTATTAACAGATGGCTTTCTATGGTAAACACATCACTTAACCCTGAGTTTGTTTTAGGAAACTTTGCTAGAGATGTGCAGACTGCTATTGGAAATCTGATGGCAGAACAAGATATGCCGGGAGGCAAAGCTTTTGAGAAGCAGCTTATCGGTAAAGTAATAAAGGGAATACCGTCTGCAATGAATGCCTTTTACAAAGGATACAGGCGTTATGATTTAAAAGATGGAACTTTGCGAGGAGACCTCACTGGAATAACAGCCAAAGACAAAGCTAATGTATCAGAGTATCTTGGTGCTGGGGCAAAGGCTGATTGGTTCCACTCAAGACCGCCAGAAGAACAGAAGGCAACAATCAAATCTATGATTGAAATGTCTCGCGGAACATTCAAAGGAAACTTTCAGAAAAGATTCCAGCAAACAATGGACTTTGTGGAGGACGCTAACGCTACGGTAGAAAATGCAGTAAGACTGTCTACATTTATAGAGGCAAGAGAAGCGTTTTTAGATTCTGGCATGGGAAGAAGAGAAGCCATTGCCAAGGCTGCAAGCTTAGCGAAAAACCTGACTATTAACTTTAATAGAAAAGGAATGGCTGGTGATGTAATAAACGCTACCTACCTGTTCTTTAATGCAAGCGTTCAAGGAACCATGAACTTTGCTAGAGGGTTTAAGTTCTGGAATAAAGATCATTACAGCCCATATAAAACGGGAGCTGCTGGTGGTCTGATAGCGTTTGGCGCATTACTTTCCATGATAGCCGATGAGGAAAGCGAAGAGCTTGAAGATGGACGGCCTGCTTACGATTCAATACCTGACTATGTGAAAGAAAGAAACATAGTAATAATGGCTGACGAACCAGACGAAGGTACGTCAAACATCTTTGTTGATGAAGAAGGCAATGAATACAGAGGAAAGCAAAACTACTACACCATACCTTTGCCCTACGGCTACAATGTTTTCTTTAATATTGGTCAGTCAATGTATGATGTGACCAGCGACAAGAAGAGTGTCCCTGAAGCTGGTTCATATTTAACCAGCGCATTGATAGGATCATTCTTTCCTGTAGGCACAGCAACATCCGATAACGCTGCGGTTTCATTTGTTAAGACTGTATCTCCAACATTTACAGATCCGTTTGTTGACCTAGCTGTCAACGAAAACTTTTGGGGAAGCCCGATAATAAAAGAAGATCTTCCGTTTGCCACAGAAACTGCAAGGTCTGCGAAGGCTATGGCGTCAACAAGAAAAGAAATAGTTGACGCTACTCAATGGCTCAACTCATTCTTAGAGGGTGATAGGTATGAGGGCGCGCTGGGAGGCTGGGGCGATATATCCCCAGATGCTTTGCAGTATCTTATGAACTACGCTCTAGGTGCGGCTGGAACCACAGCAGTAAGATCTTATTCTGCCATAGAAAATTGGGCCAAAGGCGAAGACCTAAAGAGTCAAGACATTCCTTTTATCAGAAGAATAAAAGGCGAGACAACTACAATGAATACTCAGAGTAGGTTCTATGATAGAAAGCAAAAGATTCAGCAGAACCTAAAAAGACTTGACCCTCTTAGGGATGAGGAAAGAATTAAGTTTAGGAAAAAAATACAGCCGTATATCACCATGTCTTTTAAGCTAAAAGCTATAGAAAAAGACCTGAAGATACTGGCCGAAGGAGTTGAAAAAGCAAGGCAAGACGCTTACGAAAACCCAGACAAAGCCTTTGAGTATGCAAAAAAAGAACAAGACTTGTACGAGCAAAGAGGTAGGTTATACTCTCAGTTCAACAGACAGTACGATAAAATTGTAGGAAAAGATTAGCGGTAGTTGAATCGATTGCTCGCATGAAAAACTTAACTTCCGACCTATTGAAAGTTAAGCTCGTGGGACAAGACTTCATCGATTCTATTTCTCTATTAACTCTCTTATTGAGAGTAGGAATTTTGACTGACGCTACCGCTCGCCTGACGTTTCCCCCACGATACATCCTTACTTGACCTCATTCTCAATGAGATCCAAAAGCTTTTTAAATTCTACACTTATATCTTCTAGGTTTTCCAACATTCTTTCATGAGTCTCAGATACCTCTTTTATCAAATCAATAAGCTCATCAACAGACTTCTCATCAAGCTCAATTGTTATTTTATTGGTCAAACATCTCTCTCCATTCTTCTATAGACTGAAGATCGGACTGCTCCATAGCGTGTCCGACACCCCTACCTAAGTCAGTTAAAGTTTTATCATTCAATAATCGTTCCGCGCTTGCCAGCCCACCGCACCTGTACTCAGGGAACTCCCCTATCATCAGCATGTAAAAGTCAGATCTGTTTTCGGACTTACCTTTTACCGCCAGCAGCTTTCCGTTTTTATACTTAGTGGCTTTGACATCAATAGTCCAGCCGCTTCTACTCACCATGTCATGAACAGGTATGGAGTCTGTTTGTAAATCTGGGTAAACATTAAGCAGTTTACAAGCAGCAATCTCAGCAGCCATGCCCTCAAGATCTGTCTCCCAATCAGACTGAGGCCCAAGCCTTTTGTTTTCTATATTGTTTCGTCTGGCTTTCCTGTGCCTAGCTTTTGCCAAAAACGTAGCAAGCTTTTGCTCTGCCTCATTAAGTATTGCGTGATCAATATTTATATTCCAAGAATCGTCGCTAGCCATTTTGGTCTTCCGCTTCGTCCAGTATTTTCTTTCTGTACTGGAGTAAAGCCTTACCTCTTAACATGCTGTTTTGAGATGTTCCTTTTTTTCTTTTGCTCCAAATGCTTGAGTCTTTCTTCTTTGTGCTTGGCTGCATGATGATTGAAGGCTCAGACCCAAACAGATCTGGCTTGGTTTGTTTAAACCATACGTTTATATCCCTCATTCTTCTTACGCCACCAGCTTGAATGTCTACGCATTTGAACCCCATAAGATCCCAGAATCTGTTGGCAGCAATATCAGACCCGCATCTTAAGGAAATTCCTCCGATATGATTTATCTTTCCTAGGTCTTCAAGAACTCCAACCAGCCCAGCTCCATACCAATTCCCCCTAAGATCGTACTCTATACAAGCCTGATGTATCTTTAGAGGCCTGTCTAAACTCATGCTTCCGTGATAAAGATATCCAGCGTGTTGTTTGTTGACTAGAGCGAGAAGTATTCTTTCGTTATCAATCTCTCTTTCAAACACAACAGCAGGGTAGAACGCCAGCTCTTCAGCGTTCTTTTTTTGTAGGTGATCTATGTATTTAAGATCCTCCTTCCCAGCATATCTGATATCAAGTTCCATTTATTTCTTTTGGGTAAGATATATTCTGTGTTTAGCAAAGCCTTCTTTCGGAGAAAGATTGTGAAGGTGAGCCTTGCCTTTGAATGTCCTGTGTCCATGAAACTTAAATTGATTCCCGCTAACTCCAGAAGGAACCTGCTCTATCTCTCCTCCGTTCTTTAAGTATTCATCAACCAATCTTTTAAGTTCGTCTTGCTGCTCCTTTTTTTCTGAATTCATTTTGCACTCCAGCTTAGTCATCATTAATCCAAATGTTTGGCCCCCATTGTCCTGTTGTTGAAGCATTAATAGGAGCAGAAAAACCAATTCCAACACCGCTATCTGCGGCTAGTTGCAAGCCTGCACCAGTTGAAGTAATCACTCCAGAAGAGCTTGATCCGTTAAACCCAAACGTGAGAAGTCCGCTCACAGAAGTACCCTTATACTCCTCGTACTTGCTGTTTAATTCTCTTTCCTTATCCAAATCCTCTTTCTTTTCCAAGAACCCATCTATGTCTACCTCATCGATAGGAACTTTTCTTGGATCACCCGCATAACCTGTCTTGTTGTAGATAGGTTTTAATACGCTTATCATCATTGATTCCAACCTGATCAGATCATTCTTATCTTTAGAACATGGTATTACCTTGACGTTGGTAAATTTCTTTTTCCCTTCCTTGAGGTGCTGACCAATCCTTGATAATGGAGTTATCGATTGGCCGACATAGACAACAAAAGGATTGTCAATCAGTAAGTATATTCCAGAAGACAGGTAATCAATATTCATTAGCCATTGGGACAACAAACCCCATCTCACCAGCAACCCTGATCAAGGTGTCAATTAACTCAGCGTACTTTCCTACACTTGATTCACCGCTTCTCTGCAATGGTCTTCGCCTCATACCAAATTTTGTTTTCACTTCTTCGCTCCCAAATGCAGCGCACAACATCTCTTCGTGCATCTCATCTGGGGTCATTCCGCAATGCTTAGCGAACTCACCACACCACTTGCGATAGTATTTCTCTTGCCTTCTAGTTCTTTCTTTCTTCGCACTGCAAAGCTCGACAACAATCCCAAGGTCAGACTTGATGCAAACATCTTTGATCTCCTCTGACCGTCTTGGGAATGCTCCCGATAAAGTATCTATTAGCCGTGAAATAGTTATCACATCTTTTCTATCAACATCAAACCTCATCAATCAAAATCCATGTCATCCTTTGGGCGACCAGCTTTTTTCTTGGTTGAGACTTCTGTGGAAAGGTATTTGTATTCCTGACTTGTTTGTCGTGCAACCCTGTCCCAAGAAGCAATGTCCAGCTTAAGCTCAAAGTCTGGATCTGGATTAGCAACATTCGCTTTGTGCTGTTCGATTAACGCCTTAAGTTGCTGCGAGGTAATCACCACGTTGCCAACCATATCTGGCTGCTTTGAGTTAGGTTGTTTGTTCCTGTTCATCCACAAACCGCCAGTTGATTTCGGGCCTGATTCATATTTATCGCTCATTGTTCTCGTACCTCGTTAGTAACATTGTAAAAAACTGCACATAAGTTAATTTAAAACCTAGTTCATCTTCTGTTCTGCGCTTGCTCTCATCTATTCTTTTCTGCATGGACTTTGGGATTCCAATATTGGCCCTTGTAGATTTGAATTTTTTTCGAGATGCCTTATTTGCTTCGCGCCTTTCATCATCTGTTTTGTATTTAGGCGGTCTACCCCTGCCTCTTTTGACAGGCTCATCAGGGAAATGCTTCTTGTACATATCCCTTCTTTTCTTCACGATTTCTTTATTTGTCATTGCTATCCCCTTTGATTGAGTTAGTTAATTCGTCCAGATATTCATTCTTACGCCTAGTGAACTCCTTCTTTACCTTATTAAAAGGCTTAGGAAAGTTTTCCTTCATGAAATGGATTGTTCGCTTATTGTCTTCAGTGTCCCATAGCCTGTGCAGTCCATCCGCATTTTCAGCAAAATGGGTAGCCGTCTCCAAAAACAGATCGGCCCAAACCTCAGCATCCTTCTCTGTCCATCCATCGAAAGCCTTTGATTGAGAAGTCAGCAATGACTGCGCCTCATCCATATTTTCAAGCTTGGCTTTCGGTTCATCCTCATCGTCCCACCCTGGGATATCGTCTATATCAAGAACCTCCTCTTCTTTCTTCTTAGATTTTTTTGCAGGCTTATCCTTGACAGGCTCATCTATTTCATCAACTACAACGTCATCCCATGTGTCCTCTGGCTGAACCTTACCTTCGTAAAGCCTGAACCCTAGACCAAACATCCCGATGCACTTGACTAAGCACCGCATCTTGCTGTCGCTTATGTCCTTTGCGTTTGGATTTTTGATGGCACGATTGCGGTAATCCATAACAGGCAACCACATTCTCTTAGCTAAATTAGATATGACTACTGTGCAATGAACAGTCATTGATCCGTCAGGGTGAATCTCGTCATCACTAAATTCATAATGCCATTGCGGATAACTTTGCATCATCAACTGCACAGCTTGGTTCCAAGGAAGATAGATCAGGTTGTTTTTTTCTTTAACAAACTTGCTGACATCAACATTGTAGAGAGTGTTCCAGACATCCTCTGCTTTAAGAATATCGCTCACAATAATCTCCCTTCATCGTTGTCATAAACTGTTGGCCTTTGGCAGACAACTCCCCACTCCCCATCTAGGTCTATGCGAAACGCTTCCCAAGTCCAATCAAGTCCATGCCGTTTGCAGTATCTCTCTGCATTAGTCTTGAGAGAGCTAGGCCTTCTCTGTTTATCTGGGCTTTCGTCTGGAACAAATATTCCGCACCCTTCATCTATGTTTGCCCAAGGATATTTAGATGGTGATTTTTTCTGAGGCCTCTCAACCTCTTCAATGATTCTAAAGCTCATGTAAAACTCCTTTAGTTTTGTGAAAGAAATGGATCATGGGAATATCCCGATAGATCCGCTCGATAATGACCCTTGGGAATGCCATGCTCCATAAGCATTGCCTTCTCAATAAGGTTCACTATTTCTATGGGAGCAAGCTCATCAAAGTTTTTGAATGCCAGCTTGAAAAGCTCACCCTTTGTCCAAGTAAATACCACTTCGCCACTTATGAGAGCGGCTTGTAGCTGGGGTACTTTAATGATCGACCATACCCCAACCATCTTTTCGTAAATTGTTTTGTCAGTCCCTAGCACTTGTATTCTCCTTTTGGTATTGGCTGCACCACTGGTTGACTCGACACCAGTTCTGTACACATCTTGTTGATTCTCCCCTTCTCTCTTCTATGACAAGGTTTTGGCCTGAGTTACTTTGATAATCATCAGCCTCTTTCTTGCTAGAGAAAACTCTCAAAGCTCTTTTGTTTCCCTTCTTCTTGACAGCGTACTTGTCTTCCTTTTTCCACCGCTCCTCATCGCTACACAAAGGCAATGCGTCATCCATCAGCTCTGCGAACTCTGCTTGCTGATGTATGTTTATTCGCTGTTCAATATATAAGTCTTGCTCTTGGTCAGACCAAAGCGGTATGTCCACGATATGTATTGGAGACAAGGGGTATCCCTCATCCTCTTGTGCCTTTCTCCTTTGCCAATCCCTTAAGATCGCAATAATCTGTAGAGATTTAACAGGGACGTTCTTGCTATACCTGACTAACCACGCATAAGCATTGAGCTGTTTGTGCCATTCCTCTTTATCAAAGATGACCGACCAGACAGATGTAACCTTGTAGTCTTTTACACCAATTGAACCGTCTGCATTAACCTCTTGAAGATCAATAGCACCAGAGATGTTCCATCCTTCTATGTCTTGGAATAACCGTTCTTCTGTAATGAGGTTGTCGGCTTCGACGTTATCCTCAAACATGTTGTGAACAGCCGTTCCAAATCGACTCCATAAAAAGTCAACAACATCTTGCTCCATCTCGTCCTTATACCTGTGCTGAAGTATTCGGATGCGAGGGGAATCAATAAGCTGTGTTATCGAGTAGCTGCTGCTGCCTCTGCTATAGGTGTCTTTAGTGAGAGCATTGGAAACAAACTCAGGTAATTGGAATTGATTGGTGATCTTCATCTCTAAAGACCCTCAACCCTTCTACTGTTTTCTTGTTTTGCGGGAAGCCTTCCACGGAAACCGACTCCTTCCACATCAACACCCGAAAGTTTTTGATTGGGTATTTCTCTGCGTGTCTTCTGGCTGCTGCCCTGATAGCAAGTGCTTTCTTTTTCTGCTTCTTCTTGGAATCTATCGGCACGAAGAAGCTCTTGCCCTGCGGCATAGTCTGTATCGTTTCGATTATTTCCTTCTCCAAGTTCTCCCTTTCTGGCAGCTTGGGTATCGGCACATCGTCCAGTTTGAAAGTATCTTCTTGATTCATCGTCATAACATATAGCTCCACTGTCCTCCAAATGAAGGATATAATTAGTCATCTTACTCATTGATTGGATTCCACATTCCATTAGTTGTATTTGTATCATGTAATGCGTACTATGTAAACCATGTTTGAATTTGTAGTTAACGGAGAGCCAGCGAGTAAAGCCAATAGTAGGATGTTGGTTACGATAAAAGGCAGGCCTGCGTTCATCAAATCAAAGAAGGCTAGGGATTATCTCAAAGAGTTTAGCTCCCAATGCCCGACACTAGACCCGCTACTAGAAGGGGATTTATCAGTCACGATGACTATCTATTATAGAACGCGAAGACCAGACTTGGATGAGTCGGTTGTCTTAGATGCTATGCAGGGGAAAATATATGGCAATGATAGACAGGTTAAAGAGAAGCATATTTACCACGGCCTCGACAAAGAAAACCCCAGATGTGAAATCATGGTTTGTGAACAAGGCAGCAACGAGCAACCCTAAGCTCCAGAAGATTGCTTTAAAAATAATCACAGGGGTAATCATGGATATGGCAAGTTCCCGAAGCTCTGTTCGCTCAGATGTTTCCGCTTTTGTTAGCAGTAATGACCACATCTTTTTTTGTAACCAGCTTGGCATGGATCACAAAAAGCTAGGTCAATCTATAAGAAAGATCATGCTGGAAGTGGGAGTCAGGAAGAAGAAGGTAGCAAAAGATATTAGGAAAGAAATTGTACAGGAATATTCCAGTTTGGAATCTTCCTAAAATTTTTAAGGGTAAAACCAGACAGGAATATTCCTATAAGAAATATTATAACCATCAAACAAAAAGGAGTTCAAGCATGAATCAGGAAGACATTGATTACTTCATGTCTAGTATCTATGAAAATTGCAGGGTTAAATGCCCAGCATGTTCGAGTGAAAGGAAGAAGAAAAACGTACAGAGTTTAGGGGTTACGGTAGAGGGGAACAAAGTTCTTTATCAGTGTTTTCACTGTGGATTGAGCGGCAAATATACAAGAAAAGATACGGTGCAAAAGGCAACCGTGACAGCCATATCAGTTCCCAAGGAAAAGGATGAGACGTTGATAGATAAGTTTTTAAGTAACAGGGGAATTGATCCTCTGAGTGTAAAGAATTTTCAGGTTGTATCTGGTTTGAAATATTTCAACGGAGAAGGGGAGCTTGATGCAGTTGGTTTTGTCTACGGCGATAACGAGGCTATCAAGTGGCGAAGTGTTCAGGGTAAAAACTTTACTCAAGACGGTGCAGCCAGAACCTTTTGGGGGATAGATCAGGTAGAGGATGATGCCGAAACGATAGTGATAGTTGAAGGGGAGTGTGATGTGTTGGCTATGGCTTGCGCTGGTATAGGTAATGTAGTTTCAGTACCGAATGGCGCACCACAAAAAGTATCAGAGAGAAGGGTAGATCCAGACGAAGACAAGAAGTATGCCTACGTTTGGAACGCAAAAGAAAAGATACAGAACGCACAGAAAATCATCTTGGCAGTTGACCATGATGAAAGCGGCATGGCTTTGCGTGAAGAATTAGCCAGAAGATGCGGCAGGGCTAAGTGTTTTTCTGTAGATTTCCCTAAGAATCAGGATGCAAATGACATCCTTAAAAGCGAAGGGGCTGAAAGGCTAAGAGAAATAGTGTCTAAGGCGCAGCCTATGCCTCTTGAGGGGGTTTATTCTGCGGATGACTATTCCCAAGACCTTAATCATTTGTACACTCAGGGGCTTTATGGCGGCGTTTCAACAGGTATAGCTTCAGTTGATTCACTTTTCACCATAGTTCCGGGACAGCTCAGTATTGTGACAGGACTTCCTGGGTCTGGTAAGTCAGAGTTCATTGATCAGTTGATGGTTAACCTTGCAAAAAGAGAGGGCTGGAAGTTTGCAGTGGCATCCTTTGAGAATCCTCCCGCGCTGCACATCGCCAAGCTTTCAGAGAAGTATATATCGAAACCATTCTTTGACGGGCCGACAGCAAGGATGAGCAAAGACGAAGCAGACCAAGCTCTTGAGTGGGTCAACGATCACTTCATGTTTCTTGAGCAGAGGGGAGGAGATACAGCAACCATTGAAAGCATACTGGACAGGGCGAGACAGGCCTGCATGAGATGGGGAAACATGAAAGGTTTGGTTATTGATCCTTACAATTACATAGAACAAAACAGGAAAGTGGATAACGAGCATCAGGGCATAAACGAATTACTTACTCGGCTGGTGATGTTTGCTAGGGCTAATGACATCCATATCTGGTTCATCGCTCACCCAGCAAAGATGCAATCAAACATGGATGGAACGATGCCTGTGCCAAAAGGCATGAACATATCTGGTTCAGCTTCGTTCTTTGCAAAAGCAGACTTAGGCATAACAGTTCACTTATCTCCAGATAAAACAGTAGAGATTCACGCATGGAAAGTTAGATTTAAATGGGTAGGTACAACAGGGAAGGTTGAATTGGATTATGACGTACCTACTGGAACCTATTCAGATCAATCGATTGATTTGGATTACGAGATAGAAGAAGAAATAAAAATCTCCCCACATGAAACGGAAAAAGAATGGGAGTTTTAATGGTTAAAAAAGAAAACACGGGTGACCCACCAGCTATCATAAACGATATAGGAACCAAGGAAATACACCAGAAGCACTCGACTAGTCTTGAGTTAGCGGAAGGAGAAAAGGTTTCTAGGGTCAAGATAAAAGATCAATTATTTATTGATAAATTATTAATGAAAGATTTGATTGACTTGAAACAACACAGGACAGCAGAGTGGATTCTTTCGGTTGCTACTCAAGCTGGGATATACCTGAGAACACCTAGCATGTCAGGCGTTTTTGGTAATACACCAAAGGACGCGATGTTTACGAACAGCTTGATGCGTTTCGCCAGAATGTTTAGAAAAGTTTTGGATGGGTTTGGTGTTGAGGGGGAGAGAGTTGTTCATCAAATAATTATTGATGACTCAGAGACAGAGAATCAGAACGACATAGAGTTACTTAAGAAAATATTAGATCACATGGCTGATTAGGAGAGGCATGAACAAGGAAGACGAAAGCAAAACGATTGACGAATTGATTGCCAAATACTTGCACGAGGGAAACGAGATAGAGACAGTTGAGCAAGGGGCGACCAATCATAAGCACAAGCTAGCGAATAGAAAGCAAAGGAAAGTTCTTTCCCTGAAAAAGCCAAGGCCAGATAATGAATGAAGCGATAAAAAGCAAGGCTCTCTTGAATGGAGCTAGAGATCAGAGTTGCGTTTGCTGCGGGGTAATGGATGGCACTGTGGTTGCTTGCCATTATCAAGGCATGAGATCCAATCATTACGGCAAAGGTGTAGGAAGAAAGCCAGAAGATATATTCGTGGCAGACCTGTGCAGTAAGTGTCACAAGTCCTTCGATAACTATGAGGTTTCTGATGCTGAGAGTAGAACCTTCAGGCGAATAGATCACAGTGAACAGTTTCAGCATTACATTTTAGTGACTATCAAGAGAAGGATTCAGCAGGGGCTTATCCAGATCAAATAGTTTTGCCATAATACTCTCTGGTTTTGGTTGTTCCCCAAACAATCTTAATCAAAAAAGGGCAACCACTTCAGGAGTGCAGTTGCCCTTTCTTTGGAGTCAAAAATGTTTATTAGTTTTTCTCTATAGGCATCTCCAATTGCGTCTTCATATACATATTGGCAGCAGGCCAAGATTGTTAACCAACTCATTATGATTTTTTTAATAAATTATTAGTTAAATGATAATCGTATAGGTTGTCTTCAATGGTCTCCTGTTTTGGATGCAAGACGTACCTGTTCGTATCTCTCCTATACCTAAATCTTTTCTATATGTCTGTTGTAGAAATTGCAAAGTCTGTTGTAGAAATGTTGGGCCTTATCATGATGGGGTTGGAGATCCGTTTCGGCCACGAGTGGATCAGTCTCGCTAGGGACATAGAGAGATATTGGCCTTGAGGAATTCCATTATACATATTTCCTACAGCAGTGTTTTAAAACGCAGCAGTTGGGGGAATCCAACCACTATAAAAAACGCGCTACAGCCCTTTAGAAATGGATGGTCTTCGTTAGATGAGGATTTTTAATACCGTCAAATATACCGACAGCAGTGTTATTGTTACCTGTTGTGATTGTTTCCAAAGCACTATGACCAAATGCGAATACTACTGGAACCAATAACATGTACTGGGGAAATCATTAGCTATGAATCTTGGCTTGGATTACTTATTTATTGGTTGGTAAATAAATAGAGATGTCTCCCCCTCCAGAAAGGAGAGAGAGACGGCGCGGTGTTAACGCGAAGGGTTTCTCTAACGAAGGGATCGTTAGAAATTTGATTATGTTCTATCTTGCTGCCGCCTTCAACCCCAGCTTATGTTGGGGTATCAGCTTTGCGTTTACACTTTGAATGGTTACTCGCTCGTATTTTGCCATGTCGCAGATGGCATCTATCGAGCTGTTCTTTAATGTCTCGTGCCATACTCTCCCGCCTTCATCTCTCAGGACTAAATTAATTTCATATTTCATATCAGCTCTCCTCCTTGTCTTCATAGGATTCATAATTAGGATCGGTCAAAACCTCTGGCCGATAACCCCCAAGCTTAGCAGAGACACAGATATCGCATACAATGCAAAGGTATATCCCATTCGCATCATATTCTCTCCAAGCCTCTGACCTGTCGCAGTCGTGAAATCTAAGATCGCTCATAAAATTATTCCTTATAAAATAGATAGAGGCCTAGGAGACCTCTATCACTTCTCCAAATTCCTCGCACCCATAAAAGGTAGGCGAGATGTGATTGGTTGCCCAGAATACAGGATAATCTGGCTCTTCAAACTTCAAGTGGGGAGAAGCTGTCGGCCCAACGTATCCGTATCCATCCGTGAAATAGATTAGAGCTGTAGGATCTAAGCAATTATCATGAATGTAATTGAATACAGGATTAAACTCTGTACCGCCCTTCTCTGGAATCCTAAGCTTAAAGTCATCTCCCAAATCAAATTCATCTACAGCGCACACTATCTCGTGACAGTAAATGACTATGATCTTTTCGGGCTGCACCGTATCGATTATGTCTTCGACATGGCCTGAGATAACCTTAAGCTCTTCTTCAAGTAATGAATAAGAAACGTCTACAGCTATCGCTAGCGTTCCATTCGGATTCTTATCATAGGACGGTAGTATCTGACCCCTTCCTAGGAATCTCCTGTCAGGCCTGTTGTAAGTCTGTTCGCTAGATACAGTATCTACTAAGGCATCTTTAAGGTATTCATACCACGGCTCATCCGCTCCGCGATTACTATTCAGGATCTCGTTAACCCAATCGCCTTTACCCTGACCCGCTTTCTTTTCCGCTTGAGCTGCCTGAAAAACCTGAGAAGCCAATTGTCTTTCAGCATCTTGCTTTTCAGCTTCACTCAATTGAGAGCCATCTTCATTGGTTGCATCCCAAACTTCCCCCCATTCCTTTGCGGGAACTGGCTTCGCTGGGCCTTCGTTAGATGAAGATTCTGAGGGAGAATTTCCGTTGTCCTGCTCGCCTTGACTATCATCTTCGCCTTGAGAGCTAGATGAATCCGTTCCAGACTCGCCGGAATCTTCTGAGCCATCATCATCCGACTCCCCAGAATCTCCACTAGGATTATTTATTTGCTGATCATTATTTGACTGACCATCTCCCTGCTCTCCCTGTTGATCGTCTTGCTCTTGATCCTTCTGCTCAGCTTTGAGCTTAAGGAATATCTGCTCAGCAGAGAGCTTATCCCACTCAAGATTTATGAGGCCTCCTTCAGGGAAAGTTAAGCCAGCTTTCTTTAGTGTGACATTGATCGCGTAATCACATGCCTCGTTCCAAGTCGAAACGACTCGGCCCTTCCTACGGATGTGATGACCCCAAGCACAGTGAGCGCATTCATGAGCAATCACAAACTCAAGCTCCTGTATCGTGCGCTCTTCTACCCAGGCACGATTCCAGTAAATAGCTTTGCCATCGGTAGCCATTGTCTGCGTTCGATTGTCTTCAATGAATAACAATCTATGAGCAAAGCAAGAAAAGAATGGCTGTGAATAAACCATTCTCACTCGCGCCTTTTCAATTTTTGTTTCTGCTAGTGACATATTGATTCTCCTTAATCAAAAAACCCGCCAGTTAAATCGTCTTTAATCTGCTCAGCAGTTTTTGCAACAGATTCCCTGAGAGATTTATTCTCCCTAAGCTCGTTTGGATCTAATCCACTAAGCTTTGTCAGCAATTCATTGGAGGCTCGTGTTAGTCGGGCATCTCCAGTGATATTAAGCGAAGGAAGGATCTCCGCTAGCGTGTTGAGCTGATCAATCATGGAGTCGTTAAAGGACTGCTTTCGAGTGCCGCCTGCCTTCTTAACCCCATGCGCGTTCAATCGGTCAATCAAGTGATCAAGCGAATCTATGACCGTGTTGTGAACAGTCTCCAGACTTCTCTGGATTCTCTGTTCTGTGAGCTTCTCCGCTTGCTCCTGTTGAGCCTGCACCCACTCAGCAGAAGGCCCAAAGCGAACATCGTTAGTGTTATCCCTGCTCAGGCCTCTGTACTCAACAGAGATCGAATAGGCATCAACAATTTCTTGCTTGGAAGGAAAGTCAGACTCCCTGAAAAGATCTCCAAGATCTTGCCTAGCACGTTCAAGGACTTTATCGATATCTTTCTCAAGCTCAGATTTATACTCCTCGAATTTATCGATATGATCTTTGAGGTTCTCTTCAAATCTTTGGATTACATTTCTCTGAATTAACCTCCAGCTCTTGTCCTCCCAAGGTAGAGTGAAGACCGATACAGGGCCATTGGTTATCTGCCCCTGCACCTTCGAGAGAGCAGAGATAACAGGCGAATTCAGCAGCTTCTTATTCACCTTTACAACATCGGTGCTTGCATTGTGATCATCGGCAGCTTTGAGACTCGCTTCCTTGTCCTGCCGGCTATTGCCAAACTTCTTGACCGTGACTTTCACGAGCAGGCACGAGTCCTGAATTCGTACATTGTTTAAATTGTTTTGTTGTGTTCTCAATTTCATTCCTTATTTATTTGTTAGTAATTAAATAGACTCAGCTTGATGTCTGATTTTCCAATCACCATAAGCCTGAGTATTCAATAGGTTTTTGTTTCGATTCGTTGCGATGATTACGCATACAGATTCAAGCTCTCCGCTCACTCGCTGCAAATACTTCAGTGCAGCTCCAAATGAAGACTCATCTGCTTTGTTTGCGAGAATCGTGGCTATCGCATACTGAGTAGATCGCTCACTAGGAATCGGCGCGTTATCAGGATCGTTAAAGATTTGGCTAGCTGGCGGCAATGTCCTAACAATCTGCAAGAATCCAGAAAGCTGCGATGCGGCTCCCTTCCCAACACAGGATTCAAGTGCTAGGGATTCGAGCCTAGGATCTAAGCCAAGCTTGAGGATATTTGAAGCAGACTCCCAAGTTCTTGGGGTTGCTATAGATACCTTCCCTTTCGGTACTCCGCCGTCTGGATACTCGTGTAGCAAGCCAGCTTGATCAGTCTCGCCGTTCTCGTTCAAAGTAGCTTCTCCAAATGCAGAGATGAACGCGATTATTTCGGGAGAGATCCCAGCTTTTGAGGCCCATGCTATCCACTGCTTAGGATCGGGCAATACTGAGAAATGACAGGCGAATCGATTCGAGATAGCTGCGTCGAATTTAGCACCAGTGAGACCGGCTCCATCTTCAGGCCTATTGCTTGCAGCTAGAACGAACCAACCAGGGGGCAAAGTGTAGTCACCTAATTGTCTTTCTTGCAGTAGCTGATAGGCAGCGTTCTGCACTCCCTTGGCAGCCAGCAATAGCTCATCCAGAAATAGGATTCCAAACTCTCCATGAATTTCGGGATCGGGAAGCCAATCGGGTTGCAGCCAAGTAGTTTTTCCATCCGACTCGTAAGGTATGCCGCGAGTATCAACAGCATCAAACTGAGAGAGTCGAACATCTAACAGGTTATAGCTGCCCTTTAGACCAAACTGAGCTTGGATCTCAGGATCGTTCAGTCTGCTTTGCAGCTCCCGAACACCTGAAGACTTTGCGGCTCCGTATGGCCCCCACAGGAGTATTGGCTGCGTATTCCCAGCAGCGATATATGGGATAGTGAAGTTATAAAAATCGTCTAATGTAATTTGTGTTAATTCCATCTGTTCAATTCCTAATTGTCGAGAGATCTACTGGTTACTCGTTCAGGCATGACTACCAATGTCATGCGAGGCCTCTACTCGCTTAGCCTTCACTAGCTAAGCTTTCGAGACATTTCGTTTTAGATCTACAAATGCCCTCCAGAGATTTTTATCCCTCCCACAAAGGAAAGAAAATACGCTGCCCAAAGGCCCAGATTGATCGCTGTGATCGATACTGGACTGAGATCGGTATTTGCCTCAAGCCAGAAAGAAAGGACTCCTAAACCGCTAGCAGTCACGACTATGCTCAGAGCTATGAACAAAACGAAGAAGAGAAGATAAAGGATTACGAATTTCATCTATTGGCCTCCCACTTGAGTGACTGACCATCTTTCGGATTGGTCTTCTCCAGACAAGGTTGCAAGTGAAACAGCTTCCCCTTTGGAGCTGGCTTCGATAAACAAAACACGGCTTCCGCATGGACTCTGAAGTTTGTATTCGTTTTTTGTGGCAAAGCCAGCAGCGAGGTTGCTGACAGTCTGAGAGATCCAATATTTCTTGGCCTCAGTTTGTTTGTAGTCGATTAGATATTCGATGTAGGTGTTGATTTTTGTTTGGTCTTCTTTAGGTAGGGAAAGGAATGCTTTTCTAGCGTGAGCATCTTTCACATTGAAGACGATTCTAGCGATGGTGACTCCAAACCAAGCTGGCTTATTAAAACGTCCAGCTTTGACGCGCTGCCATTGTTGGTAAATGTCTTCTCCATAATTGCCATCGTGCAGATGATAGACCTCATCTTCGATTTGTTGAGGATCGCTTAGGAAGGCGATGAACTCTTTCACGTTTTGTCGTTCTAAGATTCTCATTTGTGTTAACTCCTTTGTTAGTTGTGTTAATACCGTGTGCGGTATGTGCCGATTGTAATGCATTACAGATACGCATACAACATACATTAGATGGCAAATAAATATGCTCTACAGACTCACGACACGAGCAGAAATAGAATACTGATCAAGCAATAGATAAGTGAGTGAGCATGGCAAGCAAAATGACAGATAAGCAGAGATTATTCGCCCGGTGTATGGCCTCTGGGACTATGAGCATGAGTGACGCATATCGTGAGGCATATCAGACGGGAAACATGCTACCTGCTACGGTAAGAAGGGAAGCGAGCAGGCTCATGACCAACAACAATGTTACCACTATGGTGAAGAGGCTCAGGGATGAATATGAGCGCAATAAGCAGATAAAGGAGATGTCTTCTCGTGATCTTGTGATAGAGAAGCTCAAGCATTTTATCGAGAACGGAGAGAATACGGATACGGTCAAGCTGCGAGCCGTTGAGATCCTAGCAAGAGCGAGCGGGATGTTTGTTGATCGCGTTGAGACTAAGAACGTAGACCGTGAGAGCGGAGAGATAGCAGCAGAGATAGAGAGCAAGCTGGCAGAGCTATTGCGGGAGCCAGAGAGTGACAGCGCGGAAGCTGAAGATGCTGGCGCGGCGTTGCATTAGACCCCCGCATTGCGCGAAAAAAGGCACAGGCGTACGAGCCTTCCCCTGCATACCCGTACCCCCCCTAGGCGCGGGTGTGTACCATCACCATGTACATAGTAATCCGCTCAAACAATTACTATTTTTTGACAAATAAATACTTGTCTCATGTATTCCGTACCCCTTTTTTTTCTAGGAAAAGGCCTAGGAGTCCCATGCCCAAAAAAATTTTTTTAAAACTTGCATCAATCTTGTCAAGGGGTTAGATTTGATATAATAAGTTATACATGACTATAGGATATTCCTAGTATGGAATATTCCTTCTGGTTCATTCCTAAGTTTTAAAGAAGATTACATAGAAAGGAATATTCCTAAACAGGTATATTCCTATATAGAAATTTCCTAGGGAATGTATGCCGATAACTGACAGAATAGATCCTGACTTACTCAAGGATATTCCTAATCTTCCAATGGAGAAGCAGCGCGAGATTCTTTCGTTGCTGGAAGAGCTTGAGAACGCTGAGAGCAAAGAGGTTGCTAGAGATAGTTATCTAAGCTTTATAAAAAGGGTTTGGCCTGCATTTATTGAAGGATCTCACCATAAGATCATGGCTAAAGCCTTTGAGCGCGTGGCGAATGGTGAGTTAAAGCGTTTAATAATTAATATGCCGCCCAGACACACTAAGTCTGAGTTCGCATCCTATCTTTTGCCAGCGTGGTTCTTAGGTAGGTTCCCAGAGAAAAAGATTATACAAACAGCCCATACCGCAGAATTATCTGTAGGTTTCGGGCGAAAAGTTAGAAACCTAGTAGATAGTGACGATTTTAAAGAACTATTCCCTAGAGTTGCTTTAAGGGCCGACTCCAAAGCGGCAGGCAGATGGAGTACTAACGAAGGTGGCGAATACTTCGCTATTGGTGTTGGTGGTGCTGTAACAGGAAAAGGCGCGGATCTCCTCATCATTGATGATCCACATTCTGAACAAGAGGGGCAAAGTGCCGACCCATCAGTATTTGATAAGGTCTATGATTGGTACACATCAGGCCCAAGGCAACGATTACAGCCTGGAGGAGCGATCATTGTAGTGATGACTCGCTGGCATAAAAGGGATTTGACGGGTCAGATTATTAAATCCTCGGTTCAAAGGAAAGGAACTGATGAGTGGGAAGTTATTGAATTTCCTGCAATTTTACCATCAGGGAACGCATTATGGCCTCAGTTCTGGCCTAAAGAAGAGCTGGAAGCTTTAAGAAATGAATTGCCAGCACCCAAGTGGAATGCACAATATCAGCAGAACCCAACCTCTGAAGAGGGTGCGCTGGTTAAAAGGGAATGGTGGAAGAGGTGGGAAGATGACGCGCCTCCGCCTTGTGAGTTCGTTATACAGTCTTGGGATACGGCATTCTTGAAAACCCAACGCGCTGACTACTCGGCATGTACTACATGGGGGGTATTTTATAGTGCGGATGATGAGGGACTCCAACAGCCCAATATTATTCTTCTGGATGCCTATAAAGAACGGCTGGAGTTTCCAGAATTAAAGAAAGCTGCTTTTGATTTTTATCAACATTGGGAACCTGATGCCTTTATTGTTGAAGCTAAGGCTGCCGGAACACCGTTGATATTTGAGTTGCGAGCTATGGGCATACCCGTTTCTGAGTATACCCCTTCACGAGGGAACGATAAGATAGCTCGTGTTAACGCCGTGGCGGATCTCTTTGCTAGTGGAATTGTGTGGTCTCCTGAAACCAGATTTGCCGAAGAGGTTATCGAGGAGTTTGCCAGCTTCCCCTCTGGCGATCACGATGACTTGGTTGATTCGTCAACACAAGCACTGCTTAGGTTCCGTCAGGGCGGCTTTTTAAGACTTAACACTGATGAAGAGGATGAGCCTTTTTATGGAAAGAAAGCAAACTATTACTAATTATGCCTGATATAAGAAAAGAGCTGCCATTAACCAGAGAGGAAAGAGAAGCCCAAAGGCTTGCCTCTGAGCAGTTTTATACTATAGAAACCAGAACGGAAGAGCAGAATAGGCTGCCTCCAGAACTAAGAACAACTGGTAAGTTAGGCCTGTTTGCACAAGCGGCTCTTTCTGGTGATCGGGAAATGGGGCCAGCAAAAATCAGGGCAGTGGGAATGCCAAAAAGGGGAGAAAGCCAGTTTTACACTACAATGGCAGGAACGTATAGATTCCCTGATTCGCCTGTTCCTACAATAAAATCTGAGTTTGGTAATAAAACTTATTCTGACATGATGGCTTTTAGTGAGTATTACGGTGGAAAGCCGACCCAGCCAGACGAAATAACTTACGAAAACCCTACTGAGTTCCGTAGTGAGGCGCATCAAGCTGAGTCAAGAAGATCGGTTCCTCAGACAAAACTATTTCATGAGCCTACACACAGGGCATACAGAATGCCTTTTATGAAAGACTTTATAAGCTATCTTGAGCAAAGAGCTTTTGATGCTGGCGGTACTGGAGAAAAAAGACGCGATTACGATTTTATAAGAACTCCTGAGCATTATTGGTTAAAGCCAGCAAGAAGGAAATATCTTGGCGCAATGCCAATTACATTTGAATCTCAAGAAGAAGTTGATCGATTAGCCAAATCTGATGACAAAGCTGTTGAGGAAGCTATTAGGGTTCAAAAGCTTTTTGCTGAGTGGCTAACGCCGGAAAGACAAAAGAAATACGGAATGAAACCAATTATCCAGGCAAGGGAGCCAAAAGAAAAATCTTTTTACGAAAAAATGCTAGACAAGATGCAGGGGGTATTTGATTAATATGTCTAACACGAGAACAATGTCAGATGCTTTGTTTGGCGGCAAAGGAAGCTACAAAGGAGGCCCATCGTATAAAAGGGCTATGGATCGAAGAAAGCGCAAAGAAGAAATAGAGCAAGCAAAAAAAGAAATGGAAGATTTTTATAAAAATAAAAACAATCCCGTTAAAAAAGAAAAATCAAAAAACAAAAAAACCTCCACAAAGATAGACATGAAGGGGGTTAAACTGGATCGTGAAAGAGGAGATTCTTCTAAGAAGTTAAGCACAAAAACAATGACGGCAGAAGAAAGAAAGGCTGCCGGAAGAACAAAGCAAAGCAGGAGGGATTTAAAGCCCACAGTTTACAGCTTAACCTCTACAGGCGCACATAAAGATCGCCAAGTAAGATCATTGCCTTGGTCTGGTGGTGATGATGCGTGGGAAAAACAAATGAGAAGGGGCAACAGAGGAAGCGGAACTGATAAACTGCATGGCGGTCTTAAAATTCCTGCAATATCCAAAGCAAAACCCGCTTTTACCGAAGTAGAAAGGCCTCCTAAAACAAAAATAGATAATAAACGTCTAATGAAGAAAGGTGGTAGACTTAGAATGGATGGAACTGCTAAGCCAAGATAGGGGATTTAATGGCTTTCCTGCAAAGCAATATTCCGCATTTTAAATGCTGGGTTAGAAAAGAATACACACACAACCACCAGAAGTATCATGGTGAATTTATTCATGCGATGGCGATTGCAGTGACTTCAATGCCAACTAGATGCTTAAGCTTTCAGTTGATATTTACTGGAGCAGAGACTTACGATACCGACGAACCGAATATTCATGGTGGCGCGATGTGGGCTAGAATGCCAATTACTGCTTTAGTCGCGGATACGCCGCTTGAAGAATGGCCTGAACCTATGGAGGTATGGGCGGCACAACCTTGGGATTGTTCGTCAAGGACGCACAGTGTCTATGTCTTGGACAGGGCAACCCCGTGTCCTTGGCTTGCCAAGATCGACAACAAGCTTTATCCCGCTAAATACTACTTCACGGTAGATTATACGGACTCAGAGATAGCGGATGACCCAGCGCAGCACAAACAGTCTCATGTCATGGAATTGTTGGATGCTGGCAAATGGACAGGGAATATCGTGGCATTACCCAATAATCGGGTGAGGGTGACACACCCCGCATGGTTTGAGACAGGAGAAGGTGCGCCGGATTTCAGGCCATCACAACACATTCATTACAGCAAGTCAGATCTGGACTACACGTTAGATGTGAACAAGGTTTTTAATAATTTGTACGCAGAGGATTTAGATGAAGAAGAGTAAAGGTTACGCTGGCGGCGGAAAAATGAAGCCTAAGATGAGCGCAAAAGGTATGTCTAAGGGCGGAAAGCTTCCTATGGTTGAAAAAGATGGAAAGCAAGTTCCTTTCTTTGCTGCTGACGGAAAAGGTAAAATGGCTAATGGTGGGGCAGTCCCTAAAACCAAAGGTTATTTTAAAGGCGGCAAGACTATGACTACCAAAGGCTCTGCTGCTGGTGGAAAAATGAGGCCAAAGGGAATGGCTGCTGGCGGAACTGTTGCTAGAGGCAGCGGCGCAGCAAGGCCTCAGATGTTTAGGAAAGATGGATAAATGGCTATAGATCGCCCCCTACAGACTCCAGACAGCCCTATCTATGAGCAAGTAGATGAGTCTGACTTAGAGATAGAGATTGTGAACCCAGAGTCGGTTTCTGTCGAAACTCCTGATGGCGGGGTGATTATTGACTTTGATCCAGATGATTCAGATACAGTAGCGAATCACGATTCAAACTTAGCAAACTTTATTCCTGATGAGGTTCTTAGCGAAATATCTCGTGATCTAGTTGGATCATTCAAAGCAGATAAAGAAAGCCGACATGATTGGGAGCGAGCCTATATACAGGGATTAGATCTTCTTGGTCTTAAACATGAAGATAGGACAACTCCTTGGGATGGAGCCTGTGGTGTATTTCACCCGCTGTTAACTGAGTCTGTTATACGCTTTCAATCTCAAGCAATACAAGAATTGTTTCCAGCAAGCGGCCCCGTCAAAACATCAATTGTTGGAAAAATTGATGATGAGAAAGAAAAGCAAGCCCACAGAGTTCAAGACTATTTGAATTACTTAGTCACTGAACAAATGACTGAGTACAGAACTGAAACTGAAAAGATGCTGTTTTCTCTTCCTTTAGCGGGAAGTGCGTTTCGCAAAGTTTATTATGACCAAACACTAGGAAGGCCTTGCAGTATGTTTGTGCCTGCTGAAGACTTTGTGGTGAGCTATGGCGCGTCTGACCTAGCTACCTGTGAAAGAGCAACACATATACTTAAAAAGAGCCAGAACGAGATTAGAAAGCTTCAGGTGGCTGGTTTTTATTCAGATGTAGAAATTTCTTCTCCGACCCCTGATGTTGATGAGATTGAAAAAAAGTACAACGAGTTAACTGGTGACTCATCTAACTATGAATATGACTCAAGACATACTCTTCTTGAGTTTCAGGTTTACTTAGATCTTCCTGGATTTGAAGAAACTGAAAATGGCGAGCCTACTGGAGTAGCTTTGCCTTATGTTGTTACTGTTGATCAGTCGTCTAGGATTGTTTTGTCGATTAGAAAGAACTGGTACAAGGATGATCCTAAAAAATTAAAGCGAGAACACTTCGTTCACTACCAGTATATGCCGGGATTAGGCTTTTATGGCTTTGGTTTGATCCACATGATAGGCGGATTGGCTAAATCAGCCACCTCTTTACTCAGACAACTGGTTGATGCAGGCACATTATCCAATTTGCCGGGCGGTTTAAAGTCCAGAGGGCTTAGGATTAAGGGTGATGACACTCCAATTATGCCCGGAGAGTTCCGTGATGTTGATGTTCCTAGCGGTGCGATAAAAGACAACATAAGTTTTCTGCCTTACAAAGAGCCAAGCTCTGTTTTATATCAATTGATGGGTGATATTGTTGAAGAGGGGCGTAGATTTGCCTCTGCTGCTGACGTAAAAGCAGCGGATATGAACGCTGAAGCACCTGTTGGCACGACTTTGGCGATACTAGAACGCTCTATGAAGGTGATGAGCGCGGTTCAGGCGCGTTTACACGCATCAATGCGGGTTGAATTAAGGCTTTTATCTAACTTAGTAAGGGATTTTGGCCCAACAGACTACCCTTACGAGTCTGATATGGAAAAAATTACCAAAGAAGACTTTGATAATCGCGTGGATATCATTCCTGTTAGCGATCCTAACGCTGGAACTATGGCTCAGCGCATAATGCAGTACCAAGCAGCTCTTCAATTGGCAGCGCAAGCCCCGGAAATGTACGACATGCCTCTTTTGCATAGACAAATGCTAGAAATACTCAATATTCGTGATGCAGAAAAGATTGTTCCTACTGAAAAAGACATGTTCCCTGAAGATCCTGTGTCAGAAAACATGAATATCATTAACGGCGAGCCTGTTAAGGCGTTTATTTATCAGGATCATAAAGCACATATACAAACACACATGGCATTATCTCAAGATCCCAAGGTTTTAGAGATTATGGGTAAAAGTCCTAACGCAAAAAGTGTTATGGCTGCTATGTCGGCCCACGTTCAAGAGCATTTAGCGTTTGAATACAGGCAACAGGTAGAAAAAGAGCTTGGAGTAGAGCTTCCGCCCCCAGATCAGCCGCTTCCAGAGGACATTGAGTACAGGATATCGCAATTAGTAGCACCTGCTGCGGAACAATTGCTTGGAAAGAATCAACAAGAGCAGCAAGCTGAAAAAGCGCAGCAACAAGCGCAAGATCCTATAATTCAAATGCAACAGAAAGAGCTTCAAATAAAAGAACAGGAGTCTCAGTCGAAAGCCCAGCTTGAAATGGCTAAGATTCAATTAGATTTACAAAAATCTGCGGATAAATCCTCTCTGGAAAGAGAAAAACTAGACCAGCAGAGAGATATTGAAACGGCTAGGCTTGGTGTTAGAATTTCTGAAAGCAATCAGCGCGAAGAACTAGAAAGCAGGCGGATTGCTTCAAAAGAATCCATTGACGGAGCAAAGATAGGCGTTGAAATAGCAAAGGATATTTTAGGTGAGTGACGCTGTACCCAATAATGTCTTTGAATTCTTAAGAAAAAGAATAAGAGAAGAAATGAACGAGATAAGCGACCATATTAGTGGTGGTGCTTGCTCTGATTTTAGTGAATACTCTAAATGCTGCGGGGTAATACAAGGACTCGCAGTAGCAGAACGTGAATTGCTTGATCTTAAACAAAAGATGGAGCAAGCGTAACCGCTGCATAAGCAGTGCAGGCTAACTCTGGAGGCCTATATATCCAGTGCAACGACTCTGAGCGTTATACTCAGTGCAAGGTAAATATTGATGAGTGAATCTTTAAACCTAGTCGAGGATAGTTCGTCCGAACAAGATGAATCATCCCGCAAAGCAAAGCTTTTACCCGATCCCAAAGGGTACAAAATTCTTATTGCATTGCCAGAACCTGACGAGATGACGGCAGGCGGAATACTAAAAGCCGCTGAAACAATGCAACTTGAAGAGGTAGGATCTATCTGTGGCCTAGTGATAAAACTAGGCCCAGATGCCTATTCTGATGAAAATCGATTTCCTTCAGGGCCGTTCTGCGAGGAAGGTGATTTTGTCTTAATGCGTTCTTACACGGGAACAAGATTTAAGGTTCAAGGAAAAGAATTTCGTTTAATCAATGACGATAGCGTAGAAGCTGTTGTCGAAGATCCAAGGGGGATAGTTAAGGTATGAGTGAAGCGCAACAAGAAATGGAGTCCGAGTCTCCATCAAGTGCTGAAGATAAATTTTTTGGCATTAAAACTCAGATAGGCAAGAAAGAGGAGCCTGTTGAGAAATCCGCTGATTCAGACGTTGAATATGAAATTGTCGATGATCGCCCTTTAGAAGATCGAAGGCCTAGCAAGTACGAAAGGCCTGAAGATGAATCTGAGGAAGAGCTAACTGGGGTTAGCGATAGCGTTAAAAAAAGAATCGATAAGTTAAGATTTGACTATCACAATGAGCGAAGAGAAAAAGAAGCAGCAATAAGAATGCGCGATGAGGCAGTCAATGTCGCACATACTTACAGCAAAAAGAATCAAGAGTACGAAGCTTTAATTGGTAGAGGCGAGGAAGTCCTTGCTGATTCTATAAAAGAAAAAGCTCAGATTGCTTTAGATAATGCTAAGGCTTCTTACAAAAAAGCTTATGAAGAAGGCGACACTGATAAAGTGGTCGATGCTCAAGAGCAGATGTTTGTTGCTCAACAAGAAATAGTTGAGGCAGACAAATACAAAAGAGACATTGGCTCTTACCAGGAAAACCAAAAGAGACAGCAGATTGCTCAGCAGGAAGCCGCACAAGCCGCGCAAGCCGCGCAGCAGCAACCTCCTCAAGCAGAGCTTTCGCCAGCAGCAAAGGAATGGGCTGACCAAAATCCTTGGTTTATGGCGGATGGATACGAAGAAATGACAAGCCTAGCTTATGGAACTCATACAGCTAACATCAAACAAGGTATACCTGTTGATTCTCCAGAGTACTTTGAGCGTGTTAATTCCAGATTAAGACAGGCTTTTCCAGATTTTGATTGGCAGGGTAGCGATTATGGACGTAACGCAACTTCGACTGCTAGTCCACCCACGACGGTGGTGGCTCCTTCCACAAGGAATAATGGAGCAAAACCGCGCAAAGTGAAGCTAACGTCCACTCAAGCAGCACTCGCCAAGCGGCTTGGGTTAACCAATGAACAGTATGCACAACAACTCATTAAGGAGGGCAAGCATGTCTGAAGAGCGCACACCAAGGACGAGTGAATCTCGTCAGCAAGAAGCAAGACACGATGACAACTGGGTTCCGGCATCTATACTGCCAGATCCAGAACCGCAAGATGGTTATGTTTTTCGTTGGGTAAGGACTGCTATTTTAGGGCAATCAGATAATACCCATGTTTCACAAATGTTTAGAGAAGGTTGGGAGCCTGTGAAAGCAGAGGAACATCCAGAACTAAAACTTCAATCCGATCTTCATTCTCAATTTAAAGGGAACATTGAGGTTGGCGGGCTATTGCTTTGCAAATGCTCTGAAGAAAAAATGAAACAAAGAACCAAGCATTTCCAGCAAATTGCGGATAATCAAATGGAGTCTGTCGATAATAACTTCTTGCGAGAAAATGACCCTAGAATGCCTTTGTTAAATCCAGAGCGTAGTTCTAGGACAACTTTTGGTAGAAACTAGCCCTTTGTTGCAGGGTTGTTTCTAAGAGTAAGGAGGTCATTATATGGCTACCAGCGCAACCCCAATGGGTGCTGAACCTACTGATACTCTTAGTGCAAGTGGCTCTTTCACTGGAAAAGTCCGGCACATGAAGATTGCCAGCGGTTACGGCACAGCCATTTTTTATGGCGATTTTGTTAAACTAGTTGCTGCCGGAACGGTAGAAAAATCTGCAATTACAACGGCTGTCGTCGCAGGCACAGTTGGAATTTTTGTAGGATGCTCTTACACCGATCCGACTTCTAACCAGTTAACTTTTAACCAGCAATTCCCTGCTTCTACAGCGGCAGATGACATTATGGCATATGTTGTTGATGATCCCGATCTTGTTTTCAGGATGCAGGGTGATGGCTCTATTGCACAGACGGGACTAGGAAACAATGTTTCACTAGTCAGTACCGCTGGCTCGACCTCAATAGGTCGAAGCAAGAATGCAGTAGATGCTTCAACAATTGCTACAACCAACAGTCTGCCGATGCGTATTGTTGAGTTTGTGGATGGCCCATCCAGTACGGTTGGTGACAGCTACACAGACGTATTAGTGACATATTTGCCACTAAGCCACGCATACGAAACCGCGCTAGGCGTATAAAGGAGATTAAAGAATGGCTATTTCAAGAGCGCAAATGCTTAAGGAACTCCTGCCGGGACTTAATGCCCTTTTTGGTTTGGAGTATGAAAAGTACGAAGATGAGCATACGCTTATCTATGAGACTGAAAGTTCAGATAGATCTTTTGAAGAAGAGGTTAAGCTGAGCGGATTCGGTGCTGCACCAGTAAAAAATGAAGGCTCTGCAATCTCTTATGATTCAGCGCAAGAAGCTTTTACTGCACGATACAACCACGAAACCATTGCTATGGGTTTTGCTATAACTGAAGAAGCTATGGAAGATAACTTGTATGACTCATTGTCTGCACGTTACACCAAAGCTCTTGCACGAGCTATGGCTTACACTAAGCAAGTTAAGTCAGTTAACCCTCTTAACAATGGTTTTACTAACTCTTACCAAACTGGTGATGGTGTAAACCTTTTCACCGCATCTGGAGATGGAGTTACAGGTGGTGACGGACACCCGCTAGTTAATGGCGGAAAAAACAGCAACCGTCCTTCTACGGCGGCAGACTTAAACGAAACATCTTTAGAGAATGCAATTATTGATATTGCTGCATTTACTGATGAGCGTGGTCTGTTGATCGCCGCTAGACCCCGACGATTGATTGTCCCTCCTGCTTTGATGTTCACAGCCGACAGGTTATTAGAATCTAATAATCGCGTGGCTACAGCAGACAATGACATTAACGCTATCCGAAACATGGGAGCAATTCCTGAAGGATATGCGGTAAATCATTATCTGACTGATTCAAATGCTTTTTTTATCATTACTGATATTCCTAACGGATTAAAGCATTTTGAGCGTACTCCTATGGAGACAAGCATGGACGGAGACTTTGATACTGGTAACGTGAGGTACAAGGCAAGGGAGCGATACTCTTTTGGAGTAAGTGACCCACTTGGAATTTACGGTTCACCCGGATCAAGCTAACGGATATGGGGGTGCTTTGCGCCCCCTTTCTTTCCTGACTAATTATTTTTTATTAAATATTAGACACTAGCCAAGACAGGAGAAATACATGGCTAATACTACTTTCACAGGTGCTGTGCGATCTGAAAGCACCTTCAAAACTGTAAGCAAGAATTCAACTACTGGTGCTATCACTGAAGTTACTACTGTTGGTGATGGGCCTGTCAGTCTTTCTGACGGAGACGTAACGCTTACCAATGCAACTCATAGCGGAAGAATTTTACTTGTACCAGATGGCGGTCAAGATAATACTTATACATTGCCAGCACCTATTGCTGGATCTGTGTTTAGGTTTATTTATGCTGGCGCAGCCGCTGATGCTACTGATGCAATTATTGTTACACCAGGAAACAGCAATTTTTATATTGGTGGTGTGACCTTATTGGATACAGATGGTGACTCAATCAGCAGTGTTTTTTCTAATGGAAGCTCAAATAGCAGCATTCAATTGAATGTGCCTGCGGGATTTGATGTGACTATAGTTGGTTTAAATACTACCAATTATCAAATCTTTGGAAATGTTACGAGTACCACTGCTCCTGCATTTGCTGATCAATAATAGGAGTCAATTATGGCTGATGCGGTAGCGACTCAAACGATACAGGATGGCGCGAAAACCGCCATCTTTCGTTTTACAAATGTAAGTGATGGAACTGGCGAGTCCGCTGTTACCAAGATAGATGTATCTTCTTTGTCTAATGATCCAATGACAGACAAAGCTTGCTCATCTGTTGTTATTGAAAAGATTTATTACCAAACCATTGGGATGGGGGTAAAGATATTTTTTGATGCGTCAACAGATGTCTTGGCGTGGCAGTTGGCTGCGGATTGGTCAGATACATTAGACTTTTCAGACTTTGGCATCCCAGATACAAAAGCTTCTGGCACAACGGGTGACATTCAGTTCACGACTGTTGGTCATTCTAGCGGTGATGTATATGTAATCGTCATGCAAGTGAGGAAGCGATATGACTAAACTTGAAATGTTTGTTAACGGTAACTTTGCTGATGGCGAAGAGGTTTACCAGATCGGAACAAAAAATAAAGATGGCAGTGGTCAAACTGCTGACGGTCAATATGATATTGTTGTTTTTGATCCAATGCGTAAAGCTGAGGCAGAAGCTAAGCTAAAGGAGCTTTCAAAGAGTGCTGACAAGCCTGCAAAGAAAAAAGCGGAAACGAAGGCGACTAAGAAAAGCGCGGAGGATTCTAAACCTGCGCCTAGAAAAAGAAAGGCTCCAGCAAAGTCAAAGTAATGGCAATAGCTAGACCTCAAACAGGTAAGCAGATAAAAAACTCTCCCTCTAAAAAGAAAAAATCAAAAGTTTCTAAGGTGATGGGAGAGTTTAAATCTGGAAAGTTAAAATCTAGTTCAGGCAAAAAAGTTACAAATAAAAAGCAAGCAATTGCTATTGCTTTGTCTGAAGCAAAAAGAAAGAAAAGGAAGAAGTAATATGCCAGATAAATTTCTTGCAGCGATAAGCCCTGCTTACGGAATAGCTACTGGAACAGGGCCGTATAGAAAACTTCTTGGGTCTTTAGGTCGCGCTCATTACGACAGACAAAGACAGAAAAGAGAAGACAAGAAAGCTGCTGAAATCAAAGCAGAAGAGATGAAAAACATAAGAGATCAAATAGCTTCGGCAAGCCAAATGTCAACTGGAGTTGGTCTTTATGATTCGGTTGGAATGAAGTCTGGCGGAAGAGTCAAAAAAAATATAGATGGTCGAGCCAGAAAAGGGAAGACTAGAGGAAGAATTATTTAGTGGCTACTAGCGGCACATACACTTTTAATTTAGACCTTGGGGATGCTATAGAAGAAGCGTTTGAACGTGCTGGCATGGAGCTTCGTAGTGGCTATGACTACAGGACTGCGCGAAGAAGCATAGATCTTTTAATGCTTGAATGGCAAAACAGGGGCTTAAATCTTTGGACTATTCAAGAGGGCAGCCAAGCATTAACTGCTGGGACTTCAAGATATACTCTTGATGCTGATGAGTTAGATATAGTTGAAGCTTGGATTAGAACTGATTCAGGAGATTCTAGTAAGCAGTTTGATCAAGCGTTAACTAGGGTTTCTGTGAGTCAATACGCCCATCTTTCAAATAAGCTTACTCAAGCAAAGCCTCTTCAGTACTGGGTTGAAAAAGACCCTGCTGCCATATCTATTAATTTGTGGCCTGTTCCTGACAGTGCGGCAACCTATACTCTTGGGTATTATTTTTTGCAGAGAGTTGAAGATACGGGAAAGCCAGGCTCAAACAATATGGATATCCCTTCGAGGTTTCTTCCTTGTCTTGTTTCTGGCTTGGCTTATAAGTTAAGTTTAAAGCTTGGCGGTCAAGCAGATAGATCAATTATGCTAAAGACGGATTACGAAGAGCAATGGAATTTAGCTGCTGATGCAGATAGAGAAAAAGCTTCATTGCAATTATCACCGGGAGGTTATTCTCAAGTATGAGTTATGCTGCTGGAAAATACGCTTTTGGATATTGTGATAGAACTGGATTTAGATATCCTATAAAAGATCTGGTTCCCCAAATAGTTAACCAAAAGCCAACTGGACTCAGGGTTGGAAAAGATGTTGTTGACCCAGATCAACCTCAGCTTCAGCTAGGAAAGCTAAGCTTGAACGACCCTATGGCTTTAAGAAACCCAAGGCCTGATACGGCTGGATTGGTTGAAAGCAGAAAGTTTTTTGCATTTGATCCTGTTGGAGGGGGCGTTACTTCTCTTGGAAGCAGGACGGTTGGTTTGGATATAGAGGCCGAAGTTGGACAAGTTACAGTGACTACAAGCTAATGGCGTGGACATTTACTACATTAAAGAATGCAATTCAAGATTACCTTGAAACAACGGAAACAACATTTGTTAATAATTTATCAATAATTATTACTCAAGCTGAGGATAGAATATTAAATTCAGTTCAGCTTCCTGACTTTAGAAAAAATGTTACTGGAACAACTACAGACGGCACTCCATACTTAACCATGCCTTCTGATTTTTTGGCTCCATATTCTCTTGCTGTTGATAATAGTGGATATGAATATTTACTTTTTAAAGATGTAAATTTTATTCGAGAAGCTTATCCGGCAGCAACAACGGAAGGAGTTCCTAAGTACTACGCAGTGTTTGACGAAAACACGTTTATACTTGGGCCAACACCCAGCTCTAACCTAACCGCAGAGCTTCATTATTTTTATAAGCCAGAATCTATTACAGCATCAAGCGATGGAACAAGTTGGCTTGGCACAAATGCTGAGAGCGCATTGCTTTATGGCTCATTGGTTGAAGCATACACATTTCTTAAAGGTGATGCTGATATGTTAAATATTTACATGACAAGATATAACGAAGCTTTGGCTGATCTTAAGAATATTGGCGAAGGTTACGATACTACTGATAGCTACAGATCAGGATCTATTAGACAGGCAAGGCAATAATGATTGAAGTTGGTACTAGTGGTGTTGGAAGCGTTGATGTAGTTACTACTAACAATGCAGGCTTACCCGTTGAGCATTGGGCGCAAAGAGCGACAAATACGATTGTTTCTGTTGGGGGCAATAGTCACCCAATAATACAGGAGCAGGCGGAAGCTTTTAAGGATCAAGTATTTCATGCAGTTAAGTACTACATGGATGAAGCTGTAAAAAGCGATAGAACAACTTTAATTGCTCAACTTGAGTTAAACGGT
>VTLG01014559.1_pt1 | contig 41195 bp, 62 predicted proteins | sample 4694571 | NCBI WGS metagenome assembly VTLG01 (sample SAMN12604809, study PRJNA352737) | marine metagenome | biome: ENVO:00000447; feature: ENVO:00000209|ENVO:00000569|ENVO:01000036; material: ENVO:00002151; isolation source: viral sequences binned using virsorter ...
GCTTTAATAAAACAAAGTGCTGTTGCTTCACAATGGACTGGGGGTTTTACTGCAATTCTTGGTGGTTATGTAAACCAATTATTATTACCTTTTAATCCTCTTATTTCTAGGTTATTGAAAGTTTTTGCAATGCCTATGGCTTTTACAGCCTCATTGTCAAAATGGTTTCACATGGTTTTTGAAACGTATTTTCATATGATAGAACTAACTATTACTTATCTTTGGGGAACACTTTTAAATCTTAAAGGTTGGTTCGAAGGATTATCTTTGGAACAGTTAGTAGAAAACGTACAAAAAGTATACGACTGGAGTAAAAGTTTTATTTCAGACTTAATCGATAAAATAAAAAATAAATTGTTTGGTGGGGAAGATAGTATAGGTGGTGCTATTAGTTCTGGAATGGAAACTGCTTTAAAACTTTTTATGTCTCCAATTGCTGTAGTCGATAAAGTTGTTGAAAAAGTAGGAAATGCAGCATCTAATTTTATGGATTTATTTGATGGTGATGAACATGGAAGTGCAACACCTTTGAAAGGTATGATGTTAGACAAGGTACAGGGTGGTGGCATACACGCAACTGCTGGGGGGAATTTATCAACAGGTGCGTCTGGATATGGTGGTGGTCTGCATCAAAATGCTACACCTACAACATTAGGAACTAGCAACGTAGATGCTGGAAATTCTAAACTAGATTTTGGAGACTCAAAACAAACAATTACATCTGGTATTCATAGTCATGATACTGCTAAAATAGTAAACAATTGGATAAGTGGATCAACAAATTATGGTTCATATATTTTTGATGAGTAATAAGGAGAAATAAGTGGATTCACCTATATCAGTTTTATTACGAGATGGTACACATAGTGGGGCTGATAATCATTTAGCTTTAAAAGTACACCAGATTGCTATTTCAATAGCAAGAGAACCGACACAAATTGCTGTACCGGGTGTTAGCCCACAACTGCAAGATTTAGGAACAGCAAGACCATCAATTACCATGTCTGGGATTATTGACACTATTGGACAAGACCCAGCCAATACTGGTTCTGATAACAATACTCCAGAAACTTGGGGAATGGAATACATTTCTGTAACTGATGGGAGTACAACTAAAAAATATTATATTCCTTATAAAAACTATTTAGAAGATAGATTAACAACATGGCTTACTAATACAGGTGGTATTGATTTACAAATAGAAATTGGTGATGCCACAAGACCAGTTGCAACAGGTAGTAGTAATTTAGCTACTGGTGGGGCTATATATAAAGTTGCATTAGGAAGAATGCAATTTACTCAAGAACCCGGAGCAGAAGATCGCTGGGTTTTTACTATGCAATTTATATCTGAGTGGAGAGAAGGGATATCTTAAAAAATGGCTTTAGCTTCTGTAGTATCTTATTACGATAATAGTACTATAACACAGCTAGATGGTGCTATATCTAGTACTCCAAGTGCTGGTGCCACAACAAGTGTTACAGTAGATTCAACAAATAATTTTCATGCTAGTCAATATATTGTTATTGATTCCGAAGAAATGACTGTTAGTTCAATAACAAATGCAACTCAAGTTGTTCTAACTCGTGGTGTTAATGGCACAACAGTCGCAACACATTCAGATGACGCTACTGTTAAAAGTGCTTCATTATGGCAAGATGTTGTACAACCCGGTACGACAAAATCAGCATTGCTAGACCTTGAAATTTCCGAATATCTTGGTTCTGAAAGAACAGCAAGAATTATAATTCAAAACGCTACGTCATCCCCTAAAGGGGGTAGTGGTGGGGCAGCACAAGGGGCATATACCCCAGTATTCAAATCATATACACCGATAAGAGTTCGTGATGGAGAAAATGGACATATTCTTTTTTATGGCATTGTATACAATGTAAAAGAAATCTATACTTCTAGGGTAGGAATGACCATTGAATTAAATTGTTATGATCATTTACATCTTTTAAAAGATGTCACAACTGCTGGTGAATATGGATATAACATCGATACTGCACAGGCTCTTAGTAAATTTGCTGACTACAATGATTCAGGTTTAAATGTTAGCAATTTTCAATATGCAAGTGCAGCATCATCTAGAGGGGGTTTGATAAAGTCCTTAATAGCACAAAACGTTAATATTGACAATATAACTTTTGCGAATGATAGTAATAGATTTACAGAGTCAGTAAGAAAATTCCAAGATAGTTTTACTTATCAATTAGGTGAACGAGGAAAAAAATCAGTATTAGCACATATACGAGAGTTGTCAAATGATGACCCAACTGCTGCAGCTGGGGGCAATTTTGGTTTTGACTACTATGGCGATCCAAATTTTACCTCAACAGCAACAAACCACAAACCAGCGTTATTTTTTAATTATTTTAAAAGGGGTAACAGACCTAGTACAGAACCAGAAAAATATGGTGCTAGATTTGCTCAACCATACACAGGATTTTTAAAAACTGGTAGATCACAACCAATACAAGATTTTGTTTTTGAAAACCCAAAAGAAGAAATTTATACTGATGCAAAGGTTACTTTTCCTAGTTTTTCTAATAGTACGACTACTTCTCGTGCTGAAAAAACAGTAGATTTTGAGTTATTACAAATATCTGACTATGCAATTGTACAATATACAACTTTGAATGAAGCATTGGATGACTCTGAAACAGCCATTGATGTATCTGATGCATCATCAGGTAATAGTGCTTCACAAGCCATAATAGCTGGTATGACTATTAGAGTTGACGATGAAGAAATGTATGTAAGTTCGGTTTCAACTAACACTTTGACAGTAGTTAGGGGTGTTAACTATACAACTGCTGCTGCTCACGATAATAGTACAGCAGTAAAATCAGCTTTTACTTGGGGTAACCCAAACAATTTAATGGATAAAAATTATTATGGTACACTACAGGCACTTCATGCCCCAGAAAGATTAGACGTACAACTTACTCAGTTAGATGGGGCGCACACTAATACAAGTAGTACAGCATTTACAGTAGATTCAACTGCTGGTATGTATGTAAACCAAATGTTATTTATTGCTACTAGTGCTACTGCTGGTGCAAGAGAATATATTTTTGTAACAGCAGTTAATTCAAATGGTACAGATTTTACTGCTACTAGGGCGCAATTAGGAACTTCAGCAGTAACCCACGTTGATAATTCTTATGTATTTTCCTATGACGTTGCAACAATGCAATATATTAGTAGAACAGATACCAGTGGTGGTAATGACATAACAGCTTCAGCCCCAGCGTTTGTTATGATCTCTGATGTTAGAAAAGCAATTATGGGGACAGCAACAAAAGAAGCCCATTTATCAGTTGGATCGATTGTTAGAGGACATTATAATTACCAAACAAATTTTACTATATTAAGTAGACCTAAAACGACACACCTAATAAAACGAACTTTAAATATTACTATAGGTTCTTCTAGCAACCCCAACAATATTAGAGAAGAAGTTGCTGCTAGATTAATGAGGAGTACAAGCGAGGTTACTCGTGGTATGTTTTTCTCAAATGAAAAACCTTACTATTACGTTGATGCTACACCTACAGCAGTGGGAAGTTCGTCATCAGCTACTGTACAAGGAACAACTAAGTATACAGAAACACTTACCTTTGGCAAAGTGCTTGTTACTACCCTTAATGAGGCTTTAGATGACTCAGAAACTGCTATAGATGTTATATCAAGCGATGAAATGTATGTAGGGCAAACATTCCAAATAGACAGTGAGAAATTTGTTATAACAGCTATAAATAGTTCTACCAATATTTCAGCAAACAGGGCGCAAAGTAGTACCTCAGCTGCTGAACACGACACTGGCACACAAATATATGACATATCAGCAAACCCATTAAATTTTGGCATTAGAATTGGAACAACTTTAAACGAATTAGATTCTAACTCAAAACCAACATCAACGTATGGTTATGCGTCAGCAGTTACGTCAACACAAGTAACTGGTACATGGGATACTGGGCAAATATCAACTAGTTCAGTAGTTCGATATTATGTACCGATTAGGGTTGGTGATATATTACGATTGCGAAACGATCTTACTAATATTGACCAAAATTGTATTATAACAAAAGCGTGTTACTATGAATTAAATGGGCAGTATTTTACACAGTATGAAGTAGCAAAATCATCAGATTCAAACGTTGATTTACCCATAAGAAGACTTTCTGGTACTGCTGCACTAGCAGAACAAATATCTAGAGATGGTAATTTACCAGTAACAGGTGAGGTTCAAGGTGCTAGTACATCATCGCAAATATCCCCAAACCCAGTAACATCAGTACAATGGACAGCGCCCGGAGAAGATAATGCTTATCTGTATAGATTACAAGCTGATGCAACAATAGGAAGTTTAAATTATGTTAAAGGTGATATGTTATTTGTAAACATAACTACGGGAGATATACATTTTGTTTCAGATGTTAAAGGTTCAAAATCAGGCTTATTTGATTTAGGGGATAATGATGGTGCTAACTGGACAAATTTATATGTAGAAGCAATTGCATTTGAGTCTACTAGTAATACTTATCAAGAATTTGCTGGTATACAAGCACCAGCTAACTATTCAAGTGGTAATAGTGATACTGCAAGATATGTTTTAACGCTACCAAGTTCCGGCCCAAGTGCTGACAGTTTTCTTCATTCAGATTCATCAGGTGTTTTGACATTCGTAGCAGCGTCAAGTGTTGGCGGCCCATCAGTAAATGGTGCTGGTACAAATCGTATTGCATATTCTAATTCCGATGGTTCAACTCTTAACTTTACAGAGCATCTTATGTTCGATGGTGTTTCAACTTTTCATGCAGCTAATGCTGGTGAAGCAGATGCACAAGGTGGATTTTATTATCCTAATGCTCGGTTTAAAAACACAGGTAGAAATACTGATGGTGGTGGAGGCATAGAGATATGGCACGATACATCTTCTCCAGCAGATAGCGACCAAGTAGGTTTTCTTAACTTTTATGGGACAAACTCTGCTGGAACAAAAGTTGAATATGCCCATATTCGAGCAATTAGTGATGATGTTACAGATAGTACTAGGGATGGTTCATTAGCTTTTAGGACAACTTACAACGCTTCTGGAACAACTGCTAATACTGATGCTACTCTTACAGCCGCAGGGGTATGGACTGATTCTTCTGATGAAAAATATAAAACATACGAGGGTACTGCTCATTCAATCTATGGTGGGACTGATGGTAAAGTTATTACTGACAAATTAAAATCATTAAATGTTGGTAGATATTATGGGAAAGGCACACCAAGTGATAAAATATCAACTAGTGAAAAGCACATAAGTCCAACAGCCCAAGATTTTTACGATTTGTTTGGTACTGGGACTGAAAAAACTGGTAAAGGATATACCACAACAAAAGAAATTAAAGATATAGATGGTAACGTAACAAGCACTTTCGAGCAGTATCATAACGCTGTTTTATCACCTAAAGATATGGCTGGGGTTGCATTAATGGCTATAAAAGAACTAATAGCCAGAGTTGAAGCATTAGAATCATAACTTATTGCACAATGAAACACATTCTGTTCTACTATATAAAACAGATTAAGAAAGGAACAAAATATGGCTCAATCATTTACTGTTAGTATATCAGATGATTTATGGACAGAATGTCAAACTGAACTTAAAAATCTTGCTACTGATAACGAAGAAGAATCATTAACTGTGGCTAGAATGAATATATATTTATCTGAAGTTGTATCATCAAGATTAAACTCTGCTATTCAAAAGAAAAAATTGCAAGAGTTTAGAAAGACACAATTCGGATAATGTCTAAAGGTGGAACCACGAAATGGAGTAGAAAACGTAGAAGAAAAGAAATACTACTCTATAAAGAATTACACCCATTAGCAACATTGACTGAAATAGGAGAACAGTTTGGAGTAACCAAACAATATATCTCCCAGTTTTTAAGATCAAACAATATAGTACAAGGAAAAGCAAAGAGAAGAAAAGACAGCAGACCTATTAGGTACTGTAAGCACTGTGGAAAAAGAACCCAAATGGCATCTTACGGAGTATATTACCCAGTAGTATGTCCAGAATGCAAGTTCTACCATAAAAAATTATTGGTACACTGTGCTTTTTGTAAAACACCATTTTACAGAGAAAAGAAAACCATAAGATATAAGTTCCAGAATAAAGAAAAGATGATTTATTGTAGTTTGTCTTGTTATCACAAAGGTGAAAAAGATGGGCTAACAAAGAAACGAACGAAAGCCGAAATATATAGAAACGCTTTATATGGAAATAAACAATAACCTTATAGAAAAATGGGAACCAAAAATTCACAGGATGACTCAAAATCTATTCATAGTTGGAATGGATAAAGAGGACATACAACAAGAATTACGAATCGCAATTATGAAAGCAGCAAAATCTTTTGATGACTCCAAAGGAGTTATATTTCACACTTACCTTCATACTAGTATGGTCAATACTATAAGAACGTTAATGACAAAAGCTGAAAAACGATTAGATCAAAAGTCATTAGATGTTTCATACGAAAACAATAGTGTAATTCCCTCAGAATTAATTAATGCCCTACGTGACCCTAAAAACTATGAGTTAGAAATTGAGGTTAACGATATTTTAGAGTCAAAAAATTTAACACATAGCGAAAAATCCTTCATAGAGTTACGAATGGAAGGTATGACTATGGAAGAAATAAGCGTTGATCTTGGTGAATCTGCATATAAAGTAAGGGCTGGGCTAAGAGAAAAGTTTACAGAAATAGGTACTGATGAGGAAACCACATAGAAAAAAAGGTCAGTTAACACGTAAAGTACCCCAACTTAATAATTATAAAGTTATTTGTCTTAATACCAAAACAAACCAATCTTGGGTAGAGGTTGAGTTGTTTTCTTTGAATGATGCTAAAGTATTTATTGACAACAATACGTTACCCAATGTAGAATACTACGTACTATTTAAAGAAAGCAATCGAGTTCTTTACAAAAAAGAGGGTTGAGTACGTGTCAAGTTTTGAATACATAGAATCTGCTGTTATATTTAATCTCACTAACAAAGAAAATTTACGTTCGTTCCCATATGCCACACAAGATTTTTCCATACATGGTGAAGTATATAAATTCCTAATAGACTTTTTTGACAAGCATGGTGAGTTTCCTGATGTGGCAACACTATGTCATAACTATCCTTATTTAGATAAAACAGCTAATTCAGTTAACTATGAATACGCTTTAGATATTTTTAAAGATCAAATATTACACAGAAAAGTTGTAAGTACAATTAATTCTGTTAGAGATACTGTAAAAACAGACCCCAAAACAGCTTTATCAAGGTTAATGATTGGATTAACTGACATAGAAGTATCAATCGATGAAGATATAAACTCTTTTAGTGAAAACAGTAGTAAAAGATTAGATGAATGGAGAGATCGAGCAGACATACATAATTCAGATGAGGGTATGATGGGTATACCAACATCCCTTATTAGTATAAATAATACTGGTGTTGGGTGGATGGGTGGCGATCTTATAGGTCTTTATGCAAGACCAATGATAGGAAAAACATGGATGGCTATTCATTCAGCAGCTACAGCTATTTACAACAAAAAAAGAACCTTATTTATTAGTGCTGAACAATCGGTATCATCAATAAACATGAGATTAGATGTTGTTTTGGGAAAATTAATGGGGTATGACTTTAATCATTCATCTTTAAGAAATGGTTCACAAATAGATGAATCAAGATACTTAGACTATTTAGAAGAAATCAAAGGGTTGGAATTACTGGTGTGTGATCACATTTCAGGTAGAGACTCTATAACTGTAGAATCTATTGCTAGTCTTGTTAGAAAACACAACCCAGAGTTTGTTATTATAGATGGGATTTATTTAATTGACATACCAAACAAGGCACAGGCTTCTTGGGAGAAAAACCACGAATTGGTACACGCAGTAAAAAATCTGGCGAAGGCTAGAAACATTCCTATTATGGTTATTACACAAGCTAACAGGGAAGCTAGGAATATATATGAACCACCTAAACCTAGTCACGTTGCTTTTGGTGATGGGCTTATGAGAGCAGCAGATGTTGTTCTTTCAATGTGCCAACTTGAAAACGATGAGTCTAAACGTATTTTAGAAGTACAAAAATATCGTGAAGGCGAACTTGCTGGTAAGTTATTGGCTATGGATTGGAACGTTAATAATGGAACTATTAAAGAACTTCCAAATTTTAATTTTAATGATTTTTAAGAAAGGAGAAAAATCATGGGTATTTTTAATTGGTTTGATAGTGGCAAGACAGTAGTTAAAACTGTTAAAGGTAAATATACAGGTAAACCACTTGATGTTACTGTTGATGATATACGTAAGAAATATATTATTGATGAACAAGGTCACAAAAACGAAATAGCCCTTTTCTTGAGGGAAAACTCGACAGATCGTAAAGCCAAACGAAAAATTATTGAGAATGCATAATGGATTGGCATTCAATATTACTAAGCTATGGGATAGATATTCAGTATGAGGATGAATTTAACATACTTTGTCCATTCCATGAAGATTCAGTTTCCTCATGTTCTATAAACACTGAAAAGGGTGTGTGGATATGTTTTGCTGGTTGTGGTCAAGGTAGTTTAAAATACTTTATCTACAAACTATCAGGTAGAAATTGGACTGAGTTAAACCAAGAGTTAGAAGAAAAAACTTGGGAAATAGCTGACTTTTCATTTCCAGACATGGAGATAGATACACAGGAACCACAGGAAGTAGAACCTTTAGAAGGTTTAAGTAATATTTTGGATGACCATTGGATTTTCGATCGTGGGTTTACTAAAGAATGTATAGATAAATGGGACTGTAAGAAAAACAGATATAACGATTTGTGTATACCAGTTGATAACAAAGATAACAAAACAATTGGGTATATAACAAGAAGACATGAAATGATTCCTAAATATATGTTTTCTAAAGGCTTTAAAAAATCAAGGGCGTTATTTGGTATAAACCATGTCGTAGATTCGGAGACACTTTATGTAGTTGAGGGTGCTTTAGATGCTATGTGGTTAGATCAAAATGGGTACAGTGCTATAGCAGTTCTTGGAGCAATAGTTTCAAAAACCCAGATAGATTTAATATCAACATTGAGACCATCTGAAGTAGTTATATGTTTAGACAATGATGAAGCTGGTCGTATCGGAATATCAAAGGCAACCGAAGATATGCGAAATAGATTTATGCTTAGTTACGTTGATCTACAAGAGTTTAAAGATGTACAAGAAATAAGAGACAAGGCAAGATTACAAGCTATAGTAGAAGATAGAAATTTTTGGTAAAGGAGAACAATATGCCAGATAATGAAAAATTTAAAATTTTAATGACAAAACCTAACGATATAGTTTATTTCACACCAGTAGCAAGTAGTTTCTATGAAAAAGAACACATAGAAGAATTAGAAATGTACTTTCTTGATGGGAGATACAAACTTAAACAAGAAGGTGAGGATGTTCAAGCAAGAAAAAGATTAGCTATGTGGGCATACGTTTACTTTGTATATCACGAAAATCGTGATAATGAAGAATGGGTTGAGAAAGAACTCGACTCAAAAAAGAAAATGTTTAAGGAAAACGTAGAAGATTTTAAGATTGTTGAATTTCCTTATGGGCAATGGGATAGAGAAACCAGAGTATATGCTAATAGACAGAAGTTTGACTCAGCTTGTGAATACAATCGTGGTTTAAATAAAAGTATTATTAAGTTAAGAAAATATGTTGATGGGCAATACACTAATTACTCAATCAGTGGTTTAGCAAATGAGGATAATGCCCAACAAGTAGCCACTGATATAATAGAAAACAAGAAAGATGAAATTCAAAACCTACAACCATTAATGGATTTTTATCTTGGGAAAAATGAAAGTAAGAAAGAAGAACCTAAACCAACAAAAGATGACGAAAGTTTTGAGTTATTTTAATGACTATAGTACGTAACAGTACCTTTTATGAGGATATTAAATTATTGCAAGAATGTTCACAGATAGTTGTGGATGTTGAAACTAATGGTTTAAATCCTCATAAAAATCAAATCTGTGGTATTGGGATCGGTGAACCATTTCATGGTGGCAAATCACAGTATTATCCTTTTAGGCACCATCAAGGTGAGAACCTAACCCAAGACCATTTAGACATTTTGATAGGATGTTTAAACGAACTAACTGAATACATTGGCTATAATGTAAAGTTTGATTTATCTTTCTTAGAACAAGAGGGTTTAATACTAACCGATAAAATTTTAACTGATGTAATTGTTATGGTAAGACTTACTGAACATTCGGAAGTTAGGGAGATGGGTTTAACACCAACTGGTAAAAGAAGGTATGGGCAAAAAGCTGTTGATTACGACATTGATACTAAAAAGTTTCTGCGATCTAACAAATGGCACAAAGATTTTTCAATGGCACCATCAGATATATTAGGCGAATACTGTAAAAAAGATGTGGAGTTAACAGCAAGATTATATCAAGATTCTTTGGAACTTATAAAGAAAACCGAGCAAGAACAAGTATTTGCCCTAGAAAAGGCTCTGACAAAGGTTTTATACAGTATGGAGTCCAAAGGTATCATTGTGGACAGAAAACACGCTGAAGGGTCGAAAAAACGCATTTTAGAACGTTTAAAAGAGATAGAGAGCCAGATATATTTACTAGCTGGTATGGAATTTAATATTTCAAGTTCACAACAAATTGATGCTATGTTTAAGACTATGGGTATTTACTCACCTGTAAAAACAGCAAAAGGTGCTAACAGTTGGAACGAAACAGCTTTAGTAAACATAAACAACCCAATTGCTGGTTTGATACGTCAATACAGAACATTAGATAAGTTGAATTCTACTTATATAGAACCTTATATGGATGCTGACATAATGCATACGACTTTTTGTAATTGGGGTACAACGACAGGTAGGCTTTCTAGTAGAAGCCCAAACTTGCAAAACATACCAAGAAACCATTTTAAACTGAGTAATATAGACTTAGATGAAAAAGGTATTGAAGAAGTTCGTGACAGAATACACGCTATGTTAAATTCTAAAGGAAACAGTGTGACAGTAGAGTTATCACCAGAGGTAATAAAGACTTGGGCATTTATTGGCGATGAAAGTTATGATGAAACTGATAAAAGCCAGATATCAATAAGGCGTTTGTTTATTCCAAGACCAGAATACAATCTTGTTTCTTTTGATTATAGCCAAATGGAAGTACGTGTTTTTCTAAGTTACTTTAGAAACGAGACTATTGATGAACTATTATTTAAAGATGATGTAGATTTTCATGGTGAAGCTGCAAAATTAGCTTTTAATGTTACGGAATCTGATGATCAGTTTAAGTTTTATAGACAAATGGCTAAAGGTATTACTTTTGGCACAATATATGGAATTGGGAATAATGCTTTAGCTAGACAATTAGGAACAACAGTAGATGAAGCTAGTAAGTATAAACAGAAATACTTTCAAGGTTTACGAGGTTCTAAAGATTTTTTTGAGAGAGTAGTAAAAACAGTTGCAAGAAGGGGGTGGATTAAGAATAAATATGGTAGAAAGTATGAAATACCAAAAAATTTAGGGTATAAAGGAGTAAATTACCTCGTACAAGGTACCAGTGCTGATCTTCTTAGTGAAAGAATGATAAAAATAGGAAAATTTTTAGAAAACACGAGAAGTTATATGCTTTTACAAGTACATGATGAGGTTATTTTAGAAATACACGATAGTGAACTTGATTATTTGCCAAATAAGATTCGAGAATTGTTGGAACAAAACAGTTTAGACATTCCTTTGAAGGTTGATATGGAAATATGTACTCCATCATGGGCGAGTAAAAAAGATTTACAACCAGCAACATACCAGACAAGTTTTAATTTTTAGAGAGGAGTTAATACATGAAAATGTCACAAGCAAAAATAATAGAGAATTTGGTTTACAGTTCTAAAGAGCCAGTACCATCTTGGGGGTTACAAAAAATTAACACCGAATGGGGTTGGTTAGGAACCTCAGCAGATAGAATAGCAAGAAAACTTGCTGAAGATGGCGTTTTAAACAGAGTCAGGCGTGGTAAATATGTATACTATACACATGGCGATAAACAATTAGGATTTGACTGGGAATAATTATGAAATATAATGAAGATAAAACTATAACAGAAGTTGAAGAATATATAAGAAATACATATGGTGAACACTATAGTGAGGGGGATATACAGACACTAGATTTTATTGAAGCGTGTGGGGATGCTATACCTTTTTGTAGGGCAAACATTTTGAAGTACGCTTCTCGGTATGATAAAAAGGGAAGTCCAAGAAAAGATATATTTAAGATAATACATTATGCTATGTTATTATTACATTTTACAGAAAAGGAGAACTAGAATGGCAAAGGTAGGAGTAAAATTAGGTTATACTAAAAAGATAGGGGATTTTGATTTTATAAGGGCTGATATTATTATTGAAGAAATTGACACAGAACAACCATTAGATATTCAATTAGGTAGTTCTGAAGATTACTTAAAAGCAATAATAGGAATGGCTAAAGAAAATATTAATGCCCAATACAAACAACAGAAAAAGGATGCTGAATGACAAAAAAAGTAAAACCCATAAACTTTATTCGTGGTGACAGTAAAGAATTAGAGTTTGGTCGTATACCATTCAACATAAGAATTTTAGACGATATGATCGCTGGGGGGATACCAAGAAAACATTTTACTATTATAAGTGGTATGCCCTCTGTTGGAAAAACGTACCTTGCATATAAATTAGCAAGAAGCGTTATTAACGAAGATAAAGAGAAAGTTTACTGGATAGATGCTGAAGACTCACATCAACCAAGTTGGGCAGAACACTGTGGTGTTGATACCACTATGCTTCAAGTATTTCAGCCAACACACGCAGAAGAAGCATACGAAGCTATTAGATCAGCGATACACGACAACGCTAGTTTAATAGTTTTGGATTCTATAGCTTCTTTAGTGCCAACAGCAATGTTAGAACAAGACTTTGAGTATAACCCTATAGGGTTGTTAGCTAGAAGTCTAAGTGCTAATTTACCTAAAATTGCTGCTGATCTTAGGGAGTCTCAGAACTCTACTTTAGTTGCTATAAACCAATTGAGGTCTGCTATATCTCAATATGCCCCAGATACTCTTGTTGGGGGAAGGGCGCAATCATATCAGGCACATTTAATGTTAGAGTTAAGGAAAGAAGGGTACATGACTGTTGATAAAGAACGTCAAGGTCATTACATAAGAACTAAGTTAACGAAAACAAAAGTTGGTGGGAAAACAGATAGTTCGGTTCTTATACCATTTCATTATGAGGGTGGGATTGACAACGTTGAGATATCAATAGAAGCTGCGTTGAAAAAGAAAATCATTCAAAATTCTGGGGCTTGGTACTATTACCAAGATAATAAAATACAAGGTAGAATTAAAGTAAAAGATTTTTTTGATGATAACCCAGAACTTTATAAGGAACTAGAAATTGAACTTGCCACATAAAGATTTCACTAAACAAGAGCAAACAATTGCTAGTGTGTTAGATGAACTTGGATTACGATATGTTCAACAAGAACAGTTTTTTAATTATTTTGTAGATTTCTGGTTACCAGAATTATTGATGGTTGTTGAGGCTGATGGTATGTATGGTCATTTTGGAAAACGTGAGAAAAAGCGAAATGAAGCATTGCTTACTGTAAGTGTTATAGATCATGTATTACACATTAAAGCCACAAGCAAAAAAGAAATAAAGGAAATATTATGCAAGGAGATCGACAAGATATCTGGCTCGTTGACTTAATTGACGAGCATTTGTATTCGACATTCAATCCACCAACAAAAGGGGTATTTTATCCATCTACACTAAGTAATAAATGTGATAGGGCAGTTTGGTTGGCTTATCATGGGCATATGCCAGAACTACCACTACCTTCTAATTTAGCAAGAATATTTCAAAATGGTTCTTCATTAGAAGATAGAGTGTCTAAATGGTTTACCGATCTGGGAATTTTACAAGATCGAGAGGTAGTTGTTAAAAATGATGACCCACCAATCTCAGGTCGTATAGACTTTATAATAAACCACAAACATTATGGACTAATGCCAGTAGAATTAAAAAGTATTAACACTGCTGGTTTTTCTAAACTAAAGGGTGCCAAAGAAGATCACTACACACAACTTCAAATATATCTTAATTTAGCTGAGTACCCAATAGGTACAGTTTTATATGAGAATAAGAACGATCAAAAGATAAAAGCATTTTTTGTAGAACGTGATGAGGAATTTTGGTCTATGATGGTTAGAAGATGTTTAAACATCTCTAACATGAAAACTTTACCAGAAAAATGTGGTGGTTTATTCTACTGTAATTGTAGGCAAGTAAAAGGGATAGAAGTATGAGTTGGGATAGTAAAACTATTATAGATGACGTAACTAAAGAATATAACAAATATGAACTCCCTAGTTTTGGTGATGAGGAAGAAATACCATTTGAGTCATTACGAGATTGTAGCAAAGAAGAACTACAAAATTTATTTTTCCAATTCTCGCAACAAAAAATTTATATTGAGGAAATAAAAGCCATTCGAGAGTCTGAATTACACATACAGCAAGGAACCTATGATCAGGAATACCAAATTGCTTTATACAATATTTCTAAAGAATATAAAGATAAAGGCATAAAGAAACCAACGCAAGACGAATTAAAAGCTGAGGTTGTGGCAAGAAACGAACAGTTAAGGAATATGAATAAAGAAATAATACACAATAAAAGTTTATTAACTAGGATAAAAGGTTTGTCAGAAAAAGTTTCTACTAAGTACTTTACCACTAAAGATTTTTTAAATAGGTTATGAATTATTTAGGCATAGACTCATCAACACAGGCTATTCATTGTGTCGTTATAGATGACAAAGAACGTCTTATTTCAACACAAAAGTTTTTTAGTAAAGGCAAGAAAACCTTAGACAGATTCCCAGAAATGATGATAGGGTTTTTTGATTTTATTAGTACAATAAATAATATATCATCAGTTGCTATAGAGGATTCAATACAGGCTCGTAATGGAGTTACAACGAAAACATTAGCAAGAGTTGTCGGTGGTGTTCACACTTGTTGTGTACTGAGTGATATTGAAACTGTTTTAATACATTTAGCGACTTGGAAAAAAGAAGTTATTGGTAGAGGAAATGCTACCAAATCAGATATATTAGAATTTGCTATAGAAAAGTGGGGAAACAATTTCCCAGAACAAGATTATGCCGATGCAGCTTGTGTCGCATTATGGAATAAGAGGAGATCAAATGGCGAAAAGTGTTAAAAAATTACGACCAGAAATACAAGTAAATTTTTACGATCCATTAAAGAAAGAAAAAAAAGAATATAAAGATACATTCCCAGATGACTTACCAACCCTTGAAGATGTAAAACAAAAACATGGTACTGTAGTTTGGTGTCAGTACACAGGTTGTCGCAACTATCAAGAAATAAAAGATTTACAAAGAACCTCTGGAAAGTTACTAAAGAACCGAACTTACAAACCATTAGCAGAACAAGAAGCGATATGGTCAGGGATATGTACAAGGGATGAAATTGGTATGGCATTTAATGTTGTAATTACATCAAATAATAATAAATTTAAAGTGCCACATTGTTTCGTAGCTTCCACAAGAAAAACAGGTCATATTGACTTCAGTAAATTTCTCAATAGTGATGGAAGCCCTATTGGTGGTAGCATTGAAAGTAGACCAGCAGATTTGTCTGGGTATGACATACTTCAAGGCAATAACATCTGGGGTGTATAATGCCTAAGAAAACACCAGATAGTATTAAACTCCAAGCTATGGAGTTGTTTGTAACAGGTAATTATACTGCTAAAGAAATAGCAGAAAAAATTTCAACGAAAGATCATAAGATTAAACCAGTTACTATTTATGCTTGGGCTAGGAGAGAAAACTGGAACGAAAGAGCAGTAATAGCTAAAGTTGAAGAACAAGAGAAAATCGTTAAAAACGATGCCAAAAGGTTTAACCAGCTTCAAGAAAAACAACTTGAAGCATACACAAAATTAGCAAACAAGGGAGCAGTTTCGCTTGACTACCTTGAGTTTGACAAGGCTTTAGACGCTTCTAGGGCAATGGATTTAGGTATAAGAGGACAGAGAGACGTAATGCAAGGCATGGTAAACTTGCAGTTCGTTCAGGATTTACTAGGTATACTGGTAGATGAAGTGAAAGACCAAGATCAGCTTAATAGAATTGCGACTAAAATGAAAACACTTGTTCAAAGTCAAGGGGAATAATGGCGAAAGAATTAATCACAATAGAATCAGCTTTTAATATGCTTTCTGACGCTTTAGTAGAACAAGAAAAATATCAAGTTGGTTCGTTTAGAGATTTCCTACAAAATGTTTGGTGTTATAGTTATGACAACCCAGAGTATTTTCAGGCTTGGCACGTTGGTGTTTTAGCAGATGATATAGAAGAATGTCTTGAAACTGGAATGAATTACTTGGCTGTTTTGCCAAGATTTCATTTTAAGTCAACAATACTTGGACACGCTTTTTCTGTTTGGCGATTAATGTCTGCATCAAGAGATTCAAGTATTTTGTATTTATCGTATTCTGATACTATGGCTCGATACCATATATCAGAGATAAATAAGGGTATATCAAGAAATCCGATCTTAACAGATTTAATAAAGAAACGAAATGCCCAAGCAGACTTTTCTGGTAGATACTATATTAATAAAAGACCAGTAGAAGTTATGCATGGTGGGTTGTTTTCATTCAAAAGAGGTATGCACGTTAATGGTGCTTTGATTGCAGATGACATACTTAGAGACCCTGAAAACCCATTAAACTTTGGGCAAATAACTAAAGTAGAAGATCACTTCATGACTGAATCTTTGTTTATTCCATTAAAGGGTGTACCAGTTATTGTTTTGGGAACCCCTATGATGCCCGGTGACTTGATAGCTAAACTACAACAAGATAAAAGATTTAAGTCTAGAGTGTTACCAGCATTAGACCCAATACCCGGTAGAAGGGTGTTAATGCCAGAGTTATATAGTGAACAATGGTTATTAGATCAACAATCTGCTAGACCAAAATCATTCGCATCAGAATTTATGCTTACCCCTCATTTTGCAACAGAAGCATATTTTGATTCAGAAGATGTAGACAAATGCATTGATAATACTTTGCGAAACCATTCACCAAATATGGAATTTCATTTAGAAGTTGGGGATGAAATTTATGGTGGGTTTGACGTTGGTAAAAAACGACATCCATCACACTTAGTATTATTTAGAAAACGTGGTGAAAAGGTTGAACAAGTACATCAATCATTTTTACAAGGTTGGTCTTACAGTGACCAGATAGCTTACCTAAATGAAGTAGCTGAAAATTATAATTTATCTTATGGGTTTATAGATAACACCAGAGGTGAATTAGAAGATAGGGGTTTAGACAATAGATGGAGAGCCATGCATTTTACTGCTAAAAGTAAAAGGACAATGGCACAAGTATTAGAAACATTTGTTCATTCGAACAACTTAAAAATATTAGATGATGAACGACAAAAACAATCTTTACTTTCAGTAAGTAATGACTTAAAAGCACCTGATACCCCTATGGGGCATGGAGATGCATTTTTTAGTATTGCAATGGCTTGTCAGGCTATACATGATCGCAATGCTTATAATTTTTCTAGTTTAGGTTCAGCTTCCGATTGGTTTGGTGATAATACACCTCAAGATAATTCACAGAAAGAGTTTGAGTCAAAGTTTAAACCTGTTAATGAACTAGCAACAATAGATGGCGCACCAGACCCAACTTGTACTGATGTAGCGTGTATACCATCTTTTTGGGTTCCTGAACGAGGTTTGTGTTTATATTGTGGTTATCGTAAAAAATAGGAGGAAAAAAGTAATGACAACTGTATCAGTAGTATCTGAACAAGCAGAAGTTATATTAAATCATAGATATTATCTTAAAGATAATAACAATCAAGTAGTAGAAGATGCTAGTGCTATGTTCAATCGTGTGGCAAAAGCTGTGGCTGCCATCGAAAACCACTACTATACTTTACCTGTGGAAGCAGATTTAGTGGCGTTAAATTTCTGGACAATGATGAAAAACTTAGAGTTTGTCCCCAATAGTCCAACACTAATGAATGCTGGAACTGAACAAGGAACGTTGTCAGCGTGTTTTGTTTTACCATTAGAAGATTCTATGGAAGGGATAATGAAAGCTGCGACAGACAGCGCTATGGTGCAAAAGTTTGGTGGGGGTACTGGATTTGCATTATCTAAGATAAGACCAAAAGGCGATAGCATTAAAACTACACATGGAGTAGCTTGTGGGGCAATTGAAGTATTAAAAACACTTAGTAGAGTTTCATCAATGATAACTCAAGGGGGAAAACGAGATGGGGCGAATATGGCAGTTATGTCGGTTTATCATCCTGATATTCTTGATTTTATTTCTTGCAAATCTGTTGAGGGCGATATCCATAATTTTAACATATCAGTAGGTGTTGATTCTCATTTCATGGAGTGTGTGGTAAATAAACTAAACTACAACTTAATCAATCCAAAAGACAATACTGTTGTTGGAGACTTACCAGCACAAGAAGTATTTTACAGGATAATTGAAGGTGCTTGGCGTAATGGTGAACCGGGCATGGTATTTTTAGATACAATTAATCGTGACAACCATGTTTCAGATGTTTTTGGCGATATGATAGCAACCAACCCTTGTGGTGAGCAACCATTATTGCCAAACGAAAGTTGTAACTTGGGATCAATAAACTTAGACAAATTCTTTATACCTTATGAAGGTGGCTTCAAAGATGTTAAAAACAGATGGGAAGGTCAAATAAACTGGGAAAGACTAGAAGAAGTTACTAGACACGCTACTAGATTCTTAGACAATGTTATTGATGCTAACTATTATGCAACACCTGAGATTGAAGAAATGACGAAATCCACTAGAAAAATAGGGTTAGGTGTTATGGGATTTGCAGATTTATTAACACAGTTACGAATTCCATATAATTCTGAGTTAGCTAGAACTGTGGGCAATAGAATTATACATCAAATTAGAATGTGGTCTGACAACGAAAGTATACAATTAGCAAAAGTTAGGGGGGTATTCCCAGCTTTTAAAGATAGTAACTACAATGCAGATCAGGAATATAGAAACCACTGTAGGCTTACAGTAGCACCTACTGGGACTATTAGTATGATTGCAGACTGTTCTAGTGGAATTGAGCCAACATTCGCATTGGCTTGGAAGAAGCAAAACATTCTAGAAGGTAAAACACTAAACTATATAAATAGTCATTTTGAATCCGATGCTAGAAAGTATGGTTTTTATTCAGAAGAACTTATGAACTATTTAGCTGAGGGTGGTTCTTTACAAAATGCAAAATTTAAAATGCCTGATTGGGTAAAACAAGTATATGTAACAGCCCCAGAAATATCACCAAAAGATCATGTGTTAATGCAATCTGTTTTTCAAGAACACGTTGATAGTGGTATTAGCAAAACAATAAACTTTCCTAACAACGCTACTCTTGATGATGTCGAACAGGCTTATATGTTAGCTTGGCAGTCTGGGTGTAAAGGTATAACAGTATATCGTGCTGGTTCTAGAGATAAAGAAGTATTAGTAAAAGGAACATCAGAAGAATCAAGTACTGAACCATGTTGTGAAAACCAATACATAGTAGAAGAATCAGGTTGCCAAACTTGTAAATCTTGTGGTTGGTCTGCTTGTCTAATTGCATAATCAGTAAATAACCACAATAATAGTATAATATAAATAGAAAAGTATAGGAGATGTTATGGCTATAGGCAATATTTTAGATGGTGGAGACCAACAGTATGTAGCTGTTAAAGACACCACAGGTACTTGGAGAGTGTTAAATACTTGGCATAATGATTTAAAATTATTAGATGCTGACTCTGATATACCTGATGATTCTGAAGCAATAACAATTTTAAGTGAAGGTCAATTTATTGCTTTAATAAAAGAAGCTGCAAGTCAAGGTGTTTTATCGAACGCTACTTTCAGTGCTAATACAGAAGAACTAGAGAATGAATTGGCTAATGTTTGTAACGAACGAGATCAGTTAAAAGAAGAATTAGATAAAGTTAATAGTATCCAAAGTAAACCAAAACGTTCGGAGAAATACGATCTAAAGGAAAAGGCTATGGACAGCATACTAAAACTAGTTTCAATGCAAGACATGGCTGATCTAAGTAAGGAATAAACATGAAATTATCGGACTATATGCCACAACTTCCACAGTTAACTGAACGGATGACAACAGTCAATCGACAGATTTCAATGTTGGATATGTTTAAATCAGCTGGAGATGTAGGCGCACCACCACAAATAGGGCTAGATACTGTAGTAAATTCTATGGTAAGAAATTCTATTCAACATAGAATGCAACTTATTCGTGATGTTCAGACTATCGTAATGTCAGTTGAGGAAATTCGTGGGCCGCTTAATCACATTACTTCAGAAGTATTTAGAAGGGGTTTGCATTTTGCATCAACTGTAGAAAACCCAGACCCAATGCAAAAAGAAAAATTAGAGGACATTAGAGATAGTTGTAATATCTTTGGGCAATCTTTAGAAGAAGTATTACGACAATTCCATCATGATTTAATATCTTTAGATGATGCTTTTTTGCATTTTAGCAAAGAATATAAAGATTTAGGTAATGGAAAACTAACTTCAAGGTTATTAGAAATACGTAGATTAAATCCAGCAATGGTTGAATTTGATATTGACGCAGAGGGTTTACCAAAGAATGCTAACTTCCTTTGTCCTATACATAGAGAAACAGCATATACAAAAAGAGGTAAATGCGAAAATGATGATTGTGATATTGAATTACAGCCAGTAATGTATAAATTAAAATATAGAAACAAAGAAACATTCCTACTTGAAAATGAAGTAGTACACTTATCTAAGTTTAGTCCAAGTGAAACTTATGGATGGAGTCCAGTACTTACAATCTTTGAAAAAGCATTAACATTAATTGGTATGGATAAAAACCTATTCAATTACTTTTTCCAACGTAAGATGCCAGCAAGTATGCTACTTATAACAACGGATGATCCAGAATCATTACGTAGAGAAAGAGAACATATCGCAGCACAAACAAGGGCTGATCCTAACTATATCCCAATGGTTGCAGTTTCATCTAGAAACCAAAGGGGTAGAGTAGATATGGTACGTATGTTTCATACTTTACAAGAAATGGATTACTTACCTGTTAGGCAAGAGATTCGTGAAAGAGTTGCTGCTATATGGGGCGTTACAGCTTCTTGGCAAGGCGCACCAGAAGCATTTGGTGGGTTATCTAGCCAAACACAACAGTTAACTGTTATGAGTCGTGTTGTAGAAGCTGACCAAAGATTGTTTACCGAAAAAGTATTTCCACAATTAATTAAATGTTTAGCCATAACAGACTTTGAAATTGAGTTACCACAACCAGAAGAAAAGGCTGAAAACACTAAATTGTCTTTTGCTATGCAGAAAATAAACATAGCTTCACAGTTTTCAAAGTTAGGGTTTGAAGTATCACTAAAAGAACAAAATGCTGATGTTATTGATGCTGAGTTTGTGGTAAGTGGTAAGGCAACTGAAACAGCTAACCTTGCTGAGGAAAAAACAAAACTAGACATTGAAAATCAAAGAAAACAAATGGAGCAACAAGAAGCCCAACAACAACAGCAAGAAGCCCAACAACTATTTGGTATGGAAGACGATACCCCAGATATGGATGAATTGGTACCAGATCGTTCTGCTGATAGAAAGTTTAAAGGTAGAACTGGGGGATTAACTCCTAATAGTGCTGACAAAGCACCTAACGAAGAACGAGATTTAGATAGTTATGCTGAAGCTAGAAGTATGGAACTATCTAAAAACTGGATAGATACTTTAGTAGAAAAAGGATTTACAAGCCCTTTGATTAAAGAAGTATCACCTGATCTTAAACAAATGTGGTTTTCTCAAGACAACATTGACTATGTTGCTCAACTATCTAGTGATGGAGTTGGGTTTATTGAAAAGGCTACTTTCAGTAATCCAGAGGCGTTTAAACAAACTAAAGAACAACCAAAAAGCCCTAACCCTATTAAGGTAGACTTAGATGAAATTTAAAAAAGATTTCGGTGGGACAGTTGTTACGTCAGCAGATTCTGGAACTTTTACTCCTACTTATGGTGGGCATAAAAAGAAAAAGAAGAAAGATGGCATAGATCGTTTGAACGGATTTATTAATAATAAAACCCCAACGTTACGTATGTATAATAAGTCTTTAGTAGCACTTACTAAATGGATTGCAAAACAAGAAGATAATGAACAAAAAGATAAGATGAAGAAAATAAAAGAAAAAGAAAAACATGAAGAAAGTGTTGATGAGGCAGCACCATTTACTGGGCATTCTGATTTAGCACTACCAATATTGAATTATGAAAAATAATAATTGCCCTAAATGTAATGGACTAATGTTCTTGAATGAGGACAAAGATTTACACTGCTTTATGTGTGGGAAAACAATTGTACTGACAGTCAGGAGAAGTTATGATGAGAGAACAGGGGATTTACGATATAATAAAGTGGAGACAAGAGGGGAACACATGGGAACAGATTTCGGAGAAAGTATACGAAGATTATGGGATAAAAGTTCACAGGACAACGATTCAACGTTGGCACGACAGGTCACTGGTCTCGGTACAGGACTTTACGGAATCAGAAGGCATAGAAGATACATTTGAAGATAAGATAATAAAAGCTGATAGAAGGATTGAATACCTTAAATCAGAAGCATCTTTTTACCGAAAACTTTACAATACTGTTACTAAACAGTCAGCTAAAGAAGATTTATTATTAGATATCATCCACGATATCTCCCCTAGTTTTAAAGAAGTTCCAAAGATACCCTACAAACAAATCAAGGGTAAAGCAGAACATTCACAAACAGTTATAGCCCCACTAACAGATACCCACATCGGAGAGTACATCAACGAAAAACAAATGATCGGTATGAACAAATACGATATGGAATTGTTCAACAAACGTTTGTATGGGTGGGCAAATCAACTATTAGCGTTAGTCAACTACAGAAGAAACATAGCTAACATTGATACTCTAATTATTCCCATGTTAGGAGATATGATCTCTGGTGATATTCACGATGAGTTAGCAAGGTCTAACGTAGAAAATAATATGATGCAAATGTTAAAGGGAGCATACTTAATCTCCCAAGCTATTCTATTATTAGCCCCACACTTTAAAGAAATAAAAGTCCCATGTGTTGTTGGTAATCATGGTCGCATGACACATAAACCAGTAATGAAAAACAGAGTAACTACCGACTGGGATTATATGTTATACCAGTGGATAGCAGCATTTTTAAAAAACCAAAAGCATATAAAGTTTGAAATACCAGAATCCTTTTTTCATATCTTTAATGTGTATAACAATAGAGTGTTAATAATGCATGGGGATAGTATTGCTGGTGGTGGAAGTAGTATGTCCATATCAAAAGCAGTATCTAATTTACGAGGGGCATTACAATATAAGAACAACCTTAACACTGAGTTAGGGGTTGATACTCAAGAACTAAACCATTTTGATACTGTATTTATGGGGCATTTTCATAGAGTAGATGAAATGGACATTGGGACTGGGGAGTTACACATATGTGGATGTATAAAAGGGGTTGATGAGTTTGCTTTACAACGTTTACACGTATCAGCAAAACCAAAACAAATAGCTACGTACTGGCATCCACTTCATGGTTATCTAGGAAAAGAAGTTATTTATCTATCAAGATATGATCAATCAGATAATAAATTTGATGATAATATAAATTCGACTTGGGCAAACATGATTTTTTAGTATAATAATATTATGATACTACAATTTAAAAAACTTAAAAGAGTTTTAAAAAGGTTCCAAAAAGTCGAACCTCAAATGTTTGACAATATTGGATACCTAGTTTTCAGGGAAGCACAAGAGACTTGCCCTGTAGATACTGGTAGATTAAAAGCATCTGGTACATACAATGCAACACCTTATGGTTGGAACATTGAATATAAAGCACCTTATGCAATGGAAGTTCATAGTGGTATTAGGAGAAAACCTAAACCGAACCCATATGAATCAAATGTTAGGGGGCATATTAGAAATGGTTCTTATGTCCGACCACATTTGAGAACACAGAAAAAAGATGTTAAACCAATGTTTATATCAGGTTTAAACACATGGAGAAATATAGATACAACAAAACCAATAAAAGCAAATGGTTGGTTAGAGAAGGCTTACCAAAAAATAAAAGGGGAATTACCATTTCAAATACAAGGTCAATTCCCAGATTCGATAGTAAGGAGTAATAGGAATGGATATTAATAAAGTATCACAGACACAAGAATACATCATGGCAAGGCATAGTAGAATGGTTGGTAGGGTCTTGGACTTAGTAGAAGCTAGTCTACCTGAAGGCAACCAATGTGAAAAGCTAAAGAAACTTTTACAACAACCACTATATGATTTTCGAAACGAAATGATCGATTTAGATTCTAAGGGTATTCCTGAAGATGACAAATAAAAAACCCCTCAACTAGAGGGGTTCTTATAATTTTTCTTAGTAAGGAATTTCTTCATCTGGTTCGATTGTTTCTCCCATCTCGATCATCTCGTAGTAGCCATTACCACCATACTTAGACCATCCACAGAAGCACCTAACTAAACCATCATGGAAATCACATACCATACAGACATCAGCCCCACAATGGGGGCTATAGTCATATTGGTGTTCACAGTTCATTCTCTCACTCCTTTTTTAGTTATTTAAATTAGAAAAAGATTCTAAAATTTCTACATACTCATCAATGGATTTTTCTGGTTGATAAAATTGAATTTTTTTCTTGTCAGAATCTGAAACTTCATAAGAATCATAATAAGCATATTGTGAGGTATATGTTCTTGTTGAATATCTTTTAACTGGGAATATATATACATAAGGATGTTTTCCAGTTAATAAATCAATCCAAACTTTAGCATCAATTGATTGAATAAAATCTTTAAAAGCTTTTAATGTTGGTTTCCATTCTTCTTCAGTATAATTATCAACAATACTCATAATAGCATTTGGTATAAGTTGGTTTCTAAGTGAGTTAGCCCAGTTTATTTGTTTTTCTGAACCCTCAGTAAGAGTTGGAAGATGGACAATCTTTAAAACAGCATCCAACACTTTTTGAGAATCAGCTTTTTTGCCTGATATAAAACAAGCCTTACAAACTCTAGTTTCATGAAAAGCTATGTTTTTAGCAATGGTGGCTTTTTGCTGACGTTCTCTAGGCATACTAACCTCATGACCACATTTGTGGGTAACTGTATATGTTTTTTCTATTGTACTAACCATTATTCCACTCTCCCTTCGAGTCTAGCAGTTTCCTCACGACAAGCCTCGCTTAAAAATTCGACTGCTTGGCACAAGTCTGCATAACTCATTTTTTCAAAGTTATAGTGATAGCCCTTACGACCAAAGGCATATTTATGTTCTTCATAAAGATAAATTTCTAAATCTTCACGAGAATAATAATCCTTGTCTAAAATGTCAGCGTGGTTTGGTAAAGTTGAATTATTTTGAAGTTCATCCTCAAAAACATCAAAATTATTTTTAGAGTTAACTCTAGCTGTTCTTGTATTTGCCATATTTCACACTCCTTTTTATTTACTATAATCATAGTATAACACAATAAATCTATTTGTCAACACTTTATTTAATAAATAAAAAACCCCTCAATTTAGAGGGGTCTTTCATATAGTCATAAAGAGAGGTGAATCTTTATGCCATGTTTGTCATTGTATAATGCCAATCCCTTTTCATTTGTTCTGGGTCTTGTTTCCAAGAGTTTAAAACTTCTTCTTCTGTCTTTTCAAACTCATGACAAATGGAAGTCATTACCATTTGCTTTGATTCACTATCCAGTTCAAATTTAAAATTTCTTTGTCCATTCTCCATTTAAATCTCCTTTGCTATTTTTTTAGAAATACAAACTCCCTTGTAATACACTTTGATCTCACGCTTGGGGGGAAAATACCCCTTAGCATTAATCCTGTCAATTTCCTTTTTAATTTCTGTGTTTATCATAGTCACCTCACTACAATTCATACTAAATTACAAACAGTATATACTTAATTATTTAAAATGTCAACAGTTTGTTATGCAAATAGTTATACACGTTTATTTATAAATGTACAAAATAGTACATTTTGAATAGGAAATTTGAATTTCGTTAGTATAATAATAATGACGTTTTTTGTATAACGTTATATTTATTATATTTTGTCAATAGGTCGGATGGCTAAGACCAACCTTTTTGATATGTTTAAACAACATCTGATTGGAGGTATACATATGTCAGATGAAGTACAACAGTCCAATGAAGGGGTAACTTTAGCACTAAGTGCAGTAGCTGAGGTTCTTTCTAAAATGGATGAACGATTGGCAAAGCAAGAAGCTGAGGAAATCAAAAAGGCAGAGTTAGCCGAAGCTGAATTGCAAAAGTCCGAATTAGCAGAAATGATAAAGAGTATCGTTTCTCAAGCAGTAGCAGAGTTTACAAAAGCAGACGAAGAAGAAGATGATCAAGATGAAGAAGATATCGATGATATCATAGAAGAAATCGAAGAAGAAGAAGCAGAGGAAGAAGAAGAAATAGATAAAGCAGACGAAGATGACGATGACGAAGAAGAAGTCGATAAAGGAAAATACATGAAATCCAAAGACTCTAATTCTGAAATTGCTTCATTAAAGAAACAAATAGCTGAGTTACAATCTGGAATTGATGAGAAAATCCAAAAAGAAGCTGATACAAGACTTCGAAAATTAGGTTTCCGAGAGGAAACTGGTCTTAAAGCACCTGAAATTGTTCGATATGACACAATGGGTGTTGAGGATACAACCCCAATACAGAAATCCGAAGAACCAACTAATGTAGTAGAACAACTCGCAAAGATGTCTTATACACAACTTCGAACTTTACAACATAAAATTCAATCTGGTGATACCGATGGAGTTCCAAGAGAACTAATCGAAGGCTAATCACTTAAAAATTATAGGAGAAATATATAAATGGCTAATCCAAGTTTATCAGAATATTTAGCCCAGTCTCAAAGAGGATTGTATCAATCAGTATTTGGTGAGGATTTCTTATCCAAGCAGTCATACTTTACAGTTGACACATCGACAAATATTTTTACAACTACCTTCGGTAGAAAAGTCTTTGAAGCGCTAAATAACAAAACAAGATTTTTTAACGCATTACCTAAAACAGTTTGGGGAAATACAGCTGGTTGGAGAATACGATCCGATCGTGGTTCCAACAGAAGTTTACCAATAACTGAAACTGGAAGTCTCCCAACTGTAGACGTCAGTGCTATTCAAACAGTTAGTTCACTACCTAGAATCGTTGGTACCACATTCGGTGCTTCCGTTAAAGCAGTATTTACTGCTGGTTTAGAGGGTGGTGTTGGTGATGTTCTCGGAATGGAATCTGAGAATGCAGAAAGAGACCACATTAAAGAAATTGGTCAACAAATGAACGCTGGTACTGCTTTCTTAGCATCTGCTGGTGGAACAACATCAGTAACAATCCCAGCAGCAATAGCTACTAGTTCTTTCAGAATTGGTGATGCAGTTGGTCAGTATGATGTATCTGCAACTGGATATGACAGAACTTCTGGTTCTGCTATCTCAGCAATCAATACTTCTACTGGTGCTATGACTGTTGCTTCAGGTACTACATTCGCAGATGGTGACGTAGTTTTCGTTTATTCACGTGCTGGTATGACATCTATTGATGACATCGTTGCTGAAGATGGTTCTGCTGTTGGTGGTGGTGCTGCTCGATCCAGAGCATACGACTTAACACAAGCTGGTAGAACATCTGGTGGTTGGAATGCTGCTGCTTCCTCAAGCTACAACAGTGGTACAGGTCGAGACCTAACATTAACATTGTTAGACACAGCAATCCAAAAGATTCGTGAAAATGGTGGTGAGCCATCATTAATCCTTATGGGTCACGATCAATACTTTAAATTAGAAAGACTTCTTAACTCCCAACAAAGATATATGGGTCAAGAAGAATTCCAAGTTGGTATCGGTGATGAAAAGACCTATCCGGGTACACGAACTGGAATGACTTTGGCTACCTACATGGGTATTCCAATTCTTCCAGATGCTGATACAGCTAAGTCAGTTTCAACTGCAGACGCTGTATTAGGCTCTAATGTCTATGTATTAAGCACAGACAGCTTAGAGGTAGCAATAGCAAGTCCAACACAGTATGTTGAAAACCGAGACTTCTTCGCAGCTAATGCTTTAGTTGTTCGAGGATTGATCTATACTATGGCTGAACTTCGTTGCACAAACTTTATTCACCAAGCAAAAATTGCTGACTTGAATTCATAATAAAGTTTTAAAGTTTATGGTGGGGTATTTCGGTATCCCACCTTTAACTATTTAATAATATGTAAAGTAATGTAATGGTGGATATGCGAACTGTGTATGTAGAGAATGTTACAACCTCGTTGGACATTCAAACAAAGAGATTAGTTGGTGAGGTAATGAATCTGTTAGAAGGTTCACTACCAGAGACATCAGCAACACAAGCCCTAAAAAAGTCTGTGAAACAAGCAATCTGGCGTACTAGTCGCAACATTCAAGTTGATGTGAATAGCTTGAATATGAAGGAATGAAAAAATGGTAAAACATAGTTTTAAACAATCTGAAGCAACTGGGGATACTAGAATACTGGCTCGGTCTGCATTAGGATATGACTGGAATTATCTGGCTGATGCTGAAACTTTGCTTTTCGGTAGCACAGATGAAACTGCTTTTAGAATGCAAAACATGAGTGCTGGTACTGGTATCACAGGTGGTACTGGAACTGTTTACAAAGCCAATGTAGAAGTTGCTGGGGATTTAATAACCACAACTATTCTTATTGATCTAACAGGTCTAAGAAATACAGCAGCTGGAGATATAATTGGTGTAGATGGTACTTCAAATGTTTGTCATATAGGACAAATAACAGCAGCCCTTAATGGTACAATATTTGCTGGAGAGATGACTTGTCTAGAAACACCAGCTGGTGGTGAGCCTGATATTGATTTATATTCGGCTGACGAAGGTACTGGAATTGAAGATGGGGCAATTAGTTCTCTTACAGAAAATGCTCTAGTAACTGCTGGTCAAGACTGGATAGCTGGACTTTCAGCTAATCAGTATAACAGTGCTGGATTAACAGCATTCCCATCTGCTGACGAATACTTGTATTTAGTCGGTGGTGGTGGAACTACTGATGCTGATTATTCAGCTGGAATATTTAGGATTACCCTTTATGGTTATCCAGCATAATTAGGATAATTAAGTAGCCACCTCTACTAAGGGGTGGCTACTCTTTATAATAAAGATCGGAATGTAGGAAGTGAAATGGCTCGTGATGCTATCCAAACAGAAGTAAATCTTGCAGTTTATATGGAACGATTAGATTCATATATAGATAAACAAACAGATATTAACACTTCATTAAAAGAAAGTTTGGATAATGCTAACGAACACATAAGCGATATAAATGATTGGAGAACCAAAATTTATGGCGCTAGGGTATTAATGATAGCTTTAGGAGTTATAGCACTTCACACAACAGCAATACTTGGTTCAATTGCTGCGATGATAAACCTAATGAACAAATAGAGGAGAAATTATATGGCATTATTAGACCATACAGATGTGAAAGGATATGAATACGATGGTTCAACAAGGGCTAGTACACATCCCCACACTAAATATCAACCTTTCAGAGAAGCAACATCAACAAGTTTATCTACGTTGTTTTCTGTTGCAAGAGGGGAAACAGCCACAAACCTTGTTACAAACCCAAGAGTAGAGAGTTCTACAATATCAATGTTCACTGCAAGTGGTTCTGCGATATCAAGAGATACTGGACAACAATCTGTTGGTGCAGCATCTTTACTTGTTAACCCAGCAAACTCAGCAGCTGGTGAAGGAATGTACTGGGAGAGTCCAACAATACCTTATAGTGTCCATCCACAATTCTTAACAGTAGCTGTGGAACATAGAGGGGCATCAGCTTCTGGTAATGTCAAAATTGATATTAGGGATAATGCTGGAACAACTATTCATGCTACTAGTGGTAGTGATAACCTAGCAAGTAGTTGGAGAAGAATAACAGCACAATACACTATTCCACCACTTACTGATGCAACCACATATAGATTATATGTAGTATCAAATACTCAACACAACATTAACTGGTACCTAGACAAATTCCAATTTGAATTGCGACATGATACCACAGCAGTATCTGACTATACTGATGGATCATTTGGAATCAACCATTTCTGGACAGGTACAGCTAATGCATCTGAATCCTATCAAAGACACGCTATGAGTATTATTCGTGGGATAACGTGTAAGAATGAAAGTAGTACAGCTGCTGACATTGTTTATGTAGGGTTTGATACCGATGCCACATCAAGTACTGGTATACCATTAATAGGGGGAGATACATTCCAAACCAACTTCCCAATACACTATACAAAGAAAATAACTTTAATAGCTGCACAAAACACTCCTACTGTTAGTGGAGTTATATGGGGGGCAAGTTCATTCTAATGACTACCGAAATAAGATATATTAATGAAATACAACAAGATAGTCCTATCATATTCTTAGAAAAGGCTACAGATGGTAAAGTCTCATTAGAAGATATATCCAAAGCCTTAGATGAATATGAAAGATTATATAAAGCTGGTTTCGCAACTCCAGCTGAATTACTAACATTATCAAGAGCATATCCAGAAAATGATGAATACTCTAAAGCCCTACAAAAAATGGGTATCGGAGATGATGATTCGTTAGTGATAGGCGGCCCAGCATCTATTGAACTGATAGATCGTGAAGGGCATCTTATCACTACGAAAGCATTAGAACCAGCATTTGAAAAGTATATGAACAATATTAGAAATAGAAATGTTATGGTTCTTCATAGTGATGTCCAAGTAGGTTGGGCATTACCAGCATATATTTCCTCTGAGGGGAGTATATTTAAATCTGGTGTAGATGACACTGGGTTATTCTTTATAGCAGAACTAAGGAATGATACTAAAATATCTAAGAAGGTAAGAGATCAAATTTCTTCTGGTCAAATGAAATCATATAGTATTGCTGGGTCAGCATTAAAAACCCAGACAATTGAAAAAGGTTTGTTGAAAGTTATGCAAGTAGATGAATTAGAACTTGCTGAGGTTACTATCTGTGAAAAGGGAGTTAACCAAGAAGCTGGATTCGAAATTTTAAAAGGCGATAACGTACCAACAAAGTCCTGTTCTGATGGGAGTTGCTTAACAAAAATGCAAGAATGTGATTGCCAAAATGCAACACCAGAGGTAGAGACTAAACCTATTGCACATAAACCTATGCAATTATTAACTAAGAAAGATGGTAAGCCAGATTATTTTGCATCTTTGCAAAAATGGATCAACAAGGGTTCTGTAAATGGTGAGGACTTTGATTACTCCGATGCTGGTTTACAAGAAGCTATAGACTATGCTACTGGACTAATGAGGGACAAAAAGAAAGTTGTTTTCGAATGGGAAGATTATAAAAAGGGGTATAACAATATGACAAAGAAAGATAGCTTATTAAAATTAGCAGTAGAAGTTCTTAAAGAATTAGAACCCGGTCAAGCATACGTAACAAGCCAAACACCACCTGATGCTAAAATAGATGAAGGTAAACGTGGTGGTAAAATTTGGTATCCAGCACGATACGCAGCCCAAAAAGAAAAAGCAAAACAAACTAAACCAAAATCTGAATCACCATCAGATGGCGATATGTTAACTCAAGAAATGGCACAAGATTTGGTACGTGAATACGAAGCTAATGAGGATAAAAATTATCATTCTGAAAATCTTGTATTATTAGCTAGTCTATATGGCACACCTGAAGAAAAAAAGAAAACAAAGCAAATTGTTATTAATAGAGATAGAGAAGGTAGTCTTAATGAAGATGATTACCAATGGATTAAAGCAAACCACAAGAAATTCTCAGCATACTCTAAAAAACTAGAAAGTAAAGCTAAGGGTGAAAAACCTAAAGCAGATTCACCTAAACCAAAAACTCCATCTTTACCAGACTTTGACCCAACAGATAAAGCAAAAAAAGAATACGAAAAAGCAGAAGGCGCATTAACATCTTTGGGTAGAGAACTAATGGATTATGCAGAAGAAGTAGGAGTTGATGAATCTGACGATGAACCCATAGCTGTATCACAGCGTAATTTAGTAGAGTCTACTATAAAGTCTGTAGACGATGGAACTTATGATAGACAAAAAACAATAAAAGAAGTTGCTACAAATTTTTATATGCTGGTAGCAGATGAACTTGATGTTGATGTACCGACAAGGGATTTGGTACAAGCTGCAAGAGTCTGGACTCTTGGTTTTGAACGTAATATAGATATGTATCGTAATAGATAAAGGAGACCTAAATGTCTAAAAATAATCTATTGAAACTAGCACTAGAAGTTCTTAAGAAACTACCAGCTGGTGCTATATATTCTAATACTAAAAAACCACCTGAAGGTGCGACAGAGTATACTACTGAGGGTGGTGCTAAGTATTGGGTTCCCAAAAAAGACAAACAAGAAACTAAAGATAAATCAAAACAAAATACAGGCGAAGAAAGACAAAAAACAATTACAGTTGGGGCTATTACAGAAACAGTTCCATATACTCCTAAAGAAAAATTGGTTCCTTATAAACGTGATATGTATGACAGTCTTGAAAAGCGTGGATACACAGAAGATGAAATTTATTTTGTGTTAAGAATGTTTACAGATAACCCTACAAAGGGTAATTGGAAAGACGGAAAACCTAATGCAACACAATTGAAATCAATTGTATCCACTGGTATTTATAGTGTTAAAAACGCAAAAGATCAGGCAAATGTAGGAACTAACAAATATAAAGGTATAGCATATTTCCACGACAGTGAATATAAATATCAAATGCGTGGGGCATCCAACAAACAAAGAAGGGAAGCCCATAAAAAACTTTTAGCAGCTGGGTTAGACCCTAGAGGTAAATCAGATAAACACTTCGAAATTATTACAAGTGTTGTAGAAGATTCCTTGCCATGGTAAGTTTACCAAATATATAGATAAAGGATAACAATGGTAAACCCTAAGCTATTAAAACTAGCCATAGACGTTCTTAAAGAACTTCCAGCTGGGGCTGTGTATTCTACTACAAGAAAGCCACCAAAGGGGGCTAAAGTTTTTACAACTACTGGGGGTACAGAATATTGGATGCCTAGCCAACAAGATAAAAAACCTACTCCACAAAACCAAAAAAATACTAATGAAGCAATAGCTAAACTAGTACAGGAAAAAGTTAAAAGGGGTGGCACTGGTGAAGGTAGAGAAGTTGAACTATCTAAAGATGAATTATCTTACGTCTTGAGTACTGGTAGTTATGCTTTGATTTCTGGGGGTAGAAACTCAAACATCAAAGAAGAAGCAGACTTGGATGAACAAGATGAAAAGTTTGTAAAACGTCACGAAGAACTTAAATCTGAATTAGTTAATTCAGGTTATGCCCACACAGAAATAACTGGACACTATGGGGGTGAGGAGAAATCTTTTCTAGTTATGGTTCACGATCAAGATGAATCAGAAATGAAAGAACTAGGTAAAAAATATAATCAAGACTCTGTAATTGTAGCAAATCAAGGCAAACAAAAAATGTTTTTTACTACAGGAGAAAACGAAGGATCATATTTCTCAGGTAGTGGGTGGGAACAAACTCAGGATGCTGAAACAGATTACACATTATTTAAAACTTCTGATGGGACATTAATAAAGTTCTCATTAAATTTTGACTTCGATAATATGAATACTGATGAAGGCGAATCTGCACAAATTGAAAAAGCAATCATCGAACAATTTCTACATATCATACATAGAAAACCACCAGATCAAAACTTAAAAAAAATAACGAGGGTACTAGTATAATAAGACATGGTGAAAAGATTATTTTCCTTACTCCGAAAATATATATTAGACCCATCAGACGAGTCAATAGAAAAGACCCAGCTGATGGAATATTGTCGTATTGAAAATACTAAAGTAAAAAGAAGGACAATAAAAAGACCAAGTTTATATCGTAGAGCATTAAGACTAATGTTGGAGAACAGGAGATACAAATGAATATGGGTAAACTCAGACCCCAAATCTTTTTAGCGATTTTAGTTTTAGGAGTTCTAGCAGTAATTGCTACATTCCTAGATGTAGCTGAAGTTGCAACAGCTACGATTGGGGGGGTAATCGCTTTAGGCATGAAGGTGCTTGAGGCAGAATAATTAGTATACTGGGGGAAACAAATGGCAACAGAGGGTAACTGTAATTGCATAGTTGATAGTCAATGTATTTGTAATAAAAATCTTTGTACTTGTGATTGCGAATGTGTATGGTGTGTTGTTTTAGAGGAAGCTGATAACGAACAGAATTTATGTGCCTGTGGCAATGGGTTCTGTGGATGTAGAAATAATTAAGGATAAAGGAGAACAGATGAAAAATTTTATATCACTAGCTATTTCAATGTATAACCTCAATAAGAATGTACCCCAAGCTGGGCAGATCGTTCTTAAAGAAGGGCTAGATGTAATTAAAGCTATTAGTTCAGCATTGAAAGATAACAAACTAACTCAAGAAGAAAAAAATGCAATCGTTGCTGAAATCCAACAGTTCTCAAAAGCTGGTATAAAAATGTTAGATAGTATAAAAATACCTAAGTAGTATCATGAGTAATATAGATATCACAAAAATAAAACTGGACATAGCTGTGGTAGGATTTTTATTCATACAGCTAGTTGGTATCGTTTGGTGGTTATCTGGACTGGATTCTAAAGTTGATAATGTGGTTGCTGTTACTGAAGAACTAAAAGGTGAAACCAGTATGGCAGTATTAGAGGTACGTATCTCTCAACTAGAAGCAACCGACAAACTACTTGATGAAAAGATAAAAGAGATTCAAGAAGAATTAGATAGTAAACAAGGTACGTCATTCTCTTTGTTTGGAAATAAGTAATGAATATGTTTGGAAATCTTAAATTACCAATAGGAATAATTGGCGTTGTTATTGCCCAAGCGTTTGGGATAATATGGTATGTAGCACAACTCGACTCAACTGTTTCTAATCTTGATCAATCAGTTAACACTATGCAAGAACAAGCTACCTCAATAGATGTTGCTGTACTCCAAACTGATTTAGAAAACATCAAAGAAAAAATAACTATGATGGATGAAATGCATTCTGCTAAGTTTGACCCAACAGATTTAGAGGAAGCCATTGAAGAACTAGAAGATCGGATTGCTAAACTAGAAACCAAAGATGCCTTGATTGAAAATGAAATGCGAACCATAATGTCAGACCATGAAAATATTGGGAAAGCATTAGAAGGTTTGGGTGCTGGTAGTCATGCTGAAACTAGACAATATGGTAATTATGGTTACTAGATATGAAGAATTATATTGGCGATATTCCCAATACCCACATAAGAGATTTCCAAAGAAAGAAGTTATATCAAGCTGAAGAAGATTGCCTATTCTGGAATAATGTTTTTATACTGTCTAATGATGAGGTAATTAATCTAGTACAAAATATAGCAAAATCATTTAATACCAAAACCCCAGTCATTGCTACAACAGGGCATGAACTTGTTTATGCTACTCAGGATTTAATATCAATCCCATATCCCACATCTAAATCATTACCTTATATTTGCCATGAGATGAGCCATGTTATTAATTACAATGATCCAGACAAAGCAGATCATCATGGGGCTAATTTTGCTGGAACATATCTACAAGTAGTGAAAGAATTTATTGGCGAAGAAGATTATCAAGAGTTACTAAATGCGTTTAAACATAGGAAGGTAAAGTACAATGTCTAACATAATGCAATATATGATAAACCAAACAGATGAGTTTAGAGATGCCTACGCAGAAATAATTGAGAAAATGGATGATGTGTTGGATAAATTATCTTTGATAGAACTAAGGTTATTAGATGTTGAAGTAAGGGTAAATCAAAACCGAAATACCGAACAAAAATAGTATAATATACTAATGATAAATTTAATTTCCTATCAATACAATTTAGGCAAAGCATATGTAATTGCAATGTTTTGTTCTCTTTCTGGGCATAAAAGCCCACCACTTATTGAATCTTCACAAAATACTTCAGGTAAACCACGATCTGTTTATTTATGTAGAAGGTGTTTAAAAACAATGGGAGAAAAACCTTATGGCGAACGAAAACCTGTACGAAGCAGATTTCGATGAAGATTCTCACTTATATGAAGAAAAACAATTAACCCTAACAAGAAACGAAGCATTATATCTATCAGATTCTATAACAATACTACTGGAACACGTTTCGGATTCTGGTAGAGTTCACAAACCCAGTGGTAGTTTATTACCCTCAGCTAAAGTTGCTGTACCCATAGAAACTGTAGAAAAAATAGGGATGGCTTGTTTAGATGCAACCGATCCCAATAATTTTCTTGGGGTAGCTACTATAAGTTTACCCATTACCGATCTCTATTTATTACGAGAATGCTGTCAATCATATGTTAAAGTAAACAATGAACTAGTAGGGTTTAACTTACTAAGAAAAATCTATAGCCTTATTTTAGAGTCCGACATAAAAGAAAAAGAGTTAGTAGAAAATTTAACTAGAGAAATAGATCAGGCTTTTTTAGAAGCTGTTAAAAAAGGAAAAAGCATAGAGGAGATATAATATGACTTACCATCAATCATTACCAGAAACAATTAAACTACAAGCCCACTTTGTTGGCATACCCAAGATCACAGAAAAAACCCATGAGGAATTTTTTAAGCGTGGGAAAATGTTACAAGCATTGGGAGTTGGTTTTATGCAAGAAGGCAGAATGCCAACACTAGAAGAAGTGAAAGATAATATTGGCACAGAAATCGTAGAAGCAAAACCCTTAAACGCTAATCAATGGAAGTCTGCCCTATTTTCTATGGTGCAAGACCTCTCTAAGGAAATAATTAGGCGTGAAACAAGCCTTGTAAAGACCTCACATGAGGAATTAGTCACGAAATAAATTAAAATCGTTTCTCGTTGATCCTCGTGCGAAATAGCACTTTAGGGCGTTTAAACATACTTAAAATAAGGAAAAAGAATGGAAAATAAGGATTTAATAGATAAATTAGCAAAAGCAGCAATAAAAATTCAGGGTTTACGAGAGATCAACGAATATCACAGAAAACTCAATGGTGAATTACGAGAGGAAATAAAAAAACTTAAGGGGGTGAAAAAGCAACACCCCTATGAGAATCAAGTACCTTAAGATTTAAGATATATTTTCATAGGGGGGTTGGTGTGTTGCTTGGCAATTCCAAACTACATTGGAGCATTCTAATATAGTTCAGAGGGTGAATTGCCCAGAAGCTATTTCGTTCGTTGAATAGCTTCAGTTATTATCCATGCTGTGGTAATTTCCTTTTTAAGGTCTTTACCTTTACATACTATTCTAAAATTCATACTCTACTCCTTTTTATATTGTAGAACTATTATACATTAATTATCCATTTTGTCAAAATCCCCACCCAACAATCTATTCATCTTTATGGTTTCGTTTAATACATCAATTGAAACATCTAGCAATTCTTTAGAAACTATATAGATTTTCCAATTAATATAAATAATTAAGGTCGTAACCAGAATCAAAAAAATCTCCATTATCTACAGTCCCCATTTTCTTTTGTGCTTCGATCATTTCTTTCTTACCTTTAACACTAGTCGGAATATTCATTCTTTTTAATATTACCCTGACTCTCTCTCTACTACCAATATTAAATTTATCAGCAATAGTTTGAAGTGTAGCTTCTGGATGTTCTTTCTTATACAGGTAAATCTCTTTATCTCTTTCCTTGTTAAAGGTAACATACTTCCCAAATAAAACCACATCATCTTTGTAACTGGCTATCGTAATCTGTCCTTTATATCTCATTTACTATCCTTCCTTATTTATCTTCTTCATAAAAATCTTCTTGTTCATCATCTTCCTCATAGAATTCTGAGTGTTCGTGGCAACTACCACAAAAACCAAACCCTAAAGCGATGTCTCTATCTACTATCGCACCAGCTGGGGGAGCATCACAACATTCACTAAGTTCCATTATGTCTCTCCTTTTTTGTTGATATATATAATAATAGAATAATAAAAATTTCGGCAAACCAAACTAGCATATAATTAATCATTACCCATACTCCTAACAACCATATCCCAAAGTTTTACATATCCCTCAAGAAACCCTTTAACTTCATCTAGTCTTTCATTAGGTATCTTTATTTCTCCTTGTACAATATCTCTTAATAATTCTTCAGCACTTTTCTTTGGGATATAAAAATCATTATACCATTCATCAAACTTTGCATCATATATATCAATGAACTTATTTAATATACCCTCTTTGACTTTAGACTGTTGATCTTTATTCAAATTAATGGTAATTGGCTTACTATGTTCTAAGGCATATACCCTATCACTTAACTTAGCTATCATACTATATAAGTTCTCTATTAATTCTTGTGTTTCTCCATCTTTTATTATCATTGTAAACTCCCTTTTTTATTATTTAACTAATTCGTAAAAATCTTCACACTTATTACAACCTAACAATCCAATTACTTCATCATCTAGTTTCAAATACTTTTTTTGTTGTTCAAAAGTTTTTTTATCAACTCTATAAGTGTCTGTATGGCTTTCAGGACATTCTATTTTTTTCATTGCTTTTCTCCTTTTTTATGTGTATTACTGTATAAATCCTTTACCAATGCAATTACAATCATTACCATATAATTCCCCTTTGTGTATATTTACTCATTTATAAAAATAGTTCTATGTAATTTAATTTTATATTAATTACCATGCCTAGAAGGTATCAAAATCCCTTAGCATAGCATTTTAAAGACCAACTTGATACCCAACCTTATACCGACAAATAAAAAGCGTTCCAGAGCATCAAGTCAGTCTCTCCTATTTTCGTTTTCGATTTTCTCCTTTCTGTCATTACCTTATCATTGGGGCAAGGTCATGTCAACCCCTTATTACGAGCAAGAAGCAAGTTACGAATTTCGTAATCAAGTAGTAACATTTCGTAACCCTCGACAAGGCAAACGATACCCCTATGCAATCTCTCAAAAGGTCGTAAATAATAATTAAGGTGTTGACAAAGTAACCAAAATATGATATGATATAAGTATATAGTAAAACCCAGAGGTGCTTAGGGAGAACAAGACACGCCCTCATTTTTGGCAAGGTCAAAATATAAAGGCACAAAAAAACTCCCCATATTTCAGGGGAGTTAATTTGGTTAAGCCTTATCTAAAAGAATTTAACATATTTATTACGCTAAAGATGGCTTCTAATTCATTGGCTAAATTATCAAATCTGCTCATGTTTAATTTATTGTAGGGCATTTCTATTTGTTCTGCCCATTCATCGTGAAGGGCAATAATTAATTCTCGAATCTGTTGGCTTTCTTTAAAGATATCGTAAGTTGTTCCAGAAACAATTAATGTTCGAAGGTTTAAGTGAGCATCTTCGGCTGCTTTATAGATATCCCAAACATCATGATCTTGCAAAGCATTGGCACAAAAAAAGGCTTTATCTATTTGGACTAGTCTTTCTATGTGGGTTAATTTAGTATTGCTATTTTTCATTTTTTAAACTCCTTTAGTTTATTTACTATACCTATATTATAAGGTATAGTAAATAAAATGTCAATACCTTTATTAATATCGTTTCGGATTTTCCCAAGCATAATACCAAGTAAGTCTACGTAAAGATTTAACCCAATCAAAATGCTTAGCAACTTCCTTTTTAAATTTCATTGGTACTTTTGATCCATCGTCAAAGTGATCTTGTAGAACACCACTAGAGTCGATGTAAGCATATGCATAATCTCCAATAGGGTATCTATCATCATCAAGATATGCTTTAACCAATCGTAGTACAAAAAAACTTATATCTGTAGATCGTTCAATACATTGTGTTGGTGTCCATTCAAAATTATTTGACCATCTTGGTCTACTTCCATCTGGTAAGTAACATAAACCCATAGTTCTTTTTACTTCATCAAGATTCTTAAGACCCAAGTCATAAATACCATCACCAATATCTGCTTCTATACCAATTTTATGTGGTTCGACCACATCTGTTTGAACTACCCAATATTCATATCCAACTCTATTTGCCATTTATGTTCTCCTTTATTTTACTTGGTCGTGCATAACACTTTTTGGAAACAAAGATAATAAGGTTTTGATCTTGGCTTGTGAGATTTTTCGTGTTGCCTTTTTTGCCCCAACCTTGCTTATGTTAACTTGCCTATTCATTTGAACCCTCCAGTCAAATTTATATTATGCTTATATTCTAGCAGATAATTATTATAATGTCAACACCTTAGCATTATAATATTGACTTTTGTTTTAGGTGTTGACACAGATGTTAAAATATGATATAATGAAAGGTTAACCCCTTTTCCAAATTGACCCAAGCAATTTTATTAAAGGTGTTGACATCGTTGTTAATTTATGGTATTATGTAATTAACATAGAAGAAACCTAGTGAGAGATACTGAAGGAGAGGGGAACTCGCCCTACTTTTTCGTGATCAAGACAAGCGTTATTTTTCCCCATGTGGTGTTCTTCCTAAGCCCCTACTGGATATATCTATTTTATACTTAAAGTATAGCATTTTTTTAAAGTGTTGTCAATAGGTAAAAAGGTATTGACTTTGTTTTTGTTTTCTGTTATTATAAAGATAACATAAAGAAACCCAGTGAACTTAGGGAGAACCGAACTCGACCAAATTTGCCCTAACTCTGATCTGTCAAATGCCCCTTAAATCGACCCCCCTGTTGTGGGTATTTTACCTTTTTTGCTCACATATAATCTCATCTAAGAACAAAAAAAATTTTC
>VTLG01000633.1_pt1 | contig 41186 bp, 47 predicted proteins | sample 4694571 | NCBI WGS metagenome assembly VTLG01 (sample SAMN12604809, study PRJNA352737) | marine metagenome | biome: ENVO:00000447; feature: ENVO:00000209|ENVO:00000569|ENVO:01000036; material: ENVO:00002151; isolation source: viral sequences binned using virsorter ...
AACAGGCACAGCGTAAACAATAGTATTAGGCTGGAAAGTGTAATATGATACCCCTTCAATAGTTTCTTTCGATAAGTCTGTGTACATGAGGTCACCTTGGAGGACTCCTTTGATTCCAAGTTTTGAGAACTCTGCAAGTGCGACTTTGAATTTTGCATTTAAATCTCCAGACAAATCTGCATCTATCTCTGCATCTGTTTTATATAATTTAGGACTAACATTAAATACTGATTTCTTTGCAACAAAAAACTTACCATCACTTGGGTCAGTTCCAGCGAATATTGCAGGAGCTCCATCCCACTTGACTGTCATGTTGACTGAAGACCTAGATTCACCAGCGAGCATATCTCTAAGTGAACGAACAAAGTTAATTGCAGCTCTACCACCAGGCACACCAAAGTTTAATATCTCATCTTCGATATGTTCTAAGTGTAGGTTCTTACCTTCTTTTCCTTCTAGTAAATTAAACATTGTTTATAATCTCAAAATTACCAGTATCAAAATCTAGACCTAAAGTTTCTATTCCTTTAAAAATTTCACCAGTAGCAAATAAATTATTAACAATATTTGTAAATCTTTTAAATAACGCTTTTAAAAATTTTGTTAATGTTTCCACTATTTTTTGTTTAATTTTAGAAATGGCATCTACTGCATTTCGATAACCCTTTTTTACATAATCTAATAAACCTTCATCCAATTGATACATTTCTTGATAATATTCATTTAGTATAGGTGCAACTTTTTCATACTCTTTATCGTAAAGACTATTCATAAGCGGTATTACTTTTTTTCCAATACTAACTGCAAATTTTGTATACCCTGCTCTAGATGTTCTACTACTTTTAAAATCAATATTAAGATTTGTGGTAAGTGCAGAACCATTTTTTTGTGCCCACTCCCAACAATCAATTAACTCAACACCACCAGTATTTTTATCATATGTCATCATCATCTTAGCAACTGCATTTACATTACCAGTATATGGTGGAGAACCTTTTACGTCACCAGTAAATTTTGCATGACCAGTTGCGGCTTCATATACTATATATTTTGCAAGTTCATTATTTTTTGTAAATTCTTTTGTCAACTCATCTAAAAACTTTTTTTGTCCAACTGCGATATTTAATATCTCAACTACCTTCTCTCTCATAAAATCATTATCATATGCTAAATCTTTTTCTTGATTTGATTTATAATATGAGTCTGGAATAATGTATCCTTTTAAATCAACACCACCATCTTTGGTAAACTCTTTAAATTTTTGTTGAAGTTGTTCGTCAGTTAGTGCGTCTTTCTTATCAATTAATTTATCTAGATATTTTTTATCTGTATTTGTTATCTTATGAACACTAAGTTCTGCCTTCATATGGTCTAATATTTGTTTTGGTGTCGCTCTTCTATGTATCTTTTTTAATTCCTTTTCTCTATTAGTAAAATACCAATTTTGAAAAGCATCTTTAGCGCCCTTTTCTTTTTTACCACCACCCACAGTAATAAACATTTGTTTAACTGCGAGATTATCTAACTCCTCACTCAATAGTGATAATGCCTTTGACGCATCAACCTTACCACCAGCCGCAGAATATCTATCTATTGCAGATTTTACAAGACCAGTGGACTCACCACCTTTTGGTGACATTAACTGAGCACCGCCTGCTTCTTTTAGTGATAAATTGTATGCACCCCCATCACCAATATCAGTCTTGGGTGTTTTATCGTTTGCTCTTACTCCATATAAAGAACCATATTGATTCGTTGCATTACCTCTTCCTAAATGTTTCAAGATACCTATATTACTATCTTTTCTATACAATTCTTTTGCAACCAATCTACCAGTTTCTACAAGATTGGGTTTTATATTTGCATAGTCTTTTTCATCTAACTGTGCATCTTGAATGGGATTTTCTGAACCTTTTAATTTATTAAATTCGACAGATATAGTTTTTTCAACTAAATCTTGTTCAGTTTTTGATTCAGTCAAAAAGGAATATTCTTGAAATGACCTCATACCAATCTCTCCATCTATAATAGTATTATTTATGTGATAAAAAATTTGGGAAACCATAGTCACCAAAAGGTTTATTTGAATTTAAATGTTGTGTGAGTTCGTATGCTTCTTCAGAGTATGAGAATGTTTTGATAACAAGATTAGATGGTAACTCAACAACTTCCCATTCTTCTGTTTCTGGATTTATATCGCAATAGTACTTTACCTTTATAGGTCTTCTATACCTTGAGGTCGTTGAACTTCTCATAGGATTTACCTTTGTTACCAAACGGCGTATTATCGAATACAACTTCATCATTGTTCTGTCCAGAGTCCACTAAGTCCTTTTGTGCGTTTTGTTCTACATCATACAATCTCATCTTCGCTCTGTCAATACCTAATATAAATCTTTTATTCATAGTAGGGTCATTGTAACGATTCTTCAATTGTTTAATACATATCTGATTTAAGTCTTCTAATTCTTCGGTAGATATGAGAGCAAACATAAGGTCAGCCGTAGCTGGTAAACCAAAACTTTCTGACGTATCTTCCAACCCAATGTCGCTTGAGACAAATCCACTTCTAGTAGTTTGTGTCGCTGACATAATTGGAACATTAGTTTCAACGGCAAGCCCCCTAAGTTCTTCTGCAATCGCTTTAATGTAAAAGTATGACCCAACATTTGCGTTCCCCTTAAACCTAGATGATGCACATATATTAAGATAGTCAACGAAAATAATATCTGGTTTAAAACTTCTCTTTAGTGCGAGTTCTTTAATTAGACTTCTGAAATTACCAACATGAGCAGATGCAGTTGGATATTCTTTAACGATTAATTTACCACTTGTTTTCTTTTGTATTTTAGATAGATAATTTTCAAACATCTTTTTAGGTAATGTATGTAAATCATCAATCGTAACATTCATGAGATTGGCGTCTATTCTTTCTGCAATTCTTTCTTCTGCCATCTCCAAAGTTATGTATAAAACATTCTTACCTTGCATGAGTGTGTTTGCAGCCATGTGACACATCACAAGACTTTTTCCAACGCCTGTACCAGCAAGTGCAATGTTTAATGTTTTTGGTGGTAATCCACCTTTTGTAATCTTGTTGAAATAATCTAAATCAAACGAAATCTTTTCTTCTTTTTTGTGATAAAAGTCATATCTATTTAGACCATCTTCAACATAGTCGTGACCTACAGATAAGTCAAATGAAACTGCAAGAGCCTCTGATAAAATAGATGGTATTGCATCTGGAGTTTTGTCTTTTTGTTTTCCATCAATAATATTAATACCTTCAACAACTGCATTGTATATCGCTTTATCTTTACAAAACTTTTCAGTTTGGTCATGCAACCATTGTAAGTCTACTTCAGTTTTATCAAGTGTACTAATAATACCAACTACTTTTTTATATTCTTCATCATTTAAATCTTTACGTCCATCAACTTCGATTGTTAAAGTTTCTTGAGTTGGTAACGCATTGTACTTATCCATAAACTTTTCTATTTCTTCAAATACAATTCGTTCACTACGATTAGAAAAGTAATCTGGTTTTAGGAAAGGTATAACCTTTCTCGCATAATCTTCATTATAAATTAAATGTGTGAGAGCTGTTCTCTCAATTGTCTGTGTTGACATATTGTAAACTTCCATCTTCTAATTGGTTTTCCATAATATCATGGAGAATATCTCCAATCAAGTTAAAAAACTCATCACCAAAATGTTCTTTTGCAAGTCCATTTGAGTCTAATATTTGCCATTCAAATTTAAGACGTAATCTATCGTCCTCTTCAATCGGTTGGACTTGACCATAACGATAGACTACACCTTGATAAAAACCTGCCTCTTTAGTAAGACCGATACCTTGCCACTTTGCAGTTTTATTCTGAATGAACTTGTATTTCTTCTTGATTTCCATATGTAAATTCTTTCTTTGCACATTCGTCTAACTGTTTCATAATATCCTCAGTAAAGAACTTCTCTGGATTATTATTGATTGTTTTACCAAAAGTTTTAGAACCATCTGGTAATTCTATACGAGTTGATACTGATTTAAATATATCATACTTTAATGCTAAGTCAAGTAATCCATAATATCTATCCAATCCTTTATCATAAGTCAAACGAACATCAACCATTTTATTTTCAATAGTCATTCTTGATTTATGATTTTTACAGTGAACAATGTTACCAATTACTTCAGTTCCATCTTTCTCTTTTTTCTTAGATAGATAAACAATAGATGAGGCCGCATATTTTAATCCAGAACCACCACCCATTTCTTTTGTTGGGAACATAGAACCCACAACATCATAGGTATGATTAGTAACAACCATAGGAACTTTTGCACGACCAAGTTTCAAAGTCAATACACGAAATGCAGCCTTGAGAACTTGTGCCCTAGTCATATCTCTTGTTTCTTTTCCATCAGCAGTATCTTCTACTTCTTTTGTAGTTGACAACATACCAAGTGAATCTAAACATAACATGATAGGTTTTCTATCTGCTTCATTCTGTTCTAGATATTTATCAAGTACCTTTAGTGCTTGTGTTCTAAATTCTTGTACAGTAGTTACTGGAAACATTACCATACGATTTGGGTCTATCCCTCTATCAATTACCATTTGTTTAGTAATTGCACTTTCTGATTCAAAGTATATAACACCAGCATCTGGATTACTATCCAGAAAATTTTTACACATTCCCATTACAAAAAAAGTTTTACCAGTAGCCGACTCACCTGCTACTGCTGTGATTTTATTCGCTGGTAGTCCACCATAAATTGAACCACTTAATAGTGCATTGAAAATATAAGAACCAGTGTCTATAAACGAATCTACGTCACCAGCCTCTACCCCATCTGCAACTAAACTTGCATACTCATTACCAGCCTGTTTGGCAATATCTTTCAAAAAATCCATTATATGTCATCCTCATCTCTGTTATCAGAACGAAACTCATCAAAACCGCCTGGGTATCTATCTTTAAGTTTCGCAGTGTTAATATCAATTAATTCTTCAATGTTAGTTCCTAATGCAATACAGCCTTGAGCGATATACCACATCACATCACCAAGTTCTGACTTTAAATGGTTAACAACATCTTCATCTATTTCTTTACCTTGAAAGAAACATTTCTTAACGATATCGTTAAACTCACCAACTTCACCAGATAAACCAATAGATGCAGTAAGTAACCTTGTTGGTTCTACACCACCTTCATCTATAATATCTATTGCATCTCCAAAGTCATCTATATTCTTAGTGGCATCACTTGAAACTTCATCAACAAACTCTTGATAATCTTGTAATAATTCTGAGTCCATCTCTATCTCCTATTTTATAGCCAACGCACCAACAAACGCATGATTTCTCCAAAAAGGTTGTATGGTATTGAAACCAGCGTTTAATACCATATCTTCAATTTCTTTCCATGTGTTAGGTTTCATCATGTGTCTAAGTGTGCGTTCCTTATCCATGATATCTTCTGTAGAAAATGATTCCCTTTTATAATCATAGTAATTAAAGGTAATCATATCTTGAACGAGTGCATTTTCACAAATAGTCTTCTCTGCAAATATATATGCACCACCACAATTCAAACCATCATAAATGTTTTTTAACAAATCTTTTCTTTTAGATTTAGGTATGAATTGTAAAGTGAAGATTGATGTTATTAGTGAACAATTTTTATATTCATAAAATGTTGCATCTGAATCTTCAAACTTAATTAAATTATAATACTTTTTAATCTCATCTTTTCTTTTCTCTAAATCATCTCTAAAACCATCTGCAATTTCAAGACCGATATAAGTTGCTTCTTTGCAGTGGTCTATATTGTAATCAATAAGAGCTTTTGTCATCTTTCCAGTAGAACAACCAATATCAATAATATTAGTTCCATCTTCTACAAAGTAACGAGAAAATGAAACAACATCATTTATTAGATTGGAGTAACCACGAATAGAGTTTTCAATATGTTCGTCAAAACCCTCTTCTCTATGTGCGAAAGTAAAATCAGCCATGTTTGTATTCCTTAATAACATTTTCATAAACTGAGTCTGCAATAGATTTCAATAATAGTGGTGGCACCATTCTACCGATACGTTCAGACTTTTGATTCCATTTACCAGTGAGTACAAAATCATCTGGTAAGGACTGTATTCTTTTCAGTTCACCTATTGTTAGTTTTCTAGGTTCATTCCAATGAAATGCACCAGCAGTTGTATCATTACTACCCATTGCAGTAAGAGTAGGAGCTGGTGCATTGAGAGAAACTCTTTTAAGATTGAAGTGATGACCCTTATGATGATAATCCATTCCAGTTAATACTTTATCTGGATTGTTAGGCATCTTACTACCAGTGTCTTTCCAATATGCAGTTCTAGAAAATTTCTCTGTCAATGTTTTAACTTCTTCATCATCATATTCTAAATCATCTAAAGCCTCACCAAGTGTGACCATAGATTTACTTTCACTAGGAAATATACTATGAATATTCATAAAAGTCAAACCAACGTGTAAAGTAATATCATTTCTAAGACCAATAAAGAATACACGATTACGAGTCTGTGGTACGCCAAAGTATCCACTATTTAAAACTTTTGCACAAACATCATAACCAATATCCTCAAAAGTATTTTGTATCTTGTTAAAATATTGTTTGGCCTCACCCATAGTTAGACCAGCGACATTCTCTGCAATAATAATTTTAGGTTTGATAACATCTGCAATTCTAAGAAACTCAAAGAATAAATCTTCTACATTAGTAACTTCTTTAATATCACTATATCCTTTAGTTTTACCAAATGCATTTTTATGTGTATTACCTTTACCATGACTTACATTACCAGCCATACTAAATGCAGAACATGGTGGACTACCATCTAGTACATCAAGTTCACCAACTTGTAATCCAGTGATATCTAAAAACTCTTGACCAGATAACTTTTTAATATCATCTGGTATAATGGGTGTATCTGGATAGTTTTCTCTATATGTGTTTCTTGCCTCTTCTACAAATTCATTTATGCATAATACATTACCACCAGCAAGACGATAGCCTGTAGAACTACCCCCACCACCAGCGAATGTAGATATAACATTAAATTTATTTTGTGCAGATGCATCATGTACATCTTTTAATAAGTATGGTTCATATTTCATTACATAAAGTCCTCTAACGTATTTGTAGAAGTATTTAGCAAACTCCAATCTTTGCAAATATCCATAACTCTACTTCTACGTTTGAAATTAATTTCAATATCATCTAATAGTTTTTCAAACATTATATCAGTTTTTGACTCCAATTGCAAGTTTAAATGTGTTTTTATTTTATTTAATTTACTAAACTCGTTCTGATAACAAGTTCGTACATGATACTTTTCTGTCTTGTTTTGATGTAATTCATTCCAATCATATTGCATGAAAAAATCTTTTACTTTATCATGCCATAGATATGGATGCACTAATACTTTATTATAGTTTTCTGCCAACATCTTTTGTTGTAAAATACCAGCTGGATTATCTGCACCAAAGTATCTATCTCTAAAACCATCAAACTTTTCTTTAGTCTGTATAAAGTTAATACGAGCTTTCTTTGAAACCCCATACCAACCATCAGCGGCTATACCAGACAGTATATACTTTTCTTTGATACGAGGATATAAGTATAAGCCAAAGTGAGTACACTCAAAGTGGGTCTTCTTTTTACAATCATACTCTTTTAGTAATGTAAAGAAATCTTCTTTTAAATTTGTTTTGGGAACAACTGTTACATCAATATTCCAACCAAGAGTTTTTGCAACATCTTGTGCAGTATTACTATCATATGATGGTTCACCCTCTAGATGAAAAGTATATGCAGATACTTTCTTCCCAAGTCTTTGTGCAGACATTCCTAAACTAATAGAATCTACACCACCAGAAAGCAGAAGTGCAACCTCGTTAGATTGCACTTCTTCATCAATGATTTCACATAATAAATTATCAATCATACTATGTAATATTTCTCCTTGCTTCCTTTGCAAGAAATCTATCCTTACAAAATTTTAACAATTCCTTATTACAATTTGCATCAACACTAAAACCCTTTGTATTCTTGGTGATATGTTTGTAATAACTTACAATTGCAGGCCAGAAGATAGTAGTGTTAATATATGCAATATTTTTAACACCACCAGTTTGATTAATCTCTTCCATTAATAAAGATTGAGATTCATCCATCCATGAGTCTGATTTCTTATTTTTTTCTCTAAAAAATTCAACTAAAAACTTTTGGAATTTTGGTTTAGTAAATAAACCATTCCCATTTTCATATAAACCAAAATCAGTATAACAACGAAACATCATAGAAAAGGCTTGAACTGGAGTATTACCAAATGAAGTTTCTCCAGTAATTTTTGCAATTTCCTTAATAGTTGACATTGCAAAATCTACGTTTTGTTCACCATACTTACCAAAAAAACCATTTCCTTCACCTTCTTTTAATCCTTGGATTGATGAAATCGTTAACCATTTTTTAGAACCAACTTCACCTTCTTGTTGCATAATAGTTCCAAAGTTTATTTGATGCTTCTTTAAAAATTTGTAAAGATAAACTGCATCTTTTCTTCCAGCTCTGTAGTTAGATGCAAACTTTTGTGGTTCATTTTGACTACTTCTATTTCCAGCATCTGTGGAATGACTTTCTGCTTCAATTGAAATATAATCTTTTTGTGATAGTCCTTCTTCATGAAATGTTACTTCCATTTTAACAAGGGAGTCCTTACCTTTGTTTGCGAGAAGTTTCATCCAAACTCTATTGTTACCAATAAATTTTACTAGAATATAAGTTCCTAGTATCGTTGGATGTGGTCTTAACATCCCAGACAAAGTTTGAGCATCAGACATTCTATACCCTTTTGGGTTACCATCTTGATTCTCTTCATTTAGATTTGCTCTACATTGTTTGTCACCCTTATCCTTTACCCAATGTGGTCTATCACAACCACCTTTTGATTCTTCAGATGAGAAAATATAACTGATAGGAACTGCTAAAGTGTGCGTAAGTTTTAAATCATTTTCTGTTATATTCTTTAAAAAGTCATCAATGTGTTGAACATTTGAATAATCAGAATTATCTTCCCAAGTTGGAAATAATTTTGAATTTAAAAAATCTGTGCTTGAATATTTTTCGTGAAAAAGACTATAGTTGTTTACTAAGTCTCCAAAAGCATTTTCAACTTCTTGTTTAAATGTTAGAAGTCTTACGTTAAATTGTTCTTTTGCATTTGAATATGCATTATATGAAATTGTTTTCATGTTTTTCTCCTTGGCTTAATATCGCCATTTTATCAAAGTAACAAAACAGTTATTGTTACACAGTTATTTATACTACCCAAAAAAGTCCTCTAATGTAGTTTGAGTTCCGAAAGACCTATCAATAGACCAACCAATCTGGTTAGTAATAAATGATAAAGGTTCAACGAAACTCTTCATATATTGACTATCATAGTCTATATATTTGTAAATGTCAAGTTCTTTCGGAACTTTTGTTGCAAAAGATATAACATTGCAAGCCAGTGGGTTTGGTTGTCGTAACTCAAGATACTTAATCTTTTCACCATCTTGAATGATAGGATACTTGTTAGTAAGTTTCTTTTGTCTAATCATATGATTATAAATCAGACAACCTTTTATGTGCATGGGTGACCCTTTTTTGAAAACAGAGTGACCACATCCAAACTTTTTAATACCATTTACAGAACGAGGATATGCAATCTCCTCTGGTGCAAGTTTGTTAAACTCATCACGAAATGATATCAAGAAGTTATTAAATTCTTTTTCATCACCAGACATGATAATCTTGATGGCCTCTTTCATCTTTGTACGGCAGGGAGCAGGAGTAGATGACTTCACCATTTCTTGACCCATGACTTTTAATTGTGGTTCTTTGTAACGAACACCTTCAATATCCCATGCGTTGAGAATATATCTTTTCTTCGCAGTCCAGATACCTTTGTCTGCAATCACCTCTCGTTTCATAAACATCTTTTGGTCGTATGCAGAAACATAATCTGCAAGTTGTTGGTATGATTTATTGATGAAAGGTTCTATCTTTTCTTTTGCAACTGTGTCAAGAAAGTCAATAGGGTTTTTAGGATTGACCATAGATACCAACTCATCAAACCTAACATAGATTGAGTCTGTATCAGATGCAATTACATAGTCTTTATCTGTCTTGAGTAGTTTGTTTAAATACTGATTAATCTTCTTTTCAATCCAACGAATTGAAAACTGACCAGCAGTTGTAATACCTTCTGCAATCGCAAGGTCATAGTAACGAAAGTATTGATTACCAATCGCACCATAAGCCGAATTGAGTGATATCTTTCTTGCCATCTGAATGTTATTATAACGACTAATATATTTAAGGTACTTGGGGTCTTTTGTGTCCTCATAGTCTTGTTTAGCCTTCAACATCTTTTTCTTGTAAACAGTTCTATCATCATAGATATCTTGCATCATCTGTGGTAGAAAACCTTTTATGTCTTTTCGATACAATGCACCATTTGGAGTGATAGTAGAATTATCTGGTAGGTTAAGTGGAGTCTCTTTTAGGAAATTGTCAACCTTTGCATCTTTCATGAAATTACTAGACACAAGTGTTTCTGGTGATAGATTGTATTGCATAATTAAATGTGGATATAGTGAATTAAGGTCAAATGACATAACCCACTTGTGCATACCAACTTGTGGTTCTTTGACGTATGCACCTTCAAACTTCTCAGACTTAGATGCATGGGATTTCTGTGGAATAACAATCCTTTTGTTTTTGAGATAATTGTGAATAAGAACATCCCAATACTTAACTTGACCAAATACATCTTCAAAATTAACCTTGGCCTCGTATGCCATGGTGAATAATAATTCAAGTAACTTCATCTTGTCTTCTAATCGGTCAACAAGTTCAACGTCATGTATGTTATACTCTAGGAAAGACTGATAATCTTTTGTGTACCACTCTTGGAAAGTTTCGTGTGGGTTGTCTTTCTTTTTCTCACCAAGTTCAACAAACGCAATGTGATTGAGTGCATAACTTTCTTGGTTGGTGTATGTAAACTTACGATAGAGTTGTAAGTAGTCAAGATTTGCAACACCAGTGATATCATAAACTTGTTGGTCACGACCATGATTGTAAACCTTACGAGAACTAATCAAACCCCAAGGAGAGAACTCCTTGGCCTTGTCTTCACCAAGAATCTTAGTAACACGATTGATAAGATAAGGGATATCAAAGAACTCTGTATTCCAACCAGTAATAACATCTGGATATCTTCTAGTCCAGAACTCCATAAACTTTTGAAGTAAGTCTACTTCGTCTGAACAATTGATGTAAGTAACGTCTTCATTGTCATTACGAAACTCACCAATACCCCAAAGAACAATTTTCTTGGTAGTTTGGTTTTTGATAGTGATTGCAAGCATTTCTTCCTCAGCTTTTTCTGGGTCTGGGAAACCATTATCTGCTCGTGTTTCAATATCAATTGTAACTGTTAGGATTTTGTCACTATCCCAATTGACAGTATTAGGATATGTATCTGAAAGATAGGTATATGCAAACCTATCCATACCAAAGACTAAATGTGGTTGTTGTTTATATTGTTCAATGAATTGTTTGGCCTCCTTGATAGTATCAAACTTCATAGGAGTTGCAAACTTACCATCAAGGGTTTTGTACTTGGTTTCTTTCTGCACTGGAACGTACATAGTCGGAGAGTATTTAACTTTCTTGTTAACTCTCTCACCCATATCATATTCACGAACAAGTATTTGGTTACCCCACTGGGCAACATTTGTATAAAATTTCATATTGTAACTATATCACTAAATTGTGTAGAAGTCAAGACCAGTTTGTTCTATCTAAGTATGTTTTGAGTATTTCCTCTGTTATACTAAATTTTTTTGAAAATGTTTTTTCAATACCAATTAGGCCTGGATTTGAATTTACTTCTATAAAATAAGGACTATCTTCCTCTCTATTTTTAGATGGAATAAAATCAACACCAACTACATCTCCACCAACTGCTTCTGCAGCTTTTAGTGATGCAGACTTTTCTAAATCTGTTAATTCATGTATCTCTGGTTCTGAACCTTGAGAAACATTACTTCTAAAATCACCCTCTACAATAGGTCTTTTCATTGCACCCATCACTCTATTTTTAAGAACTATAACACGAACATCATAGTCTGTTTTAATAAACTCTTGTAGGAGTATATCAATATATTTATTTTCTCTATAAAGTAATTGGACGATACTAACTAGTGCTTTTGCACTTTCAACAAACATAACACCAACACCAGTTGAACCAATAGATGTTTTAAGTATCATAGGAAATTTGTTACCCAATCTTTCAGCTGCATCTAGAGCACCTTCTGCGTGTCTTATCAAAACTGTGTTGGGGGTTTGTATATTATTTCTTTGAAATATTTTATGATTATACCACTTATCATTACATATGTCATTACATTTTACAGAATTAATTAGTTTGTAACCTTCATGTTCTAAGTTTTTAGCCATAACTCTCCAAGACTCACAACCATACATTGGATGTAAACCTCGCATCATTATTAATGTTTTGTCTGGACTAATTTTAAATGGTTCTTCATATTTTAAATCTTCTTTACTTGATGGTAGATGTGCAACACCTTTATCATCTACTTTGAAAGAATAAAAGAGTTTACCATCAGATATGTCCTCTGTGTATGCACCCATAGTTTCTGCAATGAAAGATTTAATACCCATACCACTTGCAGTTTTACTTAACAATGGCCCAGTTTCATTCACATCATCTATACCATCATGAGATACAACAAGTAAATCGTATGGTTTTTCTGGAGATTGTTCCAATAGATAACTGAAAAGTGAATTGACCATTAATGCACTACATCCTCTGAAAAGTATTTGTCTAACATTGCAAGTTGGTCATCATATCGTGCAACGATATCTAGTTCTTTTTCAATCTCTTCTAGGATATCTGCGTTACCATCTCCACCAATACCAGCTGCATTTCTAAAATAAACTTCAACATTCATCTTATGTTTTGCAATGTGACCTCTTGCGTGTTCTTTCATTGCTTCAATCATTTTATCTCTAAACTTCATAACTAATCTTCCTTCTTTTTAGTTCCAATGTTATATTTTGTTTCTAGATTCCATTCGTTTTTTTCACGAAACGAAATTACTTTAATTTGTGATAGTGGTGCAGACTCAACATCACTTGTTCCCACAACATTTACTAATCCCCAATCCGAAAGTAACTTTGCAATAGTATTTCTTCTTGCAATATCATTCTCAGAGATGTTTGTATCTTTACCATCTAGTGCAAATAGTTCTTTAAAATGCACTATATAATATTTACCTTGTTTGTGAAGAACATGACAACTCTGGAATAGAGTTTTATTTTTTCTACTGGCTACACCAATGCGAGATAGTGTTTCACGAACCTTTAAAAAATCATCTGGTTCTTTTAGACTAACTTCAAGCATTTGGTCTGGTTTCCATAATACCTCATTCATTTTTCCCACCTTTATTCATTTTCTTTTTTATTAAAGCGAGTTGTTTGTCAGTTAGTATGTTTAGTGCAGACCTTGCCTTTTCATTGTTATAACCAAAGTATTCTTTGACATACTCTAAATTTTTACTTTTACTCGCCTTCATCCAAGGAGCATATCTATTCTGCTTCCTTATACTATTTAGTAAAAAATCATATTGGAGTTTGTTATCCAAATGGTGGTGAACATTTATTTCATTTACTAACATAATAGTATCATTAAATGGTGCAAGACATTTATTAATTATGAATGATGGATACTTCTTTTCCCAAACCTTGTCTTCACTATCCATCAAGTTTTGTTTTGTGGTATTAATTGATTTTAGATATTCTTTAAGTTCATACATTATTTAAACTTTACTTGCGACATTATTTCAGTCATACACGCCAATAGATTGATTTCTTGGTCTGCGACAAAGGCTGACTTGTAGGAGTAATCAGCAAGTATAATAACAGCATGGGGAATAGTAGAACTATCAAGATTATCATAAAGACTATCGTATAGACGGCGATAAATCCTAGCAGGGTCATTGTCAAGATTGTTGACAATCCACCTACGAACATTTGTGAACTCTTTGTTCTTGAGAAACGATATAAGTTCCTTGACAGAGTTTTCTGAAATGTTGACCAATATCCCAGCATCTATTTCTCCACTTGCCCCATATCTTTGAAGTTCGTTAAGAACCTTTCTCCAATCTGGGAAAAACTTTTCGATTAATTTTGCAACTACTTTATCATTACTATTTATCCCTTCATCTTTCAAAATATTTTGAACTCGTTTCATAAATTGACCAGCAAGTTTAGGTCTTTCTTCAGTTGGAATTAAAAACTCAACTGTAGAACAACGACTATGAAGTGGTTCAATAATACGATTGCGAAAGTTACAAGTAAGAATAAATCCACAATTTTTACTAAACTCTTCCATGAAACCTCTAAGGGCTGGTTGAGTAGATTGTGGATTTAGATAGTCAGCCTCATCTAGGATAACATATTTACGTTTACCATCCATAGAAACAGTAGACGCAAAGTTTTTGATTTTGTTTCTGAGAACATCAATACCAGATTCTTCAGAACCATTAATCATCATGTAAGTACAACCTAATTGTTCTAACATGGCTTTTGCAACTGTGGTTTTACCACAACCAGCAGAACCAGATAGTAAGAGATTAGGACACTCACCATTATCAACAAACTGTTGGAATGTTTGTTTTAGTTCACTTGGAAGTATACAATCCTCAATCTTTTGAGGACGATACTTCTCAACCCATAATATTTCCATAAAATTTTCCTCAAGCAGTTTCTAGTGCAATAAAGTATTCAATATCCTTATTGATGTTTTTGAAGTTAGATATTCCTTTTGAGGATACTTTAACTTGATAATCACCAGAAAGTAATTTCAAGTTTTCTACCTTAAAGAAAAACTTTTGGTTAGGTGAACCACCTTCTCCAACTTCAACACTAAAACTATTTGAAGTATCATTCTTTCGGTCTGAAACTCTAAGTTTCATAACACCATTATCATTAATGTCTAATACCATATCTGGAACACCAAGAACTGAAGAAGCCTTCAGTATTTGATTGAATACACTTTGTGTCAAAGTAAATATTGCATCTGGTTCAGGCATTGTGATATTAGATTTTGGTGTGGTGACTACAGTTGGGTCACTGTAAAAATATTTTAGTGATTGACCACCTTGTGAAATACTTACACTGTTATCACCAAATTCTAGAGTAGGGTCTTCAAACAATGACATTGCAGATAAAAATTCGTTAAGGTCATAGATTGCAAACTCTGTGTCAAAAGTATCTGGAAGATTTGCAGTAGACACAATATTTTTCATTTGTGACATTGTAGTCAACTGATTACCAGAAGTCACTAATAGATTGGCATTGATAGTCGAATAGTTCTTCAATACCTCTCTTGTTTCATTACTAAGTTTCATATTAAGATTTCTCCTTATCATGATTATGAAGTGCGATTATACCATAATGGATTACTTTAAGCAAGTCTTTTCTTGCATCTTCTTTAGTACCTTTTTTCCCATATCGTTGGGCGTACTTCAGAATATTACCAATACAAAAACCAGTGCCGTGTCCAGAATCTAAAATAAACTCTGTAGCCTGAAATTTGTTTTGAGAATAATGTTGGTTGTAGGTTTTGTTGATATACTCTTCTAATTCTTTGAGTATTCTATCTTCTGAATATTTATATTCAATCGTTGGTATGTCAACGACATTTTCTTGTTTCTTGAACAATTTCAATTTCAAACTCCATAATATAATTATTTCACTATAACATAAAAAAGGGGAGATGTCAAGTCTCCCCTTTTAAGAATTACTTCACAGTAATTTGACGAGGTTTCTTTTCCTCTGGTATGATTCTCTCTAATGAGATTGTTAACATACCATTTTCAAGTTTTGCATCATTTACTACGATATCATCTGCGAGTGTAAACTTTCTTGTGAAGTTTCTCTTTGAGATACCTTTGTATAATGTGAACTCGTCAGTTGCACCAGTGTCCTTATCTTTAATAGATTTAATTGTAAGGACTCCCTCTGCCACCTCTACTGAAATATCCTTTTTATCAAAACCAGCTAGAGCCATTTCAATTTCAAATTTGAAATCCTCTGTCTTTTGAATATTGTAAGGTGGAAAACCAGATGACTCTGCTTGATGTGTTGCATAATCCCACAACCTATCAAACTGTCGGTCAAACCCAACTGCATATGGTGTTACTGTATTGAAATCAAACGCTTGAAGAGCGTTCCTAAGTGTGCTTAAATTTGTCATGTTTATCTCCTTATTAAGCAAGATTAAAATATGCAGACCCTAAAAGGCATCTGCGAGGTGATAGTCTGGAAGCCACTCCAGATAAATTCTACATTGTCTTACCAATGATGTACCGCTCGGTCTACGAAGGCCTTGTACTGAACTATCACTTCTATTTATATGGGGATTAATTTCTAAAAATCAACCCCCACACAAAACTTTTTTTAGGCGGCTTCTGCCATCTCAAGTGCAGTATCAAGTGCCTTGAGTTTTACCCTACGATTTCTTCCATACCATGATGAAGTCAATCGTCCATCAGTTGTCCTACCTTGAACATGGTCGTTTAGGTAAGTCACAGTGTTAAATGCGTTCCAAAAAGTACCTTGGGCGAACTTTGCACCAGGCTGGGTATCTAAATTTTCCAAGGCAAGTTTTGCATTTAAAGAAGTAGTTGGGAATACTCCATCAACTTTTTCTTTTGCAGGCGAACCAAATACAGTATTAAAATATTGAACAATATTTTCTGAAGTGTATTTCTTAGAACCAAGAAATTCTGCCATAGATTTGTATTGTTCCATTTTTTCTTTTGCAATACCCATTTGTTCTTTCACTTCTGCAACGTCAAACGCTTTTCTGTGATTAACTTTTAACATTGCATTACTATCTTGACTAAGAGATAGTGTCAATGTGTTGTTGCAAACTACACGAATTGGTGTCATACGAATATCAATCGCTTTACCAAACTCATGTGGATTAGAGAACAGAAAGTAATTATCTGTTACGTCACCATTAAACAACTCAAATGAGTCATTAGTTTTTGCAAGAGCCCAAACCATTTTACCATTGTTTAGACTTCCAGCAGTGTGCATCTGCATTTCACCAGCACGAACATACTCTTCAAAGAAATTGAAGGCTTCTGCGTTCTGAACTGGATTCCATCCTTTACCCACTACATCAAGAACTTCACCATCAGATGAACGAACAAGTGCTTGTTTGGATTTTACAGTTGAACCACCAGACGTAACCATGTCTTGTTTTTCTACTGTCCAATCGACACCAGCTTTCTGCATCATTTGTTCTGGTGATAAGTCATCAATAACTTTTACACCAAGACCATGCCATGGAAGTTGTCCAGCGTATGCCATTGTTTCTACCATATGTGCCATAATTTTTTCTCCTCTTTTATGACTGATTCTTTATTATGTATTTAATATACCATGTTATGACAACAAAGTCAAGTATTTTTTAAAAAAACGCCAGGCTTTTAACGAGGTCGCATCTCCGCCTCCACACTAGTCTGGACTTTTAGCTAGTGTGACCCCATATCCCCTTGTTTGGACATAGCTTTCAATTCATATGAGGAGAACCTACTTGCACTTTTTACGTCCTTAGATTATCGGTAAGTCCATACCATTTTTCACCTCTTACATTACGAATCAACATACTATTATATTACTTGTTTTCACAACAAATGTCAAGTCATTCTGCCAAAAAATTGGTGTGGATATAAATTTTTTTGTTCAAACAAATACCAACAACAATTATCTTTACCTACACTAGAGCTTCCTTCAATCCATTTAACTCTACCAATACTTACAATTTTACTTAAATATTTTAGATATGGTATTGATTGTTTAGTATGCATCCAATCTGAATCGAAAAGAAGCCAAGTTGGTCTTTGGTCTACAAAGTGTTCTATCATAGGATGTAGAATTTTACGATTCCACGGCGGATTGGTAATAATAAAATCACATTGAGTATATCCATGTTCTAATGCGTCATGTTGTTCTACTCTTTGATGCATAGGTTCTATGTCATGTGCATATCTACAAATACCACCATGTTTTTCTAAATGTTCAATAAGTCTACCATCACCAGCACATGGTTCTGCGAAAGTAAATTCATCCCCTAAATGTGGTAATAAAGGGATTACTGCTTTGTATGGGGTTGGATAAAAGTCTCTAGGTATTCTTTCAAAATCACTACGTTTCCCCATCAAACTACCTTACTAAAGTTTCTATTCTTTTCAAACTTAATTGTATGTCTAAACTTATCAAACAACATATCTTGTTTATGTGATATTACAAAAACATTCTCATTACCAAATGTATTCAGTATTTTAAGAAATGCATCTGTACCATCTGTATCAAGTGAACTATCAAATATTTCATCTAGTATAAGTAGATTAGTATTTGTAGAGTTTTTCATCTTTGCAATAGCTCTCCAAGTAAAAAGTAATGCAAGGTCTATTCGCATCTTCTCACCTTCAGAAAAGTTTGCATAAGTAAAATCATCACGAAATCTAGATTTGATTGTTTCGTTAAAATTCTCATCAATATTAAAGTTAACAAAGAAATCCATAGATGATAGATAAGTATTGATTAATTTGTTCATGATAGGTAGATACTGTTTAATAATCTTAGTTTTAATTCCAGTATCTTGTAGAAGATTTCTTGCAACATCATAGTAGAATAATTCTTCTTTCAACTTTTTTGAGGTTGAATCTAAACTATACAACTTTTCTTTTAGTTTGTCAAGTTTTTTTATGTCTTCTTTACCAATTTCATTTTCATTCAAATATGAAATTTCGACTTCTAATTTTGTGTTGAATTTTTCCAACTGAGTTATTGCACTGCGATACTTTTCAATTTCCACTTGATTCTTTTGTATCGCATTTGAAAGTTCTCTAAATTCTTTAACTTTTTTGTTGACTTTGTTCATTTCTTCTGATAATTTGTTTAGTCCAACCTCAAGTTCTTCTACTTCTTTAGTTTTCTCATCAATAGATTTAGATTTAAAATCTTTATCAATGTGTTGTTTACAAGTTGGACAATCATCATTATCTTCAAAGAATGTTATTAAAGTACTACTACGATTATGTTTATCTTTTAAAGAAAACTGCACATCTTTTAATTTATCCCTCTTTTTAATAACAACATCTTCACCAGCCATTGCATCTAAAAAGGTCTGTGTTTTTTGTTTAAGTTCTTCTTCTTTATCTTTGTTGACTTTAATTTCTTCATTGTTTGCATCAACAAGATTTGTTTTTTCAGATAATAAATTGTTGCGATTATTTTTGGTATCCTCAATGTACTTCTCTTGTATTTCTATTTTACTCTTTGTTAAATCTAAAGAATAACTACCCTCAGTAATATTTGTATTTACTTCCCTTACTTTTGTTTTAAGAACAAGATTCATCAAAGAGAATATTTTAATATCTAATATATCTTCTACAACCTCTCTACGAGCTTTTGAATTTAATTGCATGAAAGGTACAAAAGTAGAACTACCAAGAATAACAACTTGTGTAAATGAACGATAATTAAATTTAAGGATTTGTTGTTCTAAGTGTTTCTGGTAATCTTTTGCATTTGCATTTTGGTTAATCATTATATCATTAACGTAAATTTCAAACATATTTGGTTTGATACCACGAACCACTTTTACTTTTTTATTCTGTGTAGTAAATTCTACTTCAACAATAGCTTCTCTTTGATTAATAGAATTAAGTAGTTGTGACTTACTGATTTGTCTAAATGGTTTGTTAAACAGAACAAAACATAACGCATCTAGAATAGTTGATTTACCAGCACCATTCTCACCTACAACGAGTGTAGATGGATTTTGGTCGAGTTGAATTTCAGTGAAAGTATTTCCAGTTGATAGGAAGTTCTTCCACCTTACAGTATTAAATATAACCAAGTTTATAGCTCCAAGTCACAAGCCTCTAGATAGAGTGCCTTCATAGTATTTTTCAATCGTTTCTTGTCCAAGTCTACATCAAGTTCATCAATGTACTTTTCTAAGAGTGTGGTTGTATCTTGAGTATTTTCTGCAATATCATCTGATACATTCTGTGCGTCCAAGTCAGAAAAGTCCTCAACAATTTTTACCTCATGGGTTTGTTCTTGTAACAACCTATCAGTAAACATATCAAACTGATACAAGTCTTTTTTATTCACTACAACCAGTTTAATAAATTTATCTACATATTGTGATACATCTTCTTTACTATAATCTTTGTTTGTATCATCATAATAAATCTTTTCATATATTGTATATGGATTTACAATTCTTTCTAAAGTTCTATCTACAGTATCAAAAATATGAAAACCTTTAGGACAATTATCATCACTCCATGTTATTTGATATGGAGCTCCTAGATAATAGATTTTTCCATCATCTGATTTTTTGTGAAAGTGTCCAGAGAAAACAGTATCAAACTTTTTGAATATTTCTTTTGCATGACCATTTTCAGAGAAGTGACCCTTATGCATTTCAAAACCATTTATCTCTAAATGACCCATACAAACTTCTGCATCTGTTTGTTGGATACCCTTTAGAGTAGAACCATAGTTCTCTGAGTTAATCCAAGGACAAAAGAATATTGGAGTATTACCGAAGTTTACTGTGCAGTTCTCTTCATAGAATTTTATATTATCGTGTCTGTTCCCAATAAGCTCAGCAACAGAATTGATAGTATTTGTATTTTTATAAAAAGTATCATGGTTTCCTATCATTATATGTGTGTCAATATTTCTATCGACAATTGGTTGAATAAATCGTGTGCGAAAATCATTTGCAATCTTATATGAAACAAACTTACGTCTGTCCATAGTATCACCTAAATGAATGATAGTGTTTATACCTCTCTTATCTATTTCTGGAAAAAATACATTATCGTAAAATTTATAGAAGTAGTCGTTAAATGGTATGCTATCATTTCTCGCACCAAAGTGAGTATCAGTTATCAGTGCTATTTTCATTATAAAATAATTCTAATCCTTTTGGTTTGGTCTTTTTCTTCTTGGGTTTATATACATCTTCATCTGGAAGATAATTCTTTTGTAGATAATCTGCGAAAGGGTTTTCTTGTACAGTTCCATCTTCTTGAGTTAGAAATGCATCTACGTTCATGTTTTCAATAATCTTATTTTTTACATGAGCCTGTTTCTTTTCTTTTTGTATTCGTCTAAGAAATGCATAATAGATTATCTGTGTAAAATATGCAAACGGATTATCTGATTTTTCTGGATTGAAATTATGTACATATTGTAGACAATTTTCAATACCATCGCTAATCATTTCTTCACGATAAGTATAGTTAATAAAATTAGGACGATATGATAGATGGTTTGCAATCTTTAGGAAACATTCACCAATATAGTTAGTTACTGGTGGTGGGTCTACACCAAAATCCTTTGCGAGTTTGCACTTTTCATTCCATTCAATCATGGCCTGTAGAAATTCTTTGTTATTTACATAATGTGGTTTTTTACTTTTTGACACGACTCCATACCTTTGTTAAAACTTTATTCATAGTATCAGGCTACGAATAAAATGTCAAGTATTTAACTTTTGACTTGACAAATCATTTTTTTGTCTGTATAATCCACTATGTGGTGGTTTGAAGAAATACTTTAATGTATAGTCTTTGGGTCATCATCATCATAATATTCTTCAAGAATTTCTTGTTCTAGTTCTTCTAATTGTTCTTTTGTAGGTTCACTAATATCTAGTAATTTACTTTTACCATTCTTCATTCTTAATACGCAGAACTCGTAAAATTTTGCAATACCGACAGATGCATCTGTAATCGCAACAATACTATTCTTAACCAATTGACAGTTATCATTTTCACCATAAGATACCCAACGTGATAAAGCCATAGATTCTTCTAATCCTTTTTTTGACATTCTAGGATATGTGTTAATTTTTAATGGATTATTAACGATAACAGTATGTGCAGAATCAGTATCATCTGTACTAAGAGTCGTAATAATTTCATCTCCATTTGTGAGTTTTAAAATTTTAGTATCCATATGTTAACTTTCTATTGGTAGGTTTTTGATTTCATAATCAAATTCTTCTTCATTATAGATATTTATTCTTTCCATAAAATGTCTAAGTGTAAAATTTTGTTTTGACTTCCAAGTTAAATCATCTGCAATATCTAAAAGGGTAGCACCAGTTTTATCATTGGTTGTTCGCAAGCCTCTACCGATTGATTGCAAGACTCTAATCCTGCTTTTTGAAGGCGAACTGAACACGACATTGTGAAGATTCCTAATGTTAATACCAGTAGAAAAAGTACCATATGATGCAACAATGATTGCGTTCTTTTCTTTCTCTGTAATTTCACGAATATTCTCCCTAGTTTCTGTATCCGTTCCACCATGTACATAAAATACTTTTCTATCTAAGTCTTTCATCATATCATATAGAACAGCTCCATGTTTTTCTACAAATTGAAATAATACTAACGTATTACCTTTTAAATAATTTGTTAAATTTACAATAAATTTATTTCTTCTTTCATCACGAACTAATAAATCAACTTCATCTTGATAACTTTGGTCTTTCATAAATTTTTTATCTGAATCTGGATATTGTAACACTATACATTTTATTTTTAATTTTGCAAGTGTTTTCTTTTCCATTAATTCTTTTGTGGACGTAACTCTATTTACAGAACCAAATAAACCCTCTAATACTAACCTATGAGTTTGTGTTCCATCTAATGTTCCAGTAAACCCATGTCGATACTGGGTCTGATGCATTTTATTCATAATGTTTGTAAGTGATTTGGCTTTGAACAAATGCACTTCATCACCAAGAATACAACCAAATTGTTCAAAGAATTTTCTAGGCATTTTGTATAATGACTGCCATGTAGAGATTGTTACTTCACTAGAAATATCTTTTGTATATCCTTGATATATTTTTTGCATCTTACTTTCAAGATAACCATAATCAAGAAAATCGGTGTACATCTGTTCCACAAGAGATGTTGTAGGAACAAGAATAAGGACTCTACTAGACTCATACCATCTGCTCAGTAAATATATTACCAGCGACTTCCCACTAGCAGTAGGACTAAGAAGAAGGCTCCTATTGTTTCTGATTGCATGAACAACGGCGTTCCTCTGGTAATCACGAAGTTGTAAAGTTTTTCCATTGGATTTTGGTCTGACATTTCTGATAAAGCCATCCAAAACTCTAGGTTCGATTGCATATTCGGTTGCATTGAGTTCTCCCTCATATTCTATATCTATATCATTTCGTTTTGCAAATTCTTCAATGTAAGGTATCAATCCATAATAAATTTCACCATTTATCATGTTATATAATCTTATCTTACCATCCCAAATACGTTTTTTATACTGGGGCATAAATCTAGCCCCTGGCACTTCAAATGTAAAGAAGTCAGATAATTCTCTAGAAATATTCGGTTCAGTTTTTACTATAACATAAACATCATTTTTCTTTGAAAGTATCAAAACGAACCTTCCAAAAATCTTTTCCAATCAATTGCATTTTTAATTTGAAACCCACGATTATTTAACATTTTCATTACATTCTCTGCAAAGTCACACATAGAATTATGATAATCTACTTTATGTTTTGCAGTAATTAAATCCTCATCACTCTCAAGATATGTTGGAATATCTTGTTTTAAAATTTTTAAATCAAAGGGTTTTTCTTGATATACTTTAGGGTCAGCTTTACCACTATAATATTCCCACTTATGTCTAAGTAGTTTCTTATATTCTGACTCTACTTGTTTTGACAACAAGTTCCATCTGGTATATATTTGAAGATATTTTCCATAGAGTTCTGGAGTTTTGAGTGACTCTATATCTAATTGTTCATTATTAATTTTGAGGTCTTTTTCAGCCTCTTTTTGTAATTGTTCTAAATCCATATTATATTATCCTCAATTCAAGTGGTGGTGGTTTGTCTAACTAGTTTCTATATTTTTGAAACGTATTCAAATAAAAACAAAATTTGAACAAGATATAACCACCACCATTATTATATAGTAAACATTTCATAAAGTTTATAAGTAAAAGTGCAAGTTGCCGTTAAATAAGTTGTATCTGTTAATTGTTGGTCAAATTGTAATCCACTTAAAATAACTGGATACAAATCAGAAAATCTTACTTCCATGATAGGATTATTTTTACTAGACATTACTGTTAAAGTCGCATCACCATACATTGCTTGAACACCAGTTGGTATCCCTGGCCTAGTTGTTTCACCTTTGACTGCTTCTACAGTTGGAAAGACTTCAGACTCTTCTCTCCTAAAAGATGTAAATTGTTGTCTTGCTTTTGGAAAACCAATACCCACTAACCATTGATGAAGTTCTCTATAATTTTCTAATTTTTCATCTACAATAAATTGTATTTCTAAATTATCAAAAGTTACCTCATCACCTTGAACTGGAATAGTTTTCAAAGGTGTAGGGAAAACTGCATCTCCTAAATTTATGCCTGGAATGTTTGCAGCTGTGGTAAAAAATTCAACCTTGGGTAATTTAGTTATACTGAACTTGAACTTAGTTGGGTCTGCATAATCTATTTCAGTGGGTTGTCTTTGTATTGCATTAATAGTAGTGGCCATCTTTTCATCCTTTATCTACTATTATTTATATTGCAAATAAAAAAAGGGGGAACAAAGTTCCCCCTTGAGTTACTAGAGTTAGTTTCTTATGATTACATAAGGTTTGCGACACGAACTCTTCTGTAGTATGTGTTATCTTGGTTTCCGGCGATAACATCTGTAGCAGAAGATGTGGCAAATGGGTTTTGTGCAACACCATATCGTGTCTTAAAACCGATTTTTGGTTGGAAAGTATTCTCACCAACTGCACGAACCATCTGTAGTGGAACATATGGGCAGTAGAAAATACCAGCATCATATGGTGATGTTCCTTTATAACCAACAACATAGTACTGAGCAGCTGCATTATTGGCCGCATATGGGTCAATATACACTCTGTACCTTCCGTTGAGTACACCAGCAAAAGTGTTACCAGTATCATCAACTTGTAGATTGTTGTTAAGAGCAGGGGCGTAATCTAGTACACCAGCCATTTGTAGTGCAGAAGCAACATCTGAAGAAGTGATAAGCATATTACCTTTTCCTCTTCTTGTTTCTTGTGCAATTACGTTAGCATCTCTTTCGATTTGGAACATTAGACCTTTGAACTTTTCTACAGACCATCTTCCGTTTGAGTCTGTGTCTAAGTCAAAGACACCAGCGTTAGTTGTGTTGATTGAAGCACCTGCTTTTGCAGACCTATAGATTGTTCTAACAACTTCTCTGTTAATCTCTGCGAGAATTTCAGAAGAAAGAATGTTTGACAATTCTGTTTCAGCGTCAATACCATGAATTGCTTTAAGGTCTTGTGCGAGTTCCATTGTGTACTCAGCTTTAAGAGCTCTTGTTTTTGCAGTCACAGTTGACTTTTCAATGCTGAATGACATTTCTGCAAAAGAGTTTGCAGCTGCGTCACCTAGTGCTTCGCCCTCGGCAGTAGTCATACCACCACCAGTTGTTGAACCATAGTCAGCACCACCAGTTGTGTATGCAGAGTTGTCTGCACTTCCAGATGCGTTAACTAATAGGCCTGGGTTAGTACCAGTCATTGTTGTTGAGTTCAAGTCACCAGCTGCATCATCATTTGAGAATCCAACATCTGGTTCGTTGAATAGTGCTTCAGTTCCATCTTGAGCACCAAATCTTGACTTCATTGCGAAGATAAGACCAGTTGGGCCAGTCATTGGTTGCACTGAACAAATGTCATATGCAATCAAGTTTGGCATAGCTCGTCTTACTAGTGAAATCAATATTGGGTCGTAGTTATTGATGTTCGCACCAGTAGCGTTATTAGGCGCAGCTTCTGAAAGGAAAGATGCGTCTTCTTTCATTGCTTTTTCTTGGTTTTCCAAGATAACAGAAGTAACGGCTTTTTTGTAAGAGTCCTTAATCTCAGGCAAATCTGGATGATTGAGGACTGGCTGCCACTTCTCTTGTAAGTTTTCTGAATTATACATTAGTAATCCCCTTTTAACTTTCTATTATATTTATTTATCATAATTTATTTTTTGACATTGTTAAAAGGTTGTTCATCTCTCATGAAAGGAGCAGACCTCTTAATCGCCGAAGTATACGCAGCCATAGCGTCACTTATGTCAATTTCTTGAGTAACCCCATCTGACTCTTCTGTAAGAGTTTCGGTAGGAGTACTCTTTGGAAAATAATTTTCCTTTAGTGTGTTAAGTTTCTCAGTAAAGGTATCTTTATCTGTGAACTCAACGTCTTCAACAAGACCAGCAAACTTTTCAACTTGTGTTTCTGCTAAGTCAGATGAAACCTCTTTAATCACAGCTTCACGAACCAATGTGTCTTCTGACTGTTTTTTCTCAGTTAGTTTACCCATAGTTTCGTTTAACTTTGACTCAAGTTCTTCAATCTTTTGAGCTTGTGACTCTAAGATATCGTACTTTTCGTCTGGAACATCAATGTAATGTTCTTCAAACAATGCTTTAAGACCAGTAATGAAGTCCTCTGCAATTTCGCCTTTAAGACCTCTTTCAATTGCAAGTTCATTTTCTTTCATCCACTCACCCACAACATAGTCAAGGTATCCGTCAACCTTTTCTGCGAGTTCAGTTTTGAATGTTTCCATTTCATCTGCAACTTCTTGAGTTTTCTCTTCTTCAATTCTTTCCACTTCTGGACGAATCTTAGACTTTACAGCGGCTTCAAAGATTGTAGCTGCCTTCTTTTTGAAGTCCTCTGAGAGTTCTTCACCTTGTACAAGTGCATCTACATCTTCAGCAACATTGATAGAAGCGAGTCTTTTTTCGATTGCTTCTTTCGCTTTTGATAGACCTTCAAGTTCAATTTCCTCGTCAGTCTTTTTGTTACCAGCCATGTATTGTGCGGCTAATTGTTTTGCATCATCAGCAGGCATCTTTTTCATCATTGCACTCATGATATTGATTGCATCTGCTTTTGTTTTAGGCATTTTTTCCTCGTCATGAGAACCCATTTTTAAGACTTTTACATCTTCTGCCATGACTTTCTTTTCAACACCATGTTTGAATTGAACATCATACCACTCAACGTATCCGTCATCAGTTGGGATTGCGTGTTGACCATGCAGTGGTTTACCTTTACCCCATACTGGATGTTCGATAACCTCAGCACAATCATGGTCTTTTGAATGACACAATGAACGAATTTCATCATCTGTGAAACCATCATTATTTTCAGCTGCCATCTTCATAGGTTTTTCATCACCCTTGACCTTTGCTTTAATTGAACCATCTTTCTTGACTGATTTTGCAGAATCGGCTTTCTTTTCGTCACCTTTAACTACAGCAGGCCCCATGTCTTGAACTTCATCTTCTTCTGCATCAACCTTTTTCATTGGCTCAGATGCAACTGCACCTTTTCCAGCAGCGGAAGAATCCTTCTTCATTTCGGCCTCACTCAAATCAGCAAGAACTTCTTGTTCAAGTTCTTCTATTGTCTTGTCGATTTCTGACATTTGAGTCTCCTTAATTAATTAATTAATTCCTCTTTGTAGTATATTTAGTCATTACAAATTCTTGAGGAATTTTGCGAAAGCCAATGCTTGGTAATTCGCTTCTTTGGAACGAATATTACGTTCCATTTCGTTCTTGATTTCCGCTACCTCTTGTTCTTGTAACAAACCATTATTCCACACCCATTCTTTACCTTCCATAATTCCGTCTACGAAAGCGTTGGGTGCAGATGGGTCTGCAACAATATCAGCGGCGGTTGCAAGATAGAAATCATCATTGACGTAGTTTGCACCATTCTTTTTAGTCAAACTACCCATACCCCTTGAGGATACTGCGAGTTTACCACCATCATCCATAATATTTTTTACTATATTACCCATTGGTGTTGACATAACTTTTGCTTCACCAATAAAGTTTTTTCCGTCTGGTTTTAGAGAGGTTACCATGTGTGATACTTTATCTAAGTTTACAGTCGGGCCTTCTGGGTGTCCTAGTTCCCCATATGCACGATTTTCATTAATAAACTCTTTATTATATCTATCTACTTCCTTTTCTAATACTTCAAAAGGGTATACACGACCATTCCGATTTTTGATTTCGGCTTGTAAGAAAACACCTTTTAATTTATAGTTCTTCTTACCATTATCTGTTTCTTCAGTAATATATTCAACACTATCACTAAAATGTTCTGATATAAGTTTCATAACACTACCCCTATGTTAAATTAGCGTATCCAGAAGTTTTTCTTAACTTTAACCAGATAGTTCCTACAGATGCACTTCCATTCGTTAATAATATATCACCAGTTACACCACTACTGCCTGGATTTGGAATGGAAGGCATTGCCTGAGCACCAATATTATATGCACCATTTCCATTTAGTGATAATGCAACATCATTAGAACTTGCATCAAATAAAATATTTGTCTGACTACCAGTAGTCCATTGACAAGAAACAATTGCAAGTCTTGGATTTGTAGCTGCACCACTTAGTGCAGACGCATCTACAATACTCGCATTTGTATTTGTTCCAGTTGTTGTTACCTTAACAACTGTCTCAAAGTCTGTATCCTTTAAGGTAACTGCACTTACTGCCATCCATATTCTCCTAACATTTCTCGCTCAAAATACTTCATAAGTTCATTTTCACGAACTTTGAACTTTTGAGCTGCATTTTTTATAGTTTTCTCAAAACTATTTAGGAAATCTGAAGGTTTCGCATCCATAACACTAAATATGTAGTCAACAGCTTTACGCATGGCTGGTGACAACTTCTTATATTCTTTAGTACGTTTATGTTCGTCCTTTTCAGGCAGAACTATCTGATTGAACGTCTTCATCTTCCTCAACTTCTGGGATATGTTGCGTTACCATTGTATTCGCAACTTCTTCTCTTTTTTTCTCTAGTGCATCACCAACTCTTTGCGATAATGCATTTTTAAAATGTGTTTCAGCATCAAGATTATCTCCAGATGCAATTGCATCAATTATTTCTTTACTCATTTTTTATCCTCAACTATTTTCAAACTACCTTTCGGTTCATGCGACATCATCATATCGTCATCTTCTCCACCACCCTCATCTTCAATTTCTTTTGACATGGCATCAATCTCTTCATCTGACTGACGAAGAACATTCTTTTGAACCCATCTTTTTGAAAAGAAATTACCGACATATGGTTCTAGTGTTCCTAACATATCTATACGTTCTCTCAAAATCTCTGCGTCACGCAATTCTGCAAAATGACCATCTTGCATCCAATCGTATGAAATATGTTCTTTCATACTATCCCACTCTTCTTCTGCAATTACACCAGTTAAAATTAACTGTGTTCTAAGAATATCGTGAAATACTATTGTAAATTTCTTTCTTAGTCTTTGTACGAACTTAGTAAATTTAAGTTCATCTCTTGTAATCTCTGTAGACCTACCTAATGAAAAATTCTGTTCAGCTTCCATTCTTGAAATAGGAACATTTAGTGACCTATACAGTTTTCTTTGGAAATATATAATATCATCAATCTCACCAAGATTAGAACCGCCAGGCAATGTGGTAATCTCTGTACCTCTACCACCCTCTCGTCTTGGTAACCAGAAATCTTCCAACATTGACATATGATTTCTATCGTCTTTAATCTCACCAGTAGATGCATCATATACCAGTTTGTTACGATAACGATTCATAACATCTTTTAGATATTGTTCTGCTTTAATCTTTGGTAGATTACCAACATCAATGTAAAAAATTCTACGTTCTGGAGCTCTTGATATTCTGTATATTACCAGACTATCTTCAATCATTCTCAGTTGGTTAACTGGTTTGATTGCTTTATGAAGATAAGATACAACTGTACCTCTATTTTGGTCAATTAGTCCAGATGGACAATATGCAATAGAGTCCTTTGTAATTCTTAGTCCATTGTTTACAGAACCACCAGTAGTAATTCCATATTCATTGTAGATATAATATTCTTCTGCTTTTTGTTTTTCTTCAACACCAGTAATAGGGTTTGGTTTACCAGATATTTTTTCTCTGACCTTTTTAATTTTTTGTGGGTCAATATATCTTAATTCAGTAATACCTTTTCGTGGATTTTTCTTATCAATTACCTTATGATAAAATAAACGACCATCAACGTACCATCTTCTAAATACGTCATGACCTTTTTCTTGAAACATCATTAGTTGAAGAACTCTATCGAACTCTTCACGAATACGTTTTTTAACTTTATCGGATTGATTTAGTCCATCTAAAGATAAGGATATAGGTGCATCCATTTCATTAGATGCAATCGCTTCACTTACGATATCTTCTATTGCACTATCACACTCTGGTTGTTGAGAAATATTACGATACCTACGAATTAGGTCATACTGAGTTTTATCTTTTCCCTCAATATCATATACTGAAGAAAAGAAACCGCCCTGAGCAATATCCTCTGCACCATCATCAGATGTAGGGAGCGTAAAGGACGCTCCCTGCTCTTTTTTACGAGTGATTGTGAAACCAAATAATTCAGCCATAATAACTCCTTTTGTTCCTACTATTTAGTAGGACTATTAGAAGTTAACGCCACTGGCTTCAAAGTGTGAGTATCTCCAAGTTACTGTAAACTCTTCAATAGCGTTTGCAGTTTCGTAACTTAGTGCAATGTCATCAGTCGCAGTTGGATTACAGTTTCTTAAAATGTATGATTTAAGAACTGTATCATCTCTATCTAATTGTTCAACTGTCAAATCAGCTTGATAATCACTAACATTAGATAGTCCAGTATTTGTGACCAAATCATTTATTGCGTTCATCCATCTTTCGATTGCGTTTCTCACCATAAAGTCAGTATCATTAATTACTGTGGTAGTCCAAGGTTCAAATGTCCTATCCCCAGCAATATGCATAATTCTACCTCTAAATGGTACTTCAATTTCTGGTATGGATTGCCCTGGCAACGCAGCTGCCTTGATAAGAAAAGATGCCTTTGCGATATCAAGTCCAGTTGCGATAGCCCCTGGCGTTGTAAATGTTACTCTAAATTGGTTTGCTCTCGCACCACCACCGATTAGGTTTGCTTTAAATTCGTCTATAGTAGCCATCTAATTACCCCCCAATCTCTGAAAATGCGACCCCAGTTCTCACTGCGATAAAGTTAAGTTGAATAAAGTTGATAGACCTTGCTGGTTTGACAAAGATGTCTGCAACAAACTCGTTCCTATCAATAACTTCACCAGTGTTGTTAGTTCCATCTGCAACCACACTAAAATCTGTAATACCTCTTCTACCTTGAATATCTCTCAAGAAAGGTTCTACAAGATTTCTAAATTGTGCTCTTGTAAATTCATCATTGAACTCAAAGAGTTGGAATTTAGCTGCAGTTGCGATTGCTTTCTCCAACAAGATAAACAATCTTCTTACGTTGATTCTGTCAAACGCACTTGGTTTTGAAAGTGCAGTTTTATCACCGAAGAGAACTGTACCTTGGCCTGGGAAAGTAACAACTGGATTAACCCTTGCTGGATATAAAATATCTCTTTGTGCTTTATTTGGGTTAAATGCAAGTTTTACTGCACCACGAATTTGACCTCTGTTAAATCCGCCTGGCGAAAAGAATGGGTCTGCGACTGAGTCTGTGTTTGCACAAAGACCAGCGATATCACCATTCAATGGTACAAATCTAAATACGTCATTAAACTTGTCAAACATATACTTATAACCACTATCAAATACTGCATATGATGTACTTGCAAGTCCATCAAAAAATCCCTTGACATTTGCAGCTTGTGTGGTAGAGTTTGCAATATTAACAACATCTGCTCGTCTTGGAGAAATAAAGACTACAACATCTTTTCTTTTCTCTGCGAGGTCGATTAGATTAGTTGCGTGTTGAGTTCCATCTGCACTGGCAGGAGTTGTACCACCCATGATTAGGTTTACATCAACTGTTTCTGCGTCTGCGAACTCATTGTATGCAGTGTCTAGTTCACCAACTGTTACTGCATAATCGTCTGTACCACCACTTAGTGAAAAAGGTATTTCACCAGTAGTACCAGTTCCAACTGGATATGCATCACCAGATGTACCAGCCGCACCAGCCGCAATCTTTCCACCACCAGCACCAAGAACTCCACTGTGGTCTAACCAGTATACAAATGCAGATTGTTTAAAAATAACATCTGGGTAGTAGTTAGTTCCACCTTGTGGTGTTTTTGCACCAAACGCTTTTGATACAAATGGATATGTTTCCAGAACAGCATTTGTTCTTTCACCAGCAGTATCTTTTCTAAAACCATTGATAAGTCCAGTTCTGTCAAATACAACAATGTGCATTTCATCATCTGTGAAACCTTTACCAGCTGCATATGTTGATGTGCCAGGCGCACTATCGAATAAATCATAGAAAGCCCAACGTCTACGAATAAATGTATTGTCTGGTATGACTGCTTTTAGTCCACCACCATTTGGGTCATCTTTTAATCTAACTGTTAAATCATGTGTGTTGATTGCAGTAACTTCATATTCGTTACCTTCATCACCAGCGATATGTGCAAAGTTAGATGAGTTTGAAGATGCATCAGCAGATGAGAAGGCGATAATATCACCAACATTAAATGCTGTTCCAGCGTCCACTTTAACAACTGTTGCACCAACAGCATCTTCACCAACTGTTTGGTTAGATGAACCTAAGTGTTCTTCATAAGCAAGCGCACCAATACACATTGACACACCTAAACTGTTTCCATGAGTACCAGCTGTTCTCGCACCCCATTCTCCAGAGGATGCTTCACCAGCTGAGTAATTATCTTGATAATGAGTGTCGGACTTAATCAAAAGACCAGAACCACCACTCATAGCATTTGTGACACCACTTTGTGCTCTTACAACCCTCAATGCGTTTCCGTATTGAAGAAAGTTAGAAGCAGTAAAAAATGTCTCAAAGTTACTTCCATTGGGTTTACCAAACAGTCTGACTAAATCTTCTTCCGAAGAAACTGCTGTAATTTCACCGACAGGCCCTTTTTCAAAGGCTCCTGCAATCGCACCAATACTAGTGGATACGGCTGGAACTACATTAGTTAAGTCAACCTCTTTGACAAGAACCCCAGGCGATACTTGAAAAGGCATATTTTTTCTCCTTATTCTATGTCAAATTAATCATTCTTGTTTATATTTAGTAAAATTGAGTTTCCAAAACCTATTTTTATATGTACTAGAATCTATAAATAATACCATGTCATTCTATGAAAGATACAAAAAAACTATTAAAGAAGTTTCTAAGAAACACTACAATAAAAGAATTATCTGGGTAAATGAATACCTAGCAAATAAATCTTGTGTATGTTGTAATGAAAGTGAAACTATGTGTCTTAAATTCTACCCCCATGACAAACTTATTCGTTTCAAATCTAAGAGAAAAGGCCTCAACGAAGAGTCTAGAAAAGAAGTTTTAGAACTTATAGAAAATTCTAGAATTGTTTGTTCTAATTGTTATATCAAATATCAAAATGATTTAATTGATATTATGTAGTAATTTACGTTTTTCTAACTGGTCTAATACAATCTCTTTTTGTTCATCTGTGTATATCATCCATTCTCGTATTTCATCTTGAGTTCTGTAACAACCAATACATATATTACCCTCAAGAGTACATACCTTTATACATGGACTCTCCATTACCAGTTACTATCATAATTTCTTACTACTGGTGACCATCTCTGACCATATTCATCTATAACTGTTTCTCCAAGTGGGTCATCTATACCATTATCCATAAATCCAAATGGAGCCATATCTTGTTCTAATTGGTCTTGTTGTTCTAAGAACATTTTTTCTCTGATATCTACATTAGTAAGTTCTTTGAAATATGTCTGATTTGTCATCCACCCAAACAATACACAACACATTGCAAGGTCATCTGTGTGTCCTTCTTCTGCTTGGAACGACTGACCATGTTTTACAAATGTAGAAAATTCTTGTATTAATTGATAATCGTTAATAATTAACTTTTCTGTTTCTATGAGTTGTTTGAGATTAGAACATCCTAACATCTTTACAGCTTTAGTTGTTCTAACACCTAACTGCACTTTACCCCCAGAAAACCCAGAACCAAGTATCTGACCAGCTCTACCACGCATAGATGCCATAACTAGATTATCGTACTCTAAGTCGTACTGTAGTGCAGTTGCAACTTGTTCTCCAATATCATTTACCTCTACCATTACAAATGCCATGTTATATGCTTTTGCAACATCATGAATTACGTTTGGAAACAGTAGGGGTTTGATGTCATTATTACGATATTTTGCAACAATACGATATGGAAGTTCTGAAACATCAAATACGAGAAATGCAGAATAGTCTTGTTCTGTTCCTCTTGCAACATCACATACGATTGTGTATGTTCTACCTTTTTCTGGTTTCTTATATAAATCTAATCCAGCATTTCTTTGAATAGGTTCGTCAAATACCATAGATTTAATTTTAGTTGGGTGGATAAGAGTGTTGATAGAACCTAAAAACTCACATTCAAATTCACGATTAAATTGTTCTTGTGATGTATTTGCAATAGTTTCTTTTTTCCATTTTTCATCACGGCCAGGTATTTCACTCCAATGAACCTCTATCGGATTATAAGAGTTTCTCCCACTTTCTGCATCAGACCAAAGTTTGTAAAATAAATTCATACCATTCGGTGTTGATACGATAACAACCTTTGTATTTTTACCAGATGAAATTGTAGGGTACACAGAACTAAAAAAGTCTTCTGCAACATTGTGTGGAACAAATGCAAACTCGTCTAGAAATATCATGTTGTAAGAACCACCACGAACTGCACTAGAAGATGTAGAAGATGCAACAATACGAGAACCATTCTCTAAATCCAGAGAACCTTTATTCCAAGACATTACTCCTTGTTGCATCCACTTTGGTAGATTCTCATATGCAAGTTGTAATCGTGAAAGAATATCTCTTGCAGTTGCGGCTTTGTTTGCAAGTATCGCTACTCTCATCTGTTCGTTAAATAGAACATAGTGCAAGATATAAGATATGATTGTGGTTGTCTTACCAGATTGTCTGGGAAGTTTACAGATAGTAAAACGATTATTATGTATCGTTCCTAACATTTCTTTCTGGAAGTTATATACGTCAAAAGGTATAAGACCCTCATCAAGACTTACAATCTTTATATATTTTTGACAAAAATACAGAGGGTCTTGCATACACTTTTGGTATTCAAGAATTTGTTCTTTTGTCCACTCTACTGAAACATTTGCTTTCTTTAGAAGTGGATTACCAAGGTAATGATTAATATCTGTCATTCAGATATTTATTAAGATGGTTGTTGTGCCTTTAGGTGGTCAGCATAAGCTTTCTTGACTGCATCAGTGTGAAATTGTGCAACCATCGCTTTTACGTCTGCACTTTCCTTAGATGAGTCTGAGTCTGGTGCAACAACGTGTCTATGAAAACTTCTTGAAAGTTCTACACCATCTTCTTTAATAACAGTAGCAGTTCTCACTTGAATGTGTTTGAACTCGCCTACTACTTCAATTTTATCTTGTACTGTTTCTTTTGTAATCGCCATTTTTTTCTCCTTGTCCGCCTCTAGAATCCACTAGAGGTATAGGTTTATTTATTATTTAATATCTACTTACTTTCTAAAACTGCAACTTTTGATTTAAGTGTTTCAATTTCAGATATAGCTTCTTGTAACGCTTTTGTAAGAAGAGGAACAAATTTACTTTGGTCTACACCTTGATAAACATCTTCTGTTTTTGTTTTTGTCCAAGTTGTATCACTAGGATATAAACCATCTATCTTATTACCATCTTTATCTTCTGTTTGTTTTTTACCCTCTATATGTATTGATTCTACAACATCTTCTTCTAAAACCTCACCATCTTTATCTGTAATTTTACCCAAATCTTGTGTTGCATCTTTTTTACCACTTACTGCTTCTGGTATAATACTTGATACCTCATGTGCTAAGAAACCATCTAAAGTAGTGTTTCCATCTGTTTTAAAATTAAAACGTGATGGTTTGAGTTTTTTTAATCGTGTAGTTGCATCCCAATCTGTAACAACATTTTCTTTAAGTCTGTAGTCTGAAGATGTGTTATATGAAGTGCTAGCACCACCAGTAGTAATAGAACCAGTTTGGACACCACCAGAATTATCAAATCGTATCATTGTAGCTGTTGTTGCATCTGGTGTAAGTCTAATTCCTTCTTGACCTCCAGAGTGAGCAAAACCTATATTGAGTCTTGCTGAAGTATTCCCAGTTCCCATAAGAATTGTGCCACTACTATTAACTTTCATACGAGTGCCATTAGCACCTAAAAATTTTATAGCATTTGTACTACCAGTTGCTCCACCAATATTAATGTTGTCTGGTGAATACAACCATATTTCACCAGCTGAAGCTCCATGAGCACCATAACTAGAACCAAGACCCACTAAGTCCATAGTTGCACCGCCATCACTATTATCCATATATATACCAATTGCTGTAGCACTTGAACCACCAACATTCATTCCAACACTTGACCTAGAATTAGAATTAATTCGCCCATAAGCAAAAGTAGAACTAAGACCAATATTAACATTAGAATTGAAGAAGGCTTGTCCAGCATCTGACATATCAAGTGTAAGGGCAGTAATAGCAGAACCACCATCATTACCAACAAATTTTAAGTCTGTATTTGATGCATCAACACGAATGGTACACCCACCACCATCTTGTTCAAATTCAAGAAATTCCGTACCACCATCTTTAAAATAAATATTACCACCATCAGCATCTAGACTTATATCTCCAGCAACATCAATCGTTAAGTCACCACTAGATAAATCAATCTCTGTTCCATCAATTGTAATATTGTCTATTGTGATACCATTATTAACAACTAGCGCATTACTTGATGTAATACTACCAGAACCAGTTCTTGTTGTGATTGTATCTACTTTAATTGTTGACATTATTTACTCTCCAACGCTGTTAGTCTTGACTCTATAGATGAGAAAATGAACGAGAACAACTCTGGGTATCGCACACCATATCTTTCTTTTTCTATTGCATCTTTTGGTATATCTTCTTTAAATTTATGTTTAATAACTTCTTTTGTTTTAGAATCTGTTGATTCCCACCAAGTATCTTTAGTAAAGAAAGCGTATTTGGTTGCATCCAAACCTTCATCTGACATAGCTTTTGAAATTTCTTGGGCTATAACGCCTGTATGTGTACGAGCATCATCACCTTTTTCTGTTACAGCAGAGTTCCATTTATAATTTTTAAACAACTTACTAAGTGATTTAGCTGCTTTCATTTCTTTATCTGATAAAGATTTTATTTGTTGTTTTTCACGCTCATCAGAAGTATTAATAGTAGAATTTGTTGCATAAATGTTATCCCATCTGTATGAACCATCACCAAGATTACTAGAGTCATCAAAGTATGGAGCAAAATAATAAGAACTGAAATAATAAGTCAAACTATTATTACGACTTTGTGTATAGCCTGCATAAGTATTTGCACTTGTATATATTCCTATACCACAACCAGAAGTTACCCCACCGCCAGTTCCAGAAGTACGAATTACTCCTACACCACCATGTCTTAAACCATTGCCATCACTTGCACTTCCCTCAATTCTTGGGCCCTCTTCAAAAGCATTACTTGTTCCAGTTAAATTTTTTGTAAGTATTGAACCAGTTTGATGGTTTTGAGTTGACTCTGACGCACCATTTAATGATATATCACCATCACGTTGAAGTGTTAGTGTATTAACCCATGTCAAAGCTGCATCTGCACCACCACTATTATCAGCAGAGGTAGTACTAATAGTAGTAGTGCCTCCATGAAACATCAACCTCTCTGCTGAACCATTTTCGATATATTTCCAAGCATTATTGTAATAGGCATTTCGTGTAAAGTGAGTATAGCCTGGACTACCATCATCATCATTTATAACAGTATCATTAATTTGTAGAGTTTTGCCTGCTGATGTTGTATCTGGTGCGATTCCAATGCCAACTCTGCCTGAGTTATCTATCCTCACTCGCTCATTTCCACCATTGGTTTCAAATTTCATAAAGTCATTTGTTTGGTCATAAACCACTCCACCTTTATATGCTCCAGTGCTTGTATCAGACGCATCTGTGAAATAAAGTCTACCAGTTGTGCCTGTAGATGACCTTATTTCTAATGCAGTGTCATCAAAAGATGTGTCACCTACTGTAAATAATCTTGTGGGAAAAGATGCTGGAGTAGTCGTTCCTACTAAAACTTTATTACTAGATGCATCTACTTTAAATGTTGAAGTATCTACTGTAAGATTACCTGGCACCACAAGATTATGACCAGACCCCAGACTTACGTTTCCAGAACCAGCAACATTTTCAATTGTATCTACTTTAATTTTTGATGACATTATTTACTCTCCAACGCTTTAACTTTGGTTTCAAGTGTTTCTATTCTTGTCATCGCTTCTTGCAAAGCCTTAACTGCTTTCATGTATAAAACAGAATAGTTTACTCTTTTGACGTTTTCTTTTATTTCTTTAACGTCACCAATTTTTTTATCATCTGGGATAGTATCGCCATCTTTGTACAATGTTCCAAACTCTGAACTATGTTTAATATCAGTTGCAGTAGGTTGTCTTTCCTTAATGAGTTTAGGACTTACTGTTTCTAGTTCTTGTGCAATGACACCAATATGTAACCAAGCTTTATCACCATACTGTTCAACATCATCTTTCTTTTTAAAGTTTCTTACCTTAATTGCTTTTATGTCATCCCATTGACTATTAGCATCAACAATGTCTTGTTTAATTCTTTCATCAGAAGTAGCTCCATAACTATTGTCGTGATTGTCTATGTCACCATCAGAATAAATAAATAATCTACTTGTAGTGCTATCTGCACACGCTAAAAATGTATTAACATTGTTATCTGGTGAAGCTGCATTAAATTGTATATATTGTCCATAAGGACTAGAACCATGAGAATTTCTTATGACTTTCCCATAATCATTAACAGTAGCAAAAACTCTAAATTTTCCATTTGCATCAATATCAAATGCTCTGTTAGTTCCATCAAAAAGTCCAGCATCTTGTCTTTCGAGAGCAAATCTTTGGTCTGTTTTATCAACACCAAGCATATGAGTTTCATTAGAATTATGAGTATCAAATGTTATAAAAACATCACCACCACTACTTCCACCAGTTTGAAGTATCATTCTAGCAGTGGAGTTAGCGGTATTTGAAGTATTTTTTACTCTAAATATTTTACCACCACCATCATTAGCAGATGCTACTTGTACTTCCCCATCATTCTTTACCCTCATCTGCTCAGAATTATTAGTTCCAATTAATAAATCGTGATTACTAGTTGTTAATACAGTCGCATTATGTGTACCACTTGGGCCACGAATTTCCATTGTTCTAGAATTTTGGTCATCAAGAAGCATTACTGGAGCTGTTGTACCAACTGTTAAAGGTTGAGTGGGAGAAGTGTCTCCAATGCCGACATTACCACCAGATGCTATTGATAATCTAGTTGCATGAGAACCAGATGCACCAGTAGCAAATGTAAGTTCTGTATCTGAACCAGATGTTAATGAAGCAATTTCTGAAACTGTAATTTTACTCATGTTATACCACCGAAAGTTCACCATTGATTGTAAGTGTTACTCCACTTGCAATTGTCAACGGCCCAGCTGCTAATCCATTATTGTTTGCGTCTATAGCGACACTAGTGTTTAGTTCGTTTTCATGGACACGAATAATATCTCCAGCACCACCAGCTCCCTCTCCAAGAAACTTACCACCACCTAGACCAGATGCACTTACTCTTTTAAGTGCAGATGCAGAGGTATCAAAAACAATCAGTGTATCACCACCAGCTGCTTTGTTTACGTCTGCGTTTGCAAGGGTTGTTCCAGAACCTTGAATAGCTGCATTACCTATAGTTGTTAGTACACTCATTTTATTTTCCTTTTAACATCTTTTGTAGTTCTGACGTAGAACCTACAAACAACGCATTTGTTACATTCTTAGGTGCATTACTTGGTACTTCTTTCAACTTCTGCATCTTTAATTGTAACTCACCTAGTTTTTCTGTGACATCTGCAACTTGTTTAATCATATTACCAGCAACTTCATATGAACGTGGTGTTTCACTTTCTTTTGCAAGTTCAAGTATTCCATCTATTGCATCTTGTCCTCTTTCAATCAACTGATAGAAATTTCTACGTTGATACTCATAATCATTATCTACTTCCTCTGGAACTTTTACCTCTGGTAAAGTTACTGTAGAGGTTGATGTTTCAACAACATCAGTTATTCCTAATACATTATCAAGTACGTTTACGCTGGTTTCAGAGGCCATTTGACATTTTCCAAAGACCCATCTGAACCAAGTGATGCATTTTTACCATCATTAGATGCTGGTAAATCACGAAGCGCTTGACGATAGGTTTTCATATTAGATGCCATGGTTACATCACTTAGAGCAGTCCAATCTGTTTCAGCGAGTTTTGCATCTCGTTGTCTACGAAGTTCTTTCATAGGTGCAGCTGCATCAATAGCGGTCATTTTGTCTGATATTTGTTTCCAAGTTACACCGAAATCTTTTGGGTCACTAGATTCAATTGCAGTATTATCAGCTGTTGCACCAGTAACCTTAGTAAACATTGTGTTGAACTCTTCTTCCTTTGTAGGTTCTCCACGAAGTACCCACTCTGTAATTTTAAGTTCACCTAGTGCTTCTGAGACTGTTGCCATTTTAGTTTCTCCTATTTAATTCTTTTCTATATTTATAACTCTTATGATGGTTCTGTTGGAAACTCAGATTCATCTATTTTTGGACTATTAGGTAAAAACTTAGGTGTAACTGTTTTAGTTAAATCTCTAAGTTTTTGTCTATATGTTGCCCACTCTTTTTTCTTTTCATCAGATAAAGGACTGTCTGGTGCTTGTGTCCAATCACACTTTGCTAG
>VTLG01001755.1_pt1 | contig 41184 bp, 36 predicted proteins | sample 4694571 | NCBI WGS metagenome assembly VTLG01 (sample SAMN12604809, study PRJNA352737) | marine metagenome | biome: ENVO:00000447; feature: ENVO:00000209|ENVO:00000569|ENVO:01000036; material: ENVO:00002151; isolation source: viral sequences binned using virsorter ...
GGAGCTAATGCATCACCATATCGTTCAGGGTTAGCTGGGAAACGTGAAGGCCAAATTCGACAGGTATATCCACGTAATCTAAGCTTGTTATAGATACTTTCTTCAGTTTGAGGAGTACCAAGAAACAGAATTTCCCCTCCTGGCTTGAGGATTGCGTTGAATTCACCAACAGATGCCAAAAGTTTTTCTCTCATCCCCACTGTCCACGCTGTATTTGGAACTTCCACGTCATCAGCAAGGATCAAATCCGCTCTGGAACCAGTTAACTGGCCGAAAATCCCAACAGATTTCACCGATGGGCTTTGGTCAGGGATCGAAGGACGGACATCGAACCTATTACTCGCACTTCTCTGTTCGTCCCTATCGGGATCGAGGCACTTCAACAACTCCATCTCTCGGATCAGTCTTAAACAGAACTGTGCAAAGTCATCAGCCCTCGTCTTTGATGCCGACACCACCATTATTTTCTTTTGTGGGTCGTTCCTTAACAGCCATAGGACGTAAGCCGCTGCCATCCAGCTCTTTCCTACACCCCGAAAAGCCTCGATTATTCTCCTCTTCGGCCCATCCTGCATATACTCACCGATATCCAGTTGTATTGGAGTCGGATCTGGTAATTGAAGGTGTCGCCACACCAATACCAAGAAATACCTGAAGTCATCGCTATACGGAAGCGGCAACTTCTGCCATTTCTTTACTCCCATTACGCTCTACGCTTCTTTAATGACACTACATTCTCTATATCAGGTAAAGCCTTAGCTAATTCCCCAAATTCACTCCCTTCTACTGGCTGTGAACTGATCTGATTATCTTTTAGAAACTGCCTCAAGATATTTAACTCCGCTGTTCCTAAGTTCCCTTCATTTAATCTCTCTAAAAATAAATGAGCTAAGCCATCATGTAGCTCACTCAATACATCTGTTGTAGTTTTCTTTGCCATAACTTCACTATATCAATAATAAGGAGGCCCACCCACCACAGGAAGCCTCCTATTGTTGACCACTTTACTCAACGAATGGGGATCTTGCATTGGTCAACACACAAAACCTAACGTATTTTCCCTTTTCTCCACATTAGAAGAAGTACCTATATATACCACTGGCTCACCTCTGATCTTGAACCCACTTTTTTACCACAAAAATGTGAGGGGGTAACGTCAAGGCACGAGCGAGATCCTTCCCCCTGCCTACCTTTTTATTTTTGGCTTAATTTGGGGGTGCCTCCATCAATCCACCTACGGCGCAAAAAGAATACCGGTGGCTTGATGCTCCTGGAGCGTGGCCGGTGTCTCTGTTGGAATGACCGCACAAGAAGAGCAAAGGTAGGTGATTGTACTCAATGTTAATCAATTAGCTTGACAGTGTATCTTTGGTGTATGTATGGTAACTAATGAACACCTACCACAGTTCTTTTATGTTATCGAACACAGCCCAGCAGTTTTTTGTTGATCGCTTTGGATACAATCCAGAAGCCGTGAACATCACAAGACCTGATGGAGTAACCGACACCGCCTACCTAATAGGAGGGAAGGACGGCTTCCAACCTTGGCCGCTTGACCAGGTGGAAAAGTACGTCCAATTCATGATGAATCCAAAGCCTGAACAGGTGGAGGCAATCAAAGCAAGCCTAAGAGCAAGGGGGCATAAGTAATGAACGCCAAACTAACCACAATCATCCTCGATGCTATCAAGCTAGAGGATGAATATCAGGAGGGCTGGACGAGTCAACAGGCTCTTGATTATGCCTTCAATAGATTCAATAGTGAGAAAGATTGGGAGATAGCAAGAGTTGGGAGAACCAAAGCAGCCGTTGACTGGTTCCAAGGTTTAGCCCTTCATGTTCCCTTCTGGGATGATGATATAGAAGACCGAGGCTTTGATCCTGAGCAATATTGGAGTCAGTTAGCAAACACTTTCACTGGTCTTTATTGGGGCCACATCAAACCATGAAACTATCAATTGAAATAGAGATGGACAACGCCGCCTTTGATGGTGGCATGAGTGGCTACGAGGTGGCCCGCATCCTTACCAAGCTAGCTTCTAAAAGCCATGAGAGTGCCCTAGAAATTGATTATCTAGGAGAAGGTGAGCAACCACTCCGAGACAGTAACGGAGCTAAATGCGGGCATTGGATTATTACAGACATCCCGACTTTTGTTCCTGGTTTCCACGATTGAGACAGTTGAGACAAGGAGGGATAACAGTGCGGAGTGCTAAAGGCCAGGCGTGTCAACCCTCCATTCTCCACATAAGAAGAACAACTAACCAATGGCTCGCCAATGCAATCCTTTATTGTCTTAATCTGCATCATCATTCTGTTATTCATTTTCATCAGGAACACAGATGCTTATGGCAGGTAAATTTATTAACAATCATGTATCAACGATATGCCACTGATATACCAGTGGCTATCCTTAATAAGCAACCTCATCTCAATGCAATCAGGCTACACACAACACCGTGATATGTATGAGTACCTCAAAGAGTGGTACATAAACAAGCACGGTAGAGAACCAAGCACACAACTGGCTATTCTTTTATGTGACTTTGGATGTTCTTTAAATGAAAGAAACAACACTAGAACAAGACCGGATGAGAGTTAGGTATCAAGAAGTCCTTTACTTATGGGATAGAAGATACCTTGCCAACCATCCAAACCACGGGCTATTCACTGGCCTTCATTCTAAATTCAGTCAAACCCACCATGTCCGATCATCCTTGGATTCCATTAACGGAGTCGAAACCAACGGCTAAACATGCCAACAATGATGACCATGTTCTTTATCGCATGAATAACTGGTCGATGTCTGCTCACTGGCAGCACATACCCGATGAAGCTACACATTGGCAGATGATTGTTGATTCTCCTCCAACTAATACCGCTGCAAGATGGGAGGAGATACAAGAAAAGAACTTTCAAACACTGTTGAAGAAGGAATTTCCTGCACCAACAGTCCCTAATCTTTTAATTGAATCCACCTTACGCAAATTTTATTTCCATGACTGAAGAAACAAACAAGACAACACCTCCAAAGGTGAAATGCACTGTCTTATTGAGTCCTCCTGTATATCAGATCGTCAACGAGGTAGCTCAACTTAAAGGACTTAGTGAGTCAGAGTTATTACGTGGATGGATAGAGGGCAAGGCTGAAGCAGTTAGCACCAGGGCAATGGAGGCTCTATATATGCGACAGAAGACATGATCTTTATGTCAGTTAAATGTAGAGAACTTCTTTGGTATCCCTATGAGGACTAACGCAGAACAGATTGCGTTGGAACAATGGATGACAACACTAGGCAAGGATCGTTGTCGCATCCTTAATAATATCCAACGCAAAGGCAAGATGGAATCCTTGTCTAATCATGGTGAGGTGTTGACCGCACATGGAACAGCAACACTCATCCCACATATCAGGTCAGTTCGCAAGAAGATTGAAGCAGGTAAGGCAGGTAAAACATTTGCCTTGCTTACTCCACTCATTGAACTACCACCTCAACAACTAGCAGCGATAGGAGTAAGGACAATCCTTGATTCCTTGAGTGCATCACCGACACTCCATGCTGTATGTCGTGATGTCATGGACAAGGTATGGATAGAGACCATGCTTGACCGTGCTACTAAGGATGAACTGTTTAAGTTCAGTAGAGGTAGGAGTCGTAAGGCTCACAAGATGGCAGTCATTAGACGTATGAAACATACAAATGACTGGACACCAAGAGAGAAGCTAGCTTCAGGTCTATTCTTAATAGAGCTAATAGCTAAAGAGACTGGACTAATAACAATTGAAGTTGACTACACATACAAACCACCGAGGCGTGTAGTCAAGGCGACTAAAGAATGTATGGACTGGATCAATGACGTAAAGAATAAGCAGGAGTTGATGACACCTAACTACCTGCCTATGTATGTGAAGCCAAGACCGTGGACTAGCCCTGATGATGGAGGTTATCAAACCAAAGCTGTTCAATCTAAGTTGCTGAAAAGTAACAACAAGATAGTAGGTAAGCTGACCAATGGAACTGAACCGTTTTATAAGGCAGCCAATATCCTGCAAGATACGCCATGGAAAATTAACTGTTGGATGTATGAACAATCTCAGTATGCAGTAGATAAAAACATAGAGATAGGATGCTTGTTACCTATCAATGGCTATGCAGTACCACCATATCCAAAGCATTTAGAGGAGGATCATCCTGATGTAACAAGGTGGAGACTACAAGCTAGATATATACATGAGAAGAATGAAAGGACTAGAAGTAAACGGATAGCACAAACAAAACTCTTATGGATAGCAGATAAGTTTAAAGATGAGGATGAAATATATTTCCCTCAACAATTAGATTTTCGTGGTCGCTATTACTCAAGGCCACCATTTCTAAATCCTCAAGGTAATGACTTGGCTAGAAGCTTGCTTGTCTTTGCTCATGGTACACCTATCAAGAATGAGGATGATCTCAATTGGCTACGCATACATGGTGCAAATTTATATGGATTAAAGTCCACCTTTAGTACACGTATTGACTGGGTACTAGATAAAGAACAGCTAATTACAGGAGCCGGTAATGATCCTTGGCTTAACTCTGAATTTTGGATGCGAGCTGATAAGCCGTGGCAATTCCTATCCTTTTGCCGTGCTTACTATCTCTTTAAATGTGATGGCTATGGACATATCTGTAATCACGCAGTAAATCTAGATGCTACCTGTTCAGGTATACAACATTACAGTTCTCTACTTGCCGATCAAAAGATGGCAAGCATGGTCAACCTTATTAATACTGAGCAACCTCAAGATATATATGGTGAAGTAATTAATAGAGTCAATGAAAGACTAAGAGTTAACACTGACCATAGAGCTAGACGTTGGATGGAACTGCAACCTGATCGCAGCTTGGCTAAGAACATAGTCATGTGTACTCCATACTCAGCAACACGTACTGCCTGTTATTACTTTGCTTATGACTGGGCACAGAAGAGAGGCAAAGAATTATATACACATGGAGGATGGACTACTAAGAAGGGAGCTATGACAACAGTTCACTTCATGGCAAAGATCCTCCATGAGGAGGCGACTGCCTTGATCCAGCCAGCGGTCAAGGCTATGCAATGGTTTAAATCCATTGGTCGTAAAGCTGGCCAACAAAACAAACCACTTACATGGTTAAGTCCTAGTCAACTACCTGTTGTCCAGGACTATAAGGACATAAGGAAGACACGTATTCAATTGAACTATCTATCTGATGTTCACTTAGATATACGTGCTAACGAGGAGCTAGAAGATTTGGATACCAAACGTATGGCTAATTCACTTTCGCCTAACGTCATCCACTCTCTTGACTCTAGTCACCTTGCCTTTGCTGCTATCCATGCACAGATGAGTGGTATCAAAAACATAGGAGGTATCCATGATTGTTTTGTAAGTACACCAAGTGAGATGAGTCAGTTAAGAGACTCAGTTCGATGGACATTTGCTGAGATGTATAAACAACCTTGGCTTAGTAACATCACAACCCACCTCACCAATCAAATCGACACAACTAAAGGGAAAGAGTTACCACCTACACCAGTAGCAGGTGACTTCGATCCATCATCCGTTAAACATTCAACCTATTTCATCACATGAATCCCAAAGACTTTATAACTCCAGTATGTAACTTGAGTTATGCCTTTATTACTCCACATAAACTATCAACCATTGAGGAGAATGATCCAAGATGGGAGATCACTGGCATCATCCCTTTAAAAGATGGCAAGCCAACCACTCAAGAAGGAGAAGCATTCATTTCTAGTATTGAAGGGTACTTCAATGACTACAAGAAAGAACTAAAGGCTGCTAATCCTGAGAAGAAGTTCAAGCTTCAAGAGTTCATGCCCTTTGGCTATAGATACTGTGACTCTAAGACTCTTAAGCTATTAAAGAATGACGAGCTTGGTGACTTCCAAGGGGAACCAATGGAGGTTTACTTTATCAAGTGCAAGAGAAAACAGAAGGGTGTAAATAAAAAAGATGGCTCAACATTTGAGCGCACTGCACCCTTGCTAGCTGATGTTAATGGTGTAGCAATTCCATCTGATAAATCAAAGCCATTAGCCAACGTAGATCCCACCTCAACAGGGAAGATAGCCTTCAATGCTTCACCCTATAACCACACTGGCTCAGGTGTAGGTCTTGCACTTAACCTAAATGCAGTACAGATAACATCATTTGTCGAATTCCAAAAGCAAAGCGGAGCAGCAAGTAATCCCTTTTCCAAAGAAGAAGGGACGTACACGGTTGAAGAATCACCATCATGTAATCCCTTCAAAGAAAGGGAGGACGCCTCAGACTTCTAAATATAGAAGCAAGTTCGAGGCTGGTATTGCAGCCAGCCTTGACAAGCGCAGTGTCTCATTCAGTTATGAATCCCTTGTCCTTGAATACAAGTGGGAGGGCAGGTATAAACCTGACTTCATACTTCCCAACGGTGTAATCGTAGAAACTAAGGGATTCTTTTCACCAACTGATAGGCGCAAAATGCTATGCGTGAAGGCTCAGCATCCACACTTGGATATAAGACTGTGTTTTCAAAACGCCAAAGATAAGATCAGCCGTGCCAAAAGATCTATTACTTATGGTCAGTGGGCTACAAGAAATGGATTCACATGGAGTAGCGGCACTATCCCTGATGACTGGTATGACTCCAACCCAAAGCTATAGGCACATCTCAATTAGAGGTGACAACACAACTCTTGTTGATGACTATGCACTAATCAAAAAGAAAGATCGGACTGGTCGTGATGGCAAGAACATCAAGTGTCCTGAATGTGGTCATGTTCAAAGGACATATCACTTGGCATGGTCAAAGTGTTTTTGTTCTGGATGCAGACAGTACATTCCTAAATACAACGGCTGGTTGATCGACCAACTATGAACACTCAACAACGTATCGACTATGCAACTAAACGCATAGAAGAATTGCATCTGCTCATTCAACACTGGAAAGAACATGAAAGAAAAAAGCAAGTACTTAAGAAAGAGTCCATGCCCTGAATGTAATAGCAAGGATAATCTTGCATGGTTTGATGATGGTCATGCCCACTGCTTTGGATGTGGGTTTCAGATTCAACCCAACAAACAGAAAAAGAAAACCTACTCACCTAAGAAACCTGTTATGAATCCCTTCAAGAAAGAGAAGGCAGTGAAGCCACTGATCCCTAAAGATCGGATAGTTTTCAAAGCCTTACCTAAACGAGGAATCACTAAAGAAACATGCGAACTATATGGATATGGACTGACTGAATACAATGGTCAACCCGTCCAAGTCGCAACATATCAAGATCACACTGGCAAAGATGTAGCTCAACACCTCCGATTCAAGGACAAGAAGTTCATTTGGTTGGGAGATATGACTAAGATTCAGTTATGGGGGCAACGTTTATGGAGACAGACTAATCAAGGTCAAGTCTTTTGTGTCGTAACAGAAGGCGAGATAGATTGTATGGCCGCATCACAGATCCAAGGTAATAAGTTTCCAGTCGTTTCCTTGCCAAGTGGAGCGCAAAGCGCTAGCAAATATTTAGTAATGAATGAGCTATGGCTCGCTGGACATCTTCGCACAGTTCTATGTTTCGACAACGATCAACCAGGTAATGACGCTGCCCTTAAAGCAACGCAAGTTTTGGCTGGAATACCTATCGCAATTGCACGACTGCGAGAATTCAAGGACGCAAATGAGATGCTCCTCGCAGGAAAAGGGGAAGAACTTAAGGATCTACTTTGGAAGGCTATCCCAGTTAAACCAGAAGGAATAGTAGATAGTGCTGACTGTTGGGATGAGGTAACTAAGAAGGGTGCTGACTCTATCTGTACTTATCCGTGGCCTCAACTTAATCACATGCTGCGAGGTATTCGTAAGCATGAGATGAATCTAATAACAGCAGGATCAGGAACAGGAAAGAGTAGTTTATGTCGTGAGTTATGCCATCACTTCTTAACTAGAGGCTTAAGAGTTGGGTACATAGCACTAGAAGAAAGTATCCAACGCACATTACAAGGCATTATTGCAGTCGATCTATCCAAACCTATTCATCTTGACTCATCTCTAGTAGAGGAGGAGGAACTAAGAGAATCCTTTGATCGTCTGTGTTCTACACATCGACTGCATCTATACGATCACTTTGGTTCAATGGAACCTGATACGTTGTGTCAACAGATTCAGTACCTTGCGAAAGTAGAAGGAGTAGATGTTGTTTTTGTTGACCACATCAGCATTGTGGTTAGTGCCTTGCTCAATGACCTTGATGAGCGCAGGACTTTGGATGTCACTGTCACTAAGCTCAGGCAAATTGTTGAAGCTACTGGTATAACACTCTTTCTCGTTTCCCATCTCAAACGCCCAGAAGGGCGAGGCCATGAGGAGGGAAGCAAGGTTTCTCTTAGCCATTTAAGGGGATCACATTCACTCGCTCAGCTTAGTTCAGCCGTTATTAGTGCATCAAGAAATCAGCAAGGTGACGCTGCCGAGCGTAGTGAATTGCAACTTGCTGTATTAAAGAACCGTCATTGCGGTTCAACAGGTGAGGCCGACAAGCTTCTGTACTCAGAACAAACAGGCCGCCTATCCACTCCACTATTTAATTAACCCACCATGACTTTATTATTAGATGCCGATTGGCTTGTCTATTCATCCTGCTGCAGTTGTGAACATGACTATCGATGGGATGAATGGAATCATTCACTTCACTTAGATGAGAAGGAAGTACACGACTTAATTCAATACAGAGTTGAACAGTACCAAGGTATAGCTGAGGATGATGGCCAGGTAATCATGTGCTTCAGTGAGTACCCAACCTTTAGACATACACTCTCTCAAGATTACAAAACAAATAGGTTAGGCAAGCGCAAACCTTTAGGATTAAAGAGAGTAATAGAACAAGTCGCTAACTACTATCACTCTATTAGTTTCCCTAACTTAGAAGGTGATGATGTTATGTCGTTACTTGCTACAGGTGGACGATATGATAATCCAATAATTGTTTCTGTTGATAAAGATATGCGAGGTGTACCGTGTACCTTACTAGCTAAAGATGATCTTGAATTAATAACAAGAAAGAAGGCAGATAGAAATTGGATGTTACAAGTATTACAAGGTGATGCAACTGATAACATTCAAGGACTAACAGGCGTTGGGCCTAAGACTGCTGAAAAATTATTAGGCGATTTGGAATCACCTAAAGATATGTGGAACAAGGTGATAGAGGAGTACAAAAAGAAAGGGAGGACTTATGCTGATGCTGTTATGACGGCTCAACTTACACGCATCTTGCGTGATGGAGAGTACGATCATCTAACAGGTGAAGTTAAATTATGGGAACCAATTTATGAATGAAGAAGATCTATGGCCTCCCATTGAGGAGGCTTTAATAAAGAAATTAGATGAGATATATCCTGAGAAATGTCCTGATTTAGCGGCTGAAGATAGAGATATATGGCATTATGGAGGAGCACGTAGTGTAGTACGGATGCTTATATCCGTCTATGCTGACCAAAACAATCAGGGAATTTAGTTATGTGTGGAGGAGGAGGACGAGGAGGTAGCCAACCTGACAACTCTGAGATGCTGGAACTTCAGCGTCAACAAATGGCAGAACAGAAACGTCAATATGAAGAACAGAAGGCAGATCAAGAAAGAAGGTATGCAGAACAGAAGGCTATTGCTGAGGCCCCTCCAGCACCAGCTCCTAGTCCAGTAGCACAAGCAGCGGCATCCTCCTTAGAATTACCGGATGCAACAGGTGGCATTGCAACTACACCTAAGAATAGGAAGAAGGGTTATGGCAGAAAAGAATTTAGGACAGACTTAGAAGCAGGTAGTGGCCTTAACATCCCATAAATGGAACTTACACTAACTACTGATGTTGATGCAGTAGAAAAAAAATACTCTGAAGAAAAGGATGGCAGCACTGCTGCTGCTAGGTATCAACAACTTTGCACGACTAGAGATCCTTACCTTCAAAGAGCTAGGGATTGCAGCAAAGTTACCATCCCTTCTCTTGTACCTGAAGCCAACCTTGGTGATAGAGGTAGATTAAAGACACCGTACCAATCAGTTGGGGCACGAGGTCTAGGTAATCTCAGTACAAAACTAGAGCTAAGTCTCTTCCCTCCTAACTCTCCCTTCTTCAAGCTAGAGATAGACACCCTTCTCTTACATGGTGAGGATGTAGATCCTGCTATGAAGACATCACTAGATACTGCCCTGGTGAAGGTAGAGCTGGCTGTAATGACGATGCTTGAAACTATGAGCGCACGTGCTTCAATGCACGAGGCATTCAAACAGTTGATAGTTGCAGGTAATGTTCTTCTTTATGTAAACCCAGAAGGGATAAGAGTTATACATCTAGATAGATATTGTGTAGTACGTGATCCGATGGGATCTATCACAGAAATAATCATTGAAGAAGAAGTATATCCTGAAGCATTACCTGAAGGATTCTTACCTGATGACTTCACAACTAAAGATCAGACTGGCCCTACTAAGAAGTCAGTCAAGATTCATACGTGTGTTCACTATGAGAATGAGAAGTGTTACTGGTATCAGGAAGTAAAAGGTAAACAAATAAAAGGTACATCAGGTATGTGCCCTGCCCATTGTTCTCCCTTTATCGCATTGAGATGGGAGCGAATTGATACAGAAGAATATGGTCGTTCATATATAGAGCAGTGGTATGGAGATCTAACAGCGTTGGAATCTTTATATCAAAGTGTACTTGAAGCTTCTGCTGCTATGAGCAAAGTGTTGTTCATGGTTAATCCTAATGGGACTACACGACCTCGGACTCTATCCAATGCTGCAAATGGTGCAATCGTACAGGGATCGGCTAATGATGTCACAGTTCTGCAAAGCCAAGGGAAGTTAAATGATTTACAACTAGCTTCTAATACCATTGATCGAATTGAAGCACGCTTATCATTTGCCTTCTTACTTAACACTGCTATTCAAAGACCAGGTGAAAGAGTAACAGCAGAAGAGATTAGATATATGGCACAAGAACTTGAGACTTCAATTGGTGGTTTGTATTCCATCCTGACTCAAGAGCTACAGTTACCTTTAGTTAGAAGGTTAATGTATATCTTGCAGAAGCAAAGAAAGATACCTGCTATGCCTATGAGTGAGAAGACTGGAGAAGCAATGGTTAATCCTAAACCTGTTACTGGACTTGAAGCTATTGGTAGAGGTGATGATAGAAATAAACTTGTTGACTTTATAGGTACAGCACAACAAGCATTAGGCCCAGAGATAATGATGAAGTATCTAAATATGGAAGAAGCACTGCGAAGATTAGCAGCTAGTGCTTCAATAGATACGACTAACTTAGTTAAAACATCAGAACAATTACAACAGGAGGCAGAAGCACAAGCCGCTGCTGAAAATAGACAGCAGCAAATGGAACAGATGAATGCTTTAATGAATTCACCAGCCGCAGCACAAGCGGTTAAAAACTACACAGCAGAAGGAGCACCCTATGGCCCCCAATACGCAGCAGGAACTGACCCCGCCCAAGAAGGAACCCAACCCAACGTCCTCCCAGATGGAACCGCAGCAGGTGAAGGACTCCCCAGTGGAAACACCGGTGGTGGAGCAGTCCCCCCAGTCTAGTGGTATAAAGGAAATAACTATTCCTAAAGAAGTTACTGTTCAGAAGACCGGTAAGAAGAAATCAGATCAACCAAAGATCGGTAAAGATACTAAGACTGGAGAGATTACTATCTCTTAAACCCACCACTTACACAGACCTAACCTTTTTTTATTATGCCTGAAGCTATTACTATCAAGGAAGATCAAGTCGAAGCACTATCTCCTGAAAATAAAGAACAATTAGAACAGTTAGATAAGACAGAACTAAAGGATAGTCCTGCTGATCTTTCTACTGAGCAACCAGAAGAAGAAGAAAGAAAACTAGCTGGTAAATTTGATGACGTACAAGCACTAGAAAAAGCTTACGAAGAACTACAACAGAAACTAAGTGGTAAGGAAGAAGCTCCTAAAGAAGAATCAACTGAAGAGAAACCTCAGTCAGCTAAAGAAATCTATGGTGACTACATAGGTCAACGCTTTGATGAGGCAGGGATTGAATATGTTGAGATGAATGAACACTTCCAAAAGGAGGGAACATTAAGTGACCAACACTTTGAAGAACTAAACAAGGCAGGATTCACAAGAGAAGTTGTTGAGTCTTACCTTGCTGGTATTCAACAGAAGAGTGCAGTCACTGAGCAACAGATCTATGAAATCAAAGAACAATATGGTGGTGATACTGGCTATGCAAACATGATGGACTGGGCTGGTAAAACTTTATCGGATGCTGAGAAGCAAGCCTTTACTGTTGGTATTAACAATCCAAACATTGAAGTCGTTAAGCTAGCAGTTGAAGGACTACATAGTAAATATGTTAAAGCTACTGGTACTGAACCTCAACTCATAGGAGGCAAGACACCTTCTACTCCTGCAGAGAAGTTTGAATCATACGATCAGTTAACTAGAGCAATGCAAGATGAGAAGTATGCAACTGATCCTGCATATAGAAAGATGGTTGAAAGAAAGATTGCTAACTCTTCTATCTTCTAGGCAATGAAGGTGGGGGCGCTGTAGGTAGAGCTGGCCCCGATAGTCCAGGTAGTTTGATCGACTTAGTGACTTGTTCAATTGCTTTATCCATTAAGGCATCCTTGTTTCCTTGGAACCAGAAGAAGCCATACGCCCCGCCACCAAGTATTGCGATAACTCCAGCTCCTGCTGCAATTGCAATACTATCAATTACTTTTCTCATGGCTTAGGATTGTCTGACTTCACCTTAGCAATTGCATCTTTCCATGTAGTTGTACTGTTAACTTGATCCCAGTACTGCATATCTAACTGATCTTCAATAGAAGGATACTGAGGCTGTCTCTTCCTTTGATACTCAGCAGCTTTATACGCTGCATCAAGCTTATCTAACTCAGCTTCTACTTCAGCTTCTGTTGGCTTAGTACCAACATCCATGGAGATACCTGCATAGGTATTATCAGTAACCGTAAATTCAAAGCTCGGATCTATAGATTTTAGAGCCGCTGCGATGTCATCAATTTCTCTAGCCATTACGCTGAAACCTCCCAAAGAGACATACAAGTACCAGTGGCAGATCTGTTGCTGTCACCACCATTAGGCGTGTACCCAAAGTAATAAGTACCCCCATTCGTGACCTTGATTCTTAAATAATAAGTTCTGGTTGATGTAGTTCCAGGTTCATCAACCCATTGCATTGTCACGGGATGTTGCTTGATATTCTGAACACCATTCTGAATAGTTATATCGCCCCAACATCTTGTTCGAGGGCCGTTACTATTTCCAATGCCAATATCAGTACCATTTCTATCTAACTTTGCATAAGCAAATCTATTGCTATCGCTAGTTGTGTAATTGAAATAACAACTGACCCAAATCCTGCTGCTAGAACTTACTGGAGTAATTGAACAAGACATATAGCTATTCCAGCTATTGCTCGAAGTGCTCCATGTACCTGTAGTTCTATTGTTTTTCATCTGTATAATTCCACCTCCTTCTCCACCACCAAAGGAAGAATCAGTTCCTGGTCTTAATGAACTTGTGTAAATCGGTGACATTACTGAACCTCCGTTAGGTTGAACTTGTACTTCTTACCATTCCTACGATTAAGAAGGAATAGTTCTGATTCACCTTCTTGAATAGTATAGCTGCCCCAAGATCCATCAACATCATTAGCACTACCTTCATTAGATAAGTTAAGGTCATTGGAATAAATGTTTGACCAACGTAAACTAGAAGTTCCTAAGCTATAACTATTATTAGAGCGAGGATTAATATTACTGGCAGATATAGTTCCTGTTGCAGTATCGTTTGCATCTGATCTTAAGAAAGAGCCGGAGTCAATACCATCTAGAGTTGTTGCATTTCCACCATCAGCAGAAGTTATAAACCCTGCGCCATTTGTGAGCTGGTTTGTGTTAGTAACATTCGTTGCTCCTGCTGCGATCCCATCAAGTTTGTCATGGTGAGCAGTGGACATAACTCCAGCAGCAGAGCTAGTAGCTTCACTAATGGTTGCGTTGTTTCCTGTACTGCTGGTTACAGTGACAGAGCTAGTAGCTGTTGATGTTCCTAAGTTTGTAGTTGTGTTGACAGTATTAGTAGACGCTGCTGTTATTCGTCCTTGGGCATCAACAGTAATTGCAGGGATTGCTGTAGCTGAACCGTAACTTCCTGCTGTAACTGAGGTATGTGCTAAGGCTGCTGCATCTACAGAGTTGGCTGCATAGTGCTCGGTATCAATAGAACCATCTACATAATGCTGTGAGTCAACAGAGTTATTTGCCATTTTCGCAGCAGTAACACTACCGTTAATTAGCTCGTCTGTTCCGACTGAATCATCAGCCATTGCAGCCTGAACAATAGCGTTTGCTGCAATCTGATCTGCTGTTACTGCATCGTCAGCTATCTCAGAAGTGCCTACTGCATTAGCTGCAATGTCAGCAGCAACCACAGTATCAGGAGCGATATGAGCAGCAGTGATTGCGTTTGCTGCAATTTGAGTTCCTGTGACTGCATTGTTTGCTATCGCTGTTGTGTCAACAGAGTTGGCTGCATAGTGTTCAGTGTCAATAGAGTCAGCGACTATATGTTCTGAGTCAACTGAATCATCTGCAAGTTTTGTTCCATCAATAATATCTGCAGCAAGCTTCGCCCTTGCTATAGATCCAGTTCCTAATCGACCAGTGATACTTGCACTGGCGACATTACTCATGTCTTCTCTTGCTAAGGCTCGCCCGCCCGCTGTGCTTCCATCATGTACGACAAGAGTATCCTTGTCTGTATCTACAGTCGCTTCTCTTTCAGCTCCTGTGAAGCTAGAGTGTTGAGAAGTTGTACCTCCTCTAAGTTTTAAAAGCTTTGCCATAATTAATTAAAGAGTGCCAAAGTCCAACTGAAGGTTGCTCCCATCTATTGTACCTATATTACTCATATTATTATTTTGTCCATCCAACGCACCGCCTAACTGTGGTGTAGTGTCTTGAACTACATCTGCTATACCTGCTGAAATAGATTCCCAAGCCGATGCACTTCTATATTTTAGTACTGTATTACTTGAGTCATACCAAAGATCTCCTTGGCTTGGACTACTTGGTGCAGAACTTGCAATTTTATATTCATTTGCATAACGATTAACATCTGCAATTGAACCAGCAACAGTAGTTACGTTGGAATTATTTCCTGCCACTGTTGTTACGTTGGCCTGAATCCCAGCAACAGTAGTGATGTTGCTAGATATACCAGCCAATGTATTCATATTGGTTACGTTTGATGATGTACCCAACGTATTCATATCTGCTACAGCATCACTTGTTCCGAGTAAAGCCAAGTCGGCCACTGCGTCTGTTGTTCCAAGCCTTCCTATCTCTGTCGCTTTACCAGCTACGGCAGTCACATTAGAGGAAATACCAGCAACAGTAGTTACGTTTGAATTAATCCCAGCGACAGTATTTACGTTTGAAATTGAACCTGAAACTGTATTGATATTTGCAATACTTCCAGAGCAATTATCCATTGCTGTCACGTTGGCTGATGTTGCCAAAGTGTTCATGTCAGCCACACAATCTGACGTTGCTAGCGTATTCATATCGCTAACAATGTCTGATGTGGCAAGCGTATTTAAGTCGCTAATAATATCTGAATTGGCCAGTGTATTCATATCTGCAATCACATCAGATACGGCCAGTGCATTCATATCTGCAACAACATCTGCTGTTCCTAGTAGGGCCAGATCAGCTACGGCATCAGCAGTTCCTAGTCTTCCTATCTCTGTAGCTTTACCTGCAACTGCGGTTACATTTGAATTATTATTTGCAACTGTAGTTACATTGCTAGAGATACCAGCGACTGTAGTTACATTGGCCTGAATCCCTGCAACAGTTGTCACGTTGCTAGAGATACCAGCAACCGTATTCATATTGTTGACATTGCTTGTCGTTGCAAGCGTGTTCATATCACTTACAACATCTGAAGTTCCGAGCGTATTTAGATCAGCAACAACATCTGCTGTTCCTAAAGTATTCATATCTGCTATGCAATCTGAAGTCGCAAGCAATGCCATATCTGCAATCACATCTGAATTACCTAATAGAGCCATATCTGCAACACAGGCAGCAGTGCCTAGTAAGTTCATATCCTCAACAATCGCAGCAGTACCAAGGGTGTTCATATCCGCTACGGCATCTGCTGTTCCTAAGCGTCCTATCTCTGTTGCCTTACCTGCTACTGCACCGATGTCTGTTGCATCAGCCGCTACTGCATTGATGTTTGAGATATTGGTATGACAGGTTTGGATCTGAGTAATGCTGTCAGCACAAGTCTCAATACTATTTCCTGTACCTGTTGAGACTGATTCAGTAATTAAACCAAGGTCTTCTTCATAAGTAATGTTTCCAGAAACAATTGCTATATCTGCAAGAACTGATTGAGTAGGAGTAACTGCTGAATAACCATCACCAGATGATCCATCTCTAACCATCATTGATTTGTTAGAAGATGAATCAAACCAAAGATCACCTACTTGTAAGGAAGAAGAATCAGCTCTGGCAGTGGGTGCTGATGTTGCTATTTGATATGTATCAGCGTAATTTGCAATGTCGGTTAGATTTCCTGCACATGTATTTACGTTTCCAATATTTGATCCAACGTTTGTAACGTTTGTATTGTTAGTTGCAACAGTGTTTACATTTGCAATGTTAGTTGCGACTGTGGTTACATTTGCATTGTTGTTTGCAACTGTAGTTACGTTTCCAGATATACCTGCAACAGTTGTAACCTCAGTAGCCTTGGGTACTAGGCGATGGAATTTATAAGTATGAAGAGTGGAAGTTGTTTCAACTAATATTCCAAATCCTGAGCTTAATGTTGTACTTCCACAGTCAGTAATTAATACATTAGAACCAGAGATATTAGTTAAAGTTGAATCTGGAATCGTACAAGTTCCACTGCTAGGTGTGTAACTAGTAGTTAAAGCTCCAACAGAAATGATAGTACCTGGGCCATTATTAATATCTGGGTTAGCAGCAGGGAATGTTGCTTCTGAAACTAAAGGAACAAAGCCACCAACTTCTTCAATTAGATCAATAATCCTGTCATTGATTGCCGCTGTTGTTGCAATCGTGGTGTCATTGTCAGGGAATGTTTGACCATCTTTAATTGTTTCACCAGTGCTTGCATTAAAGAAGCGAGCTTCAGCCGCTGATGTAGTAAAGAATGATGTGTCATTAACTGTTGCTGCTGCCTGTTCGCTAGCAGTTACGACTGTTGCCGCATTTAATTTGTCTGACGTTATTGATCCTGCTGCGTAATGCTCATTGTCTAAAGCACCAGCAGCAATATGTTCTGAGTTAACTACATCATCTTGAATATTATCTCCATCAATAATGTCATTAGCTAAATGCTCATGGTCTATAGAACCTGTTGCGTAATGCTCTGATTCAAGAGTGTCATCAGCAATGTTTGCTCCTGTAATTACATCACCAGAAAATTTATTTACATTGTCAATTGCTCCAGCAGCGAGTTCACTTGTGTTAACTGAGTTTGCTGTTAGATGTTCTGGCCCTATTGAATTGTCAGCTATCTTCGTTCCGTCTACTGCATCACCAACAATGGAAGCTCTATCTACAGAGTTATCCGCTAAATGTTCTACATCTATTGAGCCATCAACATAGTGTTCAGAGTTAATAGAGTTATCAGCAATCTTTGTTCCATCTACTGCATCAGCAATAATCTTTCCTCTAACTACTGAATCAGTTCCTAGAGCTGTAGCATCTATTGAACCTGGAGCATAATGCTCAGTGTCAAGAGAGTCAGCAACTATATGTTCTGAATCAACTGAATCATCAGCTATCTTTGTCCCATCAATTGCATCGTTAGCGATCTTTCCTCGTAAGACATTAAGATCAACTATTGCTCCTGTATCAACTGAGTTGTTAGCTAGTTCACCTGCAGTAATTGCATTGTTTGCTATCTGAGACGCAGTGATCGTATCGTTAGCAAGCTTGGCTCCTGTGATTGTAGTGTTTGCAATGTCTCCATCTACGATTGTGCCGTCAAGTATTTGAACAGAAGATATACTGCCACTACGTTCTAGGTATGCTTTCGTTACTGCATCTTGAGCTGCCGTTGGATCAGCAACATTAGTTAAACGTTGACTGTTAAGTGTTGGTAAACCTGTTGTAGGACTAATAGATAGACCTTTCTCATTATTATCTTTCTCTTCTTGTGCAAGATATAAATGCTGAAGGTTACTTGTATCTAAGTCACTAGCTGTAAGAGTCGAGCCATCTGCATAGTCAACAAGGACAGCAGTAGGAGGAGTAACCCTTCTAACTTCAACACGAGTACCAGATGCAGGGGCACTAGCTAATCGTGCCGTAGTTGCATTGTGAAATGTAAATGATGTATCAACAAAGTTTACATAAACCTTTACATGCTCCTCCTTGATGTAAGGGAAAGCGATTGTGTAATCAGTTTGGCTACTCCCTGCCGAGTAGATATTGAATGCGTAAGCCATGGAACTTAGGTAATAGGATCAGCAGTTAAGAGTCGCCACTGTTCAAGACTAGCTTGTGGCCCATAAGTTGACGAGTCAACGCTGCTCATTGTTGCTTCAAAGTTCCTTCCATCCTGAATAGCTTTAATGCCAAGTTTCTTAGCAGCTTCTTCTTCAAATTCTTGCATCCATAAATCCTTAGCACTACCTACAGTGTAACCAGTATTAGGATTCTTTCTTGTCACACCTGGAGCACCCTCAATATACCAACTAATAACTTCTTTTAATCTGGTAACTCTTTGATGTTCTAAACGCTGCGATGGAGGTTGATACTCTACTGGATTCCCTTCAAGATCTACATCACCTTTCCTTGGACTAGGTAGAGCATTATAGTGTGGATCTTCAGTAATCATCCAAGTCAAATATTCGTGCATAGTCATACCACCTATCTCTATTTCTTTAGTCGCTATAGTTATTAATCGATTTAATTCTGATTGATTCATTTGTCTTCCTTCTAAATCCATCATCCTTTTACTCCAGATTGTAAAGTTGCCACCCTTTCCATATAACTTTGCGAACTCTAAATCAACAGGATCAGTTGATTGAGTTAACTGTCTTACTGCTCCTGTAGGACTAAATGCTCCATACAATAATTTAGTTAGATCACCAAAGGGAGCTAAGTATTCAGCACTCTTTAAACCAATGACTCCATCAAAGACAATCGGATCACCTGTAGTTGGATGTAGGACAGGAGGTTGTGTACGAGAAAGATAAGGAGTTCTTCTTGCAATCTCTTTAATAGTATTAGCCAATGTATTTAATATGGGATCTACTAGAGGAAGTCCAGTATCTATTGTTGATTCATCAATCGTTCTCTTTACTGGATCAACCTGTCGTGCTGCTGAAGTAACAAGTCCTGTAACTGCTTTGGCAAGTATATTTTCCAATTCAGCTTGACCTGCACCAAGACCCTCCCGACCATCTATCGGATTATTTATATTTTGATCTGGTCTGAAGGACTGTAATACATCAGCAATTGCTTTATAAGATTGCATTGTATTCTTAGTTAGCTGACCCTGTAAGCCTTGACTTAACGCATATTTAATAGCTGCTATATGTATCCCTGCATGTGCTAATGCCTCATCACCTGGTACTTCTATGTTGGCATACTCCTCAACAGGAATCTTCTTCATTCCTTCTACATACGATCCAAGAATTCCCCAGATAGTTGCAGCAGAGTCAAACATTTGCAGGTCATACCAAGGACTCCAACTTCCAGAAAGTCCTTTGAATCTAATTCCATTACTTAAGATTCCTAGATTCTCTCTTTCTTTTCTCTCTATTTTATTGAGTGGTTCTGGCCCACTTAATTGAACATGACCTGTAGCTAGAAGACCCATGCCTGTAGTTAAAAGCATTGCTCCAGTTGACCATTCACCTAATGCTCTTTCTCTAATAAATAAATCCTCATGGTTTATATCTCTCCATGCACTATCAATAATATGTTGACCCATTCCTGTATATCTAATAGTTGCCTTAGCAATATTTAAAGGAGTTCTATTAGTAAGAATTAAACTACCCATGATAGGAACTCTACTCTCTAAGTTCTTTAATAAAGCAGAAGGAGTATTAATAGCTGTTCTTAGTCCTTGGAAAGTTGCTTCAGCTTGAGTTGCACCTTTACCTTGATAGAGATTAGGATTACTTTCTTCAAGTTTTCCATTTACATAATCCTCTGCATACCTAACTATTTCTGCATTATTAGTTAAACCTTTCTCCTGTGCTTTTCTTACCCCATACTGATAAGTTCTCTTGGCCATATCAACATCAATATCATCAGTAAAGTTCACATAATCCATAGCATTCTTTGCATAAGCGCTGTCAAAATAACCATCCTTAACGATCTGTCCATTGATCTCAATGTCTACCCATAATTTTTTAATTTGTTCATCTACTCGTGCTTCTATTTCTAATTCTTTCTGAGGTGTTAATTCGACTCCTTGCTTCCTTAATCTATCTGCTTCAAATTCTAATAAACGAATTTTCTCTACAGAAGGGCCAACCATTGCATTCAAGAATGTATCCATAGAACCCATACCTCTCCTTGCTCCACTAACAAGTCCTTCTTGTATATATTTCCAAGCTAAAGCTGTCCATGTACTAGTCGGCTTAAGATACCATTCATCACCTGTTGGTCTTTTCCTAAGAGTCTTTCTCTGATATTCAAAGTTTCGTGCTGTTTCTGTATCTATATTTCCTTCTCCTTTAATCATGTCGTATTGAGGGCCAACATCTCCTGCATCTTCAAAGAATCCTCTATGTAAATTGACGAAAACTTCATCATGCTTAAACGAATTACCAGCCAATCTCAACATGTTTGGTAATTGATGTGCGTATATACTGAACAACTTCTTATTAAGTTTCATTCTATAAGCAGCTTGTTGAGCTTGATCGTATGCAATTTCATCTGTTCTTCCACTATCTATAAAGTCAGCTTTGTATTTATCTCTTGTATGCATAGCTCCTACATATTGTTGCATTGGCATTGTTGCTGCTCTAAATGCACCACCACCCAATACCTTTGCCCAAGTACTAGCTCTTAAAAATTGTGCATTTCTAATGAAATTAGTTATAGCTCTTTGTGTTACTTTTCCATTTGGAGTCTTAGATAATAAATCTGCAAGATCTTCCATATAATACTTGGCTTCTATTTCAGTACTATTTCCAAGATTAAATACAGCCTTAGCCATCTCATCTATAATTGCTTCTAGCTCTGGCCCATACTTACCACTTTGTAGTTGTTCTGCTAGTTCTGGAGTTAATTTCTTTTCTAATAGTTTTCCTGATTTAATAGCTGCATCTTCAAACAGGCTCCGCATTGTTGCTCTTTCTGGATCTCTTGCTGGATATGTAGCTGCATCAGAATTTATTATTCTATTAGCATTATTAGTATCAAAAACAACGACAACATCTTCTCCATTCTTTCCTTCAAATCTAACTCCACCATAATTATTTTCTGAAGCCCAATCTTGAAGTCCAGCCTTTTGTTCTTTTGATAATCTAAATCCATCTTTCGGACGATCAAGATTTATATCTTCTAGGAATTCAGAAAGACTCTTACCAGTAGAAGGAAGATCAGCAATCAGAACATCTCCAGGTAATCTTCCTACGAATCCTTCAGCAGAATCACTAGCTGTAAAGTAAACACCTTCTCCTAATGTTCCGTCTTCAGGATTCAATCCTTTCTCAACATCACCTGTATTTAATTGCTTAACTAAGGGTGTACCTGTAGGCAAAGCAGGTTCAATTAATTCCCAATCTTTTTGTGTAACCCTACCAATTTGCCCCCACTTCCTAGTTGCTGAAACGAATGCTTGATCCAGCATTAATTGATTCTGGAATACAGCAACAAGGCGACCACCTAACTCAACTTTATCTCCTTCAGATAGACCATCATTGAACTTCTGAATCTCAAGTGCTAACTCTTTTAAGACATATAAGTTCTGATCTCTGTGCATTAATAATGCTACATGAGTTACCAGATCTTGTTGTGATTTAATATTCCCACCTCTCGCTTCTTCATACAAACGAATTGTTTTTTCTATATCAAAATTAGTACCCCTTAATTGTTCTCTAGCAAGCTTAGAAATCTCTTCTAACTTAATCTTATCTATCCCAGTAAGCCCTGACCTGTCTCCATAGTAAGTCATAACAGTATCTTCTAAAACTTTATTTGCTACTCCAATCTGTTGTCCACCTAGTCCTACATATAAGGTTTTACCTGGCTCTTTTCCTGGGCCTCTACTTATCATTCTTCTTACTGTCTGATAACTATCTGAGTTAACTGCTTCTCTGAAACTAACATTACCTTCATCTATTCTTTCATTAACTCTCTTCATTAAATTAGGAATCTCCGATGGATCAGGAGTAGGAGTTGCAGGTTCATAATCTATATCTGGCTGCTTACCGTAGTTCGGCCCAAATTCATAGAACCTATTCTCAGTTCCTCCCATCCAGAAACTTCTTTGGAATTTATTTTTAGCTTCTACTATTCCACGTTCACCTAATTTACCTTCTCTACCTGCTTCAAATACTTCATCCCAAGTTTTATATGCAGGTGTATCACCATCCATTAAGCCAAAGATATATCTTCTTACTGCTTTAGCAATCTTCCTCATCTTCAAGATCGGTTGCGCCCAAGTAGGTTCAGGCATCCCAGGTTTTACTACATACTTCTTATAAACATCCCAACCTGATGAAGCCATTGCAGTTACTTCAGAGAAGGAATATTTACCTGAAAGAATAATGTCAGCTTTACTAGGTGAGACTCGTGCAGCAATAGCTTCAAGCTCTTTCTTGCCTTCTAGTAAAAGTCTGAATTCTCCCTTTGTCATGTGTCTTCTCATCACAGCGTGCCATGCTTCGTGATAAGCAGTCCAAACTCTTTCTCCTATAGAAATAGGATGACTACCTATATAACGAGCAATCATTACTAAATCCTGTATTGGATTGTAGTAGCCACGTACAAAGCGAAGCTCATTAGGATCAGTAACTTCTGTACCTGCATGTTTCTTGGCAACATCTCCAGCCTTTGCCATATAAGCAATTGGCTGTTGAACTTTTACATAAGGAGCTATGCGAGTAACTATCTTTTCTATTGCAGCTTGTATTTCTGGTTCTGTTAGTTTTCCTCTAACTAAAGATTGAAGATTACGATCACCAAACTGAGCAATATGACGAGGAAGTTTGGGTAACTCTGGTGCTGAATACTGGGTATCTCCAGGCTTTAATGGATCTTCAGGTCGCTTAGGATCTTGTAGTGCTTGTAATTGTCTAAGTAGTTCTTTGTCCTGTTCAGATTTAATTTTCTCTATACGTGCATCTTCAATATCAAACGTCATATATTCGATATATGAACGGTTCTCCCAAGATCTAGTATCCTCTACACGGTAAGTTGTACCATCATCACCCTCCATCAACTTCTCCTGCATCTCCATTCTCATCAGTTCACCACGCTGCGTATAATAATCTTCTGGAATTCCTAGTTCCTCTGTTAACCACTCAACATATAAAGCACGATTCTTACTTGGCTTTCCAGAAGTAACAATATAAATAGCTAAATCTACATCTGATTCAAACTCAAGCTTCAGCTTTCTTTTACCCATTGCATAGGTAGGCTTTGGACGGCCAAACTTAACTCTAGGTGTTTTACTATCACTAAATGTAGGAGATTCTTCAAAATAAACTCTGTTACCTATATCCTCGAAACCTAGTCGTTTCAATGTATTAGAGAAAAACTCAGGCATTTCCCATTCATCTATTCGTGCTAATTGATTATCAGCTTCCCTGCCTGATGCCAACATCTTATCTTTAGCACCTTTAAGCTTATCTTCAATCTCAAATTGCAGTGCTTTTAAATATATTTGTACCTTCTCTATATCTGCCATCGCCCGTTGAATAGCCAACTTAGTTGCCTTTGTTAAGTAAGGAGCAATCTGTCTTCTAAATGCTTCTGTCGTTTCAGCATCTCTAAGTCCTTTCTGGACTCCTTCTTCTATTGCTACTCTTCCAATATTTAATAACTTCAATAAATCGCCAACAGTATTAACTGGGCCTAGACCTGGGGTTCTCTGTGGCCCACCAGGGCCAGTATCAGCAAAACTCTCCATAGCTTCAACTAGACGATCAATAGCTATCTTTGCTTGTTGTCCTTTAGGTGCTGATCGAATAAAGAAACTAAGTGGAGTTCTAGGATCTACCTTTTCTAAAGCCTGACTTACAGGAACTAATTCTGATGAAGGGATGTCTTTCCCTTCTAGTAAATCGACTCCTTCTTTTGTTGTGAAAAATTCCCTTACAGGCTCATCAACTCTTTTTCCTTCGATCTCAAGAGTCTGATCCTTAGCTTCAATCGTATCCCAAGGATCAATATCCTTAAGATCTTGCTCTTGTTTTATCTTGTTTAATTGCTCTTTTATTTTTGGAGGAATTCTTTCAAGAGTTTTATCTGAAGTTGGAACAATATCTAAGATCTCTTGTGATTTCTCAGCTTCAATAGTCTTTGCATTAGGTGGTTCTTTAACATTCTGTTCTATCCGCTTTGCTTCTACTTGATTGATTTTAGTATTCCTTATTTCTATCTGTCTTTCTATTGCATCTGATAACTCAGTTCTAGGTGCTGGCTGACCTTGAGATTCAACTTTTAGAGCATTAATAATTTCAGGTAATCTTTCTTCTACTAATGCTTTGACATTTCTACCTTTAATTTCTGAAGCTATATCTTTTAATAATCCGGTAACTTCTCCTTCTAATCCAGCCAACTGATTAAAGGTATTTAAAACTGCTTTAGCTTGTAATCTTTCAGCTTGACTACCTTTAACATTAACTGTAGTACCTGCTACTCCTTGTAATATATTGGCCTGTTCTAAATTAGAAGCGACTCTTAATGTTGAAACTTTCGCCTTCAATTGTTTCGTAACTTCTACTCTTGCAGCTAATAACTGTTTAATATCTGAACCTTTAAAGTAAGAACTTAACCCAGGAATAATACCTTCTTCAATAGCAACAGTTGCATTCCTTGCCATAAACATGGCCTGTGAAATCTTATCTGGCCCCCATCTCCCTGCAGAAGCAATCTTATATAAATCTGCAATAACTTCCTTTGGAATTCCTGGTACTGATCCATAAGCGAAAGCCTTCTCTTTACTAAGTTCTCCAGCTTTAAACTTTTTATATAAGAAGTCAGGAAGTCGCTGTAAAGCAACAGCTTCCTCAACAAGACTATTCCTAAGATTTAATCCTTTATCAGCAAAGTCATCAAGGCTTGTGCCTGCTTCCCTTAGATAATCGGCAACATCAAGAGATTGAAGACCACCTACAGTACTTTGACTCTGAGCAACATTTTGCATTGCTGCAATCTGTCTAGCTTCTGTTGGTGTATCAACTTCGATATATCTAACATCTATAGCTTCCACTCCTGAACGCTTTGCAAGATCTAATCTGTTGTGTCCGTCAACGATATAAACCTTTCCAGCTTCTCCAATCTGTCCTTGTCTATCACGCCAAACACTGACGACTCCAGAGAGAACCGGTTCAAATTGTTTTGATTCTGCTAGAGAACCACTGACTCCTGTTTTCGCCTGACGACCAGATCTCTTAACTTGAAAATATTGAGGGGCAACTTCTATATCTTTTACAGCTACCTTCTGAATTTCAGATGGTATAGGAGGAGCAAAGTTTGGATCTACACCTTGAACTACTAAAGATTGTTTTTGATTAGGTGTAATTGAAGATTTTGCTCTAACAACTTCCTCCTCAAATTTCTCCATACTTTCACCAAGACGAGACTCTGTTTCAGCAATCTCTTTTTCAACCTTATTAATTTCTTCGTCTAGCTTTCCTTCTGCTTTTAAATCAATTTCTCTCTGTTCTGTATAAGGTGTTTCCCATAAAGGTTTTCTCTGATTTGTCTCTGTAAATTGTCTCCAAGGACTTCCAGGTTCAGCTTGAGTTGCTCCACTTTCAGGTCTTCTATAAGTTTTTCTAGGTCTTTCTTTTGTTAAATCTAATTGATGTATCTGATTTAATCTACTAAGTTTTGCTTGTAATCCTTCTAACCTAATTCCATTCACTAAGCTATCAGAAAATTTAGATACTATTGGTTTTAGATCATTTTTAATAGTAACTATTGCCCTTAAATCATCATTAGAAAGAGAAAGTTCTCTTGTTAATCCTCTGTCAAATCTTTCAAAAATAGAATCATATTGACCAGATAACATATCATCAATATTAAATGAATTTTCAATATTAAATCCACCTTTCAACCTATTAAAGTTTTTAGTTAGAGCCATATCCAAAGATGGCGCAATCTCTCCTGGTAAATTCCAAACACCTCGTAGTCCAACGCCAGTTCCTTCTAAAGGAACACCAACAAGAAAACCCCAAACAGCTATATCTTCAATACCCATTTTGAGATTTCTCTGTGCAGTGCTGTCATATCTAGTTGTTGATAACGCACTCAATAGCTTGGTAGCTAAATGCTCTTCACCCAATACTTGTTCCGCTATCAGAGGGGAGAAAGTTCCACCAGCTACAGTCTCTCCACTGTTATAGAAATAATTGGTAGCTAAACTAGTAAATCCAAATTCTCGTGGAGCAAGATTGAAATGACCTGAGAGACTTAACTGACGACCTTTAATCCATTTACTACTTAAGAGTGGTTTACCCGCTTGCATCTTTCTACCAGTCGTTATCATCCTTTGATATTTTGTTGTCCCTGGTAAATGAGCAAATTTTCCCAGAGGTTTCTTCAACGCCAGTATTGACCCCATCTCGAAAATCATTGGGCCAGCAAAACCTTCTACAAATTGCTGAGTTGTTGAATCCTTTCCTAAATAAGGAGTAGTTAGAGATAAATTATCAAATCCTGTCCAATCAAAATCCTTCGTTTCTAACCAGCTCATACCAGGAAGTTGGCCAAGCATAGACCTACTACCAGATAATCCAGGTGTATAAGAACGACCACCAAAAATAATATCGTCAAGCAAACCATCATCATTTGGTTTGAGAAATAATTCACCATTATTAGGATAATTTCCATCTGGATATAACTCATCCATCAAATCACCAGGAATTACTGGGCCTAATGACCAGGTATCCTTATCCTTTTCTCTTATATGACGCTGCTCAAATCCCATCGCCAATAATCTTTCTACTCCTCCAAGCTTCTCAAGATCTGCTTTCTTAATTGCTATGTAATTTGGTATAAATCTGTCATATTGAACATCAGTCATTCCAGCAAGAGCGAAAGCACGATTTACATAATCTCCACCTTGTGAAACTAAATCCCTACCAGTAATACCTACTAGAGCTAATTGTTCCTGATCTAAAAAGTATCTTGTTCCATCTTGCCAAATACTTGCACCAACTTGTTGATTACTCCCTTGCCCAATTGCCGAGAAAAGAGTCATATCTAATAGTGGATATTCGCCATAAAAATGAGTTTTTATTGGATTAACTTTAGCGAGATCATCCTTAGTTATATTTGTAAGATCTAAAGTTCCGTTATAAGTTAATGGCTTAGAAAAAAGATCTTCAGCTCCACCTAAGAAATCCCAACGCCAATTCTTTTCTTCACTACTAAAACTTAAATTAGCTCTATAGTTTTCTTCTGGAGCTGGTGTTGCAGCAAGGTTATATAAACTTGTTGGTATTTGATCGAAGAACATTTCACCCATACCTAGTCCTAGTCTTGCTCCACTCCCTTGTACGTTTGACCAAAGACCTTCTCCTCCTTTATATGCTTGATTCTGATAAAACTGTGCAAGAGGATTAGTGTTTAGAAAACCTGACTCCTCATTTGTTATTAATGGTTTTAATATCTTTTGAGCTTGAAGAATTTCTGCTTGTGTTCCAAGAGAATTAAGATGTTCATTTACATCTTCCATAGATGCAAGATTATGCTCTTGTGCATATTGGATAGCTTCAGATGGTGGCGTGTAATTAAAATTAATATGAGGATTTTCTTCTATTAATGATTCAGCATTCAGTCCAGATCCCCAATCAATACCTTTAAATTCTCCCTGAGTAAAACTCTTAAGTTCTGGATAAAGATCAAGATCTCCAGTCTGTGAGAAATCAAATGGATTAACAGATTCTTCTACAACTTCTGGTTGTTCTATCTCCTTTGTATTGAAATGAGTTGGCAGCTCCTTGGTAGGAGGAACGTAGTACTGGACTTCTTGCCCATCTTCTTGTCTAGTTTCAAATGCCATGACTAACCGATGTGGGGATGAGCAGAGATCATTCAGGATTGACCTTAAGCTTATTAAGGGCCATCAACCTTTGTTTAGTCTCGTCATCTAGTTTAATGCCATGCTTTTCAAATTCACGAATAAGGAATGATCCAACCATTTTCTTATCCCTACCAGGAAGATGTTCAATCAATCTATATAAACGAGGATCAAGATTAATCTCCTTTGTAGGATCACTTTTAAAAATTTGATCTGTTATTGCTTCTATAGTATTAGCTTCAAAGAAAGGTTGAGTACTGTTATGTATAAGTTTAATCTCTGTTCTTTGCTCCAGATTTAACTTATTAGACTTACCTGTATTAAATAAGGAAAGTGCATCATTCATATTACCTTTATATTTAGGGCCATCATCAAATCGAGGACGATAATCAATTCTTCTTCCATCCAATAAATCTTCTAAGAAAGGAAGTTTTTGATTTATTACTCTGTCGCTTGTTCCTAGATCTCCACCAAGAGCACCTGTCCAATCTTTTGTTAATTCCTGCAGTTTCGCCTTGATCTCTTCTTCGGATGCACCTGGGCCTAACTCCTCAAAGATCCGATTCATTAGATTTCTCTTTATTATTTCCCAATTTGCCTGTTCTTCAAAGTTGTCAGTTCCCCCTGCAGAGTTAGGAAGTACTCCCCATTTCTGTACGTACCATTTCTCAATCATGCCAAGTGTACTATCAAAAGTTTCCATAACAGCTTCTCTTTGTCTAACCACTATGTTCGCTGACTTTGTTTGTAAATTATTAGAAAGAGTATCTGCTTTGCTATATCCAGCCCACCTTGAATTAAACTCCTTTAAATAATACTGAAACCGAGGCATCTTTGTAGGATCTTCAACTGCTGCATAAAACAATCGATTTAACATACTTGAATCTGTTCTATAGTCACCAGAGAAAACACCATAGATATTCTGCTCAAGATTCTTAACTGCTTTATTAATTGCTCTTTCTTCTTCAACAGTCTTAGCATTTCTAATTTGTTCTTCCTTCCATTCATGTAATATTGTTATAGCTTTATTCATATTTTCTGGTGCTAATTCCCCTTTATCAAATAACAACGGTCTAATATTTTCCTCATAATTAGTATCAGCAAGACCTCCAATTCTCGCATTGAGAGCATCTTGAGACTTACTATCATGTCCTTTTATTCTTTGAAGTGCATCATTATATCGTTGATCTAACCAACCTGTTTCAAAACCATTTAACCATAATTGTTTAGTATTAAGTTCTCCCTTTGAATTTACTCTTGACTCTTTAGGCCCAATGGCAAGCATACCTAATACTCTCCTTATTACCTCCGGATCGCTATATCCAGATTCTGAACCTTTCGTAAAAGCAGCAATAAGATTAATGGCTAACTCTTCATTAAATAGCTTTCTCTTATCTTCACTTAAGCCATGTAAATTCATTCTTTCTATTAACTCTTGCATCTCGTGAGCTGCATCCTTTTCCGTTATTTTCTGTGTTGCAAGTTGAGAGCCTATATCTGTTGTTGTCTCAGTAATACTCTTATATAATTGGTCATCAAGATGTGTTGCATAATTTGCACTTTGAGAAGTTGCAGCGTTAGTTCTATACTGAATTACCTTTCCTTTAATATTGTTATATTCAAAACCATTTAATTGAATACCTGGCTTAGCAAGATACTGGTCTACCCACTTTATATATCTAGGATCATTAGGAGATAAAGTATGCAGAGGAATATCAATTTCAATTACTCTTTGCTTAGTTGTACCATCTCCTGCATCTTCAGTAATAACTTTTTTACCTTTAATAGTTGCAATCTTTTGAGCAGAACCTAAAGATGAAGCATTGGATAAATAATTCCTTTCTTTGTATTTTGATTCAATAGCTTCTTGCAACCGACTATTAGATTGAATGTAATGCAGTTGATCTTTTGCCGATTCAACAGACTCTGCCGAATGTCCTTCTGGATAAGCACCTAACTGATCTTGCGTTATTGTTCCATCACTATTATCTATATCTTCTTGTGTATAAGGACTAACTATATTTTTATTTAACTCTGCTTTTATAGAAGCTAACTGGTCTAAAGAAGTAGAACCACTAGGATTTTGTGAGATAACTCTCTCTGCTTCATTACTCCAGTACTCCTTTTGTTTATGTCCAAGTTCTATTTTTGATGTTGCATACTTAACTAATGACTTATCGAAAGTTGAAAGAGCTGATGCTAATTGTTCAAAGTCTCTATTAGGTGGAGCTAGAACATTCTTAAGGCTAGGTAGCTTTAATTGTGGTACTAATGTTGGCCCTGGATTACTAATAAAAGTAGAACCTTGCCATTTCTGAGGAATAACTGGTGGCTTCTTTATTACCTCAACAGGACTTAAAGGTGTAGAAACTCCTAAACTATCTCCTGTAGGAGTATGTTTACGAGAAGTTTTCTTATCGGTAGTACCGACGTTTTTACCGAGAGAGAGTCGTCCCATAGATTAAGTTAACCTCCAACCTCCAGCAGTAAGACCTTTATCAAGTCTCAGACCTTCTATATGAGAGTAGGTAGAGAATCCCCCTAGCGCACTACTTGCCATACCTAAAGCATACTGACCAAATCCAGGTGCATCTTTCTCCAATGGTTTAACAGGATCAAGATACGTTGTCTCAACATAATCACGAGCACTAGCAATCCTTGATCCCATAGCTGCCTGTGCAACTTTCTTATCATGTTGCGAAGCACTGAAAGCAAAGGCAAGGTTTTGTCCTCCTAAGAAATCAGATGCCAGCTTTTGTTTCTCTATATCTTTCAATAGGAAATCAATACTATGCCCAATCCGTCCTTGTGATTTGACGCTACCTGCAGCCCTCCATGAAGCGAGAGTTGTTTGTTTTTTCTCTTCAGCAGCTTTTATTTGAACTTGGATTTGGTTCTCGGTAATACCTGTGTTCTTAGTATGAAAAGCTATCGTAGCCATATCTTTAACTTGACCTTGAAAATTCTTATTCATATCCGATCTTATTTTCTCTGTCGCTCTATTCGCATTTGCCTGTAAAAGTGCCCCCGCATGTTCTAGGGATCTTTGTCTGTTATAAAAAGCAGTATCAGCTTTAGCTTGCTGATACGCCATATATTGAGAGCCGATCCCAAGGATCGCACTACCAATACCAATAGCAGCAGCAACTCCACACATTTAGTTAGACCCTCACAAATTCATAAAAGGGACGACCTTCAAAGCCCCATTGGGGATGCCTCTTTATAATAGTAAACCCCATCCACCGAATCCAATCAACATGCACTTGATTTCTTGCATCTACTTGGTTGAATAATATCTTGTATTTTTTGTTGAGCTTTTCTATTTGAATCTTTGCTTGCTTCAAGAAGCTTAACTTATCTATCTTATCTTTAGTCATTTCCTCCCTGCCTAACATCCATATCCTACCAACTCCATCTCGTTCTGGAATAACTCCATACATTCCCAAAAGATAACCATGCCTACTAGTCATAGTGATACATGGTTGGCTGGCTAAATAACAATAAAGTAATCCTCCTTTTGGAGTGTCACCAGAAAGAGCATAAACCTCTGCCTGATCTTCAACTCTCATTCCTTCAGCAACAGTTATTACATCCTGAAGAACAGAAGGACGTATAGAGACAGCGTGTTTCAAAGTCGTTTTGTTCGTGATTGTAGCCAACCTTCCCATTCGGCTGATTGAATTCGACAAGGGACAGGACTGCTACTAAGAATCTCGACCTTAGTATCAAGACTACTTGCCATAACAGGAACTCTGAAATTCCCTGTGCCTATACCTGGAATTCCAATTGAAGGTGGGCTGGTTCCAATAGAGACACCATTGTAAGGATAATCATTAGCAGATCTTCCAGCAGGAGTAATTCGCAAGATAAAATGTGATGTGTCATCGAAAACAACAGACCAAGTACGAATCTGTAACTTTGGCCCAGAGACAACAGCAATACCACCACCAGACGGTTCTTCTTTCAAGTAAGGAGTACTAAATTCATATCCCATGTCATATAACTCACCAACGAAAAACTTAGCTGAACTTAGATCTCCTTTGACTACCATCGTTCCATTTCCACCTGCACCACCTGTCAAAGTCTCACTTGTTGGAGTAATGACCTGGCCATGACTAATAGTATTTCCCGCCACATCCCTTCCTACCACAGTCATCGTCCCTGTTGATGCCATTGGATATGGAAGAGTAATAGTCGTCTGAACTCCTAATCCTCCAGGGTTTGTGACAGCAGTAGAGCAACTTGCTTCAGTTGTTTTTCTATCTACTAATAATTCTATTGTGCTATTTGTATCAACAGTTTCAGGTCGTAGTGCAACCTTTTCTAGATAAACACCATCAGAATATTCCGCTACTACATACATATCACTATCTAATATTGAAGCTCCTAATATAGTTTTAGCTCCTTTAACTTCCCAGTAAGACCAAGCAGATTGCAGTTTATTATCATCTTCAAAAAAGAAGTTATACATATACAAACGCTTAGGCTGATCCTTTGATATTGCAACAATTACTTCCTCTGAAACAGATGCAATTAGACTAATTAAATTACCTGGAATATATCGAGGAACAGATGAACTTACTTCTTCAGATAAAGGAACTCCACCAGTTGAATCAGGAAGGAAGAAATCTCTTAATCCACTGAATTCACCTTTTGGAATTGGGAAATAAATAGTTCGACCAACACCTACAGGATCAACACTCGCAGCCATCTCAAAGCTAGTTGTAGCAGTAACATTGGCAGTTCTAGGAGTTAAGCTGGTACCTACAGTTGTTTGACCAGCATCTAATCTAAATTGACCATGACGACTAAACAACAACAAAGTATTAGCGAATGCAAGACTAGATGTTAAGAAGTTGATCTCAGTACCACCAGTAACCAAATCAATAGGATCACTATCGACAACAGTTTGGACAGTCTCTGGCCAGAATCGGTCATAGTTATCAGCAGCAGAAAGGATTACATTTTCATCGGCTAAGAATACAAGTCTATTTCTAAATAAGTTTATATTTTGAATTTTACTATTAACAAAAGATGGATTACTTGTTGATCCCTCGTCTCCAGAGATTCTCTGTGACCACTCGAATTCTTTAAATGTAAACGTACCATCTGCATTCCTTACTAATACATGAGGCATTGTCTTTTGATTAAAACCTCTATTGATATCTGGCCCAACAGTTTCTCTCCAAATTCCTCCACCTGTTCCACTGCCAGCAGAAGCTTCAAACTTTACATAGTAATCATCTAAACCAGTTGTCTTAACTCCTTGCACCTTAATAACAAAACCATGTTCTGCCAATGTTGGAAGATCAGTGATTGTATCTATCGCTCCTTTAATAGCCTTAGTGAAATTTCCAGTCTTAGTATCTGCACTCTGTAATTGATAATCACCCCCATCATTCTTTTCGATCTGGATAATATAATCTACCGCTGTTATTGTCCAACCACTACCTAATGCTGATGCAAGTGAATTTCTTAAATTAGTTGCAATAGTAAGAGTATCAGGAACAGCACCACCTACTGCCGGTGTTGTATAACTAACATCAGCAAGCGTACTCGTACCAGCAGCGTTCTTGATCTTAACTCTATATGTTCCTGAATAATCTGCTGCCTTAATAAATACCATTGACTTAGTGCCATAGGTCTCTGTCATTACGTTATAAGCTCCATTTCCACTTGTATTTCGAGAAGTTGTTGAGGTATAAGTAAATGAATTAGCATTAGGTACAGAAGCAACATCAAACTTTCCATCATCTCCCGCTGCATCTCCTGATGTAATATCTATAGAAATTCGATCAGATGTTGTAAGTCCATGAGCCGTAGAAGTAACAGTAACTGTTGTTCCTGATTGACTATAAGTAACTCCATCTTGGAAATAAGTAGTAACAGTCTTTTCTCTATTTACAATGAATGTATAGTCTGCAACAGATGCAACTCTGAATTGTTCAGCAGGATCAGCACTATTTGAAATATCTAAATAACCAGTTCCATTAGGCTTAGAAACTGTCTTAACACTTCCATCTAATCCGAATACTTTTATATCTCCATCTTGAATTAAAACAAGATATTGAATTGTTCCATCTCTATCAACAATAGTTGTGAAAGGTCTATTAGTACCAGCACTACCAGTAAACAACCTCGCAAGATGTTCCATTGGAGGACGTTTCTTTAAACCCTCAACAGGACTCGGCATACAGTTGACAACTGACTCAGCTTGAGAAGCAAGCCTTAGAGCTGGTGGTTGTTGACTGACCCCGTTAATAAGGTTAGGGATGACACTACTGATTAATGGCATGATTACCTGATAACTGCACGGCCAGGCATATAGGTACTAAGAGGGCCAAACCGATTTGGATTTCCTCTAATCATATTGTGTTCACTCTTAGTTGTTTCTTCTTCAATAAAACTTGTTCTAGCCTCTGCCTCTGCCGCCATATTTAACTTTGTAAGATCTGTACTTCCTATGATTGCTTCTTGAAGTTGTCTACCTGCTCTAGTCATTATGTATTGACGAGCATGTTCAGGTAACTCCTCCCAGTCATAGAAGTAAGTAAGATCAGCTTTTACATCATCACTAAACTCAAAGGTTTGATTCAGACGATCATATAGCTTTCCTTGTCTTTCAATAATGTCGTAATCGGGGTAGGCCAAAATATCAACAACAACACGGCTAACATTAGTTCCTACTACAAGATTCTTATTTGAGTCAGGCTTAAGAGTGACTTGATAATCAGTGTTAAAGCTCCACCCTTCTGCTTGAACTCTACGGCTTACATCTTTAAGAGTGTCATCAGCCTGTTTAGCTAATCCAAATTGACCAGACAAACTATTAACAGGAGCTTCACCCATCATTTGAAGCACTCTATTAACTGCTTCTAATTGACTTGTTTTAAGTAAAGGCATAGTGAGAGGGGGGGCAAAGCCCCCCATAAAGATCAGCTAGTTGCTGTGTAGATTTCAACTGCACAGTCAGGACGAAGAACGCCACTACCATGAGCCATAGAACCAACCATGAATGTTCCCTGCCATAAAGCATGAACATCAGATCCGGTTTGTTCCATTTTGAGATCCATCAACTTCACAGTACCAACAGCTTGCTTGTTGAACACAAGTGAAACACTGTCAGTAAAGTTTGCGTGATAGGTGTTGTTCTCACCAGATGCAGCAGAACGGTTTGTAGTTGGAAGATGGTTGGACTTAATGATATGTAGTCCAGCTACTTTCAATACTGTGCCGTCTGCATAAGCACCCTGGCCGCCCCAGTCACGGTTGATAACGTCTGTTACCTGAGCGAGTTTGTAATACTCGGCAGGAGCCATGACGCAGTATCTATCGTTCTCAGGCAAATTGTTCTCGTCCATCTGCTGAGCAGCGGAGAACATTGCAGTAGCTAACTGAGCACCAGTAATTGCTGCTTTACTTGAAGCAACAATCTTGATACGTGTACCACCAGGAAGATCAGTGTTGAAGTTAGTTGCAGTACGTGCAGCCTGTGCAACCATTGCCGCTACATTCTGGTCAAATGTATAAGCTAATGCGTTACCCATCTCAGTGCTGTACTGAGATCTCACATCATAATGGTTCTTGGCTTCATCAATGTCCGCAATGAAAACATTAGAGACAAGTTTGTCATCTATGTTGATAGTGGCTTCCGCATGTTTGATTGCGTTGCCTGTCAACTGGGTTCCTGGAGTGTGATAGGAAGTTGAACTGAGTCCAATTATTGGAAATTGGGCTGATTTTCCCGATGCAATTGTTCTAACTGTATGCAATGACTCGAATACAGTAGCCTTACGAAAAGCTGAAAGCACTTCTCCTGAGAAGACTTTCAAGAATAATTCATTAAGATTAGCGTAGTTCGCAGTACCAGTGTTATTTACATAACCCAGCCTGGAAGCTGTAAAGTTAGCCATACAAAATGACCTAGATAAATGAAAAGAATTGGGTGTAACTACCCGACCTAATCTTCATTTACTCTGGGTGTCCTCCGCAAAGGGCCGTTGTATCTGTAAGAGGGTCTAGGTGTTTAAATATTAGCAAAAAAGCTATTATTTACTAATTTAACGTGAGTGAGATACCAAAGATAGGTGTTCAACAGATTCATCCCATCCGTATTTGGCAAGTAAAACCGCCTCAATCTCTCAACATTCAACCTCCAATAACAGTTAATCTCGGCTTTCCAATTATTGATATGCCTGGATGTATTGAAGCAAGGAAAAATAACAGGGAGAATAGTGCATTAGTTAATAACGATCCTGATGGGAATGTTGTCCTCTGCCAAGCGCAGTATCCAAGCTACAACGCAATGGATTACACGCCAGAAGAACTTATATATCCACCGAAGAGCGAAGAACAAAGATATCCACAACCACCCATCCCAGCAGCGGACGCACCTCCCCCCAAGGAAATCGAGGATTGCCCGCCACCTGGCGCAGCAGAGATCGGAACTAAAATCGAGGATGGCCGGAAAGAAATAATTGCATATCAACTAATTGGAAACAAGTGCATTACTCAATACAAGAAACTAACAACGACACAACAAATAATTAATGCTATTCCGACAGCTCCTCAGGTTGTTAGTACTACTGGCATTACTCTCATTGCCACTTCTGCCGCTCTCGCCACTCCTCTCCTCCTACGTGTGGTCAAGCCAATAGTCAAACAGATAATTAATAAGATTAAAAAGAAACTAGGTAAGCCAGTTAGGACACTAACTCCCTCAGAGAAGAGAGCTAATTCTTATCGAGAGAAGCGGGGGTTACCACCTCTAAAGGTTTGAGATTATGTCGATGAGGTAATACTTGACCCATCTTTGGCTTTACTTGTACGTCTTTGCAAATACTTCTATAAGGACTATCTTCTGTAAATTCAATACCAGCAAGCATAAGTTCACCACAGTTCTTTAATCTCGTAATTTCAAAATCTAATCTTTTAAAATTTACTACTTCTTGTTGTAAAGCAAGCTGCTTATCTACAGCAGCCTTACATCTTTTCTGCAATGAATTGTCTAATGGGATTGAGAAGTTAGCAGAGACTCCCAAGTTCAGAGCGAAATTATCTTTTTGTCCAGTACGAGTAGCGATATAGTGGCTCAAAGAACCATCATCATTGTAAGAAGGCGCATCATACCAATATTCCCTGGGAGTACTATATGTATGCGAATCAGTTACAAATGGCGAGATAGTGAGCATCGGGCCTTGGCAAATAATATTACCTCCGTAATGATTTGTAACACTATTTCCAGGCAAATTTTGTATGCCCATATTAGTTACTGACCCACTACTATTAGCAACGGGAGCTGCTGTAGAACTGGTCTGTGCTACAGCACTCCCTCCATATAAGAGAGCTACTGCGAGAAGACCGAGGTAGTTTCTGTGACGGACTCGATGTTTGTTGTTCGATTGATAGTAGTCACGTTGGAAAGACCAGGGCCACGGTATGTTTCTGCGTATTGAAATGGTTGGCCTCCATTTGTGATTGTGACGTTTGGTCTCGAATTGAGATCTAAGCCAGTCCATGAGTGTGATGTTCCATTAATAGATCCTGTTACATTGCTACTGTCTGGTGAAATTGTTGATCCACTTACCGTTAAATTTGAACCATTAAGTGTATATTGATGCCCCGTATTGTAATCGTGAGAAACAATACTTTCCGTTACCACTGATGTAGTTCTTGTAGTGGAAGTCATACTACCACTAGTGAAATTTGGGACTACGGGAACACAATAAGCGGGGGAATGTATAAGTAATAATAGTGGCAAAAGCCGCTTCATTACTTAACACTTATAGAACTTTCTACACTCCCAATCGCAGTCGTACCCGCACCTCCTGCGGTCAGCCCAACTACACCTTGGCTTGTAATCGTCCCTGCTAAACTACCTGCAGATCCTGCGGCAGTAGAAGTTATATCACCAAAATTACCTACAGCTCCTACCGAGGGAGCTGAAGTAGGGACTGCATCCGCTTGAGTATAACTTTGGGAAAACGAGAAGGAGGCTCCTGGGTTATCTTGCGTTGCACCAATCGTTCCAGGCGAATAAACGCCACTCGTAATTGTCCCTGCCGAGACGGTGTTCGCAGTCGTGCCATCAGTTGTGTCAATGTTACTTCCAGATACAGAGAAACTACTACCAATTCTCTCAGCAGCAGTTGCGGCGGCATTAACTGTAAGCTGAGTTGAGGTAGTTATAGAATGAGTCAGGTCAGCTTTTGCTGGAGAAACGAAAAGGAAGAGAAGAATAATTAATCTTTTCATTTGAACTGACCTGTAATTGGATCTACTTCTTTACCAGTAATAGGATCAACCTTTCCAGTTGAAACTACTTCTGCACCATTAATTGTCAAAGGAGTCTGAACACGAATGATCTGTTCATTTGCGCTAGACTTCATCATTTTCTCTACATCCTCCTTAGATACACCACCATTACCCTTCTTGGATGCCGCCTGGACACCAAATGTCGTCAGGGTTGAAGTAAATATCGAAGCAATGAACGTGGGATCGAAGGTCTGCTTAGGAAATCCAGGCAAATCTATGTACGCCAAAGTCAAGCAGAATCCGCTCCAAACAACAATTCCCAAACGGACAGCAACTCCAATCAGTGCTACCTGTTCATCTTTATCAGGAGTCATCTCCTGGAGCTTATTCATTACACCTTTTTTCTTATCTTCCTTCTTATTTGAAGGGGTTGAGGTCTGTTGGTCTGCCATAAATAAAAAGAAACACTAATCAACATTAGCGTTAAACTAAACGAAATACATATAAGTCTATGTGTGGCGCAGCAATCGCAGGTGGCGGTGGATATGGTGATCCAGTTGAAGGCTTTGAACTGCACGTGGCAGAGGAAGGCGGTAGTTTAACCCAAGATCAAATGATAGATAACTGGGCACTAGGTGGAGCAGAGTGGCAAAATCTAGATGGGAAAGCTGAATTTGGACGCAACCAACCTTTAGGAATGATCGGTAGTTTCTATAAAACTATCCTCTACCAAGATCGTAGAAAGAAATGGTATGACAATAAGAAAGCAGAATGGCAAACTTATTACGACAATATTGGAAAAGACTCCAAACCTTCATTGGATATACCAGATAAACCACCAAGGCAACAAACTTTCTATGATTCCAGCAATCCTAATGAGGCTTGGAAAGATTAATGAATGAATTATGGGCAGCTCTTATCGGTGTGGCAGCGACCACAGTAGTTATGGCTATTGGTAATAACAGCTCAAGAAAAGAAAGAGATATTCGTGAATTATTTCATCGTGTAAACGCACTTGAGCAACAGGTAGCCCAACTTAAACCAAGAAGTTGGCGTAGTTAAATCTTTACTTCCTTTGGAAATACATGAACTTGTTCAACATCAAAAGGTAATATCTCCCAAGAATTCGTTTCACAAGCAGATTCAAATGCTTCACCTGCTGTTTTAGCTAAGACAACAGTTTGAAATCCATTGCTTTGATAATACCCACAGAAATCTCCAGGTAAACGAACAACAAAGTATCTAGGTTCAGTGCTTTCCTGCGAGAGAGAACCATCCATCGCCTGTTCTTCCTGTTTTTTGGAGCTGGTCGAGGGGGATGCCAAGGATTTTGGCGTCAAGTGCGCCCTCAATCTCGCCTTTGTGAGCAGCCAATTCAAGATCCCAGAGTTCTGATTCACGTTCTTTGATGGCTCTATCTTCATCTATAGCAAGAGACTCATTCCAGTATTCAACAGCACCAGCCAATGCGTCTAATCTGTCATCATGCTGTAAACAATTTTTATCTACGGTTATATGAGTCAACTGATGAAATAACTGATAGGACAATGCTTTTTCAACTGGATCATTCTCTCTAGTCTTAGAATCTATTTCGATTACCGACCTATTCATTATCAATCTATGTTGATTAAGAACAGGTTCAAGTGCATTAATAATCCTTCTCTCTTTCTGAACATTACTTCTTGTAGGTTCAATCGTACAAGGATAGATATTTCTAAGATACGGTTGCAAAAGACTGGCTAACATTCCTTGTCCAAACTGATCTTCAAGGAGAATTAACTTTACCTTCTGTCTTTTAGCAGCTTGAGCTAAACCTTCTAAAACAGTTTGCGTGTAACCTTCCCTGAAAGAACCGACCTCCAATACAAACAAGTTCCCGTTGAGGTGGGCAACAATTGCATAGGCTGTTTCGTCTGCACCCTTGCCACTGGGGTCAATGTGCATGACGCATCCTTGAAACTCCAACCAATCACCATGTAAAAACGCTGGTCTGTGGTAGTAATCTCCGCTGAACCCCACCGCTGGCAAGTCACTAATTCTATATTCGGCTCCTGACGACCATACAATTTTCTCAGGTGCATGATCTTTTATTTCCATCACAACTAAATCATTTAGTCGCAAAGGGAATCTTTCTAAATCAGAGAGAGTTGTATCAAGTTGGAACTGTAAATTGAATTGAGAGCGACCATAACTCGCTTCTCTTTCGACTAAATCTAATTCAGAGAAACGATCTGGATCAGTTGGGTCACCTTTTTTATGTGTAACTTCTCCAGCAATAACAGGAGCTAACGCATCACCATATCGTTCAGGGTTAGCTGGGAAACGTGAAGGCCAAATTCGACAGGTATATCCACGTAATCTAAGCTTGTTATAGATACTTTCTTCAGTTTGAGGAGTACCAAGAAACAGAATCTCTCCTCCCGGCTTAAGAATTGCGTTGAATTCACCAACAGATGACAAAAGTTTTTCTCTCATCCCCACTGTCCACGCTGTATTTGGAACTTCCACGTCATCAGCAAGGATCAAATCTGCTCTGGAACCAGTTAACTGGCCAAAAATCCCG
>VTLG01007599.1_pt1 | contig 41176 bp, 57 predicted proteins | sample 4694571 | NCBI WGS metagenome assembly VTLG01 (sample SAMN12604809, study PRJNA352737) | marine metagenome | biome: ENVO:00000447; feature: ENVO:00000209|ENVO:00000569|ENVO:01000036; material: ENVO:00002151; isolation source: viral sequences binned using virsorter ...
GCGCCTCGTTTTGTTTTACTGCTTTTTGTAATTCTAACTCCATCCTTTCGGGTAGGATTTCACCTCTTTGCACTCCTTCTTGTAATTTTTTCTGTAATTCTTGTAATTGGACTTCCATTTCAGCAGAAGTTTCTTGTATTTGAGTATCAACCTGTTTTTTAATCTGCTCAACCATCTCTGGACTAGGAATTTTTTTATAAAACACATTGCAATACTTGACTTGTTCTTTTTCGTACAATTCAAAATATTCGACCAACTCGCTAATTGCTCCTTCTTTATCATAGCCTGTTGTAATTTCTTTATATTGAAAATCAGCACTATCTAAAGGTTTATCTGTATAATCATAATCTGAAGCATAACGAGAACTTGCATTATTAATTTTTGTTTCGTGATCGGGATATAAATGCACTAATTGTGCTTTGGGTAATACTTTTCTAATAATAATGTGATTGGCATCTCTAAATAAAGGATCTCTTGCTTTTGGATCAATAAAAACATCAAAAGGGTCAGGTTGTTTAATAACCACTTCGCCCATACCGTTATCTGCATTTGGATCAACATCAACTTGCAAATAACCAACTGATTTGGTTACTGCATCGTTTATTACATTACTATATAAAGTTTGACACTCTGAATAATTCCAAATGTAATCTGATACATCTGAAAACAAAGCAGCGACATTGCTATCCGACCCTTCTACACCAACTGCTTGCCATCTTGGAGTATTACTTGTTGCGTAATAGTTTAACATTTCTACAACAGGAATAATTCGATTAACTGTAAACGTAGGCATCCCTTGATCTCTCAAAGCTTCTACATCAGTTTCGCTTATCTGATTATCAAGATAAAAATCATGCCCTTCTTGGTTAATGACTTCCCAATTTTGGCGATGAGTGTCATTTATTGAGTCAAAAAGTTTTCGGATTCTATCCGCTTTTTTGTCTTTTTTTGCCACTAAGCTAATACCCAGCTTTTTGGACGGTGTTTGGTTTTACGGAGATATACCCCGTTTTCTTGGACGAGACTTTTTGGAGGAGTTGCGTATTTTACCGAATAGGCAAGGGCATCTATAACATCATCATGCGCCATTCGACTACCGAAAGTTACAATCTCATGATGTAAATCGTAATGGTTTTTTTTAATAAATATTTGACCGACTGAAAATCGTTGAGAAAGAATCCCTTGAATACGATCTCGTTTACTTTGTCTTGTGCCTGGCTTTTCTTCTTTCCATTTAACAGAAAAATCATTTCGCCTCATACATTCTGATCGTAAAGATTGAAAAATAGGTCGAGACATTGTTGTATCTTCAACCACCATTAATAAAGGATGGTATTTATGTGCAAGTGTAAACATGTGGTCAACAATACCATCTTTATTTTCTCCTAAAATTGACATAACCGAAAGACCCCTTTCTCGAATATAATCTAGTACATAAACTGAATTGTCTTGGTCCACTGCAACAACCATTAAAACACTAAAGTCACTATCTCTGCGATTAACATCGGTTGCAGGATCAACGCCTACAAAAGTTTGTACAGGTTTTAATTGATCATCATGCCATATATAACCAAGTTGATGATCTTCATTCCATTCATAATGTCCTTCCCAATATTTAATATGTCTTGAATTAAAAACAGAATCTTCTTCACTTTGAACTTCCATCATATATTCTTGATAAAATTTTTGAGGCATACCACTATCACGATAAAATTGTTTTTTCTCCTCTAATTTTTCTATTGGAAACCAACTCGTCCATAACGAATTACCTTTCGGGTCTATTGCTTTATATAATCGGACATCCCAAGCAAATTTCTTTTTATCTTTCTTGGCTTTTTCACTGTTGGTTATAAGATTATTAATAAAACTATCATAATGGACAGGAGTCCCATTAATGCGCAACCTGCCTGTGTGCGGCTCAAGGGCTGGGTATACCACTGCGGTAATAAGGTTTCCATTTTTTGCTCTCGCTTCTGCTGTGAGTGTGTTATTTTCATCTTCAAAATCATCCAATATTATTAAATCATATCTTTTATGAAGTTTCGCACCACCTCGAATTCCAGATACATTTGACTTCGATAACAGTTTACAACCGTTTTTTAGTTCAATATCTTCTTCAGTCCACTTGCGACCTTTCATTGTTCCAAAATAATATTTTATTTTGTCATTAAATTCTAAATGCGATTTAATATAGTCCATATTACCACTTGCAAGTTTCTGTGTCGCTGAAACCCAACCATAGAATAAAGGATCTTCTTTATTTGCAAAACAAAATGACCATAAAATATCGCATTTAGTTAACACTGTTTTGCCATGTCCTCTTGGCATAATAATCGCTAATTGTTTTTTATCGTGATTCATAATATCATCAGCAATTTCATAATGAAAGAAAGGCGTTTCAGATCGCATAAAGTCATCGGGTAGAAATAGCTTACCAAATGATAACATATCTTTATAGGCTAACTGTAAAGCTTCCTCTGCTTTTGATACATTTTGAGTATTAATGTTCATACTTGAATTCCTAATGAACGTAAACTGTCTTGTAGCATCTGCAAACTATCTGGATAATTGCAATAAGATGGCATAAACAATTGAGAGCCATATTTTAACAAACAATTCATGCGAAGTTCTTGAAACAGTGTGATGTAAACTTCTTCATTGGTTTCAATTAAAGTTTCTAGCACTGACATACCACTTTTATAACAATTACAAACACTTGTTGATGAATAATAAATATTTACAAATTTTGTTTCTTCGACAATAATTGCTTTTTTACAAGTTACTGCAGACAATAAAAAAATTAGGCTAAAGATTCTTATCACTGTAAAGTTTTTTCCAACTTGTGTTTACTAAATAAATGCCAAAGTTCAGTATTAGCTTCCACCATTTTTTAATCCAACGACTATTCACTTATTACTTTTACTTCTTCATATTTTGTATGCTTATAACACCACATTTGACCAGAGTAAATTGTTGCATTGTAGTAATGACTAACCGAATCTTGATCAATAATTTCTTGAAAGACATTTGGGCTATATTCTTCATCTATTGCATGACCCATTACACCCCAACCATTGCAACTATATGCAATTAAAACAGCAGATAGTGTTAAAACTAAAAAAATTAAAAATTTTAGGATTTTATTTAAAATTATTAGGTATTTCATTAATGCTTACCATTAATTCTTGAAAGATTGCCTTTAATTTCCGATGCTTGAGAGTCCAAATCTCTAACATGTCTATTTAAGTCATCAAACTTGCGATCCAACCTTTCATCTGACTTGTTCCAACGCTCAATCAGTTTAATAATCATGCCCTCCATATTCTCTAATGTCTCTGATTGCCCTTTGTTTTCAACCTCAAGTTCTTTTAAGACCTCTTGTTGTTTAGCTGATTTATTAGACATAGAGACAACAAGGTATATAAACATTGCGCCCACCACGCCAATCATTCCTGCCTCCCCGTAAATAGCTAAAAAATCCATGTTTTTTTCCTTTGTGCGAAGCACAAAAAAATTTAGGACGACCTAGTCGTCAATTGCTTTTAATTCGGGTTTTCTCTTTGCTGACTCTAATTGTTTCGTGTCAAAGCCTTGAAATACTGCTCCTGACACTTGAGTAATTTTCTGTTTAGGTACAACCTCGGCAGCTTCCCACAACATTTTGAAAGCATTAAGTCTATCGACAGGACGATCTGCACTATCAGCTTCAGACTTTACGCCTTGCAATAAATATTTAAGGTCTATGCCAAGATCTTTTAAGACACCATCTAGTTCTTCTTTAACTGCTGACACAATTCTCTCTTGTTTAATTAAAACCGCACTTTGTACTTTTGCATACTTTCTGTTTTTTGAGTTAAAAGACTTCAAATATGCTTCTTCTGGAGATAGTCCATTGGCTATGTATTTAGAAAACATAACTTCTTGGGCAGTAAGGTTTTTTCTTTCCCTTACCGAATCGAGATGGTTGCGATGACCTCCAAACGAATAAATATTCTTTCGTTTATCGGTATCCATTAGAACAGAAGGTTTACAAATGAAAGTTCCTGTACAAGTGCCTACATATTTTTGTCGTTTTTTGCGATGAAACATCGCTCCACATCTTAAAATCTGTATGACACATCCGTCATCAGCAGTTACCCAATCACCTAGTTCAGCTTTACGCCAATCTTCAACGATTGGTAAACCTACTGGAATTTCACTTACATCCTCATAAACAAAATTCTGTTGATTCTTTAGAGTATATTCACGCATCACCCATAAGAGCACCTGCTGTTGTCGCAGTATCAAAGATCGTATTAATCACTTTTTGGTCTAAATGTGGAAGGTTCTTCACAAATTTTCGATTAAATTGGATTTCGATCTTATCTCGGTTCTCTTTGGGTTTCATATCTACGACCTCCTGCTTAATAGATTGGACATCTTCTCCTTCTTTATCGTAAATAATCGTAAGTTTATACTTTTTCATAGGAAAAGCTACAAATAAACCCATTTAAAATACTACGAATTAAAAATAAATTTGTTGCGACTCCGAATTATCTTGACTTTTGTACGATATACAGTTACCTTCTAGCGTCCACTAGCGACAAGAAATTTCTTTTTTTTTTCTTTTGTCGACGAAGTGGATTTTTTTTCAAAAAAAATAAGCAACGGAACACAATAACTTGGACATTATTCACTTCCCTTATGTAGGATCAGTACGCCTACCCCAAACATACAAAAATTGTAGCATTTTGATATGCGCTCCTAATTGTTCGGGTACCCCCTTTGATAGAGATTTTTATAATAAGAATCTCGTTAACACTCAATTAGACATAAGGAGTTATAAAATGAGTGAATCAGTAAGAATGGTAAAGTTAGTAGTAAGTGCCAACAGTGGTTGGATTGGTTGGATGGCAGATAGCATCAAGAAGAAGATCACAGGACTTAGGAATGATATAACAGCAACAGCTCGCCAATCATTTCAAAGAGATGAACAAGGTAACTATGTACAAAGTGAGGAGGCACTAGCAGAGCAAGCCTCTTGGAACTTCAGCCATATCACTATAGATACATCAATACCTGAGAACGAGTGGATGTTTGGTCTCAGTAAGGAGGATCTGTTGGCAGGAGATAATGATCACGCACCAGTTCCAGAGTATCTCTACCTCGATGTGATGACTGGTGAGATCAGAGAGTCAGAGTTCTAATACAGTGAGGGTTAACCCCCTCAAAACTTTAACGAAATAGCCGATTGGGTGTGATTTATATTTCTCCCCTTCCTTGGTAAATATTCTCACACTCATGACGCTATTTATAGATACACACTACTTAAACACTACAACGAAAGGATTTATTATGAACGCTATCAATAACATACTAAAACTAGCCAACTATTCACTATTCATAATCATAACACTAAAATGCATACAACTACTTCAAATAGCAGTAGAAAACAACACGAAAGGTGCTTTTGAATTATTCGGTGTACTTCTCGGTTTATGTACTTGGGGCATTATAATTGATTCAATAACAGATATATGGAGTAACAATGACTAAAACAAAACAAGCTAAAAGACTCAAACGAAAAAAAGCAATACAAAAGAAACTCAACATCCAAAGAAATGGTTTGTCTTACTCTAAAAAACAAGCCTTAAAAGAAAAGAAAAGTATTTCTTATCGATAGAGTCAATTGATCTAGGTAATACGATTACATAAAGAGTTCGCAACTCTACTAGATCACTTAATAAAGGAGAGCGTTATGAACAACACAGAAAAAATAATTAACAAATTGAAAGAACTTTCAAAATTAGAAGAAGAAAAAGAATACAAGTATTCTGATAAAGCTGATACTCTTGCTTCTGAATGGCGTCTAGAATCACCACCAAGATCAATCATATCGTTCCAACGATATAGACAATATGAGCATCAAGGTAGAAAAGACGCTTTTAATAAAGTGATCCAATTATTACTAGGGGAGGAGTAAAAAATAATGAAAATAAACAAAAATGTTTTAATAAACGCACAAGAAATAATAGACATAGTAAGAGAATACAAACATAGAGCGCATAAAGATAACATGACATTATTTACATCAAAAGATTTCGATAAACACGATATGCAAGACAATTATGATCTTGGTAAACACGCAGGTAGAGAAATGGCATTTCGTTTAGTAATAAATAAAATAGTAAAAATGAATAAAATAATAATTGAGGAGCATTACAATGAACATAAATAAAACCCTAAAAGTGCTATACGATAAAAACCCAACTTATTGGTTAGCAATAAATCGTAACGAAAGCAAACATCCTAAACTATCTTGGGAGCAAGAACGCTTCATCAATATTCTAAAAGAATTAAAAGCTCCTCCTATAAATATGTCTCATTATCTAAAAATATCGCAATTGGCTTCAAAGTTAAGTGATGACATCCTAAATGTATTGTACCAAAGAATAACAAAAGAATTAAAGAATAATGTAAGACAAGAGCAAATCGCAAACAATCTTTATAAACACGAATACAATCTTAAAGCATACCGATGAAAAGAAATGATAAATGTCCATGTGATAGTGGTAAAAAGTTTAAAAAATGTCACATGAATACAGAATATGGAAAAACTTTAACTAACCTAGAATTCTATGGCGAAGGCTATCAAGAATTCATAATCACAAGGATACAAAATGAACACAAAAGATAAACTAGAAATGATCAACAACAACCTAGAACATCTTAAAGCTAGAAAATTACTCCAAGAACAAATCAATAATTTATTTGAAATAATAAGAATATTAGAAAAAAGAATTGATATTGCAAGTAGTAGAATAAATATTGCAAATGAAAGAATTGATTCTTCGATAAGTAAAATGAATAAGTTAGAACGAAATGACAGTAAAAATACAGAATTGGTCGAAGAATTTGTAAACCACAATTTTAAACAAAATGCCTAATCCAATAGAATATTTTGTAAACACTTATAAGCCTCAAGATAAAACAATAACAAAAATTGAGGATAGAGAGTGTAATAACAAATATTATGATAAATGGGATACAACTGCATCACTCAAAATATTAAAAATATTAAGAGAATTAGATAATTGTTCTCATCATCACGATACAATAATGGATAATCAAGATCCGAGATCATGTGATCGCAGAATCGAAGGATTTAAAAAACTAGGAAATATATGAGAAAAGAAGATAAAGAAATATGGCATACATTCTTCAAAGAGCATGGTAATGGTTGGTGGTGGGGTTATACATCAAGAAATAGTCCTGTTGAATTTTTAAAACCAATGTTAAAAGCACAAGAAGAAAGGTATAAAACAAGAAAAGAAAAAGAACTAGCACTAAAAAAAGCAATATGAAAAAATTTGCATAGTTCTTCTGTTAATCCAATCGAGGACAGACGAGTAATTACTGCAAATGTGGTATAAGGCTGATGCTGAAAAAATAGGCATACTATGCAAAAATAAGCGAGGGAAAGTTTGTTTCAATTTCCTGTAAAGGTTTAAAAATCAACTTTGTATAAGTTGTTCTTTCCCTTGCCCCCAAAACTTAATTAAGCAACAAACCACAACAAACAAAGGAGTCTACTATGGCTAAAACATACATTATCTTATCAGAAGTGTATTCAAATCCTAAAATCAAAAACACTAAAAAGCAAATAGGAAAGTTCTATCAATTTACACTTCCTAATGGAATTCCATTTAAAGTAAATAAAACATATTATGATGCGATATATGGGGGAATTGAAAATGTACAAATTGCCTAAAAAATACAAACAAAAATGGATTGAAGGATTAAAAAAAGGTTATGATCAAAGTTGTCACGTGTTACATAATTCAGATAGTGGTGGATATTGCGCCATTGGAGTTGCATTAGTTCATTGTTCAAATATACATCCACATGAAATTCGTAATGTTCCAAATCTTAATGAACTTTTAATGAAAAAATATAAAGTTCCAATTGACAATGATTTATGTGATATGATAATGGAATTAAACGATAATGATCAAAGAGAATTTCATGAAATCGCTGAATGGATTAAATCTAATGTGGAGGAGTATTAAATGACATTAAAAGAAAAACAAAAAAAAATAGTTGATTATATAGTTCAATGCGACAATATGTATGAAGAAATAGAATGGTTAGTTAAAAATACAGTAATAAACGATAATGATGTAATTGAATGTTATGATTATGTGTTTAGAGATAAAGATGATAATCTAATCTTTAAGGAGGATTAAATGGAATTAAAGAAAAACATCACAATAAAAATCTGTTATCATTACGATAAAGAAGGCAATCGTGTATTTGATTTTGAGAATATGACTAAACAAGTCAATAGTGAGTTAAATCAAATAAATCTTTGTCCAGGCTATGATTATGAACCCGATGAAGATGGTCATCTTTTCAAAGTTACCTGTACCTGTATGCAATGTATTCGTATAGAAGCTGAAGAAGATTATCAAGAAATGATACAAAATAAATAATCCATAGTAGGAAAACGCAATAGCCAACCTCTAAGACCGCATCCTTATGTTGGCTAATGCATAAAATAAACAAAAGGAAAATTAAATGACAAAACTATCAAATAATGTAAGTGAAGAATTTTTAGATTGGTTACAAGAATGTCCATATCAATGGTATCTGGATGATGAAAATAATGATATTCTAAAATATACTTTTATAATAAGAAAAAAATGGATGGAGGATTAAATGAGAAAAATGCAAAGTAAAAATGGTAAAACCACTGTAAAAGTAACCAAACATATCGTATTAGTAAATCTTTGGGAATATTATATCGTAGATGATGATGAAATGAAATATAATGAAAAAGACGACATACAATTTGCTTATGCAGTAGGAGACGCTCAAGAATTTGGATCTGTTTCAATGAAAGAAATGAAACCATTTATTATTACAGAAACAACAAATTTAAATGATGTAGCACCTGCTCCAAATTGGATATGGTTAAACAAATGAAATATTCTTGGGATAAAATGGTAAAACTTCCAAATGAAATAGTCAATAAACATCCATTAGAAAGAAGTTATGTTAAAAAAATGTATAAAAATTCTAAAAAATCTTATTTGGAAGCTGGATTAAAAGAATATCCTTCAATAAATCAAATAAAAAGAATGTTGCAATGTGTAAATGAGGATGAAATATGGCGAAATGCATTATATGAAGCTCATGTAAGATGTATGGATGTAGAAGGAGGTTTTTACCACATAAGTTTAAAAAACAATGAAAGAACAACAGATATTTCTTGGCAACATAAACAATGGATTAAAAACGATATTTTAGGGAATGAATACGAAGGAGTTGAACTTTTCCCTGCTGAATCAAGAATGGTTAACACTGCAAACCAATATCATTTATGGTGCGCCCCAAAAGGAGTATTTGGAATGGGTTGGCATGGTAAAAGATTAGTATCAAGTAATAATCCAATTGAAAATGGAAAACAAACTTTAATTAAAAAGGAGACACTCAAATGAGTCAAATAGCAACAGACAAGTTCGTTTCAGAAGGAAACGTACGAGCAACAGAAACAATAGATACTGCTGAATTTAATTCGCTAAAAGCGAACATTAAAAAGATCGGTATCGTCAATCCAATAACCTATCGTGTTAATGAAGATGGTGAATTTGTAATTACAGATGGTCATCAACGAGTAGAAATTGCAAGGAGATTAAAACTAAAAGAAATTCCTGCTTACGAAATCAATGGAACAGTAGATGATGTAACAAAACAAATCTCTGCAAACATGATGAGAGTATCATCAAGTCCATTTGATGGTGCATTTGCAATTATGCAATTAGTTGAAAATGGTGTTATCAAAAACAGAAAAGATTTATCTGCTCATTTTGGCAAAAGTATTGCTTGGGTAGACGAAGCTTTAATGTACACAAACTTATCTAAGTATATTATAGATTCAATTAAATCTTATTTGAAAGGCGATCATGTTTTAAATAGCCAACACAAAGCTGATTTAAAAATCATATCACAAACACCAGTTTCTACACAAGAACGAGCAATGTGTAATTATCTTGGTTGTGATGAAGATGAAATAGAAGAATGTTTAGATGTAAGCAATCCTTATACTTTTGCAGGTTATTTAGAAGATATTGCATTAGAAGTAACGCCTGACAAAGATAAATGGAGTTACATTAAAAAGACAATTGGTGAAGAAACATTTAGAGAATACGAAACAAGTCACGATATAGAACATGTGTTTCAAAATAACTTGTTTAAAGAATATGCTGATGAACAATGGTGTGATGATGATGATTTTCTTCAATCAGTTTTTCTATGTGAAACAGAAATTGGTCAATATTTTAATCAAGAACTTGGTCTTTCAATACAATACGGTTATGGTCCTTCAATGATACCTTATCGTTTTGAATGGACTAAAGTAAGATCATTTAAATCAAATCTAGTTAAATATATTAATAAAGAAGAAAAAACGAAAGTTAAGTTTAACGACTTAATCCTAGATCATTGGAATGGTAATGTTTTTAGCCCTATTGTTTATGTACAACTTCCTGTAACAGAAAATGAAGCAAAAACAGCTATTGAAGAAGGGTTAGATCACGATGATGCAGCTGAAGAATATGCAGAAGCAATAAAAGGTACAGTTGTTAAAGATAATGAAGAAGATCTATTCAAAAAGTTTCGTAAAAGAGCTTATGAATTCTTAGATGAACATTGTAATAAATACCTTGCAGAAACTATGCCTTTTGTAATGTGCGCAAATGATTCAAATGGATTAAACATTGTTTTAAAATGGATTGTACAAGATCTGGATCGTGAAATATTCATCGGAAAACCAAATAAATACCTATGGGATGCAAAAGATTATCATCCTTGTCTTGAGTTTTTAGAAACAAACAAAGATGAAGATAATCTACCATTAGACAATAACTCATTAATAGAAAAAATGGCAACTTTTTGGTTTGATGAATTTTATAAAGAAGCATCTATAGAACAAAAAGAACTATTATTAGGATATAACAACAGAATATCTTTTAAAGATAACTTTGTTGAAATGTATCAAACAAATGAGGATGTTCGTAAAGAATGGATTAGTTTGTTTACAAAAAATATTCTAACTGAAATAACAGATGTAACTGCAAAAACAAAAAGTGAAATAGTAGATGCACTTGTTATGTCAGATGGTTTAACAAAATCCATAACTTGTGAGGATTTATTAAATCAGTTATTGTAAACACAACAAAATAGGTTATTTGAGGGGAATGTCTTAAATTACAGCAAGCAATAGGCTGGAAACTTGGACATTTCCCTCATGTGTATTTAATAGGACTGTAATTGTATAGAAAATCACTCGATACCAATGTATTACAAACTAAAACATGCGATTATATATGTACTGTTATAGAAGAAATGCACGCCCTATTACCTAAAAACGAAAAAACAAAAGATGTTATTGGACACGCTGAATATATTATGCGAAAACATCAACAATCACAGAAAATAAGAAAAAAACATATAGGTAAAATCAATGAAAGCAACAGAATCAAGAAACTACAAGATATGGGAATCCTCTCTAAATTATAAAAAGGTTATATCATGAGTAGTAATGCAGAATTAATTAAAAAATTCGATAAAAATTACTACATTGTTAAAGATATTCTAAAAAACGAACCTGCTTCAAGAAATAGTGATCCTTATTTAGCATTTAAATACTATCAAAAAACTATTCCAAGCTTTAGACCTAGTGTCGGAAAGCCAATGACAGTAAATGACTTCTTTGAAAGGCTTCATCACAAAGATATTACTGCAATGTCTACCATAACAAGGACTAAACGACAAGTTTTGGAAAGTTGTCCAGAATTAAGAGGTACAAATTATAAAGCTCGTCAAAAAACAAGCAAAAATGTACGAAAATTTATAATTGGTAAAAAACAAGACTACAGAATGATAGAATCAGCAAGGAGAACATTAAATGGAGCAAGTAAAGTATGATATTGCCGAAATCTACAACGATTATTTAAGAAAAAACGACCAAATAAACCAAACCATACGTCAATCAGACTCTAATGGCAATTTTAGTGCAAGTAGTGCAGGATTGTGTGTTAGAAAACATTGGTTTGAAAAAATGAGTTATTCTAAGGACCCAATAGATCCTAAGTCATTAAGAAATATGAACACAGGAACTATTTTAGGTGCTGATGTTGAAAAAGCAATGAAAATGTACAATTTTAATGATGGAAGTAAAGTATATACAGAACAATACATTGCTCATCCCGAATATACAATTGGTGGTCATTTTGATATACTTATTGTAGATAAAAACAAAAAAGGTCATTTAATTGACATCAAAACTGCTCATTCTTACAAGTTTAGTACATTGTTTGGACGTAAAAAAGACCCAAACCCTGCAACCAATTACGCTTTTCAATTAGGTACTTACGCTTGGATATTAAATGAAACACAAACGCTATGTGATGAAGTTGTGTACATGGAAAATGTTTACTTTAATAAAAATGACGCTAATATGAAGTCGTTAAGTGTTCCTTTAGAATTTATTGACTTTGCAGAAGAATATTGGATTTCTGTAGAAAATAATAAAAACGAAAAACCTGCATTAAACAATATGGTTCCTATGTATACATGGGAATGTAATTATTGTCGATATGCATCACATTGTGATTCACCCAATATAAAACAAAAACGCAAATAGGAGGCTTAAATGCCAGCAAGAAAAAAAACAGCAATTATTGAGCAAACACCTCAAGAAATTGCATTAGACAACAGGCAAAAAATGTCTTGGAAAGACACGCCTAAACAAATGATAAAGAAAAAAGGAGATGGGTTCGATTATGTAGAAACAAGATACATGAGACACATGCTAGATAAAGCATATCCCAATTGGTCTTGGCTACCCTGTCCAAATAATGCAGTACAATTTCTAGGTTCAGAATGGGTTATTGTTTCAGGTGTATTAGAAGTAACCGATAATGATCTTGGTGAAAAACGTAGAATGTTTATGCCAGGAGCTGCAAGAATACAATTTAAAAAGAATCAACCTCATACCCCTGAAAATGTCGTTGATATTGATAAAAATGTAGCATCAGCAAATAGTTACGCTTTTAAGCGTGCAGTTAATCGTTTAACACATATTGCAGATGATGTTTACAGGTATCAAGTCAAAGATGATTTCTTAACGGAAACTCAAAAAAGAGATTATCTATCATTATTAGACATGGCAAAAGATAATGGCATGGCTTTTAATCGAATTACCAAATACAAAAATCATCTTCAAAACCTTTATCAAGATTCATTTGATGATGTATTTAATCATCTTGAAAAAGAAGTTGATGACTTAATAAAAAACAAAACCAAACAAAAAAACAAAATCAATCAAAAGGAGAAAGTAAATGCCTAGTATATATTACGATCCAAGCGAAGATGGAACTGCAACAACTAAAAAAGAGTTTGTTCCTCTTCCCGATGCAGAATATTTCTGTCATATCACATCATATAATGATCCAGCAAAATCAATATCAACTAGAAAAGGAGCTGTATGTGATATAATGAAACTAGAACTTACAGTTAATGCAGATAAACACCCAGAATGGGCAGATAGAAAAATATGGTCAGATGTATGGATTACATTATCTGTAAAAGGTAAAGAGCCTACATCGGGAGACAATCTGTCTTTTGGAAAATTTTTAGATTCAATTAATTATCCATTAGAACAAACAGAAGTTGAAATAAATGGTGTTAAAAAATCTGTTTCAGTTCTTCCTTTTGGTGTAGAGGAAATTGATCAAGATCATATTGTTGGCAGACCTGTTAAAGTAACAACTTATACAGAAAATTGGACAGATAAAACTGGTCAAGCTCGTACAAGCAACAAAGTAAGATACTACAATCAATGGAATGGTGGTCAATTATTAGAAGAAGATGATGACTTACCTTTCTAAATAAATAAGCGAAAGAGAGAGTGGGCGACCTACCACATCGTCATAAATGTGGGTTATTAAATACACACAACTACAACCTAGCTCACTCTCTCTGTCCATACAGGAGATGCGAATATGAAAAAGCTTTCAAAAAAAGATTTAATTAAAATTAGAGATGAAGTATGGGAAAAGACAATACAAATACAAGATTCTAAACAAATTGAATATACCGTAGGAAATGCACACGATAATGTATTTCATAATTTTGATGAAAGTGCAAAATTAAAAGCTTATGGCACACCTAGAGGCGAAATAATTACTTTTCTTAATAAACATTTATTAAGCCTTCACAATTATTTTTTAACCTGTAAAACCTATTCTGATGAACCGATTGAAGGAAGAATCAGTGATATAATTAACTATTTAATATTATTTATTGCTCACGAAAGAACAAGACCACCCAAATGTATAGATCTTGGAGCAATTTGTAAAAACCAATCATGCAAAACCTGTAAGGAGGATTAAATGTCATTTAAATGTCCTGCTTGTGGCTACCAAACCAATAAACAAAAAGCAATTATGGAAACACTACGTTTATTAAAAAAGTTTCCCGAAGATATACAAAAACTTATTACAAAGGTAGCAAAAGCAGTTAATAAAAAAATTTACAATAATAAAATGCCTGCAGAATACAAATACAGATTCTTATATGCAATTGGTGGACAAGATCCTACAATTATAAGAAGATCTATTAATATGTATTTACATCAAAATGGCATTGAAAAAGGACAAAATCTTGCTTACTTGTCAGCTATTATTAGAGGGCAAAGTGAAACAGAAGATGTTCGTAAAGTAAATGAACGTAAAATGAGAGGAACAAATCCTCCAAACTTAACCAACACAAAAAAAGAGGCAAAAAATGCAAAACCAAGTTATAAAAGATCAGACGCAATCCTTACACCCAAAAAGTTCTCATCATCCATTTAAATTTTCTTGGGATGTTTATGAAGATAAAATTGCTACATTTAATGGAATTAAAATACCAAATAGAAAAGCAATTGTAAGAGATGATACAGATTATGTTTTAAATATTGTATCTGATCGCTATGAACCTTTTTACAATAGCCAATTTGAAAGTATTGTACACGCTTATCAAGATGTTGGATGTAAAAATGTAACAGCTAGAGAGTTTTCAAAAGGCGGTAAATTGTCCGTACAAATGCAAAATAATTGTATTGGAACTAAAGCATTAACTGAGCAAATATTAACAGATAATGAGGTAAAAATAGACGATAAACATAAAGGATACATTACTTTAATTAATTCACATGATGGCAGTTGTAAATGGATGGTTGGATTAACAATTGTTCGTATTATTTGTCAAAATACTTACATGATGGCACTTAGAGATTTACAACAAGGTAATGCAATATTTTCAGGAAAACATTTGAGTTCATCTAAAGAAATTTGGAATAGCATTGAAACATCAATTAGTTCAGCATCTCATACAATGAAAGATTATTTATTTTTAATGGAAAAATTAAAAGAACAAAAATGGGATAAAGAATATAATTGGAAATTCTTTACAGATGTATTTACAACAAAAAAAGGACTTGATAAAGTAGATGCAAGTAGTCGAATGAGTAATTTGTTTTGGGATTTTGAAAGTGCATATAATCGCTATGCTAAACAAATTAATGGTGATAACAAATACACACTTTTTAATGCAGTTACCCATGTTGTTGATCATAATGCAACTAAGAAACAAATTCAAAATGGATGGAATAGTATTGGCAGAGGAAATGCAATTAAAAGTCGTGCTTTAAATACGCTTTTTAACTAGATTAATCCCACGCCTAAACGGGAATAATGGACGGATTCCCATCAAAGCAACAGACATAAATCAAAAATAAGTAAAAGACTATCTAATACTCTTTTGTTGAAAATAATTAAAAGAAGATTTAACTGACGAATAAATAATTCTTGAGGTGGTTGGCGCCTATTCAGGAAAAATCAATAATTTGATTATTAGATAGTTCTTTTGCTTAGAAATTGGAGAACTAAATGAAATCAATTAATTCAATGGATGAGTTTGAAACAATCATCCAAGACAATCCCTATTTATTATCAATGAATGAAGAAGAAGCCAGTGTAATGGTTGAATCTTTAGAACGCTTTAGAAATTCTAATATTGATAAAGCACCACAAACCGATTCATTGTTAACAGCTTTAAAAGAAATTCAAATACAACAACAAACAAAAACTTTTCAAAAACAAAAACAACAAATGATGCAAAATGGAGCCTAAACTAATTAAAGAAAATACAAAAATTGATTTAATGCCTCATTCCATTGAAGCAGAAGAATCTGTTCTTGGATGTATCATTAAAGACAATGCTTGTTATGACAAAGCAGTAAGATATATAAACAATGAAGATATATTTTACACTGATGCAAATAAAACAATCTATAAAATAATTATCAACTTAATTAAAAATGGTGTTGTTGCAGATACAGTAACTATTTGTTCTCAAATTAAAAAAGATGATAAAACAGATGTAAGCGCATATTATATCACAGGACTTGTTGATAGCGTTGTATCAATTGGAAGTATCGAAACACATGCTAAATTAGTTTATGAAAAGTATTTACAACGTCAAATAATTAAACAAACCTATAAAATTCAAAGAGTCGCATACGATGACACTTTTGGTTTTATGAAATTAGTAGATAAGGTTCGTGAATTAAATGATGAAGTTATAGATACAAAACCTGTTAAAGAGTTTGATTTAGAAAGTTTAACTAAATCAACAATACAATCTATTGGCAATACAGAAAACTTAATATCATTTGGTTTTAATGTATTGGATTCTATGGCAGGCGGTATGACAAAAGGCGAAATAACAGTTGTTGCAGGTCGACCAGGTCATGGTAAAACTACTTTTAGTATTAATCTAGTTAAAATGTTATTAGATCAAGGTCTTAAAGTGCTAGTGCTGAATCGAGAAATGACCAATGAAGAAATGATTAAAAAGTTTTTAGTCTTAAACAGTGGAAAACTTTCTTATCACAACATTCGCACAGGAAAACTAACAAAAGATGAAGCATTAGAACTCAAAGAAAGCCAAGATTATATCATTGACAAATATTCTAAAAATCTTGTGATGTATGATGATGTTAGTAATCTTAATGAAACAATATCAATTATCTCAAGATTGAGACCCGATGTTATTATTGACGACTACATTCAATTAGTTAAAGTTGATAACAAAAAAGATCGCAGATTCGAAATCGAAGCAGTTATGCAAGAATATAAGTGGCTTGCTAAAAAGTATAAATGTATTCCTATTCTTGTATCTCAATTAAATCGTGACATAGAAAGACGTATTGATCCAATACCAAAAATGTCAGATCTTGCAGAAGGTTCTACCATAGAGCAAATTGCAGAAAATATCTTATTTGTTTATTACGACTACAAAGTGAATTATGGTGCATCTGAATTAGGTAGACACAAGTGTCAAATTGTAGCTGCCAAAGTTCGTTATGGTACAACAGGTATGTTTACAATTGGTGTAGATCATAATAAAGTTCTTTTCCATGAAAACATTCCAGAATTATCTCGTATGAACGATGATGATATGATCCATGTGAATTCTGAAGAAGAACTTAAAAGTGCAATAAAGAAATTTACAGGAGATCAAGTATCGTTTACCTAAAATCATTTCCTTATGTCTGTCTCAACAAGTAACCAACCTGTTTGTTGGGATTGCAAATATCATAAAGGGGGCGTAAAAACCCCCTTTGGGTATTGTACTTATTTTTTATTACAAGACTTACCTAAAAAAATCATACCTCTACATATTATATATAGAGGATGTAAACACAAAAAACCGAGAACAAAACCTTCAGAACAAAAACAAACTCAAGTTGGACTATTGTTAAGTGTTTTTGGAGGCAAAATACTATAGGAGTCACACATGCCGTTATTAGGAGTTTATGCAGGATCATTTTGGGAATGGAATATGAATTTAAGTTTATTTGCAAGTTCATTATTACAAATAGGAATATTTATTGCAATACTAACCTTCTTCTTATTTGTTGTTAATGTATTTATTGAAGGTTTAAGGAGAAAATAATGAAACATTGGTTAGAGTCTTTATCAGAAAATGGATTTGATGTATTTACAGTTGTATACATTGCATCTTTATTTATTATATATCATTATTTATTAAGATGGTATATCAATTTAAAATTTGACAAGCTTGCTAATCTTATAAAGGAATTAAAAAATGGCACACCCAAGTAAACAAAAAGGTAATCGTTTTGAAAGACTAATTGTAAACATTGCTAAAGATGAAGGTATTAAAGCAAAAAGAGCTTATGGTAGCAATGGGGAAGCATTAGGTTGTCATGAAGAAGTTGATGTTTTATTAAACAAAAAAATTAAAGTTCAAGCAAAAGTAAGAAAAAAAATTGCAGGATGGATGATTCCTTCTGAACATGTTGATGTACAAGTCATAAAAGAAGATCGAGGCATCCCTTATGCAGTTCTTCCTTTTGATGATTATTTAAAATTAATTAAAGAAACTTAGTTTTAGCTTCAATAATTAAACTTGAATTAATTCGTATACATGAACTTGCAGGAACAAAAAGATTATTTTTATTTTTTGTTCTAAATTTTAAATGCAATGGAATAAAATGTCTTGATCTAAAAGCAAGTAATTTTGAAACAATCCCATAACTGCGTTGTGTTGTATTTGACAATTCTTTTTGTGTTTCATTAGACAATAAACCATTAACAGGATGCTCATTCATATCATAAAATACATACGGATCATAAAAAGAGTTTAATTCATCTGATGTAAAACCAAGTTTACTTTGAATTAATTTTATGTTTCCTGTATCAATATAAGCTCTTTGAACTTTTAATGGATTTGATATATGCCATTTAAGTTGAATAGATTGTTCAAAATCAAAAGGAAGTGTATCCCACATATAATCTTCTGCCAGTGTTTTTGTATTTTCTTTTTCTAATGACTGGATACGTTCTTCTTGAAGTTTTAAAACATAATCTTTATCTATATTTCCATCCTTTGATAATTTTATTTTGTTTGATTCATTTTCTACGCTAACAGATGAATTGTAAAAATCAGTTAATTTAAGAAGTGATTTATGAGATGGATTGGATCCATTGCGCCAATTATGTAACGACTTTCTAGTTATCTTGGTTTTCCTTGCAATAACGGAAAGAGGTATATTTGTACTCTTTAACCATTGCAAAATAAGAACATTGTTCATTTCTACCTCCTTATAAAAATGATATAGTATTTCACAAAAGTGGGAAATAATTTACAATTTTTTTTATATTGAACCTAGAAATTTAAGAAAGAGTCTTTTTAAATTTGATTGGAGATTAGAGCGGTTGCAGGGGGTAGATAAAAAACTTGGACGGTATTCTATTTGCCCCCTTTTTTGCAACCATAAGCAACAGACCACAAGCAAGAAGCTTGCAAGAACTGTATAAGAATATACGCAAGAATTTTCCTAAAACTCACATTAATAAAGTGTAAAGTCTCCAATATTTGCTGTTAAAAGAGGTGTATAATGTTTTTCAGCTACTTTTATACTAATTCCAAGTAATCTAGCAACAATAGCAATATCATGCCCTTTAACAAGTAAGTTATAACCAAAAGTTCTTCTTAAATCATGAAATATTACATCGTTAATATTTGCTTTTTTACTGTAATAACTCATTCTTCGAGTAAGCCAAGATGTTGAATAATCCCAAAAAACAAAATTTCTTTCTTTTAATATATTCAATGCATCATTATTTATTCTAATTATTCTTTTATATCCACCTTTTTTAATTACCTGTAGATAATATTGCCCTTTATTATTCTGCCTTAACCATTCTACTTTAGGAGCATTGATCTCTTTTCGCCTAGAACCAGTAAGATAAGCAAACATAAAACAATGTTTTAAATCAATTGGTTTTATAATAGAAAATAAATTATTTAATTCATCTTCACTTAATACCCTCAACCTTCCTTCCGATTCTGTCGCACCCTTTAATATATCTACTTTATAACCTTGCCTGCGACACCATCTCAAAAAAATATTCATATCTCTTCTTATTGCATTTTCTCTTGACTTACTAATATTGTCAGGAAACTCAAAGTTTTTTAAATAAGTCTCTACATTATATTTATATGTATTATATGTAGACTTAGGATAATTCTTATATCGCTTTAACCACTTGTCTTTTAAAAATATAAAATTTGGTCTTTTTTCTTTTTGTTTTTTTAATTGATAGTATTCAGATATAATGCGGTGTTTTATTTGAGAGGCATTTTTATTTACTTTTCTTGGATCTGTCATGCCTGTACGCCCTGCAATTAGATCACCTCGTATCATTTGTCTAAAAACAATACCGCCATCATTTGTAAAATAAAAATTTTTCTTTAATACCCTTTTTTTACTCATCTTTTGTAACGTTATTGTAAACGCTACAAATTAAATGGTGTTTTTACCTTCGATAAACGTCCTTACGGACAATGGATTTTAAGTCCATAGTGTCTACCAATTCCACCACCCAGGCATGTAAACAATTGTGCAGTTTTTTATTTATAATTTGTAACGTATTTGTAATCAATTAAATATACTTTGTTTTTAAATTGATACACATTAAATAATTTATTGCAATTACAAAATAAAATTTATAACAATTTTTTTTAATAACCTACATCCCATGCTTTTGGCTTCATTAATTCATCTGCTTTTTCAATTCCCTTCCTTGTGACATCAATTAAAGCACCTGAAGGACCCGCTTCAATAATTAAATGTCTAGCAGGATCACCACGATATGTTGATTTTGGTTTTTCTTCTCCAGTTATAAATCGTTTCATACTGGAAGATCCCATATAAGCTAATGAAAATAAATCCATAAAACCTGTTCCGAAAATGCTTCTTAAAAATCTATAAATATCATAAAATTCTAAATCATTGTCAGGATCATCATCATAATTTTTATATATTGCAGTAGCTAAAGTTGCTGTTGCAAGTACACTTAAATACATAGGGTCAATAGTACCAGTTGCAGCTTTATAAGTACCTGATTTAAACAAAGCTCTTTTTATTGCACTTAATGACGCTCCTAAAACAGGATTGCTAAATAAATAGAAATGAGCAATAGAAGTTCCTATTCCATGTAACCAAAAAAATGATTCACCTTTTTTAATAAATGGTGCTAATTGACGAAATGCTCTTTTTCTACGCCTTGCACTTTCTGTTGGCAAAGGAGAAAAACGAGCTAAATTTAAAAATGCTTTAAAAAAGGCTTCACCTTGTTTTAAAGTCCTATAAATATTTTTTCTTTTAGTTACAGGATTTTTATCCCTTAATAACTTTTCAGGATCCCAATAACTATATCCCCAATATTTATGTGTATCAACACTATATCCAAATTTTTGTTTTTTAAAGGTTGTAATGCCTTGTAAAAATTTTGTTGAAGTAGAACCTAATGATTCGCCAACTAAATAAGATTCTAAACCAAATTGAGTTTGATATACATATTTTCTTGCCAAATCAATTTTTGCTTTTTCTCCAACATTACCTAACATTTTACTTGCGTTTTCATAACCAATAATAAAAGATATTGTTCTTAACATTTTTTCTGTATCTGCAATAGATGGCAAAGTAACATAAGGAAATAATTTAGAACTGACTGCATTTTTTAATTTAGTTTTAAAATTAGGATTTGCATAATCACTCATTTGAAATTTATGTGTTATAGAATAATGAGCTAGATTAGTCATTAGTCGTTTAAACTTATTAGGTACAGAATTATTAAGAATATCTATGTCTCTTTTAAATATTGCAAAATTTCTTTTATCATTTTTAGAAAGTTTTGAAGCAGGAACTTTATCTAATTTTTTAACAAACTGTCTTAATTGTGATTTTAAAATATCTACTTGATCATAATCATCATCTCTTAAAGCTTCATCTACATAGCCTTCTAAGTATTTACTAAATGATATAACACCTGCTCTTTCTGCTAAATTCTGCCAATATTCAGTTTTATTCCAATATTTTGTAACTGCATTTGAAAAAGCATTATATCCACTAGATTGAATTTCTTGCAATAAAGAAAATAAATTAACTAAACCATCAGTTGGACCACTTAATAAATTAAATGTATAGAATGAAGATATATCTTTTAAAAAAGCATTTATGTCGTGATTTTTATTTTTAAACCCAGGAATAAACTTATTAAAAATTTTATTTAAATCTTCATCAGTAATTGACATACCTAATATTCTTCCTACTGCATCGGGATGCTGATACATTCTTTTAAATTGATTGACAGCATAACTTTGCATTATGGGTTTACCTTTAGCTTCAATCATTAATTTTAATAAAGCAATCCCCATTTCTCTGCGTTCCATAGAACGAGAAGTTTCACTAATATAATCTCTTACTACAAATTCATCTAAACGATAAGCTTCCCACGGAATCATATTTGTAATGCTTTTAAAGTTTTTTACATAGTTTTGTAAAAATATAGGATTTTGAGATTGACTTCCATCAGTTTGGGTAGTTTTGCTTCTTAATATATCTATTTTCTCTCTAATTAATTGTCTTGACCTAACTGCATTTGTTGAATCTTTTTTTAATTCTAAAATTGAAGATGGTTTTATACCTTCACTTTTAATTAATTCTTTATCTCCTGTTTCAATAATTCCTTTAATTCTATCAATTTTAGATTCATTATCAATAACTTTTTGTGTTAACCTTCTTTCAGCTAAACTCATATATTTAGTGCGAGCAGCAGTTGTAAGTTTTTTAGGAAAATAAAATTTATTTGTATCTGTAACTTCAAATTTATTTAATCCATGTATTCCAAATATTTCTGACTCAAATGAATCTATTATATCACTAAATATTTTACGTTCTCCTGCGTTTAATTCTTGTAAACCTTTCTTTTTTAAAATTTGAAATTCTTTGCTTTGATTATTTGCTCGATCTCTTGTTTTTTTACCAAAATGCCATAAATTATATTGAATTCCTTGTATAAGATCTAACATTTTATCAAAATCAGTTTGTTTTCCTTTTGTTGGTTTTGTTTTAAATTGCAATTGAGTATTGTTATTTGAAAAAGACCACACTTTTTTATCTTTTTTGTCAAGCGTATAAGATAAACCTCTTTTTTTTGGATCATTATTAACAATATTTTTATTAACCATAACAATTGGCTCACGATCAAACCAATCATAAATAGGATTTCCATCGGGATACCTTGCTATTTTACCTCCCTCCATTTTTTTACCATAATTTGTTTTTAAATATGCCTTTCCATCTTTATCAATCTCAATTTGATTCATCATAAACATGTGAATAAACTCCATATAACCTTGCTCTGTACCAAAATAACTTTTTGCAAAATTTTGATACTGCATTGGCAACACTTGTTGATATAAATCAGTTATTCCATAATCCCTTCTGTTGTATGTGTATGGAGCTTTTGTATTAGGATTTATTTCATATTTATCTAAAATTGCATTTGGACTTTTAGAAGTGTATTCTTTTTCAGTTGCCTCTCTGTCTTGATTAGAATATGTTACTTTTTCATTAAAATTTCTTAAAGCAGGATTAGTTGTTTTATACGCTATGTTTCTTGGTAAAGTAAATTCTAATTGTAATTTACCAAAATACCCTCTGTGTAATTTTAAATCTCCATCAACAGGCAAAGGTAAAAAATCATTTTGTAAAACTGCAGCATATACTGTAACTACATTTGCAGGAAGTTTAGACAGATTAACAACAGGTGTACCAGACTCTAATCGAGTATATAAATATTTGTCAGGCGTTTCAGGCAGAGAACCCATAATACCTGTCGTTAATTCCCATAATTTTTCATAATAAATTTCTTGAACATCTGGTCGCCTTGATAAAGCTGCGCCTATTCTAGCAATTAAACTAAATTTTTTAGCTTCTGTTTTATCTCCAAAATATCTATCAGCCTCTTTCTCTAATTCTTGTTCAGTAATTTCGCCTTGCCTTCCATATTTATTAGTTAATTTTTCCATAAAAGGCTTTGATAGTGGGTCTTTTTTTAACGATTCAATCGTTACATCCTCATAACTATTTAACATTTGAGCAGTAGAATACGCTTGATTTAATCCATCTTTTATATCTTTACATCTATTTCTTTTCATTACACTATGCATCCTAGTTTTTCAAAACTTCTTTTAAGATTTTGATATGCATTTGTCATTGGAGCTAATTTATTATCGAAATCTTTTTTTAATCTTTTTTCATTAAAACGTTTATAATAATCCTGCATAATAGATGGATCTAAAATACTATTTGGATTTTTAGGATCTGTTGGAGGAATATATAGTTTATTTCTATCTACAGAAGATCCTCGTTTACTTAAATTGCCAACATCCGTTAAATAAGCTTGTGTAAAAATTTTACGCATTGCTGGTGTATAATTACGAGCTTCTAATAACGAAGTCCATTTTTCATAAACCTCTGCTGCTCTTTTATCAAACACAAATATGTTTGAAGATTCTGATCTTATTTTTGTTTCATCATCTACATTTTCTGCAAGAGACTTTGATCTTAATTTATTTCTTAATTCGCTATAAAATGCTTGAGCTTCTCCAGTAATTTTTTGTGCTTTTTTCATGTAAGGAACAAATTGAGATCTTTTTTGTTCTATTGTTAAATTTTTAACATCTATGCCATCTTCTTCTAATAATAAATTAACTTGATCCTCGCCCCATTGATCTGAAAACTCTTTAATAGTTTGTGTGTGTAAAAACATAGCAGTCGCATGATCTGTATTAAATACATCTCCATCATAATTATTATCATTTGCATGATTACCAATACCAATAATCATATCTTCAGCTAAATGAGTTGGATGCCCTTTCCCTTTTAATGTAGCTTCAAAATTATCATCTCTTATAATATCAACGTTTCTTCTATTTTCAATGTAATTTATATAACCTTGACTCTTTTCAATGTATTCTTTAAATCCTAAATCTTTTTCAAACGTCATTCCAGAAACAACTGAATGAGATTCATTAATTGGTTCAATTAAAGCATATTTAAGTGTATCATAATCACCATCATCAATGGCAGCCATAGGATCTTCTTTAAAATAAAACATCATACTGTACAATTTTCGTTGACTGTAATTCCAATCTTGTAATTTTAATAATTTAGCGTGATCTGCTCCTGCTTGCATGTATTTACGAATAAAATGCTCTATTGTATTTGTTTCATCCATATCAGCATCATAAACTTTATCTGAAAAGTTTCTCATTTTAAGCGTAGCTCTAGTTTTTCCATCTTGATCTTTAAACTCTAAAGATTTAAACCATGTTTTAATAATTCCTAAATTTCTAGCAACATTTCCAATTTCACCCACTGCATTTTTACCTACACTCATTTGAAACATTGCATCTGCTAAACCATCATAAGTAGATACATCTAGTTCTGCAGTTTCAGAAGGTTGTAAATTTAATCCCTCTGCAATTTCTTGCCTTTTTATTAACTCATCTCTTAGTTCTTTATGTTTTGGTTCAATAAATACAATACTTGCAGTATCACCATCACCATCAGCTTCAAATACCTCTTTAACTACTTTTGGATTTACAATAAATGTGTCTCCAATATTTTCTAAAGATTTTACTTTCATCATTCTATAGCCAAAACGAGAAGGAACTGGAGATCTTGTTACCAAAACCCATACGTCATTATTTGACAACCAATTATTAATTTGTTCTTTTGTTGCATCTTTCTTTTTCATCATATTTCGTATGTTATTTGCAACTTTATGATCATAAGGCATAACAAGTTGATCGTTATCTATAGTTCCTGTATTGTCCATTCTAAAATCTAATTTTGTACCATAGTTTTTAAAGTCATTAATTTCTTTTATAATTCCATTTTTAACTATGTTTGCATTTGTTCCTGACTCAGAAGGATGAAAGCCAACATTAACTAACGCATTGCGTGCCATAGGTAATGGAAGCCCATCAATAGTTGCCCTAGAATATTGAAGTTTATATTCATCTATTGCTTTTGGATCTTTTACTAATGTTTTTAAACGATTAAATAATTGAACAGGACTAAACTTTTTTCGTGGATCATTATCATTATACAAGCCTCGAATTAATCTTTGCATCTTTTCATCGGGAAAGTAGTTAAATAACTGTTTAAATATTTTACCTTGCGATTTATCATTTTCTCTTGGGTACATAATAAGATTAATAGAAGATCCATCTAACTCAATAGGTTCGTTAAAAACACCTGCGTATTCTCCTGTAGTAATTTTTGTTTCATCTGGTGTAGAAAGGTAATCTATGTAATCACCATTTTTGTCTTGAATGTTTATAAATCCATCTATGTCTTTTTTTATTGTAGCTACAAGATTACCCTCACCATCAAATATTTCAGATTTAACTGCATTATCTTGCATGTACCATGACATTTCTTGATGTTTTTGTGCAATGACTCCTGTTTCACCACGATGATAAAAGAAAGTTTTTGCCCTTCTACCTTTAGGATTTGTACCATGATGCTTTACATATTCTTTTGCATGTACTTTTTCTGATGTAATTGTTTGACCATCCCATATATACTGAAATTGTTTATCTAGTTTTTGCACTAAGTTAATTTCAGATTTCATTCCATTATTAAATGTATGAACAACTTTACTTTTTGATTGTTCTCCTAAATCAGTTCTTGGATCAAATTGAACAAGTTTTTTATTTGGCATATTTGGATTAGCATTACCCACACCAAAAGGTATTTTTGCTCTATGTAACAATTTGTGGCTATTTAAATGTATCCAGTAATCATCACCATATATTTCTTTATACGCCTCATGTCTTGCAATATTAGAAGCATTAAAATAAGAATCAGCTTGATGTCCTCTTAAACCTGTATACTCTTCTGATGCATTGCTTTGAACATTTTGAGGAGAATTTGATATATAACCACTTATCCAATTTTCTGTGACTTCTTCTCTATAAGGTCTATTTGTTTTAGGGTTAATACCTTCAGGAACTTGAGATAATTCTTGACCCCAATATATTTGTGCATTTTTACCACTAGCTAAACGAATATGTTCTCCAGTAATTTTAACCATTGGAATTAATTTTCCATCACCTCTAACTAACAAAGGAACAACTCTTTGTTTTAATGCACTTCTAATTAATGCTTTGTAATGTTTTGTTTCTGCTCGAATATTTTTAACACCATTATTCCAATTCAAATTTCCTTTTGCATCAACGCTTGGAGGAGCAAATCCCCATAAATCATCAATAGAAATATAAACTAAATCTTTAGGATCAAAATTACGCTCTACTGCCCGAGTTCTCATTTTATCGGGAATATTTTTATATAATAATTGAGGCTCTTTTTGCCCTGTATAAAATATTCTTGGTTTGTCTTTTACTTTAAAATCAAATCGTGGTGGAGTTTTTTGACTCCCATCAGCAGCTTTACCACTTTTAAAAAACGCATATAAACTTTTTACTGCGTCTTTTTGTTTTTTACCTCTACCTGTTGGCGTTCTGTTAATTCTTTTATTTGATACAAAATATCGTGTTAATGCTTGTTCAGCAAACCCTTTTGTGTCAAGAGATAATGCTTCTTTTAATGTTAACCCTCTGTCTAAATAAAATTTATTTTGTTGAATCCATTCATCATCAGAGACTTGTTCTATAAAACCTTCAATTGAATCTTCTTCTTGAATAATTTTCTTTAACAAAATTTCTTGTTCATTGGTAGGGTTTAAACCAATTTCTTTAAAAAATGACATATCAATCTTTGCAAAATTATTTGACTTAGTATCTCCCTCTAATCTTCCCTCTTCATTAATACCTATCCCTTGTCGAATAAATTCTTCTGTATAGTCAAAAGCAGATTTAATATCACCTAGAATAGCATCAAATGAAGCATCTCCTTTTGTTGAACTTTCAAAAACATCTTCAGTATTTTGTTTTGAAAACATCCCTATCATATCAGCAGAGTTTAAATTGTCAACTTTGTAGTTTTTAGACCACTCTTTAAAATGTTTTTGAATTGGCGTTCCCTCAAGAAAATTGCTTACATTGTTTTCCCAATGAGGATAATAACTAATTGGCAAATCATATTTACTATATACAGATAACCAAAGATGTTCAAATGCTTTATAAACTCTATTTTTATCTTGTTTACTTAGTATGCCTTTAGTTCTACCCCAACGAATTAAAAAATTAACATCTGCATCTTCATCAGCAACAAAATCATCATTAACTAAGTCATCAATAACATTTTGAACTGAAATTGTTTCAATGTTGTCCGTAAGAAAATTAACATTAGGATCTCCTTCTGCTGCAGCTAACAAACCAGCTTGTAGGCTAGCATTGTCTTTTACAGCAGTTAATATTGGTTTTATTTTTTTACCTTTTGGTAAACTTGGTTGACTAATTATATCAATTACATTTAATGCCCCTTGATATAAAGCAGTATCTTGTTTTTTAATTCCTAAAATATTTGTTATTAATTCTTTAAATTTTTCAAATAAAGTTGTTTGCTTGTTTGGAATCTTAAATTTTTTAAGTCTTTCTTGAAAAGAGGGGTTAGTCATTAATTCTGCAACAAACTCTCTTACATTAGAAAATGCATAAAATTGTTCTCTTAGCTGTTGTGCTTCAAATAATTCAGCATCTGTTAACTCTACACCTTGTTTATAATCTTTAATAAACTTTTCTAATTTTTTAATAGATTCTTTTTCTTCTTTACCAAGTTGATTTTGAACCTTTTTAAATAATTTATTTAAAGAAACAACTGAACTATAACGAGGATCTTTTTTACTTAACTGTCCATTATCAAAATCTTTTAAAACTTGACTTGTTAAAGCATGTACCATTTCATGTACTGCAGTTTGTCGATTTTCAGCTGTGTTTTCTTCCGATTGTAATGTTATCGTATTTGTTTTAGAATTGTATTTACCTGCAACATTTAGATTAGGATCAATTTTAATTTCTACATCGGTTTTAAGTAATGCATTAGCTAAAAACTTACCTAGCTTGTTGTTTTTAGCAATGTTTTGATAAGGAAGTTTATTTACAGTTTTAACAGGAGTAGTAGGCGTTACGGAGACTGATTCTTTTATTAAATAATCTTTATAAGCTTCTCGTTTTTGTTTAACTGTTGTTAGCTTACTGCGACCTTTAACACCTGCTTCTTTTAATTTTTGACTTAATTGTTTACCATTTAAATTTTCAGCTTCTTTAATTAAATTAGGTTTTTCTACAGTTTTTTCTTTTACTTCTTCAGTTTTTTTAACAGTTAAAACAGGTTTTTGTTTTGGCGATTCCTTAACAGGCATACTCCATCTTTTTTTGCCATCTTTGTCAGGCTTTTTAAGTAATCCCATTTTAATATCTTTTTCAAAAACTGTTATTTTAGTAAAACCTAATTGTGGTTTTTCTTGTCCAGGTTGTAATTGATGGAAAACAGGATAACCAATAAAAGCTGTTTCTTTTTTACCTGTCTTAGGATTTTGTTTTAATACTTTATTGCCAACTCTTAAATAAATTAAATTTTTAGGCAGTTTAAGGTAAGCTTTAGTATCATTGTCTATATGTGTTAATTCTTTTATAGGTTTTAAACTATTGATAGTCGCAGGATCTGACTCTGACAAACTTTGAAGTTCGCCTGTATCATTAGGAATATTTCTAATATCTCTTCTTTTTTTTCTAATTCCTTTTAATTCAGAAATTTGATTAGAAAGTTCTTTTAATTTCTTTTTTTGTTTTTGGGTTTTATTTTTAACTAATGAAAGTTTATTGTAAAGATTGGTTAATTCACCCATTTTTTTATTAGGGGTATGTTCTACAAGATTTAATTCATTTTGATCAGAATATTGTGTAGCTAATAATTCATCTGTTACATTAAATGCATTTGCTCTTTGTTTAATTTCTTTTTTTGCTTCCTTGCCAAATACTTTTTTAAGATTTTGTGGAGAAATAAAATCAACAAAATCATTTGCGCTTAAACCAAGATTAGCTAAAACACCTTTTTTCTTAGCTTCCATTAATAATTCTGGCAAAGCATTTAATGTTTCAGAATTAAATTTTCTTCTAACTGCTATTAATTCATCAGTTCTTTGTGGATCATCACTTAACTCTGCAATTGTATCTCGATATTTATCAACTAAAGGATCTATTGCAGACGCTACTTGAACTGCTAAATCTGTTTGAAAACCATTTTCTTTTATATACAATTCATTTTTACTTCGAGATTCTGTAATTTCAGCACTAACATCACCTTCTAAAATTCGATTTGTATCATATTCGTTAAGTATATCACCTTTTAATTTTTGATCAATTTTTTTATTTTTTAATTGACCAATAACATCTGCACCTTTTCCAATAATTTGAGAACCAGCTCTCATTCCTCCACCAATTACTGCTCCTAAAAATCGTGCAGATTTAATTCTTTCTTGCTGTTGCTCCTCCGTTAACCTATTGTAATCAGCCATATAAGGTCGCATAAGAGTCATATTGATATCTTCTTGTATACCTTCAACAGTACCTTCTTGTACCATTTCACCTATGATTGCAGGAGTAGGAGCTAAAGGTTTTTTTATTGTTTTAAAAACAGTATTTGCTCCTGCTTTTTGACCTACTTTACTCGCCATAAAACGAGATGTAAGTTTACTTAACGCTTTGCCTGCAAGTGGTCCACCTGCAAGACTTAATACAGTTCCTGCACCCTCAACCATTGATGAAAAACCTGCATACGATAAAGATAGATTTTCTGTTATTTCTTCAATCTTTTGATCAGATAACATATCAGCAGTTATCATTACATTTTCACCATCTATTTGTTCGCCAATGTCAATGCTAAATTTTGATAAAAATTCTGCTTCAGTCATTGTGCCACTTTCAACCATTTTTCGAGATAACAATGCTTGTTCTCTTAATGAAGTATAACGTTCTCGCATTTCATCTTCAAAAGAACCAGCTTCTATTACTGCGCCTGCACCTAAACCAATTCCTATGCCAGTAGCTGCTCCCAGTGGTCCTCCTATTGCTGTACCAGCAACTCCACCTACAAAAGGCGCAATGCCTTGAACACCTTGTTGGACAATACCTTCCATAACTTTATTTAGAGCATATCCATGTTTAAAAGTGCCTGTTGTCATAAACCCTAAATCTAAACCACTTCCATGTAATCTTCTTACTTCATCTTCATTTAAAGCAAACACTCCTGTTCCTTGCCTATAATCTTTTGTCCATTCTCTAATACTTTCAGCATTTTCTTCAGCCCATTTGTCATCTATCATTCCAAAAGAAAACTTTTCAGTTATTGTACCTAAACCTTCAACTGCAGATGCTAATGTATTTGCAAATGCAATTTTTAAATTATCATTAGAAGCATCTCTTATATGCATTTCAGAATAGCTATCAGTAGTCTGTTTTATAGCAGGTAAATAATTTTGTTCAAAATAACGATTGTAAGTGTTATACAATTCTTGTTTTGATTTATTATCTAAATCATCTGGAATTCTATCTTTAACCATTGTGTGCAATGCAGTAGCTTGCAAAGCATTATAATCAACTATTCTTTTTTGATGAACAGGCGATAAAGCCTCAAAAAAAGGTTCTTTAGATGCAATGTCTCCAATTATCATTCTGTATCTTTGAAATTCAGGAAGATCTTTCATATCTTCAGTACGATAAATTGGTGTTTTAAAATCTATAGGTTTGGCACTAGGATTAATTGAAGCTATTTGTTTGTTCATAACCTCAAAAAAATCTTGATGAGGTACAACGCCATCTACTTCTTTTGGGTCGTATATAAGAGGTATTTTGCCCTCTTCAAAATCATATTGATCAAGCTCATTAAATTTATTTAATAAACTTTCACCTTTTAATAATGACGGAGTTGGCATATTTAATCATCACCTACATCTAACTGCATAATATTATAACTAGATTGATAATTAGATTGCATTTCATTATACCCTCTAGTTTTATTCATCCTAGAAAGTTCATCTAAAATTAAACTATTGGTATAATAATTTTTTGCAGTAGAATACAAATCAACAATATTTTTGCTAAAATCACCTCTTCTTTCTTCTAATCCCATTCCTTTTATAAGACCCTCTACTCGTCTACCATATCTAGGATTATTTTTATAATTTTCAGGATCAGATTTTTCAAGATACTCTGTAATTTTTTTTATATAATCTTTTGTCCATCTATCTTGATCGTCTTTTTTCTTTATTGTTTTTCCAGCTTTGCTTAAATAATCTTTAAAACCTTCTTGCAACCCTTTTTCGTCTTGAACAAAACTATGCAATACGTTTGCCGCCAAATGTGCTTGTTTTAAGAAAAAGTCTGGATCTGTAGATCCTTCTGCTAAACCTTCTGTTCTAAAATCTCTAGTATAAACAAATTTATTTCTATTTGGACCTGTTCTTGTGCTTGTTGCTAAGTTTTGTGCAGCTTCATCTAATTTCTCTAACATAAACATATTTGATTTATAATTTTGTTCTCCTACATTCGCATATTGACTTAATTCTTGATCTGATTTATTTATTGCTTTTAGTTGTGCATTTTGCTGTCTTTCTTTTTGTTTCATTTTAGCAGTTGCCATATTTACCATTACAGATGCATCTCCTTTAAGATTTGCATAATCTTTTACAATATCGACATAAGTATATTCTTGACGATCTATAACATCAAATTTGTAAGGATTATTTTCACCTTCTGTATTAATATTTTGAGCTATGTTTTCATTTAAATTTTCAGTTCTTTTTTGTTCAGAATAAGAATCAAGACTTTGCAATAGTGTATTTAATTGAGCAATTTCTTGTTGAGGTAATACGTTTTGATTATTTGCAATATCAACAGTTATATCAGTTATTAAATCTTTAAAGTTTTCAGTAGGATCTTTTTGTATTTTATCATACATCCCATTTATTTGAGTTTGTAAAGAATTAAAAGTTTGTTGGCTTTTAATTTCATTATCTAACTGTTTTAGCATGATGCCTTTTTTTGCTTTTACAAAAGCATTTACATCGGGAAGATTCGTAATACTTTTTTTTGCTGATTCATAGCCTTCAATAGAATCTTGTTCTTTTGCAAGATCTTGAAACGATTTCATTAAATTATCAACTTCAACAACATCTCTGTTTTTCTTTTTTTCTATTTGTCCCAACAATCCCATTAATGGAACTGTATCACCTCTTCTTCCATTAGCCATAATTTTGATACGCCTTTGCCCCTGTTCTTATTACTTGACCTGACCCTGGCAATAATAAATCAGCACCTACAGATAGCACACCTAACACTGCGCCTGTTTTTGCTTTACGATTTTGTTCTGCCAATTCAGCTTTTTTAGCTCTTAACTGCTCTTTAATACCTTCGATTCTTCTTACACCATCTCTATAATTACCATAAGCCATATCAATACTTGCATCTGTTTTTGATCTATAATTTCTTATTGTATTATCTAAAGCATCACTTAATGTTCTTCTAACTTGATTCTTTTGCCTTGTTAACATTCCTCCACCAATATTTGACTTTTGTTTATTTATTTTATCAAAGTTAGATTCTAATCTTGCGTTCATATTGTCAGTAGCTGAACTACTCATTTGCGATAATTGAGTATTTAAATTGTCAATTGTTGTTCCTGTTTCAGTTATATTATCTGTAATTAAATCAGAAGTGCCTTCAATTGCCTCATCAATATCACCCATAGCATTTTCAAGACTACGAGAAGCCATCATGTTGCCTAAAGCCATTGTGCCACCACCAATAACATTTCCTATCATTGCTTCGTTATCTTGATAAAAATCTTTAAAATTACCTAAACTTTGAGCATTATTAGACATTGATTCACCCGTCATAGGATCAAAAGACATTGACTCTCCTGTCATAGGATCAAATAAATTTCCTTGAGGAATATCTATTTTATTAGGTTGAGGAACTGCCATTGTATTTCCAGTAGGTGCTTTAATAACGTCAAACTTTTGATTATCTTCTTGATTAAAAGTAATGTGTTTATTCCATCTATTTTCCATTACAACTCTCCTGCACTATCTAAAGCTGATTTTAAATCGTAACCCAAGAATTCACCTAATTTTAAAATATCCTCTTCTTTATTGTACAATAAGTCTAAATTGCGAATAGTCGAGGAATCTATATCAAACATATCTTTATAACGAACATTGCGATTACCACTCATAAATTCATATTTAGAGGGCATACTAAGGTCTGGATTTTTACCAACAATATCAGCTATTTGATCGTATTGTTTACCTGCTCGCATTTTTTCACCAACATCAAATGCGCCTTTTTGCAAAACATCTGATAGGTATAAACCAACTTTTAAGCGACCTTGCGCTTTGCGTATTTCACTATCAGCAGATGATAGTGCTTTAGACATGGACGGTGAGTATAGAGCCTTAGAGCGGGACATGATACGTACCTTGCATACAAAACCCCGAAATTAAGGAATCTAAAATTAAAAAATATTTTCTATAATTCATATACTAACCCTCTAAAGCTTTTATTCTTTTTTCTAATGCAGTAATCAAGTTAGATTGATCAGTTGAAGCTTTACTTAAACTGTCTATCTGCGTATTACTTTGTGATGTATCTGATAAAGGTGTATAAAATTTCTTACCATCAATAAACTGTACTTCATTATATCCTTTATCCTTAATTCTTTCGACAATCTTTGTTCTTTCTGTTGGCTTTTCAACACTACTTTTAATCTTTGTTTGATGTCGTTGCGCTCTTTTTTCTTTACTACTTGGCATTACTTTATGTATTTCTCCCTGTAAACAAGATTAATATCGTTTACTTCAAACGTATGATGTGTTTCACCTTTAATTACTATTTGAAAACTTGTATGATTATTGGCTTCTGACCTTACATTTGGCTTTAACTCTATAGTAGAAAATTCACCTGACGTATTGACCAATGGCGTGTGAAAGGCTCTATCTATTGTACTCCCACTGGTTCTATAAGTGATGGTCGGAACGTAGGTAGCATCGTTTATTTTATACGTCAGGTAACATTTTTTTAAACTTTTATTTCGAGAAGGATCTTCTAAAGCATCATCTTTAGTCATAATCTCCATATATCGAGTATCTGCACCAAATACAAAAGGCAATGTAGAGCCCGATCCATTATTTTTAATAAATATTAACGTACCATCTTTTTTGGTTTGAATGTTGCTAATGTAAGTTGGAAAACCTCCAGGCAATGCATTTCCTTCAGCAGTTGTTCCTCCAGCCAACTTAACCCAATTTTGATTAATAAAATCATACACCATTATTTTAGATGTGCCACTTCCAAATACATGAATTTGATTTTCTAATGGTTTATATCCAATTTTAGGTACATCACCCATAATGGTATTCCATTCAGCTTTGTCTAGCTTTTTTTCTGTTAAATCAATTACTTCTTTACCATCAAATAAAAAACAACCATATTGATTAACCCAACAAACACCACTTGCAACATTTACAACTGCAACACTATTCCACACACCTCTAAAAGCATATTTTTCTTCTAAATATTCTACATCTTGCGTTACATTAATTAAGTACATGCAAGTTTCTTTAAACTCCATTAAGAAATCGCCATAGTTTGCTAATGCAGTAATAGATTCTCCATCATTAGGCGCAACTTCTAAAAAGTTATTTACTGTAAATATATCGGGTTGATTTTTAACCGATTTATATATTCGATCACCATAAACAACATCTTTATTGTTGTTTTGTCTTATTTTAACATTGCCTGCATAAACAGTACGATTCATTACTGTTGCTGTTGCATGATTAATAAATTTTAATTTATCTCTTTCTGTATAGCCTGCTATGGTTACAAAAGAATCTATTACTGATGGAGAGCTTGATGTAATTGTTGGTGTTTTATATCCAAAATTAGTTGCAGAAGAATTCCAAGATTCCCAATCATCTGTTACGCTTTTTCTAATTCCATTTTCAAAATGAAGTTCAGCTAAATGTTTTTTATCTGGATTTAATAATCTTCCTGCATCATCTACTTCAGAAAAATAAATATTTGCACCTGTTATTCTATGTGTATCATCATTTGCATAAGAATCAGCCATTTTTTTCCAACCTCCTGCACTAACTTTAGCATAAGCAGTAATTTCTAATTCATTGCGTTCTAGGTCTATAGGTGTTGATTGATTTCCAAATTCTCTTGTTTCGCTATGTTGAGCATAATCATATACCCAACCATAATAAAATTTATATTTACCTGTCCAAGTTCCTGTAGCTTGATCGCCTAATATAATTTGATCAACTGCATAACTAAACCCCCATGGTACAGAAGTAATACCCGCATTATCTGAATCAAACAAATCAATGCTAATTTTATTAATGTGATTTGGATTAGGACTTCCTTCAATTGATGAATGGTTTCCAAATGCACATTCTATTTGCGTCCATGTTTCTGCTGTAAAAGTTGCGCTAGCAATATCAAAAACATAAGCATTGTTATTGCCACCTGTATTAATTGATGTGCCTACCCTTATTTTAAATCCAATACTTGGTAGCTCTCCAATAACCTCTGAAGGTATCCACAACGATAAAAAAATACTTTTATCATTAAAATTAATCGTATTATTTAAAGTTAGAATGATTTCTTTATTAGTTGCATTTGTCGCTGTTTGAACTGCTAAAAATTTATCATTAGTATCATTACCACTTGCTGAATACAAATAATCACTATAAGAATTTCCTGTTGTCCTTTTTTGAAATGAATTAGAAATACCATATTGAGAAGAATAGTAATTTGAATTTTTAGTAGCAGGGTCAGCAGTATTTATACTATACGGATAAGAAGCATAAAGACTTCCACTTTGCAATGATTCTATAGCAGTAATAGAAGTTGATTGACCAGATTCAAATTTTGCAATTTCAGTTGAAGCAGAAGCAATACTCGTTAATTTTAAATTAACAACACCTTGTGCATTTGCCTCAGTGCTGTAGCCATTTGTTGTGCTAGTTTCATCAAAACTTGTTGTATTTGTATAATAAACCCTTCCACCATTTTCTTGTGGTCTGCCAATTGTATTTCCTTCATTAATTGAATATATCGTTGGACTTGAAGCATGTAATTCTTGTTTTTTAATTACACCATAAAATCTTTGAGCAGTTTGCCAACTTCCATCTCCTATCCTTAGATTTCCATCTAAAACAAAATAATTAGGATAAATTGCAAATATTCCTCCTGTATTTCCAAAATTAAAAAGTTCACTATAACTATTATTAGCCCAATTATCTGTAACTACCAAACTTGCTAAGTCTAAAACTCTTGTTAAAGGAAATACAAATAATTCAGTTGAGCCTTCTACTGGTGGATTTGCTAATGTATAATCTCTACTAAAAACAAATAGACCAACATCTTTTCTTGTGTTAAAAGGATAATCAACAGTAGCACTTCCTGTATAGGCATTACTCATTGATATTTGCCCTTTCTTGCGTACATCTAGGTTAATAGCAGATGCTAGTTCATTGTCCTCAATATCTCGAGCATTATGGTAGTTATTTAAACCACCATCAAAAGGATTAATTTCTTTTGATTTATTCGGCATCTAGCTCTTCCTCATCAAATTCAGGTTCTTCATTTTCTGCTTCTTCAAGTGTAAATCCATCTAATACATCAAATGCATCTTCATAATTCCACTCATCCATTATATCATCTTCAATTGTTCTAGGATCTAGCATCTGCAATTCCATTTTCTTAATGCTTTATTAATTCTTGAATTAGGATCATTAGCAGTCTTTTTCCCTGTTAATCTTTTTTTCATACCACACATTCTAGCACAAAAACTTTTACGTCTTGATTTTGCTTTTCCTTTAGGATTTTTTTGAGTAACAGGAGCTTTTAATGTTCCACCTTTATACGATGCTCTGCCTTTTGCATTTAAACCTCCACTAGGAGATTTTCCTTCTTTTCTTTGCCAAGCTGGTGATTTAGCCATTTTTTTTACTCCTTTTCCATGTTAAATAATCTGCGCCTTCTTCTGTATCAAATATGGTTGTAACTAATCGAGGATCATTATCATCGTATTGTGGATCTATAATAGTTACAGGACACACAAAAATACTTTTATCATCTAATCCTAATTCTTTTGCATAACGATCGTGTATTTTGTAACTCGCACATTGAACAGCGTGGCTAATTAAACCCGACATTGGATCTTTTAACACTTGATACCCACTTACATGTGTATGCCCTGCACATAAAATATGATCTTTCCAGCCTTGCATAATTGCTTTCGTAATTCCATGAGCAGTATTATACATACTATTGCCTTTAAAATTATGTCGTGCATTTATCCTTACTTCTTTTCCATTTGGAAAAATAAGATTTAAACGAACTCTATGATTATTAAAACGAGTCATACTTCGACCAACCATCCAATCTAAAGGATCGCCACTTCCACTCCAACAATCGTGATTACCCCCTACCAAATACAGCCATGGAACTAAACCAATAAAATGTTCGGTTAATCGCCAACTTTCTTGAGCCGATGTACTTTGTTCGCCATACAAACGACTTAATCTTCCAATCCAATTATTTTGCAAATCACCAACATTTCCACCATACATACCCTCTGTATTTGCAACAATATTTGAGTGGTCCATAAGCATCTTTAAATCAGTACCATCATCATCAACATGAGGATCACCAAAATGAGCAATTCCAATGGGTCCATCTTTTAATATTTTAACAGGAATTAACTTTTCAGCCTGTTCATATACATGTTTTACATTAAATTGATTTATACGATGCTCAATTAATTTTTCAACAGGAATATCATGTGCTGGTAATGGTTTAACGTCAAAACCATAATGTTCTCTTAATGCTTGTTTCCACTTGCGAATTGTCCTTTTTTTTACACCATATAATTGTGATAACTCTTCTGGATCATATTCGTGCCTGTCTTGAATAAACTGTTGAGGAATGTGCTTTATTGATCTCATATTAGTCTTTTATTTCAAAATGAACTAAATCATCAAAATTATTGTCTTTAGTTGTGCGCACCTCTTTTGCTAAAGATGAGGACGACCAGTCGCCACCCCAACGAACATTAACACCCATCTTACAAGCAATCCCTAAAACAAAACCACCCATGTAATGAAAATCATCTCTTGCGCTCCAATCTATCTTACCTTTTACTGTAGGATCATAAGGAGCAATATCAACCGCTTTTCCTAAAACATGTTTCCCAAATTTTGTTTTAGACTTTCCTTGTTTAACCAATTCATTTTGACGTTCTTGGCTGCGTTTACCTTCAATAACAACAATATCAAAATATTTAACAACTTCATTTAAAACCAATACTAAACGAGGGTCTACACCTTCAAGCCTTGATCGTGATCGTTTACTAAATCTAGGCATTACTTTTTTCTTTTTGGTTTAACCATTTTTTTCTTTTTAGGTGGTCTACCTCTTTTTGATCCGTATGTTCCTTTACCGTATGGCATATTATCTCCTTTTTTTAGGTTTTCTTTTTTTTGCAGTTTTTGCTGAATCTCTAAAGTTTTTTGCTGTAGGCGCACCTTTAGCTCCAACTTTTCTCATTTTTTCACCACTTCCTGCTTTAATACGTTTTCTTTTTGCATGAATATTCGCATACAAACCTTTTTTCTTTTTTGGAGGCATTATTTACTCCCAAAGATTTTAGAAAAGAATCCTTTCTTAGATTTTTTGCCTTTAGATCCACCAATCTTCTTTCCTTTTTTCTTTTTCTTTTTATCATCTTCCATCATAGCGTATTGGTTATGATCATAATAACTTGATTCATTTACACTATCACTTAATGCTACGACTACAACTATTGATAAAAACTGATTCATTATTCAAACTCCTTCATAACTTTTTTTATTTTAACAACCATTTCGTCATCTTTTTTTGAAGGTGTTAGTTTGACAATTATATCTAATACTTTTCCTATAAAGCCTTTAACACCCAATTTTTTAATTTGTCTTTTTATGTAACTTGACAACATACTCATTCTGATTTTTCTCCTTTGACCATTTTTGTTAGACCTTGTACAACTACATCGAGCAAAATATCGTCTTTGTCTGATGGAGACATTTTTACTATTTTTTCTAACACCATAAACGCCAACAATACCCATTCCCAATTTTCAGCTAACCACTCCATATTAAAAATTCCTTAAAATTATATTTATAAAAATTGGAATTATAAAAAGACCAATAGACCCCCAAGTTTTTATCCTTTCAATAATTAAACTATTTTTTATTGTAGTTCCATTTAGTTTATCCAAATGCTTTTCAATTTTTTCTATTCGATTAAAAATAGTAATTTGCCTTTCATTTAACTTGGTTAGATATTTTATTACTTCTTCTCTATGTGTATCGCTCATTAAACAATTCCTTTAATGCTTACTGCCAACCCTAGAGTCAGCAGTAAACATATTAACTTCAAGCTACGCTTGTTCAACCACCTCACCCTCTGGTTCAGGCATTTCTTCACCAAGAGCTTCGTGAAGTTTGACTAAAAATGAGTCATACCCCACTTGTAATTGGTCAAGGTTAAATCGCATACTACCCATCTTATTCTGTAAATCTCTTAAATGATGCGTAAGCATTTGAGCTTCTTGTTCCATATCCTGTATTACAAACTCTTTTCCATTCGGTAAAGTGATTGTATCAGGCTTTTGTTTTTCTTTTTTTGCCATGATATATCCTTATGTTTACTTTTCAACTGCTGCTTTTACTTTAGCCATTTCGGCTTCTAAAGCACTTTTTCTTGATGTTAAATCAGCCATCTGCGAATCTATATTTGCGACTTGCATTTCAAGACTTGCATAGGTTACTTCTGATTTAACTTTTGCAGGCTGATGTTCTTTTTCAACAACAACATTTTTCCAGTTTTCAACTGGTGGTTCTGCAACTGCTTTTTTTACGAATTTATCTGCCATTCTTAAACTCCTATTTACATTGACATTTATTCTTTAAGGTTTCTACTTCCTGTTTTAATTCCTTGATACTTTCTATCAACATTGGAATGATTTGGTTGTACTCAACATACTTTGTATCATCTTCTGTTTGTACAACACTTGGTAATACTGCCTCAACTTCTTGTGCAATAACACCAATTTTATTTTGTCCATTTCGATTGTCTGTGTATGTAACTCCTCTTAATTGAGAAGTTTTATCTAAGGCAGATTCAATCG